>Ga0209542_10002043_pt1 | contig 46222 bp, 48 predicted proteins | sample RifCSPhighO2_01_FD_184028 | JGI IMG/M metagenome (GOLD analysis project Ga0209542, IMG submission 184028) | Soil microbial communities from Rifle, Colorado - Rifle CSP2_plank highO2_0.1 (SPAdes) (version 2) | ecosystem: Environmental > Terrestrial > Deep subsurface > Rock core/Sediment ...
CTTATTGACTGGCCTATCTGTTTTTTATGAAAATCGAAGAAGTTTTTTGATTCGATTATTAGGTCTTCAGACTTTATTTTCACCAAGCTTTTTTCACCTACATCCATGAACTAGGTAAAAGCGTGATGTTTTTATAGATTACTATGGAAAAAGAGATAGATTTTATTATTATGGACTATTTGGGAGTAACTAACCTTACTTCATATTCTTCAAAGCTTCTTTTATGTTTTTTGTTAGCTGAGTCATAGAGTCATCTAACTGTTTTTTGTTTTTTGTGCCGGTGCATACAAGCTTTCCATTACTGAACAATAAGAAAGTAGCGTTTGGCTCTATGAGCTTGTATACTAATCCCGGAAACTGTTCCGGCTCGTATTCTGTGTTTTGAAGCTCCAAAGCCAAGAAGTTTAAATTCAACTTTAGGTCGATAGAACCTGAAGCAACTATATTCTGCACTGTTATTTTTGGTTTTTGAGTTATTTTAACATTAATCTTTCTTAATTGTTTTATAACTGCCTCTATGACTTGCTTTACTTGAGCGATAGATTTTGTTCCCGTACAAACAAGATTTCCGGAGCTAAAGACAAGAACAGCAGATTTTGGCTGTTTTATTCTTAAAACTAGGCCAGGAAATGTTTCAGGATTGTATTCTGTATTAGGCTGTGTTCTTGCTAATTTTGTTAATGGAACGTCCTTTCCGAGAGAAGCGGTAGCAACGATGTTTTGAACTTTCAATGAGTTTTTTTCAGCCATTTTTAAAACCTACGGTTTTAGATCCCTCAAGCGATTTCCTTTAAACACCTTGATGGAAATCTGGAAAGCGCTTTTGTTGTTTTCTAATGGTAAATTAAAGAAAAAGGTGGTTTATAAAGCTTTATAAAGGGGCGAAAAGCTTAAATATCTCATAGTATATATCATAAAATGGTTGAGATAGAGACAATAGCAAGAAAGTGGGGGGATTCAATAGCTGTGATTATACCCAAAAATATAGTTGAATCTGAGAAAATAAGGCCGCAAACAAAGATAAAAATTAAATTTGTTAGGGAAGATGATTTATCTGATTTGTTTGGGAAGCTAAAAACTAAAAAAACACCACAACAATTGAAAAATGAAGGAAGAGATGGATGGGAGTGAAGCGTTATTTTATGATACTTATGCCCTATATGCAATTGCAACAGGGAAGGAAAGTTATTCTGCGTTTGCAAAAGGTAAAATAGTTACTGGATTGATGAATTTATATGAGTTCTATTATATTGTAATTAAGGAAAATAATAGTGAGTTAGCAGAAGAGTTTTTTAATCGCTTAATTAGTTCATGTGTGAAAATAAATACTTCTTTAGTTAAAGAAGCAGCCAATTTTAGATTTAAGGAAATTAAGAGAAAGCTTTCTTATATAGATTGTTTAGGGTATGTTATTGCAAAGGAAAACAAAATTAAGTTTCTCACAGGAGATATCGGATTTAAAGGGATGACAAATGTGAAATTTGTTGAGTGAAGATCAATGAATAAATGACAGTTAGTTAATAATCTCGTGGGGGTTGAACTAAGGTTTAACTTTCTCATAAAAAGTCGTCTATAATATGTCTCAGATTATATCTCTTATATCAATAACTTAATTTTAGAAAAGAAGATTATATTTTAGCAAGTCTAAAAGAAAAACTTCCATCAGACCTTCCAGCATATTCTGGTCCTGGTCTTTCAAGTTCTAGCATACATTGTTCTAAGCTGTCTGCCGCATTAGGACGAAGTGCTTTTACTTCCTCATAATGAGGTCTTAACATTTCATCAATTTCCAGTCCTCTATTAAGTATTTGACTTGGTCCACTCATGAGTCCGTAATTAAAGCCAGTGATTTGACCATCTTCAAAAAAATGCTGTGCTATTCCTCCACTTCCTCTTTTATTATCTTTCCATTTTTTTGCTATTGATACAACTTCTCGCTCATCTTTAATAGCAACAATGAGCTCATTTACTGTCATGCCATTACTATAAAGAATTGTTGGCATTTTCTTTAGCCATTCAACACCTTCTTGTTTTTTTTCTGTTTCCCATTCAGTATATAATGCTGAAATCTTATCATAGAGTCTTAGTATTTCTTTTGTATCAGTTCCGCTTGATGCTATATTATGCAAAGTTCGAATAGCACCCGCCAAAGCATTAAGACCTTTTTGAGAATCAACATGATAAGACCTTACACTTCTAGTTGGTGCTGGACATCTACAATCGCCATCGACCCTTATTACTTCACCATAAGTTTTTGGTTCTGGTTCTCCTTTGATAGAATATTCTCTATTATGAAGCTCTGTAGCAACTTCTAATGGTAAACCTTTTCCTTTTTGATTACCAGCCATCCAATAATACCAGGCTCTATCAAAGGTCCAATTATCAAGCTTTCCAGTAAGAGTGTATGGCACTTCTCCTCTTGACCTTTCACCTTCAACAACTTCTATACCTGCTTCACTAAGTTCTTTAAGAATGTGCAAATCTGCTTTTGTTTCTCCTGCTAAATTTTTCATTTTGAATTTTCTTAGAATAAGCTTCTAAGGTGCTAACACCTCTTAAAAACAATAAAATCATCCTTTAAAAAGTTATCTTTTATCTTATTTTTAAAGTTAACCATACTTCCATTTACCTTGCTGTCTCTTATAATCTTCAGAGATTTCTTCTAATGTTGCAATTTCACTTAAAGGCTTGTCATTTCTTAGGGCGGTAAACCTGGGAAATCTTAGGGCGAAGCCCGATGAGTAAGTGGGTGAACGCTGAATTTCTTGATATGTGACGGTGAGAATTATTTTTGGTTTTATTTCTACTGTTCGGCCATGCTCTTTTGTTATGTGGGGTGTTAGTATTTTTGAAAGATGAGTGAATGTTACTGCTCCTTCTTCTTTTTCTGCTGAAGCCTCTTTTTCTTTTAATCCGGTAGACATTTTTCCTATTTCCATATATTTTTTATTCTTTTTGTCATAGCATGATAATATAAAACTTGTCAACCCCCCAAATCTTTTTCCAGTTCCGTATTCTCCCCCTGTTATAACTAAATCTAACTCTCGCTCTTCAGGCTTTATTTTTATCATGTAGCCAACTCTTGAGCCTGGCTTATAAGGGGCGGTTAAGTTTTTCATCATTACTCCTTCCTGACTATCTTTTAATGCCTCTTTGTAGAACTTCTCGGCTTTTTCTTCATTGTCTGTAACAATTTGTTTTGCTTCAACTATTTTGTACTTTTGCTGTGAAATTATTTTCTCAACTAATTTTCGCCTCTTTTCAAATGGCTCATTAATCATACTTTTACCATTGTAATATAAAATATCAAAAACATTTATCTCTACTGGTAACTCTGCCTGCATTTTTTCTATGTCGTACTTACGCCTTATCCTTTGAGAGATTTCTTGAAAGGGCTTGTATTCTTTTGTCTTTTTGTCAAAGCCTACTGCCTCACCATCTAATACAAATGTTTTTCCTGTTACATGTTTTTTTACATATTCTGCAACCTCAGGAAATTGTTTTGTTACGTTTTCTAAACGCCTTGTAAAAATGTTTACTTGGGTGTTATTCTTATGGATTATCATTCTAAACCCATCGTACTTGTATTCAACAGCTGCAGGTTTTCCAACTGCCTCAAATCCTTCATGAATATTCTTTGCCTTTTTAGCAAGCATTGCTTTCATAGGTTTGCCAATTTCAAATGAAATATTTTTCAAACCATTAAGGCCTTTTTTATTAAGATTTTCAAATACTAATGCAATATCGTTGCTTTGATTTATTGCATCATCAATTAGGCCTATTGCCTCTTTAGTTTTTTCTTTTGTAAATGCCTCCGCTAAAGCATCTCTTATAGTAGATTCTTTTATTCCAATTCTTAAATCAGCCATAAGTGTTCTTACAAGATACTTAGCTTCTACAGCTGATGCGGACGTTAGCAATTCGGTTATTAAAGCAAGTTTCTTGTCAACTGTTCCTTTTCCAACTAATTCTGGAAGTTTTCTTAGATTTTCTATAACTTTTTGTGTTGTTAATGAATGCGAGTGTAACGTTGCCTGTTTTTTGTGTGAGACTAACTCTTCTGCTACTAAGCCTAAATCTCCAAGTGTTTTCCATTTTTTTGTTATGTCTGATTCAGAATTTCCTGTGGCTTTAGAGAGTGCCTTTATAGCAAGCTGATGGGAAATTCCTATCTTTTTTTCGCTCCATTCGGGGTATATATCTCCTAGAAGCAAGTATAAAGCATCTTTATCGTCTTCATGCAGGGAATGCAAGAACTTTGAAAGAATTGTAGTTTTTTCAAGTCTTTTAGGCGTACTTGTAAGAGCCTCATAAATTTCAGCGAGATTTTTGTAGAGCATTTTATTAATTATTTTTGAGATTTTTAATTAAATCATATGTTGCAGATAAAGTGAATACAACTTGTAATATAATAAACACCCAGTCTTTTATGTATACACTATATAGCAATAGCAGTAACCCACCAAATATAAAAGAGATATCTTGGTTTTTTCTTTTCTTTATAATTATCCCTATACAAATTAGAAGCAAACCTACTGCTCCAATTATTTTTAAAATATCTATCACCATTTTAAATTTCAAGAATTAATTGTATTTAAGGTTTTATTTCCCTTGTCTGTTTCCAGCTCTTGCACTTGGTCTTGCTTTGTGACCTCTTGCTCCGACTCGCAATCCTCTTGATTTCTTTCCTGCTGAAGTTAAACCACGCATGGCTCTCTTTTGATTTGTCTTTTTTGTAAGGAATGAAAGCTGTTTGTCTGATTTTATTTCTGGCATTGAATAATCAACAAGTATTACTTCAAAGAAATAATGAACTCCATCTTTACCTATTTGATAACTGTTTAGCACTGTTAAATTCTTGTATTTTCTTTCAGCTCTTTGCTCTGCAATCCATTTGTAATTCATTTTAAGAGTTTTTCTTACTGTTATTCTTTTGCTTCTTCTTGCTTTGTTAGGTCTTGGCTTTTTATGGCCTCCTCTTCTTATTCTAACTCTTACTATGACTATTCCTTTTTTGTCCTTATATCCAAGAGCTCTCGCTCTATCTATTCTTAATGGCTTGTCAACTTTTACAATTGTGTCTCCTTGTCTCCAAGAAATCATTCTTTCTCTAAGTGCGTTTACATCGGGCTTCTGCCACGCCTTTCTCATATAATGATACATTCCCTTTGCCATTTTATTTTGAGCTAAAATCGCTTTTTAAAGTTAATGTTTAATATTTTACGAAGCTTTATAAATGTTTTAAATTTTGAAAATGGATGAGCCTGTAGCTCAGCCAGGTTAGAGCACTGCTCTGATATCATAGGGGTATTATTCCCAGGCCATTTTTTGGTTTGATAGTCAGAAAGGCAGGGGTCCACAGTTCAAATCTGTGCAGGCTCATTTTTATTTATACCTCTTAAGAAAGGTTTTATGGGGGAAATCTATAATTTTTATTTAGCATCAAGCTCGAGAACTAACTTTTGACCTTTAAAGGAGTATTTTTTCAAAGGGTAGCTTAACGGGATGTGCTTTGAATATGCCTTATATGCTTTGCCGGACTTTTCAGCAATTGCTTTTATCTCAATACTATTCTCTAATTTCTTAATGGCAATGTTCTCGAGCGTTTTTACATCGGGCAATGAAATTTCATAAATAACTTTATTTGACAATCTTCTAACGTTTGTTTCAGGTTCTTCTTTAGGCAGGCTCGCAAGTTTTGTTACTTGTTCCTGTGAAAGATTCTGTGATATGTCGATTTTTCTCTGATTTTTGTTTTCAAACTCCTTAAGATCTTTACTAACTCTTTTTATGTTTACGGGAATATCACCAAAACTTTGTATTTTTATTTTCGGCTGTCCGCTTTCAGAATTAAACTCAGAAGTAATGTTTATGCTTATTCCTCTTGAAGTTTGATCTCTTTTGTCATAATTGCCGCTCTTTCTCTCTTTCTCTCTTTCTTTGTTTAATTCTTTAAATTGCTTATCTAGCTCTTTAACAAGTGATTTGAAAATCATATTAAACCCTAATGGAAGTCTTATATTCATATCATCTAATGACTTAAAATCCTCTTTTCCAAACATCCCAAAGTTTTCTTCAACCTTCCCTAGGCCTTTAAAGTTATTGGAGTCATTACTAAGATTACTGCCACAATGAAGGCAGAAGTTATCTTTTTTTCCTATTTTCTCACCGCAGAATTTGCATGTCTTTTTTCCGAACATTATCTATTGATATGAAAAAGCCTTTATATAGCTTTTTGTGATGGAGCATATAGAGAAGGTTTTTATATGTTTTTCTCTATTTTTTATTATGGAAAAAAATAATGAAGGCGAAAAGAACTCGGCCGAAGAGTTAGCTAAAAAATATGGTATTGATCTAGAAGCCCTGAAAAAGGAACAGGTTAAATTATCTAAGGCTTTGCTGGTAAAAGATTCTATAGATTTTTCTAATGTAAGGCTTATTGCAGGGATTGATAGTGTATTTTTTGGCAACAAAATTATCTCCGCTGTCTCAGTTATAACTTCTGAAGGGGATTATAGAGGTGAGAATGACTTTGAGGTTTTAGAAAATGATTATTATTCGGATAAAGTAAAGTTTCCTTATATTCCTGGTTTTAGGGCTTATAGAGAACTTCCATCCATAATGAATGTTTTGAGTAAGATGGATGAGAAACCCGATTTGATTTTTGTTAAGGGTCATGGGATAAGTCATGAAAGACTTGGATTGGCAAGCCATTTATCTATTTTAACTGGAATACCAACGATTGGAGTTTCTGAAAGTATTTTAGACGGGGAGGTTAAGGGAGATGATGTAATATTAAATGGCAAAATAGTGGGGAAAGTTTTTGTTAGCAAAAGAGGAAGTAAACCATTATACATTTCTCCCGGAAATTTAATATCAGTTAAAACAGCTTTAGATATGACTAAAAAATTTATGAAAGAGCCCCATAAACTTCCCGAACCTTTGCATTTAGCTCATAGATTTAGTAAAAAGGTTATGAACGAGTTAAGGGGAGATAATAAGGATAAAGAAATTGCTGATTGATTAACTTATAAATATGTGAGATGTTTTGTTCTACATAACTATTATTTTGGACGCTTCCATATAACTCTTTTTATTGCAAAAGTTTCGTGTGTTGATTCAGCTATGCTCACTAATCCGGTAAATGTTTTATGAATTACTTGCCTCAATGATTGTCTTTTGCTGAATTTCTTGACTTTCCTTACTTCATGGAATTTTCTTACTAAGATCTGATCTAATAACAATCTTGTTGTTCCAGATATAAAGAATATAACCAATAGAATGTTCATTGTTGTAAAATCTGTTCCATATTTGGCAATAATGGCACCAAGACTGGCTCCAATAAAAATTCCAAAGCCATTTAATAAGTTGTAATATGCAACACATAAACCTCTTCTTTGTGGGGTTACTGTATCATATATGAAGTTACTTGCTGCGAGATTAAATCCTGTCCAAGCAATTCCGGAGATTAATTGCGGACCAAAAATTATTTGTGCTGGTGTACGAGTAAAAAGCCATAATAAGGGGATTATACCTACACCTATTGATGTGATTTTCATTACCTGATAATTTCCATATTTGTCTGAGAATCTCCCCCATAATGGGGCGACTAGTAATCCGAAAATTGTTGGTGATAATATTACAATAGTAAATGTAAGATAGCTGAATCCCAAATCTCTTAACATATAAACTGCAAAAAATGGAGCTGCAATTTGAACTGTGAGGCTTAGTGTGGTTCTAAAGATGGTAAATCTTCCGAAGTTGTTAGAACGCATTTTTTTGATGAACTCAAAAAATGAGAAATAGTACTCTTTTTCAAGTTTTATTTTTGGTTCATATTGCTTTTTGAATAATTCTCTTGAACTCAACCTAAAGGTCATGGCTATAAAGAAGAATATTGCAAATCCCAGAAATAACTCGTTATTTGCTTTAAAATAGTCAAGCAAAAACCCAGACATTAAGGTTGTTATAATAGCAACAATACTTGTTATTATATTTCTTTTTGCAAAGTACTTTCCGCGGTCTTTTTCATTTATTATGTCCCCCATCCAAGAAAACCAGGCCGGACCGGACATTGCTGAAAATATGGTATAAACTGAAAAAAATACAATTATAAGAAAAGGTATTATGCCTGTTAAAATGCCTTTGTAAAGTAAAAGGCTAAGAATTATCAATGGGAGCCATAGCAAGCCTTCAACTAAAACAGCAAACAAAACTATCTTTTTTCTTGAGTTTTTTTCTATAAGTCTAGAGCTTAGCCATTGGCTCATGGGGCCAAGGAGACCGGGAAAGGATTGAAGCCAGGCAATTTGGGGATTTGAAGCATTTGCAGCAACCGCAAAAGGTACAATATATGAGTTGCCAAAACTTCCACTCACGGTTGCAAAACTTCCCTCAACTATGCTTCTTTTTGCAGCTTTTGATTTTAAGATTTCTACTTTTTTGTCCTTAATCTTTTCTGTATTTGCCTTAATATTCATTATAATCCTCTATTTTTCTATGACGGTGTTGATTAGTAAGTTTCTATTAATAAATCTATCTCGGAAAGGTTTTAATATTGAGTTTTTGTTTAGTTTTTATATAATGGGAGAGAAAACTATGATAAAGAAAAAGTTTTATGTTACAACAGCAATAGATTATCCAAATGCTGAGCCGCATATTGGACATGCTTATCAGAAAGTCGTAGCAGACGTTTTGGCTAGATGGCACAAGATCTTAGGGGAAGATGTCTGGTTTTTGACAGGAACTGATGAGCATGGGAAAAAGATACAAGAATCTGCTCAAAAAGCTGGGAAGACTCCTAAAAAATTTGTTGATGATTTATCGGTTAAGTTTAAGGAAGCCTGGAAGTCTTTAGACATTAATTATAATAAGTTCATAAGAACTACTGATAAAGACCATGAAAAATTTGTTCAGGAAGTTATAAAAAAATGTTACAAGAAAGGTGATATTTATCTTGGAGAGTATGAAGGATTGTATTGTACGGGATGTGAAGCTTATTACACTGATAAAGATCTAATTGATGGAAAGTGTCCATTGCATAATAGAGTTTTAGAAAAATTAAAGGAGGGGTCTTATTTTTTTAAGTTAAGCAAATACCAGAGCTATTTACTTGAGCTATATAAGAGTGATAATTTTATTTTACCTAAAGAAAGAAGAAATGAAGTTGCAAGTCGTGTTAAAGAAGGTCTGAAAGATTTGAGTATTTCTAGAACATCTTTTGACTGGGGAATTGAATTTCCTTTGAATAAGGGACATATAGTTTATGTTTGGTTTGACGCACTTTTTAACTATATTTCTGGGGCAGGGAAAAAAGGAGAGTACTGGCCTGCTGATATTCATTTGCTTGGAAAAGATAACGGATGGTTTCATGCAGTTTACTGGCCTGCGTTTTTGAAGTCTGCAGGGTATAAGTTGCCGAAGACAGTTTTTATTCATGGGTTCTTGACCTTTAATGGAGAGAAGATTTCAAAGTCTTTAGGAAATTCCATCTCTCCAAACTCTTTAGTTGGCAAATATGGAACAGATAGTGTAAGATATTTCATATGCAGAAATTTTGTTTTTGGCGAAGACGGGGACTTTTCAGAAAAAACTTTGATAGAAAGACACAATTCGGAATTGGCTGACAAGTTGGGGAATTTGATATCAAGAGTTTCAGCTTTGGCTGAAAGGTATGGAATTAAAAAGTGCGATAATAAATTAATCAAAAAGTTAAAATTGAAGGAAATTGAGAAACATTTTGAGAGATATGAAATTGATAAAGCGTTAAATTTAATATTTGCTTTTATTGATGAGTGCAATGTCTTTGTTCAGGAAAATAAGATATGGGAAGAAAGTTGCAAGAATAAAGAGGAAAAATTGTATCAATTAGCTGATTCTATAAAAGCGATTTCAATTATTTTATGGCCTTTCATTCCATCTACTTCTGAAAAAATATCCAAGACTTTTGGGTTTAAGGTTGGCGCTGCGAGTTTTGGCGAGATAAAAAAGCCTTTGAAGGTTTCAAAAGTTAAGAAAAGCGAGATATTATTCAAGAAATTTGAAGAAACTCAATTAAATAAGTCTGAGAGTAAAGGAAGGCCTAATTATGAAGAAGATAAAAAAGAGTATGGTAAGAAGTTAAAATTTTTCCATAATAAATTTTCCAAAAAAGAAGATGTCAAGGATACTATTGATTCAAATACACGATTAGAATTTGCAAGATTTTTGAAGAAAATAACTGATGAAACTCTTAAAGATTATAAGCCAATTGAAGAAAGTTGTATGGATATAAGTAGCTTTATTTTTTATAAGTTTAATGATAAATTAGACGAAATAATTGGTATTGCTGGTGAATTGGAAATACCTAAGGAACATGTTAAAGGTGATGTTTTAAAACGTTGGGGGAAACTTAAGTCTCTACTTGTTGATTATATTGATAATTTTGAAAAGATTAATAAGTCAGAAAATACTGAAAAAAGTAAGAAAATTGAAGGAGTTATGACAATGTCCGAAGTTAATTTTGATGAATGGAGCAAGTTGGATTTAAGAGTTGGAAAAATATCAAAGGTAGATGACATTCCCGAGGCAAATAAGTTGTATAAACTTGAGGTAGATCTGGGAAAGGAAATTGGAAAAAGAACTTTGGCTGCTGGACTTAAAGCCCATTATAAGAAAGATGAACTGAAAGGAAAAAGGTGTATTGTTTTTGTTAATTTGCAGCCAAGAAAAATGCGCGGCATAAACTCGGAAGGGATGATTCTTGCAGCAGTTTCTGAGTCTCAAGGAAAAGAAAAGGTTGTTATAATTTCTCCAGAGAAAGATATTGAATTGGGAAGCAGGGTGAGGTGAGATAGACTTCTTTAAGGTTAAATTCTATATATATTTTAAATTGCAAGAATGTTTATTAATAGATTATTGATTTTTAGGTGATGGTGCTTAGTCCTAAGGACAGAGAGAAACTTACTGTTGAAGATTTAAAAAAGTTATCAGGTTTAGAAAGGCAGATTGACTCTAGAATATGCGATTGGAATGATGAGTTTTCTCCAGATGTTAAGGTACCTGTTACCGTTTCTCTTCATAATGGTATTGTAGATAATCTTAGAGAAAAGTATGAGGATGCTGGTTGGAATATAAGATTTTATTATAATTCGGGCAAAGAAGATAGTTATTTTGAGTTAACACCCAAAAGACAAACTTAATTTTCCCCCTTATTTCTTCCTACCAAACAATCTTTTCCAGAATGGTAATCTATCCTTTTCTGGATTGTAATTAACCCCAAGAATTTTAGCAGCAATTTCTTTGTAAGCTCTTGCTGACTTGCTGTGAGGATGAGTATGCACTATTGCATCTTTAAGTTTTAATGCCTCCTGTATTAATTCATCTTCCGGTATCATACCAAGTATTGGAATTTCAAGCATTTCTTTTACTACATCAGGTTCCATTTCAGAATCTTGCCTGCGTACTCGTGTTACTATAACTCCTTTTATTGGCTTTCTCATTTCTTCAGCCAGCTTTATTGTCTTTAATGCATCTGTTAATGCCGGCATTTCAGGGTTTGTTACTATGATTAACTCATCAGCCGCATCAATTGCCGAGCGTGTCTCACTACCAAGGCCTGCAGAGCTGTCTAATATGATATAGTCTGCTATCCTTTTGAAATCGCTTTTGTAGGCTTTTAATTTTTCAGGCTTTATTTTTCTTAATTCAGATAATGAAAGAGAAGAAGGCATTATCTTCATTCCAGATTCATGTTCATAAACTGCTTCAAAGGGGTCAGCCTTATTTAGAAGAACGTGATTTAGCGTTATAGGAACTTCAGGTGAGCCCAAATGCAAGCCAACATTTGGAGTCGTTAAATTTCCATCAATTATTAAAATATCTTCTTTGAAATGGTTCATGGCCGCACCTAGATTTATTGCTGTTGTAGTCTTTCCAACACCCCCTTTACCTGAAGTGATAACAATGAGTTTTGCCATCGTAAATTTTCCTTAGAATCTTTAATTATGATTCATGTTAAGATGAGAGAAATTGCTTAACGTAACTTATAAACTTTTCTAATATGTAGGCGTATTCTTTGAGTTTTTCCAGGTTAATGTTAATTTCCTTTCCCTGATAAAATACTTTCAATGTCACGTTCTTTCTAAACTCCCCAATCCGCTCCTTTTTTAGAGTCTCGATTTTTCTGAACATTTCGTAAAGTTCAAGCATATCTAAAACATCTTTGTTCTTCTTGAACAAAAGCTTCATCTCCTCTATTTTTTGAATTGGGTTGGTTGGCACAGATTTAATCATCTTTCTTTTTTTCGCATAAGCAAGCATAGAGTCAACGCTAACCTCTATCATTTTTCTCCATCTTAGAATGAGATTCAGAATTACGTCACAAGTTTTTGTGTATTTTAGACTAACGTAAAGCAGGTGGTCTGCGCTGATTTTCTCTTGTATTATATCTTCCATATATCAAATAAAACTTATCAAGCCTCTTTTTACTAGATCTTTGGCATCTAGAAGTACAGTTTCATAAGGTCTTGGGCTTTTTATATTTTTCTTTAGTTTTTAACTATTGTTAATACTGGGTTTATGGGTGTTTTTAGCCCTCAAGTCTAGTTTTTACCTTTTTGAATATGGTTTTTGTTGTGCTTAGGAAACTTTTTATTACGCTAATATCTAAGGTTTCTGTCTTTAGATTACCGTTATTGTCAGACATTATTACTACTTTTTCTCCTCTTGAAAATTCCATAGGGGAGTGTACGTGTCGATTATTAAGCTCAACTATTTTCAATAAAACTTGCATTTCCTGCCGACTTATTCCGTACTTTGAAGCGCATTTTCTTGTGAATGTTTCTAGATTTATTTGGGGGTTTTGTGTCAAGGTTACGTTTTTGTATAAATACTCTTTGTTTAAAACCGCATTAATCATATGGTTTAGTGCCTGACCAAGTTCTGTAAGCACCTTTAGGAGTATTGTCTTCTCTTTTATTAATGGATAAATTTTATAGGCCATATGATCTGCGAGATTTAAACGTTTTTCAGACTCATTAATGTAAAGAACAAACTTTTCCATGTCAAAATTTTTTATTATTTAATTATGCTCAAAATTTTGAGCATGTGTAAAGTTCTAACTCTGTGCCTTCGCACAGGAAACAAACAAGGACTTTTCCATAAAATAACAAAGATGCCAGAATTGATATATTTTGTGATGGCGTTATTAAAAATAAGTTTACTTGTATTGAACCGATTAACTTAATTCCATAATCGCTTCAGCCAAATCTCCGGTTTTTTCCAGAGCTTTTCTCGCTTCCTCTTCACTTGCTCCTGTCTTTTCAATTACTGTTGTTATGTCTTCCTCGGTGAAACCTGTTTCAGATTGTTCATCCGATTCAGATATGTCTCCTGAGATCTGAAAACTCTTATTTCCTTTCATATTAATCTCAACTACTGAGGGGTTGTCAATAATAATCTTACTGCCTGATGATTGCTCGATAACAACTCTTTCAGCATCAATATTCTTCTGATTGATGCCCATTTGCCTCATCATTGCTTCCATCTTTTTTGGATCCATATTAAACATTTTTTGCTCCTACCATTAAAATTATTTTATTAGAGGAAAATTCCCAAGCCAACTCTGAATAGAACTATTAGAGCTATTATGATTATTACATGCATCGGTTTTAGCATTATCTTGCTGTCATATTCTTCATTATACCTCATCAACCCACCGAAGCTTCCGGGCATCTGAATTTGATTGTCTTTTGCCATGTTTCAAGATATAAATATAGGTATTTAAGACTTTTGGAAAGGAGAGGATAAGGTTTTTAATTGCATTCTTCGTAAGCGAGGTATGGCAAAAACGGACTCTAAGTCTGGTGCTTTAGACGTGCACGAAATTGAAGAAAAATGGAAAAAATATTGGGAAAAGGAAAAAATTTACAAATTTGATTCTTCTGATAAAGGTGTAAAGGGCTACACTTATTCTATTGATACTCCCCCTCCAACAGTTTCGGGTAAGATGCATATAGGGCATGCCTTTTCATATTCGCAGCAAGATTTTATTGCTAGATATAAACGAATGTCTTTGGTTGGAAAGGGTCAGGTATTTTACCCTTTTGGAACTGATGATAATGGCTTACCAACGGAAAAACTTATTGAAAGTCTCAAAGGAGTTAAGAGCAAAAACTTGTCTCGCGACGATTTCATTAAGCTCTGTCTTAAGACTTTAAAAGAAGTTCTCCCTAAATTTATTCAGGACTGGAAAGATTTGGCAGTTTCTTGTGACTATAATCTTTATTATTCTACAATTGATGATCATGCAAGAAGAATTTCTCAAAGATCTTTTATTGAGTTGTATAAAGCCGGAGAAATTTACAGAGACGCTTTCCCGACAATATGGGATTGTGTTTTTCAGACTCCGGTAGCTCAGGCCGAGCTGGAAGACAAAACAATAGAAACTTTGTTTTCAACTTTGAAGTTTAAGGTTGTTGGAAGTAAAAGCAATGAGGATTTGTTAATCGCCACAACAAGACCGGAGTTATTGGCTGCTTGCGGTGCAGTTTTTGTTCATCCTGAAGATAAAAGATACAAAAAGTTTGTAGGCAAGAGCGTTAAAGTTCCCCTGTTTGAGCATGAGGTTAAAGTTTTTGCTGACAAATCTGCAGATATAGAGAAAGGTACTGGGGTGTTGATGGTTTGTTCTTACGGAGATAAGTATGATGTTGATGCATTTAAGCGGCTTAAATTAAAATCTAATATTGTTATAAATAAAGACGGCAGCATGAATCTCAAAGGATATGAAGGATTAAAAGTCAAAGAGGCGAGAGAAAAAATTTTGCAGCAATTGAAGGAAAGAGGTTTTATTGTAGAGCAGAAAAAGATTTCTCATGTCGTAAATGTTTATGAAAAGTCTGGAAATGAGATTGAATTTCTTCCAACAGAGCAGTGGTTTATAAAAATCTTAGACAAGAAGAAAGTTTTGATTGAAAATGCGAAGAAAATAAAGTGGTATCCTAAGAGTATGTTTAAGCGTTATGAAAATTGGGTTAACGGATTGGAGTGGGATTGGAGCATTTCTAGAGAAAGGCATTTTGGAGTTCCAATTCCCGTTTGGTATTGTACCAAATGCTATAATGTTATATTGCCTGAAGAGAAAGAATTGCCAGTAGACCCTGTAACTGTTAAAAAGAAATGTCCTAAATGTAAAACTGATGAGGGGGTTATTCCTGAAGAAAAAGTTTTGGATACTTGGGCAACTTCATCTTTGACACCTCAGATTTCTTCAAGTCTTGTTAATGGAGATAAAAATGGAAAGTCAGGCAAAGGTGACAAAGTGAAAATTCCATTTTCATTAAGGCCTCAAGCTCATGATATAATAAGAACTTGGGCATTTTATACAATTGTTAAGTCTTATCTGCATGAAAAGAAAATTCCTTGGAACGATATAATAATTTCAGGTAATGTTAAATTACAAGGAGAAAAAATGTCAAAATCTAAGGGGAATGTTGTTGATCCTCAGGATGTTATGGAGAGATATGGGACTGACGCTTTAAGATATTGGGCTGCTTCATCCAAGCTTGGAGCAGATTTGGATTATAATGACAACGATGTTTTGACGGGAAAGAAGTTTGTTACCAAATTAATTAATGCTTCAAGATTTGTTTTTCTTAATCTGAAAGATTTTAATCCGCAAAAAAAAGGGATTAAACTTCTTGAAACGGATAAGTTATTTTTGGCTGAATTGAATAAACTTATTAAACAATCAAGAGATGACTTTGAAAATTACGATTATCAAAAAGTTAAACTGGCTGCCGATATGTTTTTCTGGCAAATGTTTTGTGACAATTATCTTGAAATTGTTAAAAAGAGAATTTATTCTGGCAGTAAGGAAGAGAAAGAATCCGCCTCTTATGCATTATATCACATTTTACTCACTTTAATTAAGATTTTCGCGCCTATTACTCCCTTCGTTACCGAAGAAGTTTATCAAGAGCATTACAAGAAAAATGAAAAAGTTAAAAGTATGCATTTAATGAAATGGCCAGAAGAGATCAGTTTAGGAAAGAATAAGGTTAAAAGTCCGGAAGTTCTTAAAATTCTCTTGAATCAAATAGCTAGAATAAGACAGGCAAAGTCTTCTGAAAAAAAGGCAATGAATGCAGAAATAATTTTGACTTTGGAAAAAAAGGAAAAAGAACTTTTGAAGGACGTTTTACCTGACTTGCAAAATGTTGTTAATGCCAAGGAAATTCATGAGGGCAAGTTTAATGTGAGGTTTGTTTAGATCTATAAATAATATATTCTAAAAAATACATTTATTTTTAAACTGATTTTGCTTTTTGTTTTTTATGAGTTTATTAAGTGTTTTAAGTGGAAGAGATAAGAGAGCTTCCTTGGAAAAAACCGGCGATTTGAAAGGGCGGAGCAAGGACCATATGTCTTTAGAGGAATATAAAGGATTAAAATTACCCAACTTTCAAGAAGTCTGTTTTGGCGAGGATAAAGAGAGTAAAAGAGAAGCAATTAAACATTATGACGGCAGATTAGTTCTTATTAAAGATCTTCATAAGGGAAATAATTATCATGCTGGGAGAATTACTTTTAGTGACGAGGATAAAGAGTGCTATCATTTTGTAAGAGATTCGACTGTTACTTGCGCTCCTAAAGGCGCTCCAGAAGAAAGATTATGGTATCATGATTTACAAGGATTATTAGTCCCTATCATTCCTTTAATTTTTTAATCAGTTTTATAAATCATTTAATTCTATCTAATAATAATGGATGAGTCAACAAAATTAAGGCTGGAGGAATTTATTGAGACTCTGGAAGGATTCAGGGGAAGGGCTACTGAGCTTATTACTGTTTATGTTCCCGCTGGTTATGATGTAAATTCTGTTCAGAAGCAGTTAGAAGCTGAAAGGTCTACTGCTAAGAACATTAAGTCGACTAGCACTAGAAAAAATGTGCTTGACTCTTTGGAGAAAATTATAAGACGCTTAAAGGAGTCTAAGAAGAATCCGCCTAATGGGCTTGCGCTCTTTGCAGGAAACGTATCAGACGTTGAAGGACAGCAAGATATTCAATTATGGGAGATTGAGCCTCCTGAACCTCTGAATATGCGTCTGTACAGGTGTGATAAAGAGTTTGTTCTTGATGCTTTAAGAGAAATGCTTGAAGTGAGCGAGATATACGGACTTTTAGTTATGGACAGAAAGGAGGCAACTGTGGGCGTTTTGGAGGGCAAGAAAGTTAATGTTATACAAAAAATGACTTCTGGCGTTCCAAGCAAGATAAGGGCGGGGGGGCAATCATCTCAGCGTTTTCACAGAATTACTGAAGGGCTTGTTAAAGAGTTTTACAGAAGAATTGCAGAAGAAGTGAAGAATGCTTTTTTTGATAATAAAAGAGTAAAGGGCATTATTGTTGGCGGACCTATTCCAACAAAGGATGAATTTTTGGAGGGGGGATATTTGCAAACACAGTTACAGGATAAAGTTATTGGAGCGGTTGATATTGGCGACGCGGATGAATCTGGCTTAAACGAGCTGGTTGAAAAGTCTCAAGACCTATTATCACAGCAGGAGATAATTTATGAAAAAAAATTGCTTACTAAGTTTTTTGAGACTCTAGGAAAGAATCCAAAACTTGCCGCATATAGGGAGGAGGCGGTAAGGCATGCTTTGCAGTATGGAGCTGTTGAAACTCTTATTTTGTCAAAGTCTGTTGATAAAACTCTTTCAAGAGAATTAATCAAATTAGCAGAAAATATAGGTTCAAAGATTGAGGTCGTTTCTACGGACACGACAGAAGGGGAGCAATTTTTTAATCTTTCAGGAATAGGCGCTCTGCTCAGGTTCGGAGTTAATTAATTATAATTATATTCTCTTATTCTTTATCAAAAAGTTCTTGTAGCTTTCCACGTGGTTTGTTTGGACTTTTGGATGCTCAAGATGCTCCACACACTAAAGTGTGTGGTTTGTGTAAAGCATCTTGACATCATAAAAACCTTTAAAACTTGATTATTCTTTTGACATTCATGGCAGGTTTTGATAATATAACCAGCAAAACTGCTTCAGAGCTGGATGACGAGAGGGAAAAAGAGGACATGAAAAAGATAGAAGCAGCTTTGTTTGTTTCAGGAAGATTTCTAAGTTTATCCGACTTGATAAGTTATACTGACTTAAATCCAATTATAATACGCGAATTAATTGAAAAGTTAAAGGAGAGGTACGAGTCTGATAATTCGTCTGTAGAAATAATTGACAAGAAAACAGGGGAAGGCGGGGAAATATGGAAGATGGATGTTAAGCCAGAATATACTCATATGATTAACAAGCTAGCTACAGGAAGCAGTGAATTTGCAAAAGCAGAGCAGGAGACTCTTGCCATTATAGCCTATAAACAGCCTATAAAACAATCAGTTATAATAAAAATACGTGGGAATAAGGCTTATGATCATATAAAGAAGTTTGCTGATCTCGGTTTAGTGAAAAAGAAAAGACAGGGACACACACATGAACTTTCATTAAGCGATGAGTTTTATGATTATTTTAGCTTGGAGAATAGTATGGGTAAAAACACCGATAATGATTTAACTGGTAATGTTTTGGGCGATGTTAGCCAAGAAGGCGACCAATAAACAAATTTTACCAGAATGGCCGATATACTCCCCTATATTTATTTAGGATATATGTTTGTATCCATTTACTTTCTTAGCCTGTTTTTTATACTTTACATTAAAAATAGAGAGCGATTGTTTGAGGTTCCAAAAACCAAAATAAAGTATAGGGTAAGCGTCTTAGTGCCAGCCTATAACGAGTCTGAGACAATTCAAAGCACTATTGAATCAATTTTTTCCTCTGAATATCCTATAGAAGAATTAATTGTTTTAAACGATGGAAGTAGTGACGACACTTCTAAAAAAGTAAAAGGGCTTTTTTCTAAATACAAGAAATTAAAACTTATTGACAAACCTAATTCAGGGAAAGCTGATTCTTTGAATAAGGGGATAAGTGTTGCCAATGGTGATTTAATTGCTGTTGTTGATGCAGATAGCTATCCCGCAAAGGATGCTTTCGCTAAACTTGTTGGTTTTTTTGATGATCCTACTGTTGGGGTGGCAACTCCATTTATTGTACCTCGTAATAGGACTAGTTTTTTTGAGAGACTACAGTCAATTGAATATAATGTGATCGCATTTACAAGAAAGCTTCTCGGTTTTGTTGAGGCTATTTATGTTACTCCCGGGCCTTTAGCCATTTATAGAAAGTCGGCATTAGAAAAAATCGGCGGTTTTGACAAAGAAAATATGACTGAAGATATTGAGGCTACTTGGCACCTTACTAAAGAGGGTTATAAAAGAAAAATGTGTCTTTTGGCTTTGGCTACTACGACCGTACCGGCAAAAGTAAAACCTTGGTTTGTTCAAAGAAGAAGGTGGAACTTGGGCGGATTACAATGCATTTCAAAATACAAAAAATATTTCTTACAAAAAGGTATGTTGGGTTTTTTCATTCTTCCATTTTTTGTTCTTCAGCTTTTTCTCGGTTTGTTGGGGTTGAGTATATTTTTTTATTTAATTATCACTAGAACTGTGACGAGATATCTCTATACTGTTTATTCAATAAATATTGGCACCCCCATAATTACTGTGGAAGATTTTCTTATTACTCCAAGTTTCTTGAACTATTTAGGTGTAATTTTGTTTGTTCTTGGAGGATTATTCACAATTCTTATACTTTTTATGATGAAGGATGTTATTCTGAAGAAGCAAAATATTTTTAATATCCTCTTTTATCTCTTCTTTTATCTTACCGTTTATCCGTTTATAATGCTGAACTCTTTGTATCATTATTTTAGGGGGATAAGGAAGTGGAGGTAAAAAATGGTAGAAAAGGAACGTAGTCAAAAAGTAGTATTTTTGCAGGCCCTTATTGTAACTATAGTGCTTTTTAATCTGGGAATATTCTTCGGTTATAATCTGGAGTCTAGTCGTCTTGATAAAATTAATCAATTTTACTTAGAGTCCGAAATGGAGCTTCTTGATCAAGCGATTCAAAAGGATGCTTTAGATATTGTTGGTCTTGACTGTGCGGGGGCAATAAAAGCCAACACAGCGTTTGCGGATAGAATATTTGAAGAAGCTAAAACCATTAGTAGATTTGAAGAAGCAAATAGGATAAATAATGATATTATTTTTCAGCATAAGAAGTTTGATCTTTTGAGAACTTTATTTTGGATTAACAGCATAAAAATAAAAGAAAAATGTAATGCAGAGTATCATAATGTTGTTTATTTTTATAAATATAATGATCCCACTCTTGAACAAAAGGCAAAGCAAGGCGTTTTTTCAAATTTATTGACTGAATTAAAGGAAAGGCAGGGTGGCAATATAATGTTGATACCTATTGCTGCAGATAATGATTTGCCCTCAGTAGAACTTTTAGCTAATAGATATGGGATTAAGGATTTACCAGTCGTTTTAATTGATGAAAAAATTAAGATCGAAGAGCTAACAAGTGTTGAGGACATAGAAAAGTACCTCGCTTAATTTTCTGAGCCCGAATTGTTCTTTAAGACCTATACTTTTTACAACAGCAATATTAAAAAACTGGCCTTAATCACTATTGCTATGGCTGTATGTTTCAAGTGTGGCATTAGTTCTGAAAAAATGAGGCTTTTTGAGGCGGTTGGTGCTGAAGGCGTTGTCATTGTTTGTTTAGATTGCTCTGAAAAAGAGAGTATTCCTTTACTCAAAAAACCGACTACTTATCAGCTTAAGGATTCTGAGTCAAAAGAGTATATGCCTTTTAGATTTAGGAGATATGAGGCGATTGGCAGAGAAATTCCGGGTGGAAGAAATTCGAGGCAGGTTAAGACCGGGTTTAATAAAGCTGCAAGTGAGCTTACATTAAAGGATATTTTAGACAAGAATCTTAAGGGAAAGTATGATTCTCAAGAGGGAGTAAAAAGGAATGTTTCTCCAAGAATCCCTCTTATTGATAATTTTCACTGGGAGGTTATGAGAGCGAGAAGAAAAAAACATTTAACTTACAAACAAGTTGCTGATGCTTTGGCTGAATCTGAAACAGTTATAAAAATGGTTGAGCACGGTAGATTGCCCGAAGATGACTATAGAATAATAGGCAAGCTTGAGAAATTTTTTGATATAAGACTTGTTAAATCTGATTCGGCGGAAAAAAGCCGACTCCCTCCAGAAAAAACTTTAGCTCTTCCAGAAAAAACTAAATCTGCAAAGATATTGACTTTTGATCCTGAGGCTTCAAAAGCTCTTACAATATCTGATTTGAAAGCGATAAAGAGTCAAAAAGAGAGATTTGAAAAAGGCTATGAAAAAGCTTTGGAAAAGGAAATGAATCTTTCTCAGCCGGGTATGCCTAGAAAGGTTTCTTCTAAAGAAGAGTTTGATAGAATTGTAGAAGAAGAAATACTTAAGGAGACTAGAGAGAATATGAAGAAAAAAGAAGGCCTCGATGATAAGGACATAAACAGACTTATTTGGGGTAAAAGATGATAAGTAGAGATAATCTTGGTCATATGTATGAGTATCTTTTTGGTTCTAGAGAAATTTATGTTAAAAGTTTTGAGGAGATTTCTGTGCCAGAGATTGTTAAAGGACGTATACTTGAATTTGCAGTAACGTTTAATATTATTAGGCACTCAGACCTTGCTCCAGAGGTACGTAATCTTTTTGACAGTGGGGGGAATGTTGTAAGTTATGGTGGAAAAGTATATGAAGAGGATCTTACTATCCCAAAAAGAGAAGGTCGTCTGTTTCGTTATTATAGAGACGTTTCTTCAGTTATCCATGAAGTTGTTGAACGTGCTGAAGTTCAAGGAATCTTCTCCATTTTGAGAGGATCTAGGGGTAAAAGGATTAAAACAAAAGATTTAGCTTATTTGCCAGAAATAAGGGAGATTTTTAGCGTTTTTGATTATGATGATTTGTCTCTTGGTTTTTCGTCAGGAAGACATGGTGAAGATTCATCCTTATATTGTGAGCTCTTTTTACATGGTGGGCAAAAGATTAAACCACAAGATCTTGCTGGTATTCATCATCCATTAGGAAAATTAAATTACTTACAGAAAGGTCGGAGAACTTCTAATAGATATGGGTACTGGGAGACGTGTATAAGACCAGGACATATGTCCCGAACTAGCACGAAATAAGTCAATGTGTTAGACCAGAACATCCGATCTTACTAAGCCCTCTAATTTTAACTCAGGTTTAAGAGGCATAACAACAATTCCCGATTTTGTATTGCCATAATCACCTTCATAATATGACCAACCAATTGAATCTTGATATATTACATAAGGTTTTGAATTAATCTTTACAAGAAGTGGAAGAAAACTTAAATTCTTATCAAAGTACTTTATTACGCGGGAGTTTATAACTTCTATGTATTTTGCATGTGTACCTATTTCTTCACCCGTTTCCCTAACGTCTGCTCTTGCTCCATCATTAAACAAAAATCCCCCTTTCTTTTGTTGAAATCTTTCATAAGGTTTCCATTCCCAGGTTTTTGGTTTTCCCGTCTTTTCATCGTATTTTGCTGGCAAACCTCTTTCTGTTAAGAAGAAATTTTCAACCAAATCTACAAATTCGCAAATCGCCTGATAAGGATTAGTTATCTTCCTAATTTGTGATAATTTGTTTATAGTTGAATCTGGTATTCTTATTCTTTTTTTCATAAAGAACAGGCTGTATTGATATTTATAAGTTTTCTTATACTTATGTATACATGTTGGACTAGTGATATGTTCTTAACTAAGATTATTTTGGACAATAAACTGTGTTGCTTATTTGGGGTAAGAAATAAAAACCTCTTTTTTATAAATCTTTTAAAGTAAAAAATAATACGATTATTCCGTTTTGGTTGAGGAATAATCTTTGATTCCTCTTGTTGCTTCTAGTATAGGAAGGTTCGCCTCTGTTGGAACATATATAACCTCACTACTCCCATCATTTAGTCCTTGAATCCAGAGATATCTTAGGTAAGCTTCATTTCCCTTTAAGCTATCTCCAACAATAACATTTGCTTCAGCTACTCCTTTTGCTCTTTCTATTTCTGCTTGTGCATCAAGTTTTGAACTTCCAAGTCTAGCTTCTGCTTCTTGTATTGCTATCTTTCTGTTCCATTCAGCCTCTTTAAGCTGTGACATACCAGATAATTCTCTTCTGTATACATTATATTTTGGGAGCCCCCACATAAGTCCTCCTATGACTGCAATTCCAACAACACCTGCTAATCCCCCTATTGCTGCTTGTTTCATTTTCTTTTACCCCCTTTCAGTCTTTTTGAAATCATAAAGATCTTCATAAGGGCGCATTTAAAAGGATTTATATCTTATAGATGTTATTTTTAGGAATCATTAGTAATAGAAAGGCTTTTAAACCAATTTAGAGATTTCTTTGTATATGGAGATTAATGTTGTTAAGTCAGACAAGAATGAGCTTGAGTTTACTATAGATAACCTAACAGTAGCAGAAATTTTAAGAGTTTATTTGAATAAAGACAAAGATGTGAGTTTTGCAGCCTGGAACAGGGAGCATCCTTCAAAGCCTCTGACTATACTTGTTAAAACAAAGGGCAAGGTTGCGAAGAAAGCTGTTGACGATGCTGTTAAGGCTTTAGTAAAAGATCTTGATGGTCTTGAGAGCGACTTCAAGAAATCAGTTAAATAGAGTTATTTCTTGAGGCCCCAAAAATCTACTAAGAAACAAAGATTTTTGATGCTTCAAAAAGTCTGTGAAATAAACTAATAAACCCTATTTTTACACTCTTAATTTCTGCAATTCCTGTATTCTCTTCTTTACATCAACTGAAGAATTAAACATTTTCCAAAAAACTTTTGAAAGCCATTCAACCCATTCCTTTTCTCTTATTGTGTAAAAAATAAATGTTTTCTTGTCAAGCTCATTGCTTTTACCTGTAGGCTCTTTTATTTCTTTTATATGAAAAATCTGATTGTCAAATATTGAAGCCCTAAGCGGATGTTCTTTATGATGAATTTCTATAAGTTCTTTTCCGTACTTGAAATTTAGAGCTAAAAGTTTTTCTATATTCTGTTTTGAGGCGATGTCTACTCTACACAAAACTTTTATTGAAATCCCTTTTTTAATTAGCGATTCTATAATTTTAATCATTTCAAATTCCTTTGTCTTAAAGTTCAGGAAAGAAAGATTTCCTGAAAGTATTAGAACCTGCTTTTTTGTGTTCATGAAAAGGTCAACAAGGTTTTTCATATCAGCTGTTTCACTCTCAGAGGATAATTTTACCTTTTTGTTGGTGGCGTTAACGTGCTGAAATATGTCAAAGGCAGAGAAATCTTCTTTTTTTCTCGCTCTTAATATTTCTTTTTCAAGATTTTCCTGAAATATAGAATAACTTACTTTTTCTAATGAGCTCCAATAAACTATTTTTAAAGCTCCTCTTGTTCCTTGTCTGAATACTCTTGTAGAAATGGTGCCAAACTCTTTTTCAATTTCTTCTATATATCTGTCTGCAGTTCTCCAATTTTTTCCTATATATTGCGCTATTTCCTGTATGCTTCGCGGTTTTAAGTAAACGAAATCCTCTATTTTTTTTATAATTGCAGAGTCAATCATAATTCTAATTTGTTTTTGGGTTTTTTAATGATTTATGTCATCTAATGTATTTATTTATTACAACACCATTGACAGATTTTTGTCAGTAAAATTAATCTTTTTTACAACTCTATGTATTACTGTATGAAAGAAAATAAGTTGAAAGGAGGTAGAAAAGATGGGCGGATGTTATAGTTCTAATTATTCGAGTCCAAGATGCGCTCCTGCCAGACCGGCAAAGCCTAAATGGGAGACTCAATTAAGAAAATTCGTTAAAAGTCATGAAATTGAAGACTTGATTTTAGCGCATGACGAATTTTTTGATGAATCAACAAGCGGACTTTTTGCAAAACTCGCCGAATTTTCAGGAATTGCAACTGTCTTAGAAATTCCCAAAGAATTTCCGGAGTTTGAGTATGAGGTTAAGTTTGATGTTGCTGTAAATGGAAAAGGCAAAGAGCCGACCATGGAACAGTATTTGGATGCTTTAGATTTTCCTGCTTCAAAAAATGCAAGATTTCTTAAAGATCCTGTAAACTCAATCGCCGAAGGCAAAAACCATTTTTATGGAGATGGAAGCGATGAAAAACTCGTTGTAATTGAAAAGGGCGGCGGAACTTTCTTGAAAGAGAAGGGTATTGTTGAGACCTTGAGCCTAGGCATTCCCTTTCAGGAAATTGTTATAAAAAGAAAGGAAGAAAGGTACGAAACGAATCTTGAAGAGATACTAAGAAAGACAAAAGAAGTTTTGTCTCAAAAAGGAGTTGTCTATAGAGGTTACATAAGGAAAGAGAAAGGAGATGCTTTCATTCTTGACGCAGATGACGGCAGACTTTATTCAATGTCTTTCACTCGGTCTCATTTGAATGGGAATGGAAATGGAAACAAAAGTGATAACGGAAATACTCTTGTTGCTGGGGGTTTAAATGGAACGCAGAGACAGTTTGAGTTTGAGTATGCAGGTTACATTCCCGGTTTTGAAGGATTTAAGAAAGATTCAGAAAAACAAGTGGTTCAAGGAATGATTGACCTGGCAAAATATACTTGGGCAATGTATGGAGATAAAGTTAGAATTGCAAAAGGATGGAATGCGAAACTCTCTTTGACTGGAGAAAGGAAGTACGATTTTGTTTCTCAAGATTCAGAAGGGGTCAGAAGTCTTGGAGACCGGAGGCTAATTGCCTTAGATACAAAAGTTCTGGAAACTGCTGGAAGAAGTTTAAAAAATGAGTGATAATTTATTTTTTCTTTGTGGACCTCATGGCTCTGGAAAGACAACACTAGAGAAAAGTCTTGTGAGTCTTGGAGAAGGTGTTGTTGCCCCAGAGCTTTTTTCGAGAAGCGTTAAACTTGATACGGAAAATGAGGCCTACAGGCAAATTTTAAAACTTGGCAGCAGAGCAATTGAAAATTTTGAATATTTGAAGCTTGCAAAAGAAAATCCGGATAAGATTATATTAGGTAACCGATGTGTGTATGATTGCCAGGCTTATCATTGGGTATTTAAGGAGAGGGGATGGATTTCTCAGGAAAAATATGAATTGTACGACAAATTTTTAGATATAAATTTTCAAGGAGAATTGGAAAGTCCCAAAGCTATCGTTCTTAATCCCGGATTTGAAGTTGTGAAAAGGCATTTGGAAGGAAGGTGGAATGGAAACGGAAAAAAATGGAGGGAGGATGATTTAGATTATTTGGAATTGGCCTGTAAAGCTTATGAAAAATTCAATGGACATGGTAAAGTGTATTATATTGATCATGAAATGAATTTGGAAGATAAAGAAGAAGTGGCTGATGTTCTATGCTGGATGGAAGAAACGCAAGGGGTGTTATTTTAGCAAGGCAGAAAAAATGAAGAAATATGTTTTGACTGGCGGACCAAGTTCAGGAAAGACAAGTATTATAAATGCTTTGAAAAATGAGGGATATAAGACTGTAAGTGAGTCTGCAAGGGTTGTTTTAAGATATGAGCGGATGAAAAAAGGAGGTATAACTAGAGATTTAGAGGCTACGGTAGTGAGGCAGCATAGAATATGTGAAAGGCAACTTAAAAAAGAGGGGCGTCTTGCAAATTTAAATAATAATGGCGAGATAGTCTTTCTTGACAGAGGCTTTCATGATTCAATTGCTTACTCAAGGCATTATTTGGGTGATGCAAAAGTTGATGTTTATGATAGTGCGCGAACAATGAATTATGACGGTGTTTTTATTCTTGATTTATTGCCCTTTAAAAAGGATAAGGAAAGGATTGAGGAGGGTGCAGAGCCCGAAGCAATTCACGGCTTAATTTATGATGTTTATAAGGAATTTGGATATAAGCCGGTAAGTGTGCCTGCAATGAACGGCAGTGAAGAAGAGGCCATAAGGAAAAGGTTGGAGTTTATTTTAGAAAATGTAAATTCTTTAGATATGAAATAACAACAATTCTTATTAATCTCTTTTGTTCCCGATAATTATGTCTTCAGAGAGAAAGCCTCAAGATTCTCTTACAGAAAATCTTGGAGCCGAAAAAATTCAGAATAAAAGAGAATTTTCCCGGATATCTACGGGAAGTTATGATTTGAATAAGTGGCTTTACGGAGGTTATGAGACTGACATTATAACTGTAATTGCTGGAAATGCGGGGAGTGGAAAAACGAACTTTTGCATGTTAGTTTCTGTTTCGCAAGCAAAAAAAGGGAATAAAGTTATTTTTGTTGATACTGAAGGTGGATTTTCTGTAGAGAGAATTAAGCAATTGGCAAAAGAGGATTTTGAAAAAGTTCTTGAGAATATAATAATTTTAAAACCGACTAGTTTTGAGGAGCAGAAAAAGGATTTTGACTTGCTTTTGAAGACTTTAAAAAAAGAGACAATAAAATTAGTAGTTGTTGATGGTATGACAATGCATTACCGTTTGGAGTTAGGAGATGCAGCTCATGACAGAGATGATAAAAAAATTAAAGAAGTGAATAGACAGTTAGCATCACAAATGAGAACTCTTGCAGAAATTGCTAGAAAACAGAATATTCCAATTATAGTTACAAACCAGGTTTATGGGGAATTTTTGAGCAATGAGGAAAGAAGTAAGGGTGTTAAACCAGAAATGCACATGGTTGGGGGAGATTTATTGAAGTACTGGGGAAAATGCATTATACTTTTAGAATCTGAAAGAGGCGTTAGAAAGGCCTTTCTGGCAAAGCACAGAAGTTTGCCTGAGAAATCTTTAACTTTTAAGATAACTAATGATAACATAATCAAGTCCGGATGGATATAGATATTTTTATATATTAGTGTTTTCTGCGAATTTTATGACACGTAAAAATCGTTCTTTGACTCTTGAAGAATTAACAAACAAATATGAAAATGTTTTATTCGACACAAGTACAATCTTGGGTACCTCCGGTTCCATAGGGTGCGATACTATTGATATGCGGGCAATAAATAAAGAGCCAACTAAAGTGATTGATAGAATAAAATCACAGACCGGATTTTATTTGAATTTATTAAACTCTATCGATTCAAGGGGGAAAATTATATTTACCTCTGGGGTTTTAGGGGAATTGTCTCAACATAAAATTCTACCTTATAAGAAATTTATAAAATTATTAAGCAGTCGCGGTATAACCATTTCTCCTCAACAATTGCTGGCAATGAGGTTATTAAAGCAATATGATAATTTTCGGTTAAGAAGTTTGATGGGTTTCTCTAAAGTGAAGCTCTCTTTAAACCCAGAACAAAAAGATATTTATGATTGTGAATATGAATCACATTTAGATTTGCGGACAAAATTTGATTTAAGTGAGGTTGACTTTGATCTTTTGATTAGTGGTTGTGTTTTGTCTAGGAGTAAAAGTGTAGCTGTTGTTTCAACTGATAGAGGGATAAGAAAAGCGTGGAATTTTTATCTTGATAGGGTTAAAATGTCTCATAAAAAATATGGCCTTTATTCTAGAAATGGGCAGGATGAATATCGGTCTCTTAGACTTTTCGATAATTACTTGTCCAATAGCCATTTGTTGAGGTCTTAATGATAATATTATTTTTACATATAAAAATATAAATTCCTTTTCTTTGATCTTTTAATGGGTGATATAAAATTCGAAGTAAAGAAGTCTTTGGTAATTGAACAACTTCAAACTTCAAATTTTAACTAAGATGGTAGATATAAAATTCGAAGTCATTAAGAAAATTGCTGAAACTAATTTTAAAATTAGAAGTTTGGGGGCTATTAAACATCTAGATAGTAATTCCCCCCCAAGTGTTTTTGTTGGTTCCAAGTTGCCTTACCCTTTAGTAAATGTAGGAATACTCTCGCCTTTGGAAAGAGATGAGAACTCTTGGATGTATGATGATGAAAAATACTGGAGTGAAAACAATTTTTCAATAAATGATGTTATTCAGTTGCGTAATAGTTTATTAAACTCAAGATTTAGAAGCAATGTTAAAGATGCAAGAGCTTCTTCAAGTACTGGTAGCGATAGGTTTGTAAATATAGCCAAAGAGATTGCTATTGCTTCGAAGCCGGTAGATGTTGAAATTTATTTGAAAAGAGGAATGAGGGTTAGGGAAAAAGATAAGTCCGATAGAATTGTCAAGCCGGTGGGAATGAATGCAAATTTGCAGAAGGCAAAAATAACGAGCAATGTTTCAGTTTCGAGTCATGTTGATAAGGTTGTTTCAGATGATGAGTTAAAAGCTACAAGTGCTATGGAGTATCTGTCTAGCAGGGGATTTGACGAATATACTCTAAATAAAATTCTTTCAGTTGGAGTTTTAGGTTTGAAAAAAGATAGACGTTTAGTGCCGACTAGGTGGAGTATAACTGCTACAGATGATACACTTGCTAAACAGATTTTGAATCGAGTAAGAGATTATAAGTGGATTGAAGATTATGAGTTATTTATTGGAGGATTTATGGGGAACTATTATCTGATCTTGTTATTTCCGGGAGTGTGGAGTTATGAGCTCTTTGAACTTTACTTGCCCGGGAGTTCGTGGAATTCCTCTAATGAGATAAAGGCGTCTACTGATTACGAAACTTTTTCAGGAAGAAAAAGCTACGCAAGCAATACTGCCGGGGGGTATTATGCTTCAAGGCTTCCAATAGTGCGTTATTTAGATTATATTAAAAGACAGGCGAGTGTTTTGGCTATAAGACTTGAAACACCAAGTTATTGGGCTGCCTTGGGTGTGTGGGTATGCCGTGAAGCCTGTAAAAAGGTTTTAAATAAAAAGTCTTCTAAGTTTTTATCTAAAGGTGAAATGATAAATTCCGCTAAATTTATTTTGAAGAAAGAATTTACTTTGGATATGGATAAGATTATTAGTCAGAGTAAGATTGTTAAGGATATAAATGAACAGAAAAGAATTAATGAATTTTTTTAGTTATTTTATCCATCTTATGTACTAAAGTGCATGAAGGGAATTTTTTGGACAAGTTTATTATATCTTGATAAAATCTATTATAACTTTTTGATGATATGCTAAACCTATAAACATCAAATTTACCTCGAGCATATTTTTCTCTTAATGGGTGAGTTTGATATCCACATTTGATGCTAATCTCCCTTACGTCGTTCATTAATTTTGGGTTTTTCCCATAAATTGTTATAACTTCTCCTACATGACCTTCGTCCACAATAAATGATATCAGACCCGCAAGTAAAAATTCTTTCTCTAATCTTTTTATGTTTTCTGGAATATAAGATTCAAAAGTATTAGTATTTGGTAATTTAAAATAATAGAGATAAAATTCGGTTATTATCTTTGGTATATTTAATCTGCCATTGTTAAATTCTTTATAAGGATAATCAAAATCTCCAAATATACTTTTTAATTTATTAAGAAAATTATTCAAACTTTGTTTGTTCATCTGTCTATAGGAAGAAACAACCTCTTTTTTCCCAATATGTCCATCCCCAACAAAATGAAAAATTACAGAGACCATCTCAGGAGTTAATAAAAGTGGTAATTTTGGATTAGTGATATGGTGTGATCTTCCCGTTCCAGTATAATATTCTATATTTTTTTCTATCTCTAACAATACTTTTTCATTTTCCTTTTTAGAAATTATCCTAGATAATTCTATTATTATCCATAATGGAATATTAATTGTTCTGATTTTGCCTCGATCTTTTTTATAGCCTTTTATCCAAGAACTGAGATGTCCAAAGTTATATTTTCTTTTTATTCCATACTTGATTGCTGATTTATTAATTTGGTTTAACAAATATGTTATTGATTTACTTTGCAATTTTAAATTTCTAAAAAGCTTTATTCTAAAATCTTCCTTTAAGCCTATAAATGTTAAAGTTGGGGGAAATTCCCAGATATGAATGTCTTGATACTTTTTCATTAATAATCAAAAATAAGAAAGTTTATATATTTTATGTAATGGGTCGTTTACGAGAGTGTAATGTAAAGGTTATTAAAAAAGCAAATTATTAAGCCAGATAAAAACACAGAAAAATCTGACGGATTGGTTTTGACTAATTATATAAATATTTAAAAAAGCTAATGAGATTTTTTTCTATGATTAATCTTAAGGGCAGACGACTGACAGCTGAATTGATTGAAGAACATGGCAGGAATTTGAGAGGACAGCTTTTGAGGGACGACTCACCACTATTTAGAGATAATCTGTCGGATAGTAAAACATCCAAAACACATTGTGTTACTATTTCTGATGTGAATACTAGAGAAAAAAGTATTTATATCTATGATTATTCTAATGGTAGGTATAAAATTTATGCCCCATATACTGAACAATTTGTTTTTTACACTTAATTTTGTTGTATTATATCCTAAAACTTCCCGATTTTTCCTCAAAAATGAGTAATGACTTTTCTAGTAAAAGCGTTAGGTTTATTAACCTGTTTTTGCTATATTTTTTACTGCAATAAATGTCAGAGATGTTGGTTATTTTTTAACTTTTGATGATTGCAAATTAAATTTAAAGGAGGTGTATGATGAAGTGTAATTGCAAATGGGGCGAGAGTGCCTTGGCAATTATTATCTTGGTTTGGACTATATGGCCTAATTTGATAGGTTTGAGAAGCTATTGGGTTATTATAGTTGCTGCAGCTTTATTGTTGATACACGCGTGGATGAATCACCATTCTCACAAGGGAGTGAGTTCGTCACCAGTAAGCGCTCCAAGATCTTCTAGAAGAAGGAGAAGAAGGCGATAATTTTTATTTTTTCTTTTTAATTTTTATTATTGTATTGAATTCTGTGACTGGATGTTTGTTCATCCAAGTTTTTTGCTTCTATATTATTTAATCTTAAGTTTTTTATTCATCTTGACTTTGATTATCATTTGTCTCTTCCTTGTTTTCCCCCTCTCGATTTTCCTTGTTTTTTCTGCTCGGGCATTCTGGATTGAAACAGAATATCCAAGGACGCTTTCCAGACATTAAACGCATCATCATTGGAAAATTGCATTCAGTGCAGTTTTTGTCAAGTTTTTTTATGTTTCCTGGCGGAAGAGAATAGGTGTTTTTGCATTTGGGATATGCATTGCAGGCAATAAAATACTTTTTGTTTTTTGGAGAGTAAGTGACTGCAAGTTTTCCTTCGTTGCATTTAGGGCAGGTTATCTCCAATGTATTTGCAGCCTTTTCTTGGCTGTGGAGCTCCCTAGTTGCGTTTACAAGATCTTTGCCAATTTTATCCTCATTTTTCTTGAATTGAATTATTATTTCTGTGATGCTCTTTTTTGCTTCCTCTATAGTTGTTTTTTCTTTTTCCAGCAATCCTTTCTGAGCTGTTTCAATGCTTTCCATTTCTTTTTCAAAGTGTCTTGTTAGTTTTTCATCAATTATTATAGGTGAGTATTTCTCAAGTGTATTAACCAAAGAAATTCCTAAAGGAGTTGCCTGAATTGATTGTTCTTTTATGTAACCTCTGTCATAGAGTGTTTCGAGTATTGATGCACGTGTTGCCTTTGTTCCAAGGTTTCTTTTCTCCAACTGAGAAAGAATTGATGCTGGCGAGTAGCGCTTTGGTGGCTGTGTTTCCTTTTCTTCAATTCTTGAGTTTTCAATTACAAAGGTTCCATTAATGTCCGGAACTTCTCTTTCTTCCATTTTAATAGGGTATATTGAGAGCCACGCTTTTTGTTTTATCTCCGCGCCTCTTGTTGTAAATTCTAACGACTCTTTTTCGTTTCCTTCGAGCGTTGCCCTTATTGTTTTGTTGTCTATTTTTGCATCATCACAAAATAACGATAAGAACCTTTTAACGATTAAATCATAAATCTTTTTTTCTTGCTCACTTACTACTACGTTGCTTTCTCCAGTTGGATAAATTGATGGATGAGCCGGGTCGGTTTTTTTACCCTCAATAGGTCTTTGCCTTTTTATTAGATGTTTTTTTTCGTCACCAAGGTATTGCTCTGCTAGTTTATCCAAGATTTTTCTGTATGCAATTGAATCTGGAAGCTTTTGGCTTGATGTTCTTGGATAAGAGATTAGTCCTCCAAGATATAATGATTGGGCAATCTGCAAAGTTCTTGTTGGTGTAATATTATATAATCTGTAAGCTTCTGTTTGCAATGTTGTCAAATTGAATGGTGGAAGAGGGGGAAGAATCTGTTCAGATTTTTTTGTTTCCACACTTACTTTTTGTCCCTCAAGATTTTCAAATTTCTTTAAATCAGATTTGTTTGTAATATCTCTGTTGTGTTTAAGTTCTATTGATTTTTCTGAATTTTTTGGCCCCCCTATCGGAAGGGTTATAAATATCTGCCAGTAAGGTGTTGATTTAAATGCCTGAATTTCTTTTTCTTTTTCCACTATTAGATGAAGTGCCGGACCCTGGACACGGCCTATTGACATTATTTTGAATGTTCCGGTTGTTTTTATTGCAGCCATTAATGCTCTTGACAAATTAATTCCATAAAACCAGTCTAAAAAATGTCGTGTTTCTCCCGCTATTGCCTGCCCCCAACTCAAAGTTTTAAATTTTTTTTCATACGCCTCATTTAACTCGTCATTTGTAAGCGTTGAGAATTTCATTCTTGAAGCGTCTTTTTGTCCGCACAAAAATCTTACGACATTAAGTCCTATTACTTCCCCCTCAATATCATAATCTGTTGCTACAGTCAATGAACCTGCCTCTTTTGAAAGTTTTTGCAATGTGTCATAGTATCTTTTAGAGAAATCATTTTGTCGTTTGGCAAGTTGCCAGTTTGGTACCCAGGAGATATCAAATGTGGGAATATTACTGCCGTTTTTTTGACTACCTTTATTTTCTCTAAGTGTAAACAAGTGTCCAACTGCACACCCAATAACTATTTTTTTACCTTCTCTTGAGATCTCATAATAAGCTACCTTGTTTGGAGTTGTTTTTTTGTTTATTCTTCCAGAATCTGAAAGTGCATGGGCTATTTTTTCTGCAGCCTGCGGTTTTTCTGTTATTACAAGCTCGTAACCGTCTTTTTTTAATGAGCTGCTCGGAATAATAAATTCCTTTTCCTTTTTTGTGCCTCTTGATTTTCTTTCAGTTTTCTTCAACGAGGATTCTTTCTCTGCTTCGGTTTTTCTTGAATATTTTCTTTTTGAGGCCCTTTTTGTTCCTTTTTTAACAATTGTTTCTAGGCTTTGCTTATCTATCTGCTTTACCGGAATTTCTATAGACTGTTTTATGTCCTCGATTTTTAAAGGAATGTAATTGTCTTTAACCTGGCTCTCACCTGCGTTTCTTAGTTTAGAAGCCCTTTCTTTTCTTGTTCGCCCCTCCGGCGCTTCTTTTTCCAGCATGAAATTAGAATAAGATGGCTGTTTTTAAGGGTTTTGGATTAAAATTGAGAAATCTTACGATATCTAATCGAAATTATTATAAATTAGATTTAGTATACTTTGCTATGGGGAAAAGAGGTCAGGTAACTATATTTGTTGTTATAGCGGTTGTAATAGTTGCTTTGGTTGGAGTCTCTTATTTAGTTGTTAACAATAAAAATAAAGGCAATGAAGTTCCCAAGACGTCTGAGATTGCTGAATTTAAAATATTTGTAGATGGTTGTTTAAGAGAAACAGGGGAAAATGGGTTGGTGAGACTTGGAGAGAAAGGGGGTTATTTTATCATAACTGATGACACTAAATCTATTGAAGGTAATATTCCTTACTATGTCTATGATAATAAAAAATTGACCCCTTCGGAAGAAAAAATCAGTCAGCAATTATCAGCATTTATAACTGAAGAGCTTGGCTTTTGTATATTGAACTTTAAAGACTTCAAACCTGATTTTGAAATCACCTATGAATTAAAGAGTGTAAATACTAATATCTCAAGTGATAAGGTGGAAATCACTTTAGATTATCCTTTGAGTATACGGAAAGGAGATAATACTTATTTTTTGGATGAATTTAAAATTAAAATTCCTGTTAGACTGGGGATTATATACCAAGTTTCAGAAGAAGTTGTAAATGAACAATTAGAACATCCCGAAAGCATTTGTTTAAGTTGTTTATACGATTTAGGTAGGAAAAACAAAGTTCATATTGATATGCTGGATTACGGAAATTCGACAATATTTAAAGTAATTGATGATAATTCAAGGTTAAACAATGAAAGCTATGGGTGGAGTTTTGCTGTAAAATGAAAAGAAGGTTTTTCGTATTTTTTATTATTCTGTTTTTATTTGCAAGTGCTGGGTTTTTATTGGCTCAAGAATCACAAGAACCTCCGGTTTCAGTTGACTATCAAAATATAGAACCTATATTAGATTCTGCTACTGGGATTACGACTTATACTTTTACTTCTCAAGCCTCTTCTTTAACAATTGGATCTAATACTTTTAGTAATGTTGAGCCCCAACAAAGGGATAGTAATCAAAATAATCTTTTAGCATTCTTGGAAATAGATAATGATGGAAAGATTATAAATGCTGATCTAACCGTGAGCAGTAATCTGGGGGAGGGAGAATACGTTACCTGGACTTTAAATGGGGAAACACTACGTTTGCCGGCTGGAACAAGGGTTTTAGTTAAAGATGGAATGCCTAAAATTATTCATAATGATCAAGTTGATTCTTTTTTAGTAAAGGGAGAAGGTGCAAGCGAATTTTCTAGAATTTATCCAACAAAAGATTCTGAAATTACAATTGATAAGGATGGGTGGATAAGCGGAGACTTTTTGATAGATGTTTCTCCCGGATTTTCTCCAGTAATTCATGGCGGAATTAAGATAATCAGTGAACAGGCGGTTTTAATTAAACAAGGTTCACTTTTAGAATATAGAGATATAGGTTTAGTTAATAAAGATGAATTGCTTTTGGCAGTTAGTGAAGAGGCTTATAATTCCCCAGATTTTAAAAATAAACTTTTAATTGGTCCAGAAATCAAAGGAGCAGGGGGAGGATATTCAGTAAATTTTTTGGGAAAAAACCAATTTGCACGTTTTGATTCTGAAAAAGATGTTTTTGGCATTGATATGAAAAAAGATGCTAAGTTTATTTTAACGAATAGGGATCAAGAAGGAAAAATACCTTTGCTTGAGGTTGATGGTGATGTAGAAGTAACCGAGGGATCTAAATTATTTTCAAGATTAGGTTCTCAAGGTTCAGATAAAGTCATGGTAGGTGTAACTAAATCTTTTCAAAAAGCAGATACTTATTTTGAGGCTTCTAGGAAAACAACTGTACCAATTGAATTAGTCTTTCAAGGTGAAAAGAGTAAATTTTTGATTTCTAATTATAATAGTATTGCTACTGTTCCTTTAAATTCTGAAGAAGGTGAAGTTATAGGTGAAGGAATGATTTTTGGAAATTCTTATTCACCAATATACTCCCAAAGAGTTTTGGTAGATGTGAGTTACAATTATCCTACTAAGAAAGATTTTGAAGAAATAGCTGGTGCAAAGTTAGTTTTACTTGATGGTGATAACGGTGAGTCTTTAAATAACCCAATCAATATGAGAAGGTTAATTGATTTTTATGAAACTTTACCCGAAGAAACTAAAAGTGGTCTTAAAGAGTTGAGAATCTATTCTTCTAAAGAGTTTAATAATTTATTGAACTCTGAAAAGAGACCACAAAGTCAGGTTGCTTTTTATGTTCCTTCTGGAAATTATATAGCTATGAAAGCGGAGGAAGATTTTCAATCAGTAAATGTTGTTGATTTTGAAACTTTTAGGCATGAAGCAGCTCATTTGCGTCACTTTATGGTTGGAGCGAATATTGGTACAGAAGGTTTTAGTTCTGAGTGGGGTGGAGCTACTGGTTTACTTAAAGTGGATAGTTATGAGGTTGATATTAATGGTGAACCTGTTAAATCGGAATATAGATACGTTGATTCTCGAGAATTGTTAGATTCTAATAGTCTTCAAAAAGGCCTTTTTGAGTGGGAAGACCGAGATTCTTTAAATTCTCCGTATAAAGGTTATCTTCGTCCTTATGGTGCTGCAAGTATGGGTGAGGATGTTGCAACTTATGTTGAAACAATAACATCAGATCCTCAGTTCTTTAAAAGAGAAGGTCTAATCTTTGATGGAAATCAAAATTATGATCTAAGATACAAACAAAAAATAGATTTACTCTTGAAGTATGAATTTATATCAAAGAGAGAATATGACGCGATTTTTAAGTAATTTTTAAGGGTTTTTGTTTAAATCTCAAAACTCCGTTTTGAATTTTCGTTTCTTCTGAAACTTCAAAGTTCGAAAATCGTTTCTTTTCTTGAGACGTTGATAATGGTTGTATTTCCTATTTTTTCTTCTATTCCACCCGCTTCATGAATGTGGCCGAATATTGCTATGTTTGGCTGGAATTTTTCTATTGCTTTGCGGATGCTTTTGCTTCCTTCAATTCCCGAAAACTCTGATTTTGTTCCTGCAGGATGCATATGCGTTACCATTATCTTTTTGCTTGCATCTTTTATATATTCATGTGATTGCTTTAATGCCGAGAAGAGTTCCGATTCTATTACTGTTCCCCCTGGCCCCGGGCCATCCGCCCCTCCAACCCCAAAAATTCCTATATTATTGTGCCTAACACTATATCCGTGAATGTTTTTTGTATTCGGATATATTTCGGTAAAGCTATCTATGGTAGCAACGCCCTCATGGTTTCCATGAAGCAATAAAACTTTTTTATTTATTTTCATAAAAGGTGAAATTATGTTTTTTACTTCGTTATCTAGGAAAGTTATGTCGCCAGCTAATATAACTAAATCAATGTTTTCTCTTTCAGCTTTTTCTGCAAGCTTTTTTACAAGTCTTGAATCGCCGTGTATATCTCCAACGGCGAGTATTCTCGTTTTCTTTTGGTTTTTTTCCATGTCAAAATTTTTAGTCATTTATTCACGCTCAAGTAAATTTTGAGCATGTGCAAAGTCCTAACTCTGTGCCTTCGCACAGAAACAAACTAGGACTTTTCCATTTTTCCCTCTCTTTTCTGAAGTTAATTTCACTTAATAAAACTTATTAATTTAGTCTGCTTTAAGTAAAGGTATATTATGGAAAGAGAGATAAATGCAGCCAGAGTTGTTGATAGAAGATTTTTTGTAAATAAGGATTTTTTAAATTTAGCTCATGAAGATATTCCTTTGCCTATAGGAGAAGAGCAGACAATAAGTCAACCTTCTACTGTGATAAAAATGTTGCAATATTTGGATTTAAGAAAAGGGCAAAAAGTCTTAGAGATAGGAAGCGGGAGCGGCTGGAATGCGGCTTTGATTTCTTATTTGATAGGTAATAAAGGCAATGTAACCACAATAGAAAGGCATGATTCTCTTGCGAAGCTCGCTAAAAGCAATATTAAAGGTTTTATGAAATATCTTATTAGTAAGGACAAAAGACTTCTTGGAAGTTTTTCTGAAATTAGGGCGATTCATGGTAATTTTTTTAGTTACTTTAAAAAATCAAAAAAGAAATACGATAGGATTATTTTTACTGCTGGAATTGATTATAGTGATAAAGAGGTCGTTAATACTGTTGAAGAAATTGCAGAAAAGATTTTAGCTAACCAAGGAATAATGATTTTGCCAATGGCGTTGGGGCCATTAATTATTTATAAAAAAATTAAAGACAAATTAATTAAGAGTAAGACTGAAGAAGAATACAGATTTGTACTCCTTCGGAGTGGCTAATCTCGTCGACGAAACATTTAAAAGCATATGTCTTAATATATACTTCATATAATATATTTAAACCCTGGCTGGTTATGATTCTGGGAGAGAGAGGTGGTAAACACAAGTAAAGTGTATATGTACCACAAATGGAACTAATGAAAGAAAATTTTGATATATTTTTCAGAAGGAAGCCAGCTTTGATGTTGGTGGCTCTGAAGAAGCATTCTCGTGTGAGGTATGGGAGTATACTTGCAAAAGAGGTGGACTGTACTTACAGCCATGCTGTCAAGATTCTTCAGACTTTGGAAGATTTAGGGTTGATTGCCTTTCAGAAAAAGGGAAGAATCAAGCTAATAAAACTTACAAAGAAAGGCGAAGAAGTTGCAGATAGTATTGAGAATGTAAGAAAAATCGTTGGCGGAACTTTTTAATTTTCGCTTATTCTTTTTATTTTTTATTTTTTAATTCAAACTAAAGTTTTCCCTCTTCTTCATCTATATCTTTTTCAAATCTTTCAACCTCTTTTTCCCAATAAGCGATTACCGGATTACTTTTATCCTCATTTTTCATGTTAAAATTTGAAACCATATACTTCTAGTATATTGTAATGTTTATTATTGTTATGGTTTAAATTTTAAGCATCCCAAAGTCCAGACAAACCGCGGACTTTAGTTCGTGGAAAGCTACAAGGACTTTTTGATTTTAGAAATTTTCTCTTTATGCAGGTCTCTTTGTTTTTTAAGAGATTCAATTGATTTCTTTACTTTTCTTTTTGATTTCATTTTCTTGTTTTTTTAGCATTTCTTCTGCCAGAATATATAATTCATTGGCTGTTTCTATGTCAAGGGTGGATGACTTCTTGTCTTCTTTTTCCAGGAGATATATATTATGAGCAATTTTTGAGTTTTTTGAATGTTTCTTTAATAAATTAAGAAACTCTTTGTTAGAGGCGTTTTTATTATGCAGAATGCTGTTTATAATATACAACTCCCTTAGTCTTAAAATTAAGGGATAAACAATATTACCACTAACTTTGTTTTCTTTAATATTCAGAAGTTTTTTTGTTATTGATAGTGAGCTCTTCGTAGTGTCTAAGTGCCAGTTGTAGGCAGTTTTCTTGATTTTCTGGTTTTTGAGTTCATTTAGCAATTCTGGATTGATTATTGTTCTTGCTTCCAATAACATTGGCCAAATTGGAATTATACTTTTTTCCAGAGTTTTAACCACATTTTCTTTTGAGATGAGTATTATGTTGTATTTTCCTTCTGAGATTTTTTTGTTTATATCCGATGTTATTACAAGTACATCTATATCTGAGTTTTCTCTTTGTTCTCCTCTAGCGTAGCTTCCAACAAGATAAATTCCCATAATTTTATTTAAGTGTGAAGTTAAAATGCCAAAAATATCTCTTTCAATACTTATCGGGCTTTCAATTATTGTAATTTTTGCCTTTCCGCCATAAAACTCTCTTGGTAGAATGACTCCCGCACTGTTTCCAACCTTTATTATAGGCTTTATTAATTCCATGTTATAACAATGTTATAACTATATATAAATGTTTTGTTTTAAATTCGGATGATAAGAATCCCCATAAATTTTTAAATACGGTTTACCTAAATTGTAAATGGCTAAAAGAGGGAAAGAGAAAAATAATTCTTTGTTGTATATAGTAATAATTATAATAATTATTTTGGGCGTGATTATCTTTTTGAAGAATTCCAACCTAATTAGTAAAGAAAGTGTACGAGGACGAGGCACAGGAAATGCTGTGACTGGAGAAGCTATTGCAGTTGCTCCACCCGGAAATTGTTATCCAGATTTTTGTGGGCAACAATCTCCCGACGGCTCCTGCTATTGCGATGAGTTGTGTGAGGGTATAGGGGATTGTTGTTGGAATTATAAAGAAGTTTGTGTGCCTGATTGTTGCAGTGATTTTCCTTTAGATTCGTATGCTTGTGGTCAGGCAGTACAATGTCCAAATGATGATGGATTGAAGGTTTGCGGAACAGGAACTGATTGTAATACCGGATATCAATGCGAGGGAACAAGTTGCGTTCCAATAGACGATAAAGATCCCTGTAAAAATGCACATTGCTATGATGTGGATTGTGGAAAGTCTTGTGAAGTAACTGATTCTCAAGGGAAGAAATTTATTTGCGGTAGCGGAACAAAGTGCAATGGCGAAGCGCAATGTGTTGATGGCCAGTGCCAGATTTGTGCTCCGAAGTGACTTTTGATTTACAGTAGATTTTTTAAACGTTAGAATCCTATTCTTTTAATGCAAAAGGGGATGAGTAAAAGAGCACAGGTGACTGTATTTGTTGTTATAGCGGTTGTGATAGTTGCTTTAGCGGGTGTGTCTTATTTAGTTGTAAAAAATAAAGGAAGTGATGTGCCAAAGACGCCAGAAGAGGCGGCCTTTAAGACTTATATGGATGGGTGTAGTAATGCATGTTTAAGAGCCAGCTTAGTTGACTTAGGTTATAATGGGGGATATTATGATCTAAACGGAATTTCTAATTCTGATTTTTTTGGAGTTAGAGTTCCATATTATCTTGAAGAAAAGCAATTAGAGATAATTTCTGGAGACAAGGTGGTCTCAGAATTAAATAATAGGTTTGTAGATTGTTTTTCTCTTTCATGTTTAGAAGATTACGAATCTGATTATGAAATTTCCACAACAGGACTAAAAGAAATAAAAACATCTCTTGCAAAAGATAAAGTTTCAGTACAAATGGATTATCCAATAACTCTTACTAGCAACAGCGATACAACAACAATTATTTCTAGTTTTAAGGCAGAATCTCAAGTAAGATTGGAAAAAATATACAATATGGCTGCTAAAACAATTGCCTTACAAATGGCAGATCCTTATAATATATGTTTGAACTGCCTTGATAGTATAAGGGAAAGAGATATTACTATAGATGGGTATACTTGGGAAGACAATACTATTGTGTTTATGTTAGGGGATTATCGATCTTTTTCAGATGAAATAGAAAATGAAGATTATGAGCCCTATAGATGGTTTTTTGCAGTAAAATATGCCGATTACGGATGTGATAATCTTCCTGAAGATATTGATGAGTATATTAAAGATGATTGTGAAGATCAAAAAGCAGCCGAAGAGTTTGGAAGGCAGCTTTCAGAGGAACTAAATAAAACTATTGAAAATGAAACTGCATAAAAATAAAGAATCCCAATCACAGCAAGCTGTGGGGTATTCTTTAAGCTTCAAAATGGGAACGAACGAAAATAATCACGGCAGGCTGTGGGGTATTAAACCCATTTTGAGCAATAAAAAAATTATTTTTGCTTTAATGTTTGTATTCTTATTAATTGCAAGTTTTGTTTATGCGCAAAGTACTGCTACTCCTACAGGGGCGATGAGTGCTGAAGAGGGTGGTAAGCTTAAAACTGCGCTTCAAGAATGGATGACTGATAATAAGGTAAAATTAACCGAGCTTCAATTAACCAATGTTCCTTCTGGAACAACTTTTAGAGCTGATAGTGAAAAACCGCAATTGATTTATCCCAAAACTACTATTAACGGGGTAGAAGTTACTCCTACTATTGATTTAACTGGAATACCTAAAGAGGGAGAGGGCGTAAAGAAAGTAAGTTTGATTTTAGGTAGTAATTATCCCACTATGACAATTGAAACTTCTCAAAAGGGAGTTAGTCTTGACGAAACAAAATTTATTGGAGTGCCCATAATAATTAATAAAGAAAGATTGAGTATGTTTAAGGGAGCAGTTGATAAAATTGGTGGGGGGATTAGGGATGATATTAATCCCGTTAAAATGCTTAATCCCGATCCAACTGGGATTAGTGGGGTTCTTTTTGGAGAAATAGCGGCTAGAGCAAAATCAACCACAAAAGATCCTTATCTTGTTTTAAGAGGAAATGGTATTATTGAACAAGGAGAAGGAGAGAACAAAAAATTATTTGTTGTTTCTCCTACAAGGGAAAGTGAACAAGAAGATATTTATTTTAAACCAGCTAAATCAGATGATAAGACAATGAGTGTTGTTTTTCTTCCAACACAAACAAATGAAGATGGAGTTGTAACAAAAGGATTCACTATTCAATCATTAGATGAAAATTCAGGATTATCAATTGCAGATGAAAAAAATAGATATATTGTAAGGGGAGCAAGTATTTCTGTTAAAGAAGAAAGAGGAAAGTTTTATGAAGCAACTGGGGGAAAATTTGAAGAAGTTATTGATCAAGCAAGTATTAATATTAATTGGGGAGAGACTGGAAGTGCAGCAGTTAAACTTGGTGAAAAAGGGGCGGGAGGATTATGGAGTATTGGAAAATCAGGATTTGATAAATTAGATTTTGGAACAGGAGCATTTAGTGGGGATGATAAAACAATTCTTGAAAAAACACCTGCTGTAAGAACTTCAACAGAAAGTGTTTTCGCTCAACCCAAACTAGAAGCAAAACCTGAAGAGGCAATATCCGCAACAGAAGGTGAAGAAAAAAGAGTAGAACAAACTTCTATTGGGGCAACAAGAGGGGGAGTGAGTGAAACTGAGGAAACTCCTGGAGAAGTAGTCAAACAAAAAACTGACTCTGAAACAGGAGAAAAAACTATTTCTACTTCTGCGGGAAGTTCGAGAGTAGGGCCAGTGACTGAAGTTACAGCAACAATAAACACTAAAAAAGAGCCTTACACTATCAAGGATTGGCCTTCTGCAACAAGTGGAAATGGAGTAATTGACGGACAAGATGTTATAAATCAAATGTATAAAGAAACTGGGTCTAAAAAATGGGAGATAATGGCAGCCTATGCAGACTCAAAAGGAATTGATTTAAATCTTTATGCAAAGAATAGAGATACTCCTGTTAATATGATTCCAACTACTAGAGTAACAACTGTAGCGCAAGTTGTTAAGCAGGAAAATGAAAAAAAGGTAGCAGCTCCTGCTCCTGTAACAAGAGGAATAGTAACGGCTCCTCCGACAAGTTCTGGTGAACAAACACTTTCAGAAGACCCATTAGCATCGTATAATAATCAACTTAAGAAAGCTACAGGATTAAATCCCGCAGTTGGAACTAAAGCAACAAATTATGCTGCGACTGGAGTTCCGCCTATTAATGGGATTATTCCCGCTTCCAAATTACCTCGATATGGTGAAGCAGAAACTGTAAGCTGGAGTGAAGTAGTAAGTCAAAATCATAATGTTGATGAATTAACTCCATTTATATATGGAAGTAATGCTCAAATTGCATCTGTGGCTTCAAGATTATTATTTAATGGCAAAAGTGTAAGTGTCGTTTCTTCTCCTGGAGAAGATAAAAGAGATAGTGATACAAGAAATCATCAGGGAATAGATATTGGTGCTGGAAATATTTATGCTCCAATTGATGGACACGTTCTTGCTGTGACTCCAATTGATGGAGAGCTTTTCGTTTCAATTGGACATGGAAACAATAAAGTAGGAGAACCTGTAACAAGATATATCCATATGAGTAATGTTAATGTTAAAGTCGGACAATCAATTAGTAGGGGAACAAAAATAGGTTATAGCCCTCGTTTGCACTTTGAAATCGGACCCAGAAAAAATAATGAAGCTAGTTTTGGGAATAGAGATGTTTATGTAAGATTACTTGATTAATTTTAACATCTAATACATTAAAGATATAAAAGTAAAAGTATGTTAACAAAAATAATAGTTAGTAGGAAAGCACAGGTTACAATCTTTGTTGTTGTTGGAATTTTAATTGTTTTGGGCATAGGGGTTGCAATTTATTTTAATAGTGTTAATAATCCCGATAGAAATCTTCCTCCCGAATCTGCAAGTTTTAAGACTTTTATGGACAGTTGTTTAAAAGAAGAATTAAATGATGCAATCATTGCTATTGGGTATCAAGGAGGCTATAGCAGAATTAATGTTGAGAATAATGATCCTTTAAATACGGATTTTTTTGATGTTAATATTCCTTATTATTTTTATGAAAATAAGAATACTATGCTTTCTGAAGAGAGATTAAAAGAAGAGCTGAAGAGCTATATAGAAAATGATTTTGTTACGTATTGTTTAGATTATAAATATTATGAAACAGATTTCTCATTTAAATTAAATGCGGAAAAGAGTGAAGTTAATGTAAGAGAACTTTCTTTCGCCAAAGACAAAGTTTCTGTTTCTTTAGATTATCCAATAACTATAATTGGAAAAGAGAATACAACAATAACTATACGGGATTTTAAAGCCGAAGTTCCTGTAAGATTGGAAAGGATCTTTAATCAAGCCGAGAAGATTATTAAAATTCAAGAAGAGGATAAATATCATATTTGTTTAACTTGTATAGAAAAAATAAGGGAAAATAGTATTGAGATAGATTTTTTTGATTGGGTCGATAATAGTGCTGTTTTTGTTTTAACTGATAAAAAGTCAGTAATAAATCAGAACCCCTACAGATTCTTTTTCGCTATAAAATATACCGACTGGAGTTGCGACAATCTTCCTGAAGATATTGATGAGTATATTAAATTACAGTGTGAATTTGAAAAATCAAGTAAAGAAGAAAGAAGTTTAGAAAATTTAGAGAATGCCGATAACTCTTCTTTAGGGGAAGAGGAATATTATGATCCTTATTTTAATGGAGACTACTATGATTAAAAATAGAGAAATTTTAAGTTCTAGGAATAAATATTTAGTAGCAATTACTTTTATTTTATTCAGTGTTCTTTTATCATTTGTTTATGCCCAAGATACTTCACAACATGGAGCAGATAAACAACAATTAACCACTATGCTTGAAGAATCGGGTTTTTCTCAAGAGAATATTAAATTTGGCGATTCTAATGATTTTAGTATAGATGGGGATAATTTAGTTTTAAAAAATGGACAGAAAATAAATATTCGCTCTCTTAAGGAAATTTTTCCAGAAGGAACACAGGTTACTATTGACGATAAATTCAGAGTTAGTATTCCTGAGAACGCTGAAAAAGTTTTAAATAGTGAAGCAATAAAAAATATAGAAATTAATCCTAAGGGAAAGAAAGTAGTCTTAGATAATGGTTATTCTTTAAATAAGAAATTTACTTATCTAGGAAAAGAAGGAGAGGTAGCGAAATTTGAACTATATGAGGTCTATAAAACAGACAAATATTCTACCACTATTGTAAATAAGAACGGAGGTGAAACAAGTGTCTATACACCTGCCTTAAAAGAAGGTGAGAGCGTAAAAGTTGCTTTTGTCAAAGACCCTAGCCAATTAAGTGAAGAAGAAAAAAAGAAATATGATTTTATTTTTGGAGAAAATGGGAAGCCCATAATAAACAAACCGGGAATTGTTGTTTCAACACCAGATGGACATGTTTATGCTAATGTTGATGGAAGTGTAGTAGTTTTAAACGATGAAACTAAAGTTACAGGAGAAGCAGCTGTAAAACCACAAGGATCAGATAAAGCAGCAGTAAAAATTGCTCCGAAAGAATCTACAGAACAACAAGAGGTAAGTGTTCAGGCAGGGAAAGGAGCAGGGGAAGTTCAGCAAAACTATGTTGAAAATGGAGACTTAGAACTTCCCTATGGGGGGGATAAGGCTCTATTTTCTAAAAATGGGAAGGATGTTT
>Ga0209542_10002044_pt1 | contig 46221 bp, 38 predicted proteins | sample RifCSPhighO2_01_FD_184028 | JGI IMG/M metagenome (GOLD analysis project Ga0209542, IMG submission 184028) | Soil microbial communities from Rifle, Colorado - Rifle CSP2_plank highO2_0.1 (SPAdes) (version 2) | ecosystem: Environmental > Terrestrial > Deep subsurface > Rock core/Sediment ...
ATACCCTACTGTCTCCTATATGCAGGGAACTAAAATCCGCCAGTTTGGACTGCAGGGAATCAATATAGAACCGATTGCAAAAACGATCACCAAATATTTTAAAACCATCGATGATCCGGCACGCATTCAATATTATTTACAGGAGGCTTATTTTTGGGCAACAACACCAAGAACCGGGCCCGTTTGGCTTGAGGTCCCCTTGGATATTCAAAGGATGGAAGTACCTATTAAGCTTCTTGAAAAGTTCGGGATACCAAGAATTCCAAGATCACAGACTCTAATAAAAAAATCAGCTACGAAAACATTAGAACTTCTCTATGAATCTAAAAGACCACTTATTTTGGCTGGTCAGGGTATAAGAGCGGCAAATGCAGTAGGTGAGTTTACTCAACTTTTAAAAAAGCTGAAAATCCCTACCGTTACTACAAGACTAGGAATCGACCTGATTGAAAGCGACAATCCCCTTTTTGTAGGTAGACCGGGACTTTATCCGGACAGGGCCTCAAATTTTGCAATCCAAAATGCGGATTTAATAATCGTTTTGGGTGCCAGACTTGACGTAGGTATTATTGGTTACGACCAGAAAGATTGGGGCAGATATGCCAAAAAAGTCGTTGTTGAAGTAGATATAGAAGAACTTAATAAGCCGGGAATTAATATCGACTTTAAAGTGAATTGTGACGTCTTGGGTTTTATTAAAGCTCTTTCTTTCCAGCTAAATTCTAAAAAACTTCCAATTCTAGAAGATTGGACAAAAATATGCGTTTTGTGGAGAAAAAAATATCCAATGGTATTACCCCAATATAAAAAAGAGGATTTAGTAAATTCTTACTATTTTTCCGAAAGACTTTCCAAAGCTGCAAGCAATGACAATACTATAGTTGTTGATACAAGCTCTCCGTTTCATGTAGTTTGTCAAGTATGGCAAGTAAAATCGGGTCAAAGATTTTTAACAACCGGAGGAATTTCTACCATGGGTTATTGGCCGGCTTCGATTGGAGCATGTATTGGCAGAAGCAAAGAAAAAACCATTGTAGTCACAGGTGACGGAAGCCTTCAAATGAACGTCCAAGAACTTGCCACCGTTAAACAAAATAAACTGCCAATTAAAATTTTCGTAATCGAAAACAACGGCTACCTTTTAATAAGACATACCCAGAAAACCCATTTGGGAAGCCGTTTTATGGGAGAGAGTCCGAAAAGCGGTTTGTGGTGTCCGGATTTGGGAAAAATTGCCAAAGCCTACAAACTGCGCTTTGTCAAAATTAACTCTTCCAACCAGGTCGACGCCAAAATTAAGGAAGCTTTTGGCGGTAATGATCCAGTTTTGTGCGAAGTGAAATCCTCTCCTTGGCAGTTGATAATGCCAAGAATTTATTCCGAAAGACAACCCGATGGTTCTTTTGTTTCCAGGCCATATGAAGACCTATTTCCATTTTTAAGTAGTGATGAGCTTGAAAAAAATATGGTTGCCAAAAAAGACTTTGAAAAAAAGTGACGAAAAAGATTTTTCTGTCTGGGGCGAGTGGTTTTATCGGAAAAAATATTTTAGCGCAGCTAGGCCAGAAATATAATTTCTTTGCCCCCTCCCACAAACAACTTGACCTTCTAAATTTCGAGCTCATTGAAAAATATTTTAAAAAATATGGACCGTTTGACGTAGTCTTACATACAGCAATCGTCGGAGGTAATCGTAAAACCGGAGATTCCAAAGATTATGCAATGGATAGCATGAGAATGTTCTTCAACATAGCTTCAAATAAAAAGTTATTTCGAAGATTTTTTTATTTTGGATCGGGAATTGAATATGGAAAGGAAAAACCGATTAAGAAATATACCGAAAATCGCTTCGGGGAAAGAATTCCTCAAAGCAACTGGGGCTTATATAAATATATTTGCGCTAAACACGTAGAAGATTCTTCTAATTTTATTAACCTGCGGCTTTTTGGAATTTTTGGAAAATACGAGGATTGGCGAGTGCGTTTTATCTCAAATGCAATTTGCAAAAACATTTATAACTTGCCGATCACAATCAACCAGAACATTATGATGAGTTATTTGTATGTTGACGATCTGATTATTATTTTAGACAAGTTTTTAAATACTCAAGTTAAAAATAAGGATTACAATGTAACACCAAATAGTAGCATTGATTTAATAACGCTGGCAAAAAAAATAAACAAGGCGGCCAAAAATAAGGTCGAAATAATAGTTAATCAAAAAGGATTAAATAAAGAATATACAGGCAGTAACAAAAGGTTAATAAATGAATTTAAAGGCATCGACTTTACTAAAATTGACAATGCAATATACCAATTATATAACTGGTACCTTAATAGGAAGAATAAAATTAAGCGTAGTGATTTACTTGAAGATTATTTCTAAAAACCAATTTTGTTTTTTACAATAAAAACAGGTCTTTGCTTTACCTCATCATAAATTCTGGAAAGATATTCTCCCACAACTCCTAAAATTAAAAATAGCATGCCGAATAGAAAACACATCAGAACTACTATGGTCGAGATTCCTGGTGCTCCCCTGCCGTACATTACAAATAAACTAATTTGCACTATAATCATCGAAAACGATACTAATGACAAAATAAAACCCAAAATCGTAACTAGCTTTAGAGGAGCGTAAGAGAATGAAAAAATACCATTTGCGGCAACTCTTAAAATTGTTAAAAAATCAGCTTTAGATTCTCCTGCAAACCTTTTTGATCTATTAAAAGGAACGCCTGTTTGGGAAAATCCTGTCCAAATTATGATTCCCCTTAGAAATTTATTGCGCTCAGGCATAGTTTTAACTGCCTCGTATACTTTTCTGTCAATTAGTCTAAAATCGGAAACGTTTGCCGGAAAAATATTGCCCGTAGATATATTAAGAATCTTGTAAAAAAGCACTGACAAGAATTTCCGTAACAAACTAGAATCCGCCCTTTTTTTAATAATTCCATAAACTATCTCAAACCCTTGCTCCCATTTTCTCAAGAATTTAGAAATTACTTCCGGTGGATCTTGAAGATCTGCAGTCGTAATCACCAAAGCGTCTCCTTTTACAAAATGTAAACCTGCGACTATACCTGCGTCGGCATTTCCGAAATTTTTGGAAAGCTGTAGGATTTTTATTCGTTTGTCCTTTTTGTGCAGATTAAGCAATTTAGTAAACGTCGAATCTGTCGAGCCATGTTCAACAGCAATTAGCTCAAAGTTATATTTTTTTTCCTGCGAAAATAGACCGGAAAATCTCTTGTAAAGTTCCTCTACATTTTCTTCCTCATTGTAAAATGGGATGACAATACTTATTAGTAAAGCCTTTCTACGAGTAACTTTGTTCATGCAGCCGCCAAGCTAATGTTGATATAATAATGGCCTTGGAAAAAAAATGCAAAAGTCAATTAAAACACTTAGTCGTCAGTATTATTTAAAAAACCATTTAATAAACAAAACTTTTATTCCTGGGGTCACTCCCGTTAAAGTTTCCGGAAGAGTATTTGATGAGAAGGAAATTGAAAATGCAATTAAAGCATCACTGGAATTTTGGTTAACGGAAGGTCATTTTACAGAAGAGTTTTGTAAAAAGTTTTCAAAGTTTTTAGGTGTTCGCCTCGCAACACTTGTTAATTCGGGATCGAGCGCAAATTTGGCGGCTTTTCTTTCATTAACATCACCTAAACTTGGCACCAGACAAATAAAAAAAGGTGATGAAGTAATTACCGTCGCCTGTTCTTTCCCAACAACCGTTAATCCAATAATCCAATATGGGGCGGTTCCCGTTTTTGTGGACGTTGATTTAGCATCTAGAAATGCAATTCCCAAGATGCTTGAGGAGGCAGTCTCAAAAAAAACTAAGGCAATTATAATGGCTCATACTCTTGGTAATCCATTTGATATAAAAGAAGTTTTAAGAGTAGCCAAAAAGCACAATTTATGGGTAATTGAGGATTGTTGCGATGCGCTGGGGTCAAAATATAAAAATAAATATGTCGGATCATTCGGGGATTTGGCTACTTTTTCCTTTTACCCTGCTCATCAAATAACCATGGGTGAAGGAGGTGCAGTTGTCACCAATAACCCCGATCTTTATGTAATTGTTAATTCCTTTTGCGAATGGGGGCGTGATTGTTGGTGCAGAACAGGACAGGATAATAGATGCGGAAGACGATTTTCTTATCAACTTGGAAAATTACCATATGGCTATGATCACAAGTACACTTATTCACACATAGGTTACAACTTAAAGGCAACCGATATTCAAGCAGCGATTGGCCTTGCTCAACTCGAAAAATTACCTGATTTTATTAAAAAAAGAAGAGATAATTTTAAATTTCTTTACAATGCTTTTAAAAAATGGAGAAAATATTTCATTTTGCCATCATGGGATGATGCAGCAAAACCTTGTTGGTTCGGTTTTATGCTTGTAATTAAAAAAGATGTCCCATTTTCGAGATTGGAACTTGTAAATTTTCTGCAAGGCAACAAAATTGAAACCAGGGCGCTTTTTGCCGGAAACCTACTGCGTCATCCAGCCTATTTGAAAATCAAAAAAAGGGTTGTGGGGAATTTAAAAAACAGCGATCTTATAATGGACCGCGGTTTCTGGATCGGTGTTTATCCAGGCATTGATAAACCCCAATTAAATTATGTCCTATCTAAATTCGAGGGATTTTTGGCAAAGTATTAAAAAAGACAAATATCTTCTTGCAGCTATTTTTCTTGGATTATTACTTAGAGGTCTAAATCCGACTTTCGGCTCCCCTTCTCTTTATGTTTCTAATGACGAAGCAGTTGCCCATCTTTCTGCATTCAATATGATTGCCAACAAAACTCCAATTTCGATCGCCAATTATACCCCACTTGGTGCATACCTGCAGATACCATTTTTGGTAGCAAGTTTTATGATTATGAAAATTTCAGGGTTAGTTTCAAATGTAGGAGATTTTGAATTATTCGTTTTAACTCATGAAGGATACTTTCTCTTTATTCCAAGATTAATTTCTGCTTTTTTTGGAACACTTACTATTTTAGTAATTTACAAGATGACCTTCGCACTTTTTAAAAACAGGAAAACTGCAATAATAGCTGCTTTTTTAACGGCAGTTTCTTTTAATCTGGTGCACATATCCCATTTTGGTAGACCATGGGCAGCAGCACTTTTTTTCTTCATTCTTACTGTCTATTTCTTAATTAAAAATAAGGCTTTTTATTCTTATCTCGCAGTAGGTCTATCTTACGGGTTTCATCAGGTTGGCATTTTAGCCATTCCTCTAGTTATTTGGTTAACGAAAAAAAGATTTACATTTAATAATTTAGTTAGCATTATTGCACTGACATTAATATTATTAATTTTTACTTCCTTAACTTTAAGAACAGGCTTAATTGAATCTATAAGAGGAGACCAATCATTTTTAAAAGCAGGTAAATTAGCAGCCGACCTTTTAACTGGTAAACCCGACTTAATTGGTTCCGCAATGAGATCTGCTAAAGAAAATCTTCTTTTGTTTTTTACAGTAAATTTTTTGGTTACGGACGGGATTATTTTTTTATTTGCAATTTGGGGAATAATTAAGTCCCTTGAAGGGGATCTTCGAAAAAAACTAGTCTATTACATCCTGGGCTACTTTATATCTGCCGCATTATTTTTTCACCCTCTACCTAGATATCTATTGCCTATCTTTTTAATATCCATCCCATTTGCGGCAAATGGTGTAGTGAATATTTTCAAAAAAAATAATCTTCTAGTGACAACATTAATAGTTGTTTCCAGTTTTAACTCGCTCTGGTGGAACTATCTTTATCTTAAAACCCCTACATTTATCCAAGTTCATGACTGGATAAGCCAAAATGTGAGTACGGATGTACCGATAGCGTATGTTGGGGGCCGATATCAAACATTTTTGCCAAACAAACAAGCAATTAATTTAATGCAATCTTCAAATCTGCAAACATATAGCAGGCTTTCGTCTATTTTGCCGAAAACCGGGTATGACAACGTACGCAACATAGTTTACGCAAGTAACTTCGTGGGAAATACTAAAATTGAGCAACTTCAAAACGCCACCGCTAATTATCCTGTTTTGTACGTGATAGATTATTATATTGATCCATATGAGAGAATCATTTATCAGGCACCCGAGTCATTTAAGATAGTTGCTCAATTTAATCCGGTTAGAACTAAACAAATTATAGGAATTCCGGAGCCTTCATTCGACGCGAGTTGGAATTTTCCTTTCAATGATGACCGAAAAAAAGTTTCCATGTACTCACTTGAAAATACAGGACCATATTTTGATATTTTAGAAGTAAAAAATTAGTCAGTTCCAACTAGCAGAAAATGCTGCTTGCCGTTTGGTAGATAAGTTCTATCGATCACTTGAATGTTTTTAGGAAATTCTTTTGGGTAGCCAACAAATAAAGTTTTTTTAAGTCCTTTATCAATCTCCCAATCGATGTGTCTGAATTCGATGTTATCTATCTGATTGTAGATTTGCTTATAAGAAGGAGGTTCATTAGTCCATAAAGCAGATTTTGCTTGAATAATTTTTGGATCTACTTGATTGTAGAAAAGAAAATAAACCATAGGTACTAATTTGTTCTGTGACCAGGTGAAAACTACTTTATCGTAATTCCCTTGGTATTTATTAATCACTGGAATTGCGTCGCGGACTGTCGAGAACCAAGCACCGTTATCGTTTTCTGATGTAAATTGTTGAGGTGAATGGATAAAGTATTGATGGAGGAAAAAGTAAACACTCACACCGTAAGTAATACAAAGTAACACAATTGTTATCCGAGCCGGCCGAAGGCTAATACTCTTCGAATTGATAAAATTGGATAAAAAGGTAGCAATACCGATTGCTGAAATCAATTGCACAGATAATATTGTCAGAAGTGCCCTGTGAGGAAACGGTGAACCTAAAGTGAACATTGCTGGAATCGGGCCGATAGATAAAAGGGCAAGAATCAAGAGATCAGATCTGCTCCTTCTCTTAATAAGTACATAAAAACCATAGAAGAAAAAAGGCAGTTCAATTAAATAAAATAGCCCAACATTATTTACGTAAAAGTAGCGAATATTTTTGGCAGTGACAAATAAGTAATCCAAATTAAAGTAATCAAAATAATTATCCAAAATTGCGGACGCGTAAACCAAGCGTCTGTTGTGGATTATATGGGATAGGGGTAGCCCTCCACGTATATCTTGTTCTAGTTCTTCTATGGATGTCGGCAGGGTCACATCTGCTGTGAGCACAGATATAGCATTAAGTCTACTTTTAGATTCTTTTTTTGAATAATGGGCAATTGCCGGAAGAGAAAAAAAGACAAGCATTAACAAAACCGGCAAAAAAAATTTTAGATTATTTTTGATGAAATCTCTGTACAGATAGACCACAACTGTCAATATTAGCGGAAGATAAATGATAGCTGCGTAATAAACATAAAGAGTTAGTGATAAAAATAAGAAGCCTAAAAATAATATTATTAAACTAAGTTTGTTCTTTAGATCCTCTTTTTTGGCAAAAAGGAAACAAACAAGGAAGAGTAAATACAAAAAAATGAGCTCTATATACCAGACCATGGCGCGAGACAAGGCAATATGCCAAGGGGCAAATACTATTGCAAGAGCTGATATATATGGAAGAAGTTGATTTTTGGGGTAAAGTAGTTTGGTCAATATAAAAACCAGAATCAATGTTAAAATTCCCAAAATGACTGGGGCAAATCTTGTAGCAAACTCGCTCAAGCCGAATAAAAAAATGCCTGGGATTGTGGTGTAAAAGACTAAGCCCGGTTTGTAATCGTCGAGTGATTGGAAAAAGAATGGCAGCCTTTCACCATAGACATCGGATCCTGTTTTTATAATTGCGTATACGTTATATGCCAAATCTGCTTCATCGGTTGCCAAGCCATTGGGAATATCTCCCAATTTATAAAGCCTGATAAAAACAGAAATGACTAAAATGACGAGGAATAAAATTTTCATTGATCGAATTTTGAAAGAAGTATATCTTAAGTCTTGGCTTGCGTCGAGTGGCTGATATATTATGTTTTAAAATGATTAGTATAATCTTGCCGGTTTTTAACGAAGGGAAAAATATTGTCCGTCAGATAGATGCTATTGAAAAATCAATAGATTTTGATCATGAGGTTTTGATAGTGTACGACTTTGACAAGGATGATACCATACCAGCTGCTCGAAAGTTGGCCAAAAAATATAAGTCGGTGCGTCTTGTTAAAAATATTTTCGGCAGGGGAGTTATTAATGCTGTTAAAACTGGAATCAAAAATGCAAAAGGACGAGTGGTTGTAATTATGCCTGCGGATTTAGCCGATGATCCAAAAACAGTGAATAGGATGTGGGAAAAAATCGAGACCGGATTTGACATAGTATGTGCATCCAGATATGGAAAAGGTGGTAAAAAGATAGGTGGAGGTTTTTTAAAGACACAACTCTCGAGAATTGCAGGGCAACTTAGTCCCCTACTGTTGGGTATTCCAACGGCAGACATATCGAATGGTTTTAAAATGTACAAAAGAAACATTTTTGACAAGATAAAAATAGAATCCACAGGGGGATGGGAATATTCTTGTGAGGTAATAATAAAAGCGCATCATGCCGGTTTCAAAATCGCAGATGTCCCTACAGTTTGGAGAGACAGAATGATGGGGAAATCAAAGTTCAAAATGATGAAATGGCTGCCAAAATATTTAAGATGGTACGTTTGGGGAGTTTATTTAAATATCAACCGGCGGTTCCTCTAATTTCAAGACTTGCCTTTTGAAAGCTTTAATCCCTTCATCCACATTATGAAGAATTTTGTTACCGAATTCTTTTCTAAATTTGTCAGTTGACAACCTACTATATTGTTGTCTTGGCGCTTCTTTATCTTTAAAAAAATCTTCGAAAGTAGTTCTAGTTATCAATTTTTTATCAAATTTAAAAGCCTTGGCTATTTTATTAAGAAACTCATAATTTGTGGTGAAATCTTTTGCGGCAACATGGTAGATGCCTTTTGCTCTTTTTTGCAAAATAGCAGCTATTGCATTAACAAGGTCGTCTACATAAGTAGGATTGATTAATTGGTCTACTATTCCAGAAAACTGTTTTTTATATTTCAAAGATTCATATGCAAATCTCGCGAAATCTTTTTTATGTTCGAAATAAGGAGAATAAATCATTATCGTTCTAATTACTGCATTTTTAGGAGAAAGCGAAAGTACTGCTTTTTCACCTGCCAGTTTACTTTTCCCATAGATAGAGATAGGATTTGTTTTATCTTTTTCTGTATACTCTCTATTTTTAAGTTTACCGTCAAAAACGGCGTCCGTTGAAATGTAATAAAAAGGGATATTAAGTTTCGCTGCTTTTCGAGCTGCATAATTCACCGCTTCAGAATTCAAAAGAAAGGCAAGTTTTTTATTTGACTGCGCCTCATCCACTTTAGTTATTCCTGCCAAGTATAGTATAAGATCAGGGCTTACATCTTCGATGTTTTTTTGAACGGCTTTTTTGTTTATTAAATCTAAATGCGAGTGTGGAGGACCTACTATTTTGAATTTTTCTTTCAATAAGTCTCGGACTCTTTGTCCGGTCATACCGGTTATTCCATAGACTAGTACTGTTTGTCTTGACATATCGCCTAGAATATACAGGAATATATTACAATTGACAATTGACGCATGACTAAAAAATATCTTATTACAGGCGGAACTGGGTTTATTGGAAGAAATGTCACAAGGGCGATGGTGAGGGGTGGATATAACGTTCGGGTTCTGGATAATAATTCCCGAGGTAGTCTGGAGAGTTTAAAAGACATATCTGGGGAATTTGAATTTATCTCTGGAGATATTAGGGATCCTGAAATAGTAAGGAGAGCTTGCAAAGGGCAAGATGGAGTTGTTCACCTAGCAGCAGTCAATGGCACAAAGTTTTTTTATTCAATACCGGAAGTTGTCTTGGATGTTTCGACTCGGGGCATTATAAACATAATTGATGCTTGTCTTTGGCATGGGGTGGAAGAATTATTTTTCGCATCCAGTTCCGAGGTTTACCAAACACCCCCAAAAATTCCTACACCAGAAGCGGTACCAATGGTCATTCCTGATCTGACGAATCCTAGATACTCTTACGCCGGAGGGAAGATAATTAGCGAGCTTTTTATAGTAAACTATGGAAGAAAATATTTTAAACGGTCGGTAATCTTTAGACCGCATAATGTTTATGGCCCGGAAATGGGATGGGAACACGTAATTCCTCAATTCGTTTTAAGAATGAGAGATATGGCTGGCGGAAGGCAAAACCCATTCAGGTTCCCGATTCAGGGGACAGGCCGAGAAACAAGAAGTTTTATTTTTATTGACGATTTTGTTGCAGGATTAAAACTGCTTTTGAAACGCGGCCGTCATCTGGAAGTATATAATATCGGGACGCGTAAGGAAGTTACTATTAAAAAAGTAGCGGAAGAGGTTGGGAGATTTTTTGGACGACAGATTCAAATTATACCCGGGAAAAAACATGAGGGCGGTACTTCTAGGAGGGTTCCGGATATTTCCAAGCTTGAGAAATTCGGCTTTGTACCAAAATTTACTTTTGATCAAGGTTTACAAATAACCTCAGCTTGGTATAATGAAAACGCCCACAAAAAGCCCCCTGCTCTAATCATTTAATGACTAAAACGCCTACATTAGCATTTGGCACAGGATCTAGCGTTGTTGTAAAAAGATGCCAGATCTGTGACTTTGAAAAACTGGTGCCAATTTTATTTCTGGGATTTTTGCCTCCCGTTAATAAAATGCAAAAGATTGGCGATCGGCCGAGTGAACAGCCAAGCTATCCAGCTCAATGGCTTTATTGTTCCCGTTGCCATTTAGTACAGCTGGGTTTATTGGTTGATCCTCAGATTTTGTTCCCGCCTGAATATCCTTACACAAGCAGTACGACAAAAGTACTTAGAGAGAATTTCAGTGAGCTGTCGCGCGAATGTAAAAGAATAATTGGTTTAAAGTCCGATGATCTGATAGTAGATATTGGGTCAAACGACGGCAATTTACTTTCTAACTTTAAAGATAAATGTTGGGTACTGGGCGTAACACCAGAGGAGATAGGCAAAATGGCTCGGGAAAAGGGTATTGATACAATCATAGATTTTTTAAATACTCGAGTAGTCGAAAAAATAATTAAGAATTACGGACGCGCGAAGATTATCACCGCAACGAATGTATTTGCTCATATGGAAAATATCCATGAAGTGTTGAGTAATATTAAAAGGCTAATGAGACCGGATGGGGTTTTTATTTCCGAATCACATTATCTCTACTCTCTAATTAAAACCTTGCAGTACGACACTATTTATCATGAGCACATGCGTTACTACTCGCTAACGAGCTTAAAGTATCTGCTTGAAATGCACGGTTTGGAAGTCTTTCACGCCAAGAAAATTCCGTCCCATGGAGGGTCTATTCGAGTCTATGCTGCAAGGCGCGGAATATGGCCAATTCAAAAAAGCGTCAAGAAGATGCTGGCGATGGAAAAAACTACTGTGACTAACAGGAGAGGACTTATGGGTTTTTCTAAAAAAGTGACACTATCTAAACTTGCAATAATGAACCAGCTCTACGATTTGAAAAAGCGGGGAAAAATAATATACGGAATTGGAGCACCTTCCAGAGCGAGTACGTTAGTTAACTATGTCGGAATTGACGACGGAATTTTGGATTATGTCTGCGAAATCGCCGGTTCCCAAAAAATCGGCAGATACTTACCAGGAACACTGATCCCGGTTGTTGATGAGGAGAAGTTATACCGCGATCAACCGGATTATGCAATGATTTTGTCTTGGCACATCGCAGAAGAGTTGGCACCTAAGATTAAGCAAAAAGGCTTTAGAGGTGATTTCATTGTTCCCCTCCCAACTTCTAGAATGATAAAAGGATAATACTGTTAATTTTAGTCTTTTTCTTTTTTTCCCTTAAAGTCTAGAAAGGAGCAAGATTAAAAGCAGAACTAAATTGTCTGTTTTTTTATTTTCGACAAGTAATTTCTATCGTGCCGCTTTGTTTAGTGAGCCATAGCATAGGGACTGCGAGAAGGGACGCTGCAATAATTAATGTCAAAACCGGCAATTGAAATAGGATAATTGCTTTTTCAAAAGGTTTAAGCTTGGATCCTCTTGAAAGATATCTGTATATGATATTGGGGTGGTTTGGAAAAATTTTATTGATTGAGCACTGCCAGAAGCTGAAAAAATCGTACTCGGGTGCAATATATTTTTTAGAAACGATTTTGAAGTTATTATTTTCCAGGTTTTTGATGAGCGTATCTTTGGGAAAATGGTATAGATGTCTAGGAACATCGAGGTGAAACCAAAAGTTACCAAAAATTTTCCTTTCAAAGCTCGCAAAATTCGGCACTTCTATTATCAACAGGCCGTTTTTTTTGAGAAGTTTTTTTGCAGTACTGATAACTTTTTTGGGATTTTCAAGATGTTCAAGCGAATGCCACATGCTAATAACATCAAAAAAATTGTTTTTTCCTTTAAGATGCCAAATCTCGCCAAAAAAGGACTTTACTCCTTTTTTTAATAAGTTTTGTTCAATATCGCGTGAGAGTTCTGTCGCGTAAGTACTCCAGCCTAATTTGCTTAGCATCTCAAGTTCCAGCGCCCTCCCACAACCAACGTCCAAAATATTCCCTCTTTTTTTCAGTTTTGTAATATGTTTAACCCTGCCTTTGTGCCAAAAGTGGATGAAGTTTTCTACAGGTGATGAGAATCTTCTGGTCGTTTGATCTCTGTACCCTTCATAATATTTTTTTAGGTCTTGTTTTTTTGGCATAGGCGATGTCGTACAGAGATGACATTTATTGCATTGTAAGATTGAAAAGGTTTTCCTTGTCTTCCGGTCATTAATCTTCACAACAGTCGAGAATTTTTCGCTTTTACAAAAATTGCATCGCATACTTGTCAAAAGAATTTATATGGGGGCAGATATTTAAAAGTAACTTTTTCGTCATCTTTTGTGATGTTTACTCTCATAAAAGTTTGGTTATATTTCTCTATCTCTCTTTGTGTCCCATCTACAAAGACATGCCAAAACGGATAGTAGTTTATTGCGGCAATCAATTGTCCATCTGTTTGCGTATTTATCGACAACTCTATCACGTCAGGACTGTAGCGTTCAACGGAAACCGCATTCTTTATAAGTTGTTCATTACTTAGTACATAAAAGCGGGGCAAGGCATCGGTGTTTTGATAAATGTAGAGAGGTGGACCAAAATATTTTCCTTCGAGAAAAATTCGCAGCTTTTGCAATAATGTTTTCCCCTGCCAGATTTTAATCTCGCCCCTGTATAATGATGGTAATAGAATAAGGCTTTCACTTATGAGAGGCTTGCGCGAGATTAGGTATTTAACGTTTGCCGCCGATAATAAACTCAGGTCGAAATAGTTTTCGAAATCGATAATTTCTAGTTCAGCGTAATTCTTTGGCCCAAATAGGTAAATCCGAGTTCCTTGACTAAAATAGTCCTCATATCTTAGGTGGTTATCTATCAATGCTTTATCAATAACTCTGCCCCAGAAACGGAAATAGCTTCCAGGATACAAAGCCATGTAGCCATCAACTGTTTCCAGTCCATAAGCATAAGCATATGCTGGAAGAAGTCCTCCTCCTGTCACTGTCGCCACTCTATAAATAGATTTATCTTCTTGGGCTAGATTTTTTAAGGTGGGGTGTTGATATAGGACTTTGTAAGGCGAGTAATTTTTGAGTGTCTGTACTTTAACTTTGACTGACATGGAAAATATTAGAAGAATAATTATAAATGTAACTAACATGTTAAATGAGGGAAAAAACCTGGATAATCTAGTAGTTTCTTTTACGAGATAGGCCAACATGATCGTCATAAGCAACGGCGCGAGGATTATAAATCTGCTAAACTGAAAGCTTTTTGCAAAACCCAACTGATCTTTTAAAAAAAACTGTAAAAAACTAATTGCCGGACTTACTAGAATTATTACCGATGTTAAAATGCTGATTATTAAAAACTTTTGACTGAGAGCTTTCTTTTTAAGAATTAAGATAAGGCTCAAAATAAATATCGTCTGAAATTCAAATTGAGTTAAAACGCTTTTTACCTCATTTAGATAATTAAGAATGAAATTTTGATTAGGGAATATTTGCCTCTCTATTCTTTGGGAGAAAGGGGCATTTAGCATGAGGGACCACAATTGAGGAATTTGTATTACTATTGATGAAACTGCAATCATTGTAAACATGAGCCAAAAATCTTTTTTTACTTTTCTTACAAGTGTTAGAAACCATACCGATGAAAAAGGAATAAATATCAAAACGCCATAAGGGACATAGGTCGAATATCCCCAAAATAGACCTAATACTGACGCCATGACATATTTGAAATTAGCTCTTTTTAAATCTAACCGATCGATAGCCCAAAGAAAAAAAGGGATTGCTGGTTCCGACAGCTGATGGAAAGTTGTGAAGTTGTTTTGAGAAAAATTGAATAGCGAATAAATGAGACCAGCAATAAATGATGGGAAGAAAGTAAATTTTAGACTATCCCTGCAGAGGCGGTAGGTAAAGTAACTTGCTAAAAATCTCTGGGCAAGCATCAGCAGTCCGTAAGCAATGTATCCTGGAAAAATAAAAAACAATAATGAATTTAAATAAGAAAAGGGCGTGTGGAGGTTTGAGCTTAAATCAACGCCGCCTGGTAGGAAATTTCCGAAGTACGAATAACCGTAGTGTAAAAATTGATTTTTGACTGCAACTAGTTCCGGAATACCACCTATTCCTCCCATACCAGAATCTGCAATTCTGACATGAGCATAAGGACCTAGCAAAAATTCCGCGGAAATCCAGAGGGACCAAAGCGCAAAAATCCAAAGGGGGTTCATTTTAAAAATCTTTCACTCAGTTTGTAATACAAAAGTGAATCAATTACAATAACACGTTAAATCGTTCATGATTACGGCATCCTCCAAAATTCTCCTGACGGGTGGCACGGGCTCATTTGGAAAAGCCTTCATTTCCCATATAGTTTCTTCTCATTTTAGGGGAACGTTAAGAATTTTTTCAAGAGACGAATTCAAACAATTTGAGCTTAAGAATAAATACGGTACTTTTGCCCCACTTCATTTTTTTTTGGGAGATGTTAGGGATAAAGATAGACTCAAACGAGCGATGAGTGGTGTGGACATTGTTATCCATGCAGCAGCTCTCAAACAAATACCGACAATAGAGTATAACCCTTTTGAAGCAGTTAAAACTAATATCTTGGGGACACAAAATGTGATAGATTGTGCAATAGATTTAAAGGTCAAAAAGGTATTGCTTATTTCTTCTGATAAAGCAGTTTCTCCTGTTAATCTTTATGGTGCAACTAAAATGGTGGCTGAGAAAATTTTTGTACAGGCAAATTCGTACGCAAGTGGGCAATACACCCTACTTTCTGTTGTAAGGTACGGTAATGTGATGAACTCCAGGGGAAGCGTAGTTCCCGTTTTCCTAGAACAAAAGAGGGGGAACGTTTTCACAATCACAGATGAGCGGATGACTAGATTTTGGATTACGCTTTCACGGGGAGTTAAATTCGTAATTAAAAGTATGGGCATTATGCACGGAGGAGAAATCTTCGTTCCTAAGATCCCAAGTGTAACAATTGTCGATATTGCACGGGCTCTGTCAAGAAATGCTGGGTTTAAGGTCGTGGGCATTAGGCCAAGTGAAAAGCTTCATGAAGTCTTAATTAATGAGGAAGAAGCAAGGCACTCAATAGATATGGGAACTTATTTTATCGTTAAGCCTGAATTTGTTTTTTGGAAATCAAAAAATTTTAAGGGCGGTAAAAAATTACCGGAAGGATTTGTATATAGGAGTGATCTTAATCGGGACTTTCTGGGAATTGGTGATATTAAAAAACTACTTTCAAAAATAAATTCGCCTGCGTGAAAAGAACTATTCCTTATGGTCATCAAGATATAGATAAGAAGGATATCGAAGCAGTAATCTCGACCCTGGAATCCGACTTTATTACACAAGGACCAAGAATCGACGAATTCGAGCAAGCGATCGCTAATTTTGTTGATGCTGGATACTGCACCGCAGTCTCAAGCGGTACCGCCGCGTTGCATGCAGCTTGTGCTGTTTGCGGTATTTCCAAGGGGGATGAAGTTATTGTACCAACACTATCCTTCGTTGCTTCTGCCAACTGTGTGGTTTATTGCGGAGGCAAACCTGTCTTGTGTGATGTTTACAAAGATACGTTGACAATTAACGTCGAGGATGCTGAGAGAAGAATTAATAGAAAGACACGAGCCATCGTCGCAGTTGATTTCGCAGGCCATCCCGCTGACTGGAGCAAGCTAAAAAGACTTTGCCGAAAGCATAGATTGACTTTAATTGATGATGCGACACATGCGTTGGGAAGTAGGTATCACGGCAAACCAGTTGGCTCTCTGGCTGATTTGAGTGTTTTTTCTTTCCATCCTGTAAAACTGATAACCACAGGCGAGGGTGGAGTAGTTGCTACAAATAATAAGAATTTTTTAAATAAATTGATTCAGTTTAGGAATCATGGAATTGAAAGAGGTCAGAAAATTTGGCAAAAATACGGTGGCTGGTTCTATGACATCTCTACTATGGGTTTTAACTACCGCCTGACGGACATGCAAGCCTCCTTGGGTATTAGTCAATTTAAGAAAATCGACTCGTATATTAAAAAACGCAGATTAATTTGGCAAAGATATCAAAAAGCGCTGAAAGGAAATCAACTGGTGCAACTACCTATCGAAAAAGATAACTGTTTTTCTGCATGGCACATATTCCCAATAAGATTAAATCTTGAAAAGATGAAAAAAAGTAGAAGGCAGGTATTTGACGAGATGAGAAATGCCGGTATCGAAGTCCAGGTTCACTACATACCAATACATTTTTTATCTTTTTACAGAAAAAGGTTCGGCTACAAGACAGGTATGTTCCCCGTTGCCGAAGATTATTATAAAAGAGCACTGACACTGCCCTTGTTCCCAACTCTGAGTCAATCAAGGCAGTATTATATCGTAAGGAAGCTTCAGGAGATTGTGCAATGAAAAAAATTCGGCCGATTAAAATCGCGAGCCGCAAGGTCGGCCCCGGCATGCCTGTTTATATTATTTTTGAAGTGGCATCGACCCATGCAAATAACTGGCAAATTGCCAAAGATTATGTTGACCAGGCGAAAGAAGCGGGGGCCGATGCCTTAAAATTCCAGCTTTTTACGGCTGATGGCCTTTTGAATCCTATTGCCAGTGTTCTGAAGCCGACTTATGATTATTTCAAAACTGCCCAAACCCCAAGGAGATGGTTTCCTAAACTTGTCGAGCTTTGCAAGAAGCGCGGGCTTGATCTTTTGTGCACACCTTTTGACCCTGATGCAGCATCTTTTTTAGATAGTCTGGGAATTCCTGCCATAAAAATTGCCTCCGGAGATTTAACCAATCACCAATTGCTTGCCCATGTTGCGAAATTTGCAAAACCCGTGATCCTTTCTACCGGAATGGGTACTTTAAAAGAGATACGACTGGCGGTTGATACTCTGGCGAACTCGGGATGTCGCGAACTTGCGATTTTGCAGTGCACATCCGTCTACCCTATGCCATATGAGGATGCAAACATCCTTGCAATGCAAACCATGCAAAAAAAATTTGGTAAGGTAGTTGGTTATTCGGACAATGGTTCTGCAGGTATTCTTGTTCCCTTAGTTGCCGTTTCGATGAGTGCCTCTGTTGTTGAAAAACATGTGACGAGCCAAAAAGCTAGGGGCAATATGGATGATGTGTTTTCTTTGTCGGCGGAAGAGTTTGCGCAAATGGTAAAAAGAATAAGGACAATAGAAAATAATTACCGCGGTAATCTTACGGCAGCTGTTTCTGATTTAAGAAGTGAATTCGGCCAAAGTGTTGACACAGTTTTGGGCAGCAGCAAAAAAACACCTGCGGAATTTGGCATTTTGCGCGACGATGGTACAAGGATGCTTGAGGCTGATGAGAGGCGCTGGGCAAGGAGGGGGATATACCCAAAATCAGACATTTTAAAAGGAACAAAAATCACCAAAGATATGATTATCTCAGTGCGCCCTGATGTTGGAGTCAGCGCACTTAATTACTTGCAAATTTTGGGTAGCATCGCAACCGAGGACCTGCCGGCCAGGCAGCCTTTGGTGTTGTCGCAAGGCAAAGTCCGAAGGTTCAGAAAAGCGGATATTAGGAGAATATACAGAAGTAAAGATGAGGAGCAATTTGTGCAAATACTTGAGAAAACCGCAAATTTCAGCTAGCTATGCTTGCAAAAAAGAAGAATGTTGCGATTATTCAAGCGAGGATGGGGTCAACAAGGCTTCCCGGGAAAGTTTTGTTGCAAGTCGTCGGTAAACCATTGCTTTGGCATGTGGTAAATCGAGTTTGCAGATCAAAACTTGTTGATGAAGTAGTAGTGGCAACATCTACAAATCGGGCTGATCAAGAAATAGCCGATTTCTGTCTGAAAAATAAGATTAAAGTTTTTCGCGGATCGGAAAATGATGTTTTGGACAGGTATTTTGCCGCAGCTTTAAAATACAGGGCTGATTTTATAGTCAGGATAACTGCCGATTGCCCCTTAGTTGACCCCGAGTTTATTGACAAGCTAGTTGCCGAATTTAAACAAGGCAGTTTTGACCATATGGGAATTGCAACAGGAGCTGGGGTATTGCAAGACAAAATTAAAAAATACCCTCAAGGGCTTGACGCTTCGATTATGACATTTGGCGCGCTTAAAACTGCCTGGAGGGAAGCTACAAACCCAGTTGACCGGGAACACGTCAGCGTCTTTATCTGGCAAAATCCGGGAAGATTTTCGATAGGGGCGCCGATTTTGCCTGCAAAAGACTACTCTAATTACAGGTTAACTGTCGATTGGCCTAGCGATTTAAAACTTATCAGAGCAATTTATGAAAACCTCTGGCCTGGTGACCATAATTTTGGATTTGGTGATGTCATTAAATTTTTAGACGAAAATCCGAAGCTTTTGACAATAAATAAAAAATGGTTGGGCAAGACTACGGAAAATTTTTGGCGGCAAAAGCTTACCTTTGAATTTCAGAATTTAAAAACACCTAAAGATAATAGTTTAAAAAAAATAAATGCAATAGTTATTCTAAGCGCCGAAGAAACCCAGATACAAGGTGAAAATAAGAATAGGATAGATGCGGGTTTAAGAATCTTGAAAAAGGCTCCAAATAAAAGTTTATTTATTTATGAGGGCGTTAAAGCAGCCAAAGAGCCCGTTGTCAATTATTTAAAAGGTAAAGTTGATGAGGAGAGATTATTGATTTTTACAACACGCCGCGAATCTTCAACAAAGACTCAAATTAAGGATCTTGTAAAATTTCTGAGTAAATCTAACTTGCAGAAGATTTTAATCGTAACTCACGCATATCATATCCTTAGGGCAAAAAGGACATGTTTGCGCTATATGCCCCCCAACATAAAGGTGGAATTTTATCCCGTAGGTGTTATTTTAAGACAAAAATCACAGGTAGCAAGAGAGATAAATAAGATCATAAAATATGCCAGCCACGGTGATTTACCACTTCCTTTGAATGAATCTTAAACAAAAAATCATCTTTTCTTTAGGGGCTGGATATGCTCAAGTCCCCTACTTTTTGGAAATCAAAAAATTGGGCTATAAAATTCTCGCCTGTGATAAAAATCCCAAAGCGCCAGGAAAAAATCTGGTGGATTACTTTGAAAATTCCAGCTCCCATAATTTGAAGCGCAACTTAATGTTAGCCAAAAAATATAATAGACAATTTACAATTCATAAAGTGGTTGCGCTTACAACAGGAGTTCCTGTTTTGGATGCGGCCATAATTGGCAAAAAAATAGGGATTGATTCATTAAGTATTGATGAGGCAAAGTTTTCTGTCGACAAATATTTTTTAAGGGAAACTTTGAAAAATATTGGGTGGTCAAAGCTCACGTTTGCAAAGACCAAAGATCTTGCTTCTGCAAAAAAATTTTTATCTGCCGTTGGTAAATGTTTTTTAAAGCCCAATTTTGGCGGTATGGGGTCGGGGTGGGTTGTAAAAATAACCAACGAAGAAGAATTGACGAAGTATTTTCTCAAAGTTTGTGCATCATCCAGAGATGGCTATTGCTATCTGGAGGAGACTGCTGGCGGTATAGAGTATAAAGTCTCGACAATTTGGCATGAATCTAAATTGAAATTCCTATCCTTTGAAAAAGCTCTTTATGACACAAAGACAGGGATTGTTAATGGGCATGCTCTGGGGAAATTGCCATCTAAAACTCGATTGATTGATAATGTAACTCTTGAGGAATTGTTTAAACTCCTGAAATTAGAACCAGGACCAGTAGGCTTGGATTTAATAGTCGGCCCAAAAGGTTTTGAAATTTTAGACATTGAATTTGTGCTTTCGGATTGCCATTTAGGAATCGAGCATTGTTCAAATTATAATCTTTATAAAAATGAAGCGAGGACATTAGTTGGAGAGAACGTGGAGAAATTTGGAGGATTCTTGGGTGCGTGCGCAGTGAGAAGATTTTTGTTCCCATCGCAAAAATTAAAGACTCTCAAGAAAATTAATCTTAAGTTCTCTTTGAAAAAATATAAGGGCTTAATTAACACGGTGCTTGACGAATGGATTCATGGAAAGATAAATACAGTTTACGGCAAATACCAATTTCAGGGATATTTCGTAACTGGCGGTCGAACTCAAGAGGAAACAATCCAAAGATCGGATAGCGTATATCAGAGTTTTTTAACAAAAATTTCATGAGGAAGGCAATTTTATTTTTAGGTGTGGGAAACCTTAACATCGGTATAATTGATATTGCTCAAAAACAAGGTTACGCAACTATTTGCGTCAATAGAGACCAAGACAGTGCCTCACTGGAAAAAGCCGACTTATCAAAGGTCCAGGATTCAGGCGATATAGCATCGATTCTTGATTTTGTTTTTTTAGAAGCGGGCAATTTTGACATAAAACTCGTATACAGCGGGAGCGAGTTTTTTGTTGCAAAAGAGACAGTATCTTATGCTCTTGGCTTGCCTCATAACTCCTTGCCGACGGCGTTTGCTGGTGAAAATAAGCAGGTTATGAAAACCTTATTCACAAAACATAGAGTTCCGGCTCCTCAAGGAGTAATAGTTTCCAATTTTGCCGAAGCAGCAAAATCTGCAAAACAACTAAAGTACCCAGTTATTATTAAGCCCACAAATAAACTAGGCGGACTTGGGGTTGGCGTTTCTCATAATGAGCATGGGCTAAAAGCAGCTTTCGAGGCAGCTCGCACGCATTCGAAGGTCGTCGTTGTTGAGAGATTTTATGAAGGATCACTGCATGACGTGAATGGTTTCTTTTATGACGGTTCGTTTTTTAGGGCGGGAATCTCTGACAAGAAAGCTTCTGTGGGCAGTAGCAAATATGTTAGCGAACTGACTTGTCCGTCTACACTTTCTGCGAAACAAAAAGATCAGCTTTACCGGCTTCTTGAAAAAAGTGCCAAGGCCTTGGGCATAGTTTGCGGCCCTATAAAAGGCGACGCAATTCTAAGTCGTGAAGGCTTTTTAATGATGGAAGTGGGTCTCAGGTTCCATGGGCCTCTGGGATCGTTATTCTGCTTGCCTTACGGGGAAGGCTTTTTGCCCTTTGAATATTATCTAAAAACCATCAACTGTAAAAATTTTAAATTCAAAAAAACTAACAAATTCGTACTAATTAAACAAATATCCGTAAAACCGGGAATAATCAAAAAAGTAGAAGGTGAGGCAAGAGCGAAAAAAGTCAGCGGAGTTGTTGATATTCTGCTTCAGAAAAAAATTGGCGACAGGATCGGAAAAATTAAAAGCAATTATGATGTGGTGGGATACGTGGTAATTTGCGCAAAAGACAGAGATTCTGCCCAACAAATTTATATTAAATTTTTGAGAACGTTCCAAGTAATTGTGGAATGAAACACAAAGCTCTAAACTCCTGGCAGAATGGAAATATCAAGGTAATTGATTGCGCGAGTTGCCGATATGTGCACCAATGGCCACTGCCAAATCCTGCTGATCTTAAGAAATTTTATCGTGATGAATTTTATCAAAAGTTTAAATCAGATTATATTAAAGAGGCGGAAAAGGATAAAAAGTACAGGGAGTATTTGGCCCAGTGTGTGTTTTTGAGACTGAAAAACTTGAAAGGAAATATTCGGCGAAAAAGAATTTTGGATGTCGGATGCTCAACAGGGATATTTCTGGGCGTATTTAAAAAAAGCGGTTGGAATACGTGGGGAGTAGAACCTTCAGACGCTGTTGCGAGTCTTCTGGAAAGACGAGGGGTTACTTTGATTGGCGATACAGTTGAGGACGTCAACGAGATGAAGTTTCTAAACTACTTTAACGTAATTTATATGAGGCAGGTTTTAGACCATTTACTCAATCCCAGAGAAGTAATTAAAAAACTGTACAAGATGACGGCGGATGATGGTTTTATCTGTATTGAAAGTCCCAACGAGTTCAACCCCTTGCAGATGGCATATATTAAGAAAACAAAAAGTCAAATGTGGTGGATCACGAAAGAACATATCAACAATTTTAATACTGATAGCCTTGCAAAATTAGTTGAGTCCTGCGGTTTTAAGCTTCGCTACATCGAATCAGGATTCCCTTTGGAAATATTTCTTCTGATGGGAATGGATTACAGAAAAAACAATAAACTTGGTAAAAAGGTTCATATGCTGAGGAAAAACTTCGAGATGTCGCTGCATGATGTGGGTCTTGATGAGTTGAGGGGAAAAATTTATCAAAAATTGGCTGAGATTGGGGTAGGCAGGACTTTTACCATATTCGCCCAGAAAGAGTAAGAGACATTTTGGGGGAATCTGGCAAACCTAGTGAATTAGCAGTAAAATATCATATCAGTAAAATGACATCGTAAAAAGTGTTTTAAAAGTAATTTTGAGGAAATAGATGAAAATATTTGTTGACAGTGCAAATATAAATGAGATTAAAACTGCAATGAATTGGCGGCTTTGTGACGGAGTAACGACCAATCCCAGCACATTAGGACAGCTCGGAGTTGATCCAAATAAAGTCGTTTCTAAAATCTGTTCTTTAGTAAAAGGCCCAATCTCTTTTGAAGTTACATCAAGAACTCATAAAGAAATGGTGCAGGAGGGTAAAAAAATTTCCAGGTTAGCTAAAAATATTGTTGTCAAGGTCCCGGTTACTAGAGATGGACTTATGGCAATCGATGATCTTGCTAAATTCAAGATTACAATTAATGCAACTAACCTCTTCACACCAGTACAGGCACTATTGGCAGCCAGGTTTGGTGCTTCTTACGTTAGCACATGGATAGGTAGGAGCGATGATATTTACATGGACGGTTTAAAACTAGTTGCAGATACAAGAAAAATTTTTGACGTTTATAAAATAAAGACAAAAATTTTGGCCTGCAGCATTAAAAATATTAATCAGGTGGTAGATGTCGCGAAATTGGGAGCAGATATTTCAACCGTTCCTTTCGATGTTATTGAAAAAATGACCACTCATCCGATGACCGATTTAACATTGAAATTGTTTTTAGATGACTGGAAAAATATCCCCAAAAAATTAAGGCAATAACTGCCCGTATTAATGGCTATTAAAAAAGACTCTTATCTAAAACTCCAAAGAGCGGCAAAAGAAATCAGGCGAGACGCCATAACTATGGTATATAACTCCAAATCCGGGCACCTTGGCGGATCCCTTTCGGCAGCAGATATTTTGGCAGCTCTCTATTTTGAAGTTTTAAGACATAAACCAAAAAATCCTGATTGGGAGAAAAGAGATCGTTTTGTCTTAAGCAAAGGACATTCTGCCCCAGCCTTATATGCAGCACTTGCAATAAGCGGCTATTTTTCGAAAAAACTCTATGGGGAATTCAGGGTAGTTGACGGAAGACTGCAGGGACATCCCATAAAAGGCACAGTTCCTGGAATTGAAACATCTACAGGATCTTTAGGACAAGGCCTGTCTGTGGGTATCGGAATAGCTCTTAGTGCAAAACTTATTGGAGAGAATTTTAAAACTTACGTTATGCTTGGGGATGGTGAGGTTGCAGAAGGGCAAGTTTGGGAAGCAGTCGCCTTTGCTGCGTTTAAAAAACTCGATAACTTGATAGTAATTGTTGATGCCAATGGGTATCAAACTATCGATTCCGTTGACAAAGTCTTGAGTTTTGAACCGCTTTTTTTGAAATTTTGTGCCTTTGGATTCAATGCAATGGAAATTGATGGCCATGATTTTGAGCAGATAGTTCCGGCCTTTGAGCTTGCCAAACATTCAGTCGGTAAACCTATTGTGATAATTGCTCGAACAATTAAAGGCAAAGGGGTCTCTTTTATGGAAAGAGGTGTCGAATTCCACGGGAAAGTACCGAATGATTCTGAATATAAATCTGCCTTGAGGGAGCTTCGCTAATGGCAGATTTATATTCCACACGGGATGTGTTTGGGCAAGAACTGGCAAGAATTGCTGCCACTAATAAAAAAATTCTAGCGATAGACAATGACCTAATATTGCCTCCAAGGTTCCAAGCGTTTGCACAGAAATTTCCAAAAAGGTTAATTCAGCTTGGAATTTCGGAGCAAAATTCGATGGGTGTTGCGGCTGGTCTGGCTTCCTGTGGCTTTGTGCCGTTTGTAGGAACAATTGCCGTCTTTGCAACAGCAAGGGGGTTTGACCAGATCAGACAATCCATAGCTTTATCGAGAGCAAACGTAAAGATTGTAGGAGTTTTGGCAGGTATTGAAGGCGGTGAAGACGGCTCTACCCATCATGCAATTGAGGACATTGCACTAATGAGCAGCATACCGAATATGACTATTGTTGAGCCGGCAGACGCTTCGGAAGTCCCAGCAGTTTTGAAAGAAATCCTTAAACTCGATGGTCCAGTATACTTGAGGCTTGGTAAAAGTTCTGTCTTGAATTCCGGAAAATTCTCGGGATTTAAAATCGGACAATCCAAAGTACTAGGGGAAGGGAGTGATATTTCAATAATGACCTCGGGTATTTTAGCCGGTACCGCGCTTGCCGTTTCTAAAGCCCTTTCCAAAAAGGGTATCGGCACTCTGGTCGTAAATATCTCATCTATAAAGCCAATTGATAAAGAAATAATAATTAAAACTGCTAAAAAAACCGCATCCGTAGTCGTTTTTGAAAATCACTCAATCTACGGAGGTTTAACAAGTATAATCTCCAGAATTATCTGTTCGCACCACCCGGTAAGGATCCGTTCTGTTAGTATAAACGACGAATTTTTAGGATCTGGAACAATAGATTCCTTGATAGCAAAAGCGGGTCTTACTTTTGATAATCTGTATAAAGTTTGTATGGATGAATATTTGAAGAAAATAAAAAGGTGATGAGGCTTACTGAAAAAACTGCTTTAATAACTGGGTCATCAAGAGGTATAGGCCGAGCTATCACACTTGCTTTTTCTGAAGAAGGAGCAAAAGTCGCAATTTGCTATTTTAGAGAAAAAGAGAAGGCACAAAAGGTTGTTAAAAAAATCGGGAGAGGAGCAGTTATTGTCCAGTTGGATGTAAGAGACAGAAAAAGTATCAAAACCGCCAAGGCTTGGGTAAAAAATAATTTTGATACAAAAATCGATATCTTGGTTAATAACGCCGGGATAAATATTCCAAATGATTTCGACAAAATTTCTGATGATGATTGGCATAACGTAGTTTCCACAAATTTAGACGGAGTTTTTAGAACTTCTCAGGAGCTGCTTCCGCTTATAAGAACCGGCGGAAGAATAATAAATATTGCTTCAGTTTCCGGCCAGATCGGAGGCCCAAGGAGCAGTCATTATGCTGCCTCAAAGGCCGCAGTCATCGCTCTGACCCAAAACTTGGCATTATTTTGTGCAAAGCGCAAAATACTTGTCAATGCTATTTCTCCGGGATACATTGAGTCTGAAATGGCAAAAGCAGCTGAAAAACTTCCAATAATCGATAGGATTCCTCTTTCGAGACTTGGCACTTTAGAAGAGGTCGCAAAAGTAGCAGTATTTCTTGCGTCTGATGACTCTTCGTATATAACAGGCCAAACAATTAATGTTAACGGCGGTCTCTACTTTTAGTTGTTGTGAAAAAGACACTTTTGATGATAGGCGCCGGACCAGATCAAACTCTAGGAATATTGAGGGCAAAAAAAATGGGGCTGAGGGTTTTAGCTTGCGATGCCAACAAACAGGCTATTGGGTTTCAATTTGTTGATGATTATGAAATCGCTTCTGTTTATGACATTAAAGCCTCAATTGTTGCTGCGCAAAAATTAAACAAAAAATACCATATCAACGGCGTGATGATGCTTGGCACCGATACGCCGTTAGTCGTTGCTAAAATTTCCCACAAATTGGGCCTGCCCGGATTGGATATTAGGACAGCTGAGCTGGCCTCAGATAAATATGAAATGAAAAAACAATTTTTGAAATTTGGCGTTCCGACTTCATGGTTTGTGAAGGTTAAGTCATTCTTTAATTTGAAAAAAATTGTCAAAGAAAGAGGCTATCCACTTGTTATTAAGCCCATTGATAGTCGTGGATCAAGGGGTGTAATTAGATTGAATAAGGATATTAATCTTAGGCGGGCTTATCGGGAATCCTCGAATGCGTCATTTTCAGGTCAAGTAATGGTTGAAGAATATTTGGAGGGAGCACAATTTAGTACTGAGTCAATAATTTATGATGATTTTTCGATTACTCCCGGAATCTCAAGAAGGAATTATGAGTTTTTGGAAAAATATAATCCATACTTTATTGAAAATGGTGGAGATTTGCCACCAAATATCAGTCCAGTTGAAGAGACGGCTATCAAATTGACTGCTGAGAAAGCGGGCAGGGCAATTGGCATTAACCGATGGACAACAAAAGGAGATATGGTCTTAACCAGCAGCGGGCCCAAAGTCATAGAGGTTGCTGCAAGGTTGTCTGGCGGTTACTTTGCCAGCGTCAAAATTCCTTACAATAGCGGCGTTGATATAGTCAGATGTGCCATACAACTTGCTTTGGGGAAAAAGCCTGATTTGGCGAGTTTAATACCAAGATTTAATCGACCTGTTTCCCAAAGATATTTCTTCCTAGGTCAAGGACGTCTTAAAAAAATTAAAGGTGAGGAAAGTTTAAAAGCAGAAAAGTGGGTTTTGTTTTCCACTATCTGGGTCAAGCCGGGAGCCAAGGTTGGAAAACTGGTCAATATGTCTGCAAGGAGCGGGACTGTAATTACCCACGGAAATACTTCGAAGCAGGCGATATCAAGAGCTAAAAAAGCTATAAAAATGGTGCATTTTGAGATCGAATGAGCAATTTAAAGTTATATTCAACCTTCCATGCAAATCTGCAATTCTCCTCAATTCCTAAAAGTGACTACGCGAAAGTTATTAATAACTGCTATTGGCCACTGGTTAAAATGGTAGATTTGATACCTGGTTTAAAAATAGGTGTCGAGTTTTCCGGAGAAACTCTTTTGGAAATTGAAAGAATTGATCCAAAATTAATTGCCAAGTTAAAGGACTTAATTGAAAGAAAAAAAATAGAGCTGGTGGGATCCGGATACGCGCAATCTATTTTCCCCTTAATACCATATGAAGTTAACCTTTTGAATTTAAGGTTTGGACTGGATGTGTATTTGAGGATTTTTAATCTAAAGCCAAAAATCTTTTATGTAAATGAGCAGACGATTTCTTCGGGTGTATTTGATGCATATTGTGACAGTGGCATTGGCTCAATTATGATTGATTTCGATTCGACGCCTGATGAGGTAAGGTTGGCAGGCGAATTGTTGTATGGCCCGTCAATGTCGAAGAGTCTTGGCGGGGACGAGTTTAGGATTATTTGGAGCAGTACCATAGCGTTTCAGAAATTTCAAAGATTCATTTTTGACGAGATTTCAGAGGGAAATTACTTAAAATATTTAAAAAGCCACACAACTAAAACAAAGCGTTTTTTCCCTTTATATTGCGGGGATTGGGAGATTTTTGGTTATTCGCCAAAGGGAGTTCCAAGAGATGTAAGCAGAGACTTTGCGAGAATAAAGGCTTTGTTTACATTGCTTGCCAATGAGAAATTTGACTTTGTGCTGCCGTCGGCGGTATTGGCGGGACAAGATGGCAAAGAACTAATTCGAGTAGCAAGCAGTCAAGAACCTATCCCTTCAAAAAAACAGATCAAATATAACGCAAGCCGTTGGTCTATTGCCGGAAAATATGCAGTTTTTAGAAACTCCTCATGTTTTAGGATATATGAAAAGCTTTCTCAAATAAACAAGCTAGATAATATATTCGGCGGGTACGTAAAGACTTCCGGCTTGCTTCGCGAACTGGTCAGTTTGTGGGGCAGTGATTTCAGAACAAATACCTCAGAAGATAAAACTAAAGATTTTGAAAAAAGGATAGGACGGTTAGCAAATCAGGTAGATTACAAACTAAAGCTATTGGGTAAGAAGTACACAAAAAACGGAGAGCTTACAATCTTCAATCCATCCGATTCAAGAAAGAACCGGATAGTATGTATAAATATTAAAAGACCTGGAGTATTCCATTGGGAAGTAAAGGTCAATGGCAAAAAAACCATATGTCAACTTATTCCCACAGAATTTGGTGAAAAAGGTAAAATCTTAAATTCCGATCTAATCTTTCAGGTTTTTTTGGGTCCAAGGGAAATAGGCAAGGTGGATATTAAACCGATTGGCGGCAATTTGTCCTTTAAATCGACCCCCGACTCGGTTAAAACGGACTCCGTGGATTTGACCCTCGATAGTCGGACAGGCGGAACTATAAGAAGAGCCGCGTTTGTTAAGTTATCCCAAAAGGCACTATTCGGTTTGGTTTATCACGGATGGTATAAAAACCCCGAGTTAAGCTCGGATTGGTTTTCCGGGCACTGCATTTTCGAAGGCGAATTACTCAAGAAACACACCGATTTAAATCAGGTTAACATCAAAGTTCTTGACAGTACAAATCCATTGGCCATACCAATTTACATCGAGAATGAAACAGAAATTTGCAAAATTTTAAAGATTTATTATGTATATAAAAATATTCCCAGAATAGATCTTCGGTATATTATCGATTTTAAAAATGCCCCATTAAGATCAGCCAGAATAGCAAACGTGACCCTTAATCCTAAATTATTCGACCCGCGGGGTCTGTCATATTGGACAACTAACGGCGGAAAAAACATCGAAAGGTATGCACTTGGAGATGTGAAAGTAGATTTTTGCCAACCACATAGCTTGAGGATTACCAGCAGGGGGTGTTTGGGGGCGACAGATAATTGGCTGGGGATTGGCGATAGTAAAAAAACACTTCTGATGGTTTGGGATAAAAGTAATCTGGCAGCTTGTCCCCTTTTGCATTTTGAAAAGACGCCTCAGGGCCTTTACGGCAGGATTCAGTTTTCGATAGGAGAAAGCGATGAAACCGGTTATCCTACATTTTCGGGAAGGTACAGTTTTAAGATCAGCTATATGGGAGTTACCCCTAAACTGCTTCACCGTGAAGTAACTAATTTGAGAGACGATCTGATTGTCATAGAGAGCTAAAAAATGAGGAAGCCAAAAAAAACAGTTATTGCAATAAATTCTAGTGAAGATCTCAAAGAGTTTTTAAAAAGCTACAAAGGCAATAAAAAAGACCTTCTCTTGGTTTGCGAAAATTATGGAGCATGGGGCCTCGCGCGGAATCTATCTTTGGACTGTCTCCCGTATGTATCTTTTGACAACGACTCTAAATTCAAGAAATTCTTAAACTCAATCAATAAAAATACGCAAGAGTGGCTGAATGAAAAAAATATCGCTGTGAGTTTTAGATTTGAAAACGAAAATTTTGCCTCTATGTTTGAGAGAAGAATGATTAGCTTTGTGGGAAGAATGATTGCCAATTTTGAATTCTTAGACAAGATTCAAAAAAAATATTCGGTTACAAAATTCCTGGTCTTTGATAGTTTAGACAGTTCTCTTGTGGGAACCTCTGCTATGCATGAAAGCTTGCTGGCCTTTTCGTTTGAGGTATTTGCAAAAATTAACAAGATTGAAGTTGTAAGAATCAATAAATCCTATTACCCAATTTACATTAGAAACTGGTTCCAAAAAATTTTGCTGGTTTATAAGAAAAAGGCGGAAATAGCGAAATACCTTTTTTACAAGTTTTTGAAAACCCGAAAAGTAGATCTTCAGGTAAAGATTTTACTAGTTATACCCGGCTCGCATGTATCTGCAATGATTCCGCTAATAAAAGAACTTCAAAGGAGAGGACTCGGTTGCCTGACAATTGTCCACAATTTGCTACTTGCAGAAAAAATACTTCTTCTTGAAAATGAGGTTAATTTTACAGAAAGATCCGATTTATACAAAGAAATTCTGGCTGGAGCCGTCGATGCCAAAGACAAAATTAAAAATAAGTGGAAATCGAAGAAAAACTTATTTAATTTTAAATTAGGCAAATCGAACAGAAGCTTATTTTTGAATGAGGTTTTAAAGAGCAAAACGGAAAGCATTATAAACTTCGAACTCGAGGATATAATCCGCGATTATTTGGCTGCTAAATTAATTATTTCAAGGATTAATCCAGTCATGGTTATCAGCACAACCGACCCGGACACAAGGATATTGCCGTATTTAAGGGCTGCTCAGAACGCAAATGTTAAAACATTAACAATACAACATGGGGCTTTTGCCTGGCTTGATTCCATTGATTTTGTGAGCGATAAAATGCTTGTTTGGGGAAATTACTATAAGCACTGGTTTGAAAGTAAATTAGGTAAAGATCCAAAACGACTGGTAGTCACCGGATCGATTTTTTTTGACAACTTCAGGGAAAAACAAAAGAAACCTGTCGGCCACAAAAACAATGTCATTTTAATTTTACTTACAAATTATTATTTAAGGCAATTTGAACTGGAACAGGAGTTATTCCGATTGATCAATAGTTTACTAAAATTTTCCAAAGAAATTGTGGTTAGAACCCACCCATTCCAAAAAGTGGGCGTAATTGATTTGCTTTCCTCATCTGCCAAAAACATTGTCGTAGAAAATGAAAAACCTCTTGAAGAAGTAGTAGCCGACGCTGATATTGTGATAACGTGTGACACAACTGCGGGTTTGGAAGCTGTAATTATGGAGAAGCCCGTTATATACTGGCCTTTTTACAGACAAGAGCTGCTTCCTTTTGGAAAATTCAATGCTGCGCCTGTTGCCAGGAGTGCTGATGCGATAATCAAAATTATTAAGATGGGAAATGAATCAAAAAATGCTAAAAATTTCATTAAACAATTGTGTTTTCGGCTTGATGGTAAATCCTATATGAGAGCTGCTCAAAGTATAATATCGGAAATTAAACTAGTCGATTGATATGGAATCTAAGATTACAAGGCTATACAGGCTGAGATTCAGCAAAGATCTAGAAATAAGAAATGCCATATGGGAAGTCTTGTGCCGGGAATTTTTTCAAAAATACATCAGAGCTTCCGATTGCGTATGTGATTTGGGAGCAGGATACTGTGAATTTATCAATAATATCAAAGCAAAAGTAAAGTATGCATTAGATATAAACCGAGAAACAAAAAAATATGCCAAAGATAATATTAACGTCGTAATTGCCTCCAGCACTAAGGTTCCCCGAAACTTAACTGGTATTATGGATGTGGTTTTTGCAAGTAATTTTTTCGAACATCTCCCAACTAAAGAAGACTTAGCAAAAACACTTGGGGAAATTAAAAAAATGCTGAAAAAAAATGGCAGACTGATTATTTTAATGCCCAATTTAAGGTATGTTGGCTCAAGCTATTGGGATTTTTTAGACCATCAGCTACCGCTCACCGACAAAAGCATGATAGAAGCACTCGAACTTGGAGGTTTTAAGATAATTGAGAAAAGAGTAAAATTTTTGCCTTACTCGACAAAGGGAAAATTACCAAAGCTGCCATTCCTTGTGAGAATCTATCTAAAAATGCCTATTTTACATTCAATATTTGGTAAACAATCATTAATAATCGCCAAAAAAACTTCATGGTCTTGAAAACTAAATTGGCATTTCTTTTAATAATTGGCTTTGGGTTTTTAATTCGAGTCTGGAAGCTGGATATACCGCTTTTGGAATTTTATCCGACAAGGCAAGTGCAAACTGCCGAGATCACTCAAAATTTGTTAAAAGACAATTTAAATATATTATATCCAAGGGTAGATTATTTCGGTCCTGAAAAGTCTTATTATTTAATCGAATTTCCTGGCTATAACTCCATTGTGGCCATAGTACATTTAATACTGGGGGGAGTAAACGATGCCAATGGGAGGATAGTTTCAGTTTTATCTTATTTATTGGCAACAATCTTCCTTTATTTATTTACTAAAAAGATCTTTGACGAAGAAGTTGGATTGTTGACAGCTTTTTTCTTCACCATATCACCTTTGAACGTGTTGGTCTCGAGAAGTTTTCAACCGGAAGAAATGATGATTGCCGCATCTGTTGGGTCTTTGCTCTATTTACAACAATGGGCTACTTCTAACAGAAATTTTTTCCTGATAGTTAGTGCTTTGTTTTTTGCGTGGGCAGTGCTTTTAAAAATAACGGCCTTAGTATTTCTGTTCTTGCCCTTTTTTTATATTATTTCCATAAAAAGAGGAGGGCTATTTAAGAAAACAATACTATTTTTCTTTGCGATTGGTCTTTTACCTTCTCTACTTTGGTATTTCCATGCCTATAGCGTTTCGAGCAAGCTAACTTTGTCCTCCCTACCGGGTTTTGATATCTTTTTATGGTTTGGCCCAAAACTTCTACTGGACCCTAAATATTTCTCAACTATGTTTGGGGTCGAATTTAATACTGTAATTCTGCCCGCAGGTTTGTTTTTGTTTTTGATAGGATTACTTTCTAAAATAAAATCCGGGCAGTTTATCGTTTATTGGTGGCTAGCGAGTGTGGTTCTATACTTTGCAATTTTTAACAAGCACAGTATGACCCATGAATACTATCACATGCCGTTTTTACCGATTGCTTCTATTTTTATGGCTTTGGGGTTTTCCAATATTTTGACAAGTCTCAAGGGCATTATTTTGTCAAAAACCTTAATTGCTATTTTGCTGCTTATTTTAATCACAATCATGTCGCTTCCCGAGACCTCGTCCAGAGCATATAAACCGATTGGGCGATTCAGTGATGTTGTCAATGCTGGGGTGGCAATCCAGAGAATTGCGGGAGAAAATGATTTGATCGTTGGGATTATGGACAGAGGCCCGACCGCAGTTTATTACGCCAACAGAGTGGGTTGGCATTTCGGACTTGACAGGGAAGAACAAAAAAAGGAGTTTACATTTTATACCGGCGAAGAACAGGACCTAACGTCAGCTGAGGAGGATTTGGAGAATTACATAAAAAAAGGAGCTAAATTTCTGGTGCTGGCGACTTCCGAAGAATTTAAAAAAAATGAGAACTTTCAAAAATATGTCTATAATAACTTCGAACTCATCGATAGAGGGGATAAATATTTAATATTTTCATTGGTGAGAAAATAGAATTAACCAACTGACATGATAATTCTTAAAAACGATAATCTTCATATAAGACGTTTCGAATTTAAATACTTGATTCATGAAAGACAACTTGACAGTATCAGAAATTCGATAAGCAATTTTGTAACCAGTGATCCTTTCGCAAGTCTTTCTGTGGAAAATTATTACCAAGTTTCCTCAATCTATTTCGACGATTTGAATTTAAATTCTTATTTTGAAAAACTTGCTGGGCTTAAGCTTAGAAAGAAACTAAGAATAAGGGTTTATGGAAAAAATATTGGCGATAAAGCAAAGGCATTTTTGGAAATAAAAAGAAAAGATGACGTAATTGTCTTTAAAGACCGGGTATCTGTAAGTTTAGCCGAGGCAAGAAAGATACTGGAAGATTCAAATTATGATTTGCTGCCCTTGGGAGACAACCAAAAATCTAGCAATTCTTTTATAAGTTTGTTTTTAAGGAAAAGATTATTTGCGACAGTTCTTGTTTCATACAAAAGAGAGGCATATTTCGACAAACTTAATTCGTCATTCAGGGTAACGCTGGATCAGAACCTGAGGGCAAAAAAGGTTTACGGGCTTGATTTCGACCTTGATGGAGCCCATGAAGTCATTCCTAATTATGCGATAATTGAAGCTAAGTTTAACAGAATAATGCCTGCTTGGTTTGGGATGATTATTAAGGCAAAGCAACTTCAGAGGGTGCCTTTTTCAAAATATTGCTTTTGTCTGGAATCTTGTGATATTGTTCTAAAAAATGATTTGCCCAAAGAAAGTATATGGATTTAGCTCAGATTTTCGGACAGACTGCTGGCGACGGCGTTAATTTTGCTGCTCCTCAAGTAGCTTTTAATGTCATATTTTCTTTCGTGCTTGCAGTTTTGGTGGCTTTAGTCTATCAGTTCACTCATAAAGGGTATTCTTATTCTAAAAACTTTGTTTCAAGCCTCATTTTGATAACACTTGTTGTCAGCGTCATCATAATGGTAATCGGAAATAGCTTAGCTCGCGCATTCGCGTTACTAGGAGCTTTTTCTATAATTAGATTTAGAACCGCTATAAAAGACATTAGGGATATTGCTTTCATCTTTCTGGCTCTGGTTATCGGTATGGCAGCCGGAACCAATAATTATGTCATCGCTGTCATCGGAACTGTCTTGATACTTTTGGTTGTACTGCTTCTTGATAGATTTAATTTGATCAGCTCAGAAAAAACACAATACACTCTATCTGTTTTTGTCAAAGGCAGCAAGCAAGAAATCAAATGGGGCGATCTTGATAAAATGGTTAAGTCAAGGAGACTTCTTAGCGTAAGCAGTCGGGAAGGCGGAAGAATAAGAGAGTATGTTTATGCTATTGACATAAAAAATAAAATCAGCGCTGACAAACTGGTTAAAATTATTTCATCGCAGGCAAGTGTCGAAAGAGCTAATTTATTTTCCGCAAGAGAAGAGTTGGAATATTAAAATTAGCGAGCCCTGACTTGGAAAGTTTCTGATCTTAAAATCTTGCGGTCTTGATTTAAATCTAGAAGAATAAAAGACAGTTGTGTGCTCCCCTGTTTTGTGGCCTCAAACCTCCACTCTTGGTATGATTTAGAAAGTGCCACATTTTGTTTAACACTGTGGAATTTAACTTCAACCAAGTTGAGCACTTGCCTGTCGAAGTTGCGAGAGAGTTCCCAGGCGTAGGTGAGATTGTCGTCGGTTGTAAGATTTATTCTCAGCTCGTCTTCTGGAAGAAGATTGATGTCAGATTTAGCCAAAGCGCTGTCACTATCTGATACTTCTACACGATTGCTTTTGAATACATTATCTTGGGTAACAGGAGGTAAGTTTACAATGTTTTGGCTTGGAAGCGAAGGTTGAGAAAAGACAACAATTAATGTCAGTATAACAAGCGTAGAAACGGCTAAAACAATAAGCAGGATATTTTTTTCTCTTTTTTTATCAGGTACAAAATATTTTATTTCTAGTTTATTCATCCTACTGTGCCATGATAGTGGAGTTTTCTTCTTGTTTAGTATTTTCTAAATTTTTTTCAAAACTATTGCTTGAAACAGTTGCAATGCCCCCAATTCCATACAGCTTCTTTTTGAGATATGTTCCGATCCCTATATTATTATTCTTAATTGAATTTGCGCTGATATTTGCTTTCGCACCATCTTTGATAGCTATACCATAATTACAGCCTTCAATAATATTTTCGAAAATATTTGCATCGCTATATTCCCCGACAGATATGCATTTATCCGCATTTTTATAAAAGATGTTGTTCTTGATGCTTACTTTTGAGAAACTAATATCGAGTGCGTCACTATTTTTATTGGTGATTCCTTCGTTATTAAAAGAATTATTTGATACTTCCCCACCGACTGTATCAAAATCTATGTGATCAACAGCATTCTGGTAAAAAAAGCTATTTCTGACAACGGCATTTCCATGCTTGACGTTTAAGCCATCATCGCCGCTGCTGTTGATAATCGAGCTATTTTGAAATATTAGGTTTGAAAAATGCACTGTCAGCGACCCGGTTGTGAATATGCCGTTTCTGGAATGGCTTGATCCATATTCAATCCTCGTATATTCAAACTCGCTTTTCTCCTTAGCGTTTAAAATAATCAAACTTCCCCAGGGAATATCGTTATTGCTTTTAGTAAATATAATGGGGTTTTGTTGGGTACCTCTGGAGATCAGATTTGAATTTGAGATGATGGAGACTTCTGGGCCAATTTCAATGGTTGTGCCTGGCTCAATCGTCAGTTCCCCTTCTGGAATGTACAAATCTTCAGTTACGACATATCGACCTGATCTGATCAGATAAGCTGATGGGCCCGTATTTTCTGTGAAGGCCGGCAGCTGAGAGGTTTTTGAAATTGGAGAACTGAAATAATCAGAGGAGTAAAGTTTATCTCCTGATGTCGGGTTTGAAAAAATCACTTTGACATCTGTTAACTTCTGGCCAATTCCCGACTCTATCAAAATATTTGACGTAGCGATTGGCCTTGGGGAATCATACGGAGATGTATTGAATGTTGTGGCAATGAGCGGCTGATCAATTTTCATCTCCTGGGCTCTTGAATTAGCAACAGACCGTTGTTGAATTATTAATTTGTCCTGACTATCTATTTTTTGATTATTGTTAAGATCGAAATAAACCCTGATGGGAAGACTTTCAGGAATTTCTTCAAAATACAGAATTATTTTATCAACAGTGGGCTGGAAAAAGATGCTTGCGTTGACTTTTGTGGTGGCAATTATGTTATTTATATTTGGTTCTGTGGCCAGCGAATAAGTAGAAATTTCATAGGGCGCGAAGTAGCTCTTTATCGTTTTAATATTACTGACGATAATTTCATTTTGTTTATTAACCAACCGTTTGAATGCCAAGTACCTAAAGGCTTTTGTGTGGTCTTGATAAATTGGCGCATTAATTAGGTTAATCTTATCGTTTAGGTACTTTAATAATTCACTTTCAAAGCTTTCGTCGAAGATAAGCTGTCTTATGACTGCGTTTCTTTGCCAAAAATTGAGAGGGCTTGAGATTATTTTTTCATTGAGGGAATTCCTGTGGATTTTATCGACCGCTTGCGTAATTGGCTGAACAAAAATGTGGTTTGGAATAAACCAGAACTGCCCTTTCTCTTTTAAGAAAATCAGCCTTAAGTTATTGTAGTCGGACTGATGCTGGTCATTTAAGAGATAAAGAATAGCGCTCCATTTTAAGAACTGTTCCATATCGACAATTTCTATGATCTTATTCTGGAACTGTAGTCCTTCCAGTTTATTAATTTCTTTGAGGGTTTCAATTGGAGAAAAGTCTAGTTGATGAGGATTTTCCGGCTTGTTGTCGATTTCCCAGGAACCATGAGGTGAAAATGATGAATCAAGGGGATTGCCGCTTACGACTGACTGTCTTCTGGACTCTCTGAAAACCAAATCGTCTGGTGAAAGCTTGTTGAGCTCCAAAAAACTGGTGTCGGTCTGATCAACCATTTCATAAACACCCATGTTTTCATTGTTAATCCTAAGGCTTATATAACCCCATTGCTGAACCGGGACACCGAGTTTTCTTGCCAAAAATTCAGAGGCTCCTACGCTGTTATACCTCCTTTGTTCAGGAACAACGAAATTCCATGAGTCACGTCCCAAAAAAGGCTCATTTTTGAATTTTATCCCTAGTGTTTTTTTCTTATTTACGTAATTTGCAAGGGCCTCTCCCCTAATTGATATGCCAACGTCGTATTTTTTACCATCCGCAACAAATATGCCATTAATTTGGGGCCTTGTTGTTAATTCCCTTTCCAATTCCTCCGAAAGCGTTTGTGGTAAGCCTCGGGCAATCCTTGCAAAATCTTGTTCATTGTAGAATAATTCGTACTTTTCTAATTTGTTTGGGAAAAAATACAAATGGAAATAAATAAGGTCTAAGGGTTTTAGGAGAGGTTCTACAATTTTATTTTGCGTATTTTCTGAAATTAAGCTTATTGTTTGGGATTTAATCACTATCAACAATAACAGAAAGCTAAATATTATTGAGGTAAACGATAAAAAATAAGGCAGTATAGACGTTTTCTGTAGTATTTTTCTAGATTTCGTTAAAGCAAGATCTTTTTTATTCATAACCTTAACTTTTTACATTATTCTTAAACAAAAGTTTGACAAAGACTGCTGTACAAAGTGACAAATTCGTGATAACAAATGCAAAATAACCTGTAGAGCTAATAACCCAGTATGGGAAAAATCTGTCGATAACTTGATTAAAAGTTGCAAGGTTTGAAAAATATTGATTGTCGACTGGAGCAAATAATCCTAATTGTACGTGGTTTGCAAGAAGCATGAATGACGTTGCAAAAAGAGTCTGTGCCGCCGTGAATAAAAATAATTTTTTAATATTTCTTACCCATAGAACCAAAAGAGGTAATGCCCACAACAGATAATGAAAAACGACAAGTGGTGCAAACGTTAAAACGAATAAAATTGCGGCAAGTGAAAGGCCTAGAGCTCTTTGCCATTTATCCTTTGTCCTAATAACATATGCGACTAGAAGTATTAACAACTGGAAAAGGATCAGTATTGCGAGATGTAAATACCGTGAGACAAGGGGCCACCCCGAAAGTAGCGCGCTCGTTTGGAAGTACGGCTTGGGAAAAATAGAATAAATAGCCAGTTGGGGGTCGTTTATCACAACCGGAACCAGTGAGATCGCATACGGCACACAGCCAATAAGTATCATTTTTATCTTTTCTGCAACAGATTTTCCATAAACAAGAGATATTATCAATACGAATAGCAGTGAGTAATTCTTGAAAGCGGCGGCGACACCAAAAGCAATTAAGGCTGGATAAGTCTTCCTTTTTAACAAGAAAAAGCCCAGCAGTACAAAGAATGAGGGAATAATGTCGTATTGTCCATGCATATAAGTGGAATAGATTATTACAGGAGCAAAAAGCCAAACTAAAATTGCCTTCGGTTTGAGATACCTAGACTTTATGAATTTAAACAAAATAATCAAACTCGCCAAATCTGCGATAAGATAAGGAATTTTGGCAAGAAATATGTCACGAAACAAAAACGCATTTGTTACCTCTTGAAGATAATCTTTTGTATAGGCAATTTCGGTTCTGTTTATATAAAACTGATAAAGATCGGTCATCCATTTTGAGAATGAATCTGAGATGAAATGGTAAGGAAATTGGAAAAGAGCAAACGAATAGTATGTAAAGAGGGTGTAGTACGAGAGGCGAGTCGCAGGAAAGTTTTCGTCAATAAACGAGAATATTTCCCAAACTCCTTGAGAGTAAAATAAATTGGGAAACATGTTGATAAAAAATAGATCCGGGTGAACTGTAATAGGCATTAATATTAATCTAATTACAATTGCTAGAAATATTAGAAGATTAAACATTTCCCACACCTAAATAAGTGAAGCCCTTTTTTTGCGCCTGCTCTTTGTCAAATAAGTTTTTCCCATCAATAATAATTTTATTTCTCATCAAGGTTCCTGTTTTAGACAAATTCAATTTTTTGTAAGAATTATGTGCAACCATAAGTATTAAGATATCAGACCCTTTTAAAAGCCACTCAAGAGTTACTTTAGAATAAGAATTGACATAGGGATCATGAATTTTGAAATTTAGCCTTTTCGATTTCAAAAGTTTGACTAGAGATTCTGTAGGAGAGTTTCTTGCATCTTCAGAGTTTTCGATATAGGAGTAGCCAAGAATTGCAAGTTTGGGGCTGATAATTTTCCCTTTATGTATCCGAATGGCTCTCTTGATCAACTCATATAAATGGAGTGGCATTCGATCGTTAATATTTCTTGCAGCAGGAATTAAGGTTGTTTTTTTTGAATTTATAGCTGATGTTAATAGCCACGGGTCTTTTGGTATACAATGCCCTCCAACGCCCGTGCCGGGTGCTAACATATCTTCTCTGCCGTATCTTTTATTGATTAAATCTTTAACTCCCCAAACATTCGCGCCCATTTGTTCACAAATAATAGCTAACTCATTGATGAAAGCTATTTTTACATCCCGGTAAGCGTTCTCGGCTGTTTTGACAATTTCCGCAGTTATACAGTCCGTTACGTTGATCTCTCCTTTTGTGATATAGCTGTACAGTAATTTAACTGGAGCTGCAATTTCTAATTTAGGAACACCAAGAACTCGTGGAAAATGCTTCAGGTCTTTGAAAACATCATGGCTTGGTCTTACTCTCTCCGAGCAAACTACCACGTAAAAGTCCTTATTTGGCTTCAATTTCGATTCTTTTTCTATTAACCTAGCTATCAATGATTGTGAAACTCCTGGAGATACTGTAGATTCGACGATTACTGTCGATTTTTTGGCAATATTCCTGCCTATACTTCTGGAAACTTTAATTAAGTTTTTAAGATCTGGTTTTCTGTTTTTAAGTATTGGTGTATCGATCGCAATAAAAATGAAATCGCACTCACGAATAGAAGAAAAATCATCAGTGATCTTGAAGTTTTTCTTGCTGAGTGCAGTCCTGAGAAATTTTGTGACAGTCGGAGTATTCTTAAAAAAGTCTACTTCCCCTGAGTTTAAACTGGCAACTTTCTGTAAATTTTTATCTATTCCAAAGCTTTTGAAACCCAATTTGGAAAGAGTCAATAGTAATGGTAAACCAACGTATCCTAAGCCGATTACTGCTACATTAGCTTTTTTTGTTTTTATCTTGCTCGATAGAAATTCCATGGTAACTAATGTAAATATTTAATGATTGCTTTTGTGATCTGTTTTCCAGCATCACCATTGCCAAAAAATTTCAAATGGTTTTTGGGTGGATTAACAAACTTTAAAATTTTCTCAAATGGTTGCATATCTGGAAACCATAAAGTATTCCATCCGGATTCTACAGTTTCTGGCCATTCTGTATGTTCTCGTAGAGTGATACAATATTTTTTTAAAAAATAAGCTTCCCTTTGTACTCCCCCAGAATCGGTGATAACTGCTCTTGCGAATTTCTGCAGAGATAATGATTCTGCGTAGAATGTCGGCTCTCTACACATAATGCTTGTTTTTTCAAGAAATTTTTTTAATCTGAAAAAATTTATCATTTTTTGAGTTCGAGGATGCATTAGAAAAACAACTGGAAGCTTTAAATCTTTAATTGCTTCTAGTATCTTTGTGAGTCTTTTTGAATCATCTGTATTGGATGGTCGGTGAATAGTTACATAGTAATAATTTTGCTTTTCTAATTTGAGTTTTTGGTAATAATTCTCATTTATTTCTTTTTCAATTCTTAAAAAAGTGTCATATGTCGTATCACCTGACCTCAAAGTAACATTATCTAAACCTTCTTTCTTTAAATTCCGCGTTGCTACTAAGGTCGGGGGAAATAAAAAATCAGATATATGGTCAGTAGCTATCCTATTTATTTCTTCAGACATTGATTTGTCGAAGCTTCTGATTCCGGCTTCTACATGTGCAATCGGTATTCTCAGCTTAGAGGCAGCCAGAGCCGCTGCTAGGGTTGAATTCATATCGCCATAAACGACAATTAAACTCGGTTTAACTTTCTGAAAATAATCCTCACTACCTTGAAGTATTTTACCAACTTGATAAGCATGACTTCCGGAACCGACTCCTAAATTGAAATGGGGTTTTGGTAATTTAAGTTCTTTAAAAAAGATTTCTGATAATTGATAGCTGTAATGTTGACCTGTATGCAAGATAAGATGATTAAATTTATTGCCGAAATTATGATGGATGGCAGATAATTTGATAAAGTTTGGTCTTCCACCTACAACCGAAACAATTTTCATTTAGACTTTAAATAAAATTTAGATAGCAACCAAAACTTAAGAATGAAGACAAATTGTCTTCTAATATATTTAAAAATTTTCATTTTGCTTTTCCCTTTTTTCTTAGTCCAATCAATAGAGGAAGACATACTAGTGATTTTGGCGCCTATTTTGTAAAGCTTTATGAGTAACTCAGCTGAGCATGAAAATCCCTCTTCTGTAATTAAAGAATTACCATAAAGCCGGTACGCTTTTGCTAAAATTTCCCTTTTGTAAGTTCTAAAAAAGTTGCCATAAGAATTAGCCCCTTTAATTCTGAAAATAGCGCTTAGAAAAATTTGGTAACCGTGACTAAGGAATTGACGATGCAAAGAGACATTAACAAATTTTCCTCCTTTTTCAAATGGCGAGGCGACAACAACATCGTAGTGCTTAAGGAGATAGATCATTTTTTTTAAAACAGAAAGGTCGCTGGAATTATCCGCTTCAATTGTCACAAGAACGTCATTCGTTTTACTAATTTTTAAAAAATGATTTATACCATAGTTGAAAGCGTAACCTGGGCCCTTATTTTTTTGATACCCTAGAGGAATAATAGGGTACTTGCGACTTAAATTACGAGCTACCTCTAATGTTCTGTCGACTGAACCATCACTAACAATGATTGATCTATAACTTGACTTTAATGTTTTTTTTAGAGATTCGAAGAGAAGTGGTAAATTAGCAGCCTCATTATATGCTGGTGCTAGAAGGTAAATCATATCGGATTTTGCTTATGCCATCTTATTGTTTTTTTGAGACCAATAATTAGAGGGGTTGATGGTTGCCAATCTAAAATTTTTTTAGCCTTTTTGACATCTGGATAACGTCTTAAGACATCCTCATAAGTTTTCCCTGTAAATGATTCATATGAAACCTTTTTAATCTTCAATGGCAACTTTGTTAGTTTTGATATTAATTTGGCAAGATCGATTACAGAAATCTCCTCTGTTGATCCAAGGTTGATAACATTTGCGATTGCTTTTGATTCATCGATGGTTTTTATAATTGCTTTAACAATATCGCCAACATAGGAAAATGCCCTTGTCTGCTGCCCTGTTCCGTGTATTTCCACTTCATGGCCAGAAATGATCCGATCTATAAAAAGTGATTGAGGCCCACCTAACCAATTCCTACTTTGTCGTGGACCATAAACGTTAAAGAATCTTAAAATTACAAATGGTAAACCGAAATTTTCCCAGTAGCCGAAACATAAATGCTCATCAAAAATTTTTGATGTAGCATAAGCCCAACGAGCAACTTCGGGTGGACCTAAAACGTTATCGCTTGATTCTTTAAACGGCAATTTTGGGTTCTTTCCATAAACATCAGATGTAGATCCAAAAATTACTTTAGCACCGTTATTACGAGCTATATCCAAGATATTTTCAGTGCTTTTAGTGTTTAAAAGGAGAGTTTCTAGACGTTTTCCATATCGAGGGATCTTATATGACGCTAAATGAATGATAGTATGGACTCCTCTAAGAATATTGGCTGTTCTTCTTTTATCGGTAATGTCTAACTGATAAAATGCCATGTTTTTATTAGGCAGAATATCCCTAAGATTGTTTTCAGTCGATGTTGATAAGTTATCTAAGGCGATAATTTTATAGCTACCTTGAAGTAATAAAGCCTCACATAAATTACTCCCGATAAAACCTGCTGCACCAGTGACGCCAATTTTTCGAGCTTGATTTGTCATGAATTTGAAGCTAATTCTAACACAAATTAAATTCGCTTCGCTCATGTAATTTCTTCGAAATTATAACTTGTAGATAATGAAGGATTTGTTCTCGTAAGCTTTTTCAAATTTTACATTTTGGGTTGCTCGCGTTACGAAATAATCAAAATGGTATTTGTTTGCGAGTTGTACAAAGTCTGACTGATCTGAGTTGTCGTAACTTTCAAGATCATTCATCTTGGCCGACCAGCTTTTGGCATACGAGAGACTGTAAATGACTACTGCTCCGTCTTTGATGTCACCAACAATCGGGCGGTGTGAGAAAATGCGAAATCCCGTTTGGTAAGGTGGAACCAGAAACAAAGTATCTTCTGGGGTATTTTCCTTTGCCCAAATTTGGATGTCGGTCCAGTCATTTTTTTGCAACTGGTAATTAATACTGTTTCTTAAGTGTAAGATATTCAGAATGAGACCAAAAACAATTGTGACATAAATTACATTTGAAAATATAACTGGGACTGTGTTTTTGGTTATGATTTTAAATTTGATCAAAAGAATGATAAATATGACTGCGCTTGCAAGAAATATGTAGAAAAGATTTAGCGAGAGTGCCATAAAAGAGATGAGTCCGAAAAATTTTAAAAGTTTCGTTTTTGCAAGCAGTAGACAAGGCGCAAGTATCAAGCCAAGGTAGCCGAGCGGTGCGATTGACCTAACCAGTTGGAATTTGACAAATCCGGGCAGTTGAAAAAGTTCCAGAAGAATAAAGTTCACGGCAAAAACGAATAGTGAGGTCACGGTTATTAAGATAATATTGGCTTTTTGGCTGTTTCTGGCAGATTTTAGATAAATGGCTATTAATGTGAGATACATTCCCAGAGAAAGCCATCCTAAAATTCCCCAAAGGCTCGGGAAAATGTAAGGCGCCCTAAATCTAATAACCGAAAGCCATTCCTGTGATTTTTGAAGAAGGTTTGAGTCGGCATCAAAAGTGATTAGATAAAGAATACTGGCAGAGAGGATTATAGATACAAATATAACTATATCTTTAATTTTGTTCTTTGAGTTTTTAAGAATGAGGACTGGCGAAAGCAGTAAGCTCGGGATGATAGAGAGTGGATGGAAAAATAAAGTTATTGCCGCCAGGAACGATGATTTTATAAATTGGGCTTTTAGGAGAAACAGTAGGTAAAATACCAGAAAAATTACACCGATTGACCGGTAACCAAAAAAGTCATCATAAGTTAAAATCGGTGCCCCTCCGATAAATTTGGGAATTAAAAATGGCAAGAGGGAGAGCAGGGCAATCTCTCTTTTTTTGAATATAACTTTTGCCAATAAATAAATTCCTATAAACAAAAGGGCTTTTGTGAAAAGAAGCCCTGCAAGGAATAAAGCTTCCATATCAATAAACTGCGCCAGATAAGCCATTATTTGATAGAAGAATGAAGCATTTGCAGTAAATTGGGAAAAGAGAAGATCGTTCGGAAACAGCTGGGGATCCTGGAGTTTTAAGATATAGGGAATGAAAATTTCCTGGTCTGATGTGGCAAACTGATAGCCGCTTACTGCGGTTGAGGCGAGCGAAATAGCAATAACTGCAGCTATTGCTTTCACTTTCTCCATAGGCTTACTATTGATAAACCAAAAGGAAGGTTGGTAAATTTGAGAATTTTTGCCTCAAGATTTAATGAAAATAGCATCAGCAAGTTTAATAGGGCTGGAAGCTTATCGACATCCGATCCGGAGTCGCCACGTTCGTGTATCCTATTCTTGAATCTGGATATCGCAATGGGCAGAAAAAGGATTGTATTGAAATGAGAATTCTTAATGTTTTCTAAACCGCTTGTGGAAATGACGTCTACCAACTCTTTTCTCTTAAACCTTTTTTTAGTCTCGATTATCCGGTCATGCCCGCTTTTTAGCCAATCATAAGCGGGCTCTTGAGAATAAAAAATTCCTCCATTTTTAAGAACCCTAAATATTTCTTCTACGGCTGATTTCGGATCCACATCCTTATGATAAAGAACATCCATGCATATGACTGCATCAAAAGAATTATTTTTAAATGGAATTTTATCGATACTGGCTAAACTTACGTTTTTGATTTTCCTTTTCTTATTATAATTTATTGCAAATTTTGAACTATCTATACCAAAGACATTTTTATAACCATTTTTTCTAAGGTAAACGATCGTCCCGCCAGTTCCACAGCCAGCGTCTAGAATTTTGGATTTTTTATTTATGGAATTTTTAATCTGACTCAACATTAACTGTCGGGTCCCTAAATACCATGCATGCGTCAACTCATTCTCATACATTTGTTGGTAGGCAATTTTTTTCATTTGTAGTCTATTTGAAAAATAACAAATCCATCTATTGAAGTTAAAGGTTTTAAAAATTTTAAATTCGGGCGGACTATCGGTAAGTGCTCCGGTGTAACCACTACATAATCCAGTTTAAATTTTTCGATTTCTTTTTCGGTATTATTTCCTGCTATTTTATCTATTTGTGCCTCTGCTTGAAGTCTTTTGGGCGAATTAAAGTCTAAATTGTTTTGATCATCATACGCCTGATAGACAAATAAATACGAGAGAATCTCGTCTAGATTATTTTTCTGCCAATTAACATCCGCTCCCAG
>Ga0209542_10002045_pt1 | contig 46217 bp, 50 predicted proteins | sample RifCSPhighO2_01_FD_184028 | JGI IMG/M metagenome (GOLD analysis project Ga0209542, IMG submission 184028) | Soil microbial communities from Rifle, Colorado - Rifle CSP2_plank highO2_0.1 (SPAdes) (version 2) | ecosystem: Environmental > Terrestrial > Deep subsurface > Rock core/Sediment ...
AAGTAGTCACTATGATTTTGATTCAGTGAACAACAATCTTGTTCACTTTTTTATATTATTTTTAGAATAAATACTTGCGCCATTCAACTCACAGCTAAAGCAGTGCAGGGTTCTGGCGCATTCCTAAAATCCAAACATAGATGGGTGGCTTTTGATAAACCTAAATTGTCTTAAGGATGATAAAAGACTATTCTCCAGAGTAGCTATCTTTTTAAAGCTGGAACCTTTCATCTCAATAATAAGAGAGAACCTTCATATCTATTTTATGCCCCCACGAGGAATTGAACCTCGCTCTTGACCTCCGCAAGGTCACGTTCTATCCGATAAACTATGAGGGCCCACTAAACTAAAATACAATCAGAACTATCTTTTTAAAATCTAACTATCGTAGAATTATTCCTCAAAGCAGACTATATCATGAACTGTCTTGTAAGAATGCAATTCATTTTTCGTAAACCAAAGAACAATCTCAATGTCTGCGTTTTCCTTGTCTTCAGAAGCATGAATCAAATTTCTTACCATTACATTCTTAGCGTTCGCGTAATCCTTTGAAATATGCGCAAAGTCTCCTCGTATAGTTCCAACAGCAGATTCATTAGGATATGTGCTCCCGACAATTTTTCTCGTAACTTTTATCGCGTCAACTCCCTCCAGAACAAAAGCCACAATCGGCCCTTCCTTAATATACTTAACCAGTTCATTTCTAACATTCCTTCCAAATTTCTTCTCAACTTCTTTATACCTTTCATCCAGCTCTGCCCTGTAATGCTTCCTCGCAAAATCCTCATCCGCCCAAACCATCTTCATCCCAATAACCTTCAAGCCAGCGTCTTCAAATCGCGTTATTATCTTCCCAATCAGATTCCTAACCACCCCATCAGGTTTAATCAAAACAAGCGTTCTTTCTTTATCCGACGTTCCCATAAACCACAATAAAAATCTGCCTTTTTAATTATTTCCTAATCACAAAGCTCTGTTGAAAAAGTAAATTATGAGTTTACTATCTTGATGGGAGTGGCGGCTTCGAAAGTTGGGGTGGGAATCCTAAACCTATCAGAAAATCAGAATTGTTTGCGATAAATAATTTGACTTGCGTTGGCTGCTTCGAATGAAGAATATCGTTCGACTTCGTCAGTTAACTGCAAGTCAAAACAATCTGGGCGGGTAGGCGAGCGATTACGCGACGAGTATTTAGTTGGCATACTTCGCGCGTGGTCGCGAGTAGCAAACAATTCACAAGAAGATTTTCAACAAGGTCTATTTCCTAATTGCAATAAACCATTTTCTTTCTTCGTCATATTGGCTCCACCAGATTTTCGAAAAATAACTTTTCGTGTATTTTATTCTCGGTCCCAAAGAAGGGTCATCCAAATAAATAAGATTCTTCCCAATCTTTTCTACTACTGCATAATGTCCCGAATCATTTATCTTCGAAAAATAACACACAATTATTTTATACCCCTGCCCAATCAAATCTCCCAGTCTTCCTATCGAAGAATTTTTTTCAACAACAAACTTCAGATTAAAATGCTTCGCTACTTTAACAAAATCTCTATTCTTCGTCCCTCTGAGCCTAGTCGTATTCAAAACTCTGGCTAGATACTTTTCCGTCTTCTCTATTCCAAGCCCACTCAAAGCATGCCTTAATGCTGCCGGCCCGCACGTCCAGGTTCTCTCTTGCCATCTAAATACTTTTCGTTTGCTCATCTTAAAATATAGAATAAATTATTTTTAAATTGTGCCTTTGACTGTTTAACTAAACCACTTTCGGCTAAAGCAGAGAGCATTTCATTTGCACCCGTTCCAAGAGATATCATCACAAGACGGTCGGTAGGGTGAAGTTATTATTTTGCTTATTCATGCCTACAATTAACATGCCCTTTCGTTATTGAAATTCGGCCCCATGGTTAAAACAATACAGGGTTCCTTTCAATCGCTACACCTAAAAAATATATCAACACTAAACTTATATATTTCCACCTTTTCAAACACCCATGGACCCAGAACACATTCGGTTAGTAAAAGAAACAGAAATTTTCAAGAACTGCAAAAACATTGTCATCGGAAAAGGAAATCCTAACGCGGACATTTTATTTGTTGGCGAGGCTCCTGGAAGAAACGAAGACGAGCAGGGAATTCCTTTCGTAGGCGCAGCAGGAAAAAACCTTGATGAGCTGTTAAAAAAAGTAGGCCTTTCTCTTGAAGATATCTACATCGCAAACATCTTGAAATGCCGCCCTCCCGAAAACCGCGACCCTCTTCCAGAAGAAATTAAAGCCCACACTCCCTGGCTTCTAAAACAAATCGAAGAAATAAAACCAAAAGTAATCTGCTCCCTAGGAAATTACGCAACAAAATTCTTTCTTTCTGATTGCAATCCTGAAAAGATGAAAGACCAGCAAGGCATCACTTCCGTCCACGGCAAAGTCAGATACATCAACCTTTCCGGAATGAAAATAAAACTCATTCCATTATTTCACCCCGCCGCAATAATTTACAACCGTTCTCTTCTGGGGCAATGGGAAGCCGACATGGAAATCGTTAAGAAAGAAATTGCTCAAAAAACCCTTTTCTAAAAGTTCATCATCATAAGACGTTTATAGCTTTAAGAATAATATATGCCGCAAAAAGAATCGCCCCAATCTGAATTACCCTTATAATTAATTCCACAGCATCAGACTTTCCTCTTTTTTCCATTTGACTATTAAATATTAAATCAACCTTGGCTCTTAATTCACCAATCTCTTTGTATATATTAAGCTTTTCGTTAAGTTTTCTTATTTCAATACCTTGAGATTCTGTCAGCTTTCGTAAATAATTCATCACGTAAACTCCAAGGACTACAAAAAACACAACGATTAACGGAATGATATATTTGCCAAGTTCATCTGGAGAAATTAACGTCAACACAAATGCGACAAACGTAATCAAGATAGACAAAAAGCTAACAACATCTCTTCCAAAATCAAACTCTCCCATTTTCTTTCACATCTCTTAACCTAACAAATTTATAATACGCCTCTTTCATTTCCATTCCGCATTCAGAACACTTTTCTCCCAAACCGTACTTCCCGCAATTAGAACATTTTTTCAGTTTCATTTTTCTTTCTCTATCTCAAAAACTGCTTTCCTTTCTCTTGCCCTCTTTTCAATCGTCCCAACGACAGATTGCATTTTCACATTCGCATCTTTGAAATCCCTTCCAGAAACAGCGATGTTAAACCTTCCTCCTCCAAGATAATGAATTTTTGCGTCAACATCCAAAATCATCTTTATGTCATTCGCCCCGTCCTCAGAATCAGACCTTAATTTTATCCCGTTTGTAACAACCTTCTCCGCGGTTCCTTTCTCTGAAAGAACATCCAAGACCTTAGCGGCCTTTTCCTTATCCATGTATTTCTCAAGCAAAGACTCGTCTTCATGAATTTCCAGAAGGAATTCTCCAAGATTGTTCTCCGCTTTTATCTTAGAAATTACTTTGTCAACATCTTCCCCTACAAATTTCAAAACGCTTCTGAAAGCCTTTTCCTTTTTGTACAAGTCAAGAGCGCCATCTCTTTCTCTTCCAGTAACTCTCCTCAAGCTCAATTCAACATGCTCTGGGTTAATTCTTAGCACCTTGCATACAATCAATCTTCCGGGCGACACATACTGCCTAAGGTTCCTTATCCTTCCAGCAGCGACTTCGCTCAAAACCATATGCCCTTCAATTTCGCAGCCCTCAATCTCAAGAAATACCGCCGTGCCTTCTATCTTCTTAACCTTGCAGAGAACAATCTCATCTTCCTTTAAGTCCATTTTAGTTCCTTACAATGAAAATGGAATTTAAAAAGTTCTTTTTCAACTTAAATTTTTTTAAGTCCATCTTCAGTAAACACCTCCTTAACCATTGTCCTTATTCTTGTCTTCCCGCCCTTCGGCTCAACAAGCAGTTTATTGCACTTGTCGCACTTCACTCTTGTAGAGCTTTTGCCAAATAAAACCTGGCTGTTCCCGCACCTCGTACAAACTGCTCTAACAAACTTGCTTTCCGGATCGTTTACCATTCAATGTTATAAAAAGTAGCCGTTTTAAGCTTTTCTAGACTCTTTGCTTTGTTGAAAAATCCAAGTTACAGTTTACCGAACTTTAAGATAGTCTTTTGCAATTAGCACATTATTGAAAAAAGAAAGATGATTTAGAAAAACATTAAAAAGTCTTAAGGCGTTTTGTTTTGACGAGCCATACTCTTATTTTCGATAAAGAATTTGTTCGAGATTTTAGAAAATTAGATAACTCAATTCGGCAGGAAGCAGAAAATAAACTAAAAAATTAAAAGAAAACCCGAGAGATATCGGCAAACTCTTAAGCTATTTAGAACTTCAAAGAATCATTCATCACATTGTGAAGGTTTAAACCTTCACAACTTCAACATCAAGAACTTTCCTCAATTCCTCAATAAATTTGTCCTCGGCCCCGCGAGAAATCAGACATCCCGCAGCATTAGGATGTCCCCCAACTTCTCCCCCAATCGGAACAACAACTCTATGCAAAAGTTCTCTAAGATTCCTTCCTTGTCTTCCCGCAATTCTCGCCGAGACTTTTATCTTGTCTTCATTATAGCTCAACGCAACAATCACAAGCCCTTCCTTGTAAAGAGGCGAATGCGAAAGAATCGAAGCAACCGTCCCAATAATTGTATCCTTTATCCTATCTCTTGCATTTATAATCATATAATCTTTTCCTTCAACTTTCTCGCTTTCAGAAACATATTTCAGCGCAGCAACAAGACTCTGCTTGTAAGTTATGTAAACCTTCTCCGCTTCTTCCTTGCAATATTTGTTTCCCATGCAGAAACCTAAAGCAATTTCCGGAGAATCCATTCTCGAGCAAGCATTTATCGAAGCAGAAAGCTCCCTCGCATCCTCAAGCTTGTTAAAAAACTTTACAAGAAACAAATTTCCAACCAGTCCTTCTTCGTTGACTTCACTCTTGCTCTTCAACAAAATCGCCGTAATCAGTCTTCCCATTTCTTCATCATTCAGTTCATAAAGCGCTTTGTATTTTCCTCCGTCACTTTCAATTCCCGCATCTCTAAGCAATCCAAGAGCTCCCGTTCTGCTCCCGCTAACTCCTGGAATGTACGGCTGCGAACTGTATTCCAGCGCCTTGTCTAGCGGTCTCGTTGAAGGATACAGCAAAATCCCCTTCTTGACAGTCGTCTCCGCATCACTCAAAACCGAGCTGAAAACTTTCCCATAATTCTTATCCATGATATCTCCAACGGTCCCAATCACCGCCAAATTCGCAAGGTCTTTATTCACGTTACTTAACTCTTTAGCAAACAGATAACAAATCGTAGCAGAGCACAAATTCTCTTCTTTCTCATAAGAAGGATTCACCATGAAAACATTGCTAGGCACTTCCTGCACAATCTCATGATGGTCAAAAACAAAAACTTCTGTCTTCTTGTCTTTCAGATAATCCAGGCTTCCCGAAGCCAAATCAAGAAAAATCAGAACGTCTTTCTCCCCAATCCCTTTGACAAAATCTTCATCCAGGCTTTTCACAATTTCCATGGAAAAAGACTTTCCCCACCTCGCCAGCGCCCTTGAAAAAATCGCAGCGCTCGTCACACCATCAGTATCAAAATGACTTATAACTCTCAATGACTTAGTTTGGCTAGCCACTTCAATTCGCCTTATCGCTTCCTTTATTTTATCAAACAACATCCTCTTTTACCAACTGAACTAAGTTAATTCGATGCGCGAGCGCGTTCTACGCGCAACAATTATGTGACTTGCAGACTTTCGCAACGGCAAGTCCAATTGCGCATCGAATAGCTTAATTTTTTATATACCCTAAATTATTTACAAGGTATTTAACTTTTTCTCAAACTAAATAATTATATTCGACAAATCCTTTAATTTACAATAGAAACCTGTTCACAAAGCGATTTGGAGTGGTGGTAAGATATTTTATGTGGGCGCGAGCAATTTTGCGAGAGTAAGTTTAATATAATTACGAGCGAGGTTGCGAGTAAGGCGAACCAGAAAATTTAAGCCATTTAAACATTAAATCGTTAAGCCTTCTTCTTAATATGATAAAGATCCCAAAGCCTTCTTGTCAGCGCTCTCGTCGCGCTATAATCGTGCTTGTTCTTTCCTGTATGCAACTTCAAACTTGAAATTTTGTCATTCATGGCGCTCTCTTCATCTTTCAAGGTAATATTGTTTTCTTTCAGAATCTGAACTATTTTCTTTCCCAAGAGTCTTGCCTTCGGAACACCGTGTTTATCCCTTAATATCAAACCAATCATTGCAGGAGATTCGCCTTTCTTCGCTAATTCCAAGACTATCTTCTCAAGTTCCGCAGGTTTCATCTTCATCCAGCTAGGCCTTGCAGATTTTTTCTCTTCAACAACTTCTTGTTCGCTCATCTTTCTTACTCGAAATGTTCTTTTAAAAACATTATGGTCTAGAAAATTCTGAGAAAAATCGCAATATTATATTTAAAATCCCAAAACATTTAAAAACACCCAACTCCCAACCTAGTCAAAGCAACGACCCTCACACTGATCGTGTCAGGCGAGCTTGTCTATTAAGACCGACGTTCCATGTGAAGTCGACTCTGATCAAATGAAATTACCTAAAGAAACAAACCGATATTGTCCAACATGTAGAAAACACACAGTTCATACAGTCGGAACCGCAAAACAGCGAGCACGTTCCGCAACCCACCCACTTTCTCGCGGCTCAAATATGAGGCTCATCGCCAGAGGCCTTCGTTCAGGAACAGGAAGCAAAGGAAAATATTCCAAACCTTCAGTAAAATCATGGAACAGAAAAACAAAAACGACAAAAAGAATCACAGTAGAATACAAATGTAAAATATGCAAAAAAACTCATCAAATAAAAAAAGCAATTCGTACTGGAAGAATCGAAATCGGAGAAAAGGTGTCTAAATAATGGCAAAAGAACAACCACAAGAACCAAAAAAAGAAATGAAGCAAAAGGTCAAGAGTAAAAAAGTCGTAAAAAAAATGTTCTTCGAAGTTTCCGCCCCTTTGATTTCAACAAAAATCCAGCTTTATGCTTCTTCTCCCCAAGAACTCAACAATCGCACTGTAAAAATCGATCTCACAAAAAGCCTGCGTGGTAAAAACCTCGAATTAATCCTTAGAATAAAAAATGAAAACGAAAAATTAATAGGCGTTCCAGAATCTGTAAATCTAGTTAGTTCCTATGTAAGAAAAATCGTAAGAAAGGGCACAGACTACAGTGAAGATTCTTTTGAAGCAAACTGCAGGGATTTCCAGGTTAGAATAAAACCGTTAATGGTAACAAGAAGAAGAGTCTCTAGAAAAATTCTAGCATCTCTTCGCGAATCGGCAAAGAAACAATTAATTCCCCATTTGAGAACCCGCAATGCCGAAGAAATCTTTTCAGAAATCATTTCAAACAAATTGCAAAAACAGCTTGCCATCAAGCTCAAAAAGATTTATCCGTTGGCGCTCTGCGAAATAAGGATGTTTGAAATTCTCGGCCCGGCAAAGGAACAACCAAAAGAAGCAATAGATGAAAAACAAATTACAGAAGAAGAAACAAACCTGGCATAAATTTTTAATCACGTTAAATAAAATTCATTCAATAAATAGCCCTACCATGTTTGAACCTCTTTGTTCGCAGCTGCGAGGAGCACCACAGTCGGCGTGAGCCAGACGAGGATGCCCGTAGCAATAGCGAATCAAAGATTCTTTAGCCCTACGCGGATTCGAACCGCGGTTTCCGGGACCAAAACCCGACGTCCTTGACCACTAGACTATAGGGCTAGTCTAATAACAATCTTAACTCCCAAATCAATCAAAATAAAACCTCTTTAAAACCTTTCGCTAAATCTCAAGTCGCCTTCTTCTGTAATAAAAATAAAATATCAAGATTACACTTACTAAAAATGAACAGGCTAAAGACAAAAACTCTAAAGCTGAAGGTACGGAGAAGATATTAAAAATCGAAGCCAACCTTAGCTTGCTTTCTAATATCACAAAAGGCATAACGTTAACAATCTTAGAAAACCCAAGAGGTAAGGTCTCCGGGGCGGTTATGACCGGAAGAAAAATAAGAAACAAAAGAGATAAAGAAACAGAAGCAATTACAGCGCCATCCTGTGAATTAAATATATAGCCTAAAGCAATTCCCAAAAGAGCAAATAAAACAATCCCGATAAATGAATAAGCAACCAGGGGAAAGGAATTTGCGAGTATACTTGCCCTCAAAAAGAAAACAGAAACTCCCAAAATAACCGCAATCTGCAAAGCCAAAATAAAGAATATGCTGATAAAATTTCCCAAAATAAAAGAAACCGCGCTTGTCCTGCTCGTGACATTTCTTATATGGGCTTTAGATGAACGTTCTTTGAAAGTTGTAACCGTCGCAAAAACCAGCGAAACAAAGATAATAAAGAACATTAAAAAACTGGGAAATAAATAATCCAAAAATTCAAGGCGGGGCCTAGACACCGTTCCTTTGATTTGAGAATCTTCGGTTACAGATTGATAGCTAAAAGAAAGTGGCGCCAAATCTGCATAATTCATCTGGGAGATTCCGTTCCAGACTTCCAAAACGTTGTCAATTTTGTTTTTTACCGTCCGAAGATTGCCATCTACTTGGCTAACAAAACTCTGAGCGTTATTAATTGAACTAAGAACGTCTCCCATATTTAGTTTTGAATAAAGCGTTTGATATTTAGCGTCAGTCTCCTGAAAAGCAGTATTCAATTCATTAACCGAATTATAAATAGAAGAATCCAAGCCCGCAATTTTATTAACTGTGCTGACAGTTGTCTGAACCTTCGACTTCAAATTACCAAATGCAATATTCAAAGATTTACTATCTGCATTTAATTGGTCCTGCTTTTCCTTTGCAGAATTAAGATTAGAATCGATATTGTCTAACAAAACTAAGGCGTTGTCTAATTCTGCATAGGCGCCGCGTAAATCATTCATCGGCTGTTCCAGTTTTTCTTTATACTGAACAAGGACATTTTGAACTAAGACTTTAGAATGCGACTCGGAAACTGCTTGCGTCTTTGCAATCACCCCCCAAACAATCCTCGACTTGGAAAAGTCTACATAGGCTTGAGTTTCATAATTAATATCTTGAGAGAATTTTGTGTTGGGCAGCTTAATTGGCGGCTTTTTCACAACTTCTATGCAAACATGAGCCCGAGAGTTAAGAACATCATCCTTGCACTCGTTTATCGAATTAACTTGCCTAACAATAAAAGAATTTTGTCTTAATTGGTCCAAATAGCTGTCAACATACCAATCATTTTCCAATAAATAATCGATGGATTCTTCATGGGAAAAAACGCTCGCCTGAATATCTCTCAGTTCGTTGTTCTGCAAAGCAGCGCCCATTATTCCCATCAGAAATAACGGCCCGAATATCAAAATTAATATTGAAAGTTTAGAGTTAAACATAATCCTAAAATTTTTCTTTAGGACCGGCCAGAAACCCATTAATATACCTCCCGCATTTGAGACTTCTGTATAGCATAAAGTTTCCCGCCCTTAAGCATCACAACTCTGGTAGAAATTTTATTCAAAACATCAGTTTGATGGGAAGAGACAAAAACAGCCTTGCCTGATTTTCCAAGCGCAATAATGAAATCTGCCAATGCGTCTGTCAGCATCGGATCCAATCCCAAAAACGGCTCATCAAATATTACTATTTCCGGATCAGTTAACAAAGCGCAGGCAACGTCCACCCTTTTCTTAGTTCCCCCCGAAAGGTTTTTCAGCAAAACATTTTCATATTCTTTTAAATTAAGCCTATTAATTAATAACTCGACTCTTTCTTTCTTTATCCTCCTGGAAATTTTATGAATCTCAGAAAAATAATGCAAGTTTTGTCTGATGGTAAGTTGGTCATAAAGTGCATTGTCCTGCATTGAGTATCCTATTGGGTCCTTTGAATTAGAACTAATTAAAACGTAACCTTTATCTGGTTTATAAAATCCAATTAATATTTTTATCAAAACCGACTTTCCGGCTCCAGATCTCCCGACAAAACCCACCACTTCTCCAGGAGAAACAGAAAAGCTAACATTGTCTAAAATCTTTTTTCGTCCAAAAGACTTTGTCACCCCATCCACAAACAGCAAACTCATAAAACAAACAAGCAAAATCTTTTTTTAACTCTTTCTAGTGCTGCATTTTTCGCTAGTTCAATAATTCTGTTTATACCTTCCTCGCTTCTCAACCTTTTCCAATCTCTTCAAAACCTCCGCTGCATGTTTCGAAGTTTTCTTGTAACCTTCCAAAACCACCTTAAAAAATTTCTCAAAATGTAAAAAATGCTTCGCTTCAAGCGCTTCTTTAATCAAATAAATATCAACTGCTTTATCTTCCACGCGGCCGTTAGCAAATCCCAATCCAAAATCAATAAAATATAATCTACCATATTCTTGAGATGTAGACACCTTGCGGTTAGATAATTTCTTATCGATATGTTTCAGGGCGGGCGAGCGATTAGGCGATGAGTATTTTAGATATGGTTTCTGAGCATGGTCGCGAGCAGGGTGGGCACCAGCAACAGAAACACTCTTTGGTCTGGCGGGTTGGGATGATAATTTGCGAGTGGAACGAGCCGAGTCATTAAGACTCGCTTGCGAGTCCAATTTCCAAATCATATTGCTTGTCGTTAAATCTCCATGAATTATTCCAGCGTCATGCAAGAGAGCAATGTTCTTCCCAATCTCATAACAGACGTCCTTCCAATTTTTCATCCCATTAAGTTTATCAGACAACTTCTCCCCAGAGATAAATTCCATATCTATCTCTTTGCTCTTCTCATCAACTTTCAAAACCTTCGGCACAGAAATTATTTTCCCCGCTTTCTCAAGCAGCTTCGCCTCGCTCCGCGTCCTCAACTTTCTAATCTTCTCATCCATTTCAGCAATTCGATATCCTTTTCGAACTCGGCGTTTCAAAACTATGAACTGCGGCGCCGAGCGGGTAAGCGAGCGGAGCGAGCCCTGAATATGTCGAGCCGAAAGAGCATCGCGATTATCGGCGAGCAATTGCGCCGTACTCGCCTTTTTCTTAATCAAAACTGCCTCCGCTCCCTGAGCTATAAGTTTTTCTTTCATCTTTTCCGATAGCCAAACAGTTTATTATAATCTTTGTGGTCAACAATATCCAAACGAAAGCCACAATTCCCCTTGCAGTACATAAAGCATTCTTGTCTTATCAGTTCTATCTTCTGTTTAATTCCGTTAAGAATCATCCGATCAGTTTTTGAATGAACCGCCCCTTTATTCAAATGTTCAAAAACTTCTCTTGCTTCATCAGACAGGACAATCCTGAAAGTTTTCATATTTCAAAACCGTTTGCTATCGCTTTCCTAAGTTTCAAAGACGGATTGTGAATCCATGTAACTCCCTTCAAAGAAACATAAATCTTATTGCTCTCCTCCAGATACTTCAGGACAAGCATCAGAGTCGCATGATTAACCTGCCTCGGCAGTTTTCTCTTTATCTCTGCAACCGACATCACGCTTCCTTCCATCTTCTTCAGAGTTTCTTCTACCATAATCACGGTATTCAGCGTCGGCCAATGAGTTGCCTTATTTTTCTGCGCCATTTTTTTCACAGCCATATTCGTAGTCTTTAGTTATCAACTTGTAATAATAATTAATTAACAAGTATTTAAGGTTTTGTAAACATCGCATATTAACAAATGATTCTCCCACCTACATCCTCAAGCTTGACACATTTGTGGCGAGCGCGCGCTAAAGGCGCACCTTTTTTCCAAATTTCCTCGCCAACTTCATCATCGTCTTCTGGTCCATTTTGCCCTCGCCAAGCTGCGATTGCGACTTAATCATTTCATTCAGCATTTTCCATTGTTTAATCAGCATTCTAATATCTGAAGTCGTACATCCACTTCCGTGGGCAATCCTCTTCAATCTGTTCGTCTGCTTCTCCAAAATTTCAGGATTCTCAATTTCTTCAGGAGTCATAGAATTTATCGCGTGTTTCCATTTCTTAACTTTCGCTTGCTGTCCTTCCAAAGCCCCTTCCCCAATTTTCTCCTTTACTTTCCCAAACCCGGGAATCATTCCCATAATTTTATCCATACTCCCAAGTCCTTCCATGCTTTCCAACTGCGTCTGCAAATCTCTCAAGGTAAATTTCCCTTCCGTTAATTTCTTCTGCTGTCTCTCGATTTCTTTCTCGTCCATCACGCTATGAATTTTTTCCATCAGTCCTTTCAAATCTCCCATTCCCAAAAGTCGCGATAAGAAAGATTCTGGGTCAAACGTCTCCAAATCTGCCGGCGTTTCTCCCGTTCCAATAAACACAACTGGCGCTTCAACTTCCGCGCACGCAGTCAAAGCTCCTCCCGCCTTTGCCGTCGAATCCATCCTTGTAATTATAACTCCAGTCACTCCCGCCGCCTCCTTGAAAGCCTGCGCCTGTTTCTTCGCTGCCTGCCCAATATCTGCCTGCATCACTAAAAAGCTTTCCGTTGCCTTTACCGTCTTAGATATCTTTTTGATTTCATCAACAAGTTCTTCATCAAGCGCATCTCTCCCCGCAGTGTCAACAATAATCAAATTATATTCCTTCATTTCTTTCTCGTATTTTTTCCAAATTTTCAATGGATCTTTTTCTCCAAGAGAAATGAAACATTCAACATTTACTTTCTTGCAAACCTGTCTCAATTGTTCCGGCGCCGCAGGCCTATGAACGTCAAGTCCAATCGCGCAAACTTTCCTTCCTCGTTTTGCATAGTACGAAGCAAGTTTCCCAATCGTCGTCGTCTTTCCTGCCCCATAAAGCCCAACCATCAACCAAACTTCGTTCTTCCCCAAAACCAGCTCTCTCTTCTTTCCCAAGATCTTGAGCAGTTCATCATGCAGCAGTTTGATTATATGCTCTTTCTTTTCAACGCCCTTAATCCTTTCGTCAAATGCTTCTTGCTTTATCTTCTTAGATAATTTCATAACAAGTTGAACGTTCACATCTGCTTCAATCAAGCTCCTCTGCAGTTCCTTAACAATTCCATCAACAAGATTCTTATCGAGAAACACGGCATTCGCTATTTTATCCGTAACCTTCCGAAGCACGTTTCCGAGTTTTTCAAGTACCATTATGAAATTCCTATCTTGATTTTGCTTATCTGTATTTTATTTTGCATTAGCATTATGAAATTCCCATCTTGATTTTGCTTATCTGTATTTTATTTTGCATTAGCATTATGATATGAAATCCAAGAAATCTAACTATTAAGAAGTTTGTGGTTGCTGCTTGTTAGTCCCGTACCTTATTTCTCTTTCATAATTCTCCTCAAACGAACCAAGGTTAATAAACCTTAAATAACATTAAATAACCCTCCTTCAACTTAAAATTTGAGAAAAGTTTATTAACATTAAATAACTTTAATTAATACCAAAATCCGTCCATATCTTGGGCGGGAGGGTGGGCTTGGCATTAAAAACATTCAACCTTGACAAAGAAGTTTACAAACAATTCTCCGACCATTGCAAGAAGAACGGAGTCAGCATGTCAAAAAAAGTCGAAAATTTCATCAAGCAAGAACTTGAAAAAATAAACTCCCCAGAAATAGCCTCACATTCAAATAAAGAAACTCATCCGATGCATAAGTATTGCTAATGGAAAATAAAATCATTAATTCACTTTTGAAGATAATTATGGTCTTGCTAGCATTACTTCTAATCCTTTCTTCTGTCTGGCTTATTCAACGGCTTTACACATAATGGGAAAAATATTAGGCGTAATATCTGCAATAGCGTTGGCATTGTCCATATTGCTTATAGTCCTAATCCTTTACCAATTAATTAAAATCATTTTAGGGGGCTCGTGGGACATTCAGGACATTACTCTTGCTTTGCTTATTCTTATAATTACATTAATCTTCGGTCTTGCTGGATACATCATAAACATCAGTAGCAAGTTAGCGAATGTAGACAAGATTCTGCACGGTCACATTCAATGGCACAAAGGCACAGAAATTGGAAAGAGACATAACTAACTCTTCTCGTTCCAATCAATTCTTTTATTCTCTCGCTTTGCGTTCTCCGTCGTAAATCCTTTTGGATATCTCTTTTTCAACTTTTCAATATTGCCGTTCAGAATTTCCTGCATGTCCCACTCAAAAAAATTGCAAATCATCGCTGTATACCATAAAGTATCTCCTATGTTTTCCTTTATCCCTTCTTTCTGGTCGTTGCCGTGCGCGAACGTCTTCTTTATGCACCCTGCGACATCCCCCGCTTCTCCAGCAATTCCAAGCCCCCAAGTCATAATTTCTTTCTCTTTGCTCTCAAACTTCTTCGCCGTCGCCTTGCAAAGCTCCTGATATTCCCTCAATGAAGAAACTTTTTCATCCATCATCTCAAGAACAAGTCCAATTATAAAAATATATCTTCACTCCAAACGCAACATTGCTAAAATATAAATATCCTGCAATTTTTATGATAAAATGAAAAGAGGGCTGGGCACGTTAGCAATTATTTTGATAGCATTAATTGTATTAATCATTCTGGTTGTTGGCGCAAGTTTTCTTGTTAGCAAACAATTCGATTCTGACCGGGAAGAAATCATCACAGCACAAAATAGAGCAGTCTTGGACAGCCTTTGTTTCCAAACCGATGCAGAAGTTATTTCTTGTACATTAGACGAAACGCGCAAGACTGCAGATGTAACATTCCGCGTGTCGCAGGGCGAAGCAAGCGAAGCTATAGCAATACTAGAAGACCCGCAAACATATTCAATGTTCATATCCAGATACAACGGCCCCATAACAGATACTCAGAAGATAACTGTTTCATACGAAAACGCCACAATAGCCCCTTCAGAACTAGTGGCAAATGTAGCAATAGTGGTCAGCGACGAAGAGGGAAATAAAAAGACATGCAAGGAAAGCGATGTCAAAATTTCTTGTGTCACTCAATAAATTTCACTCCAGTCCCAGCCCCTTCAAAACACTCTTCTTGCTAAACTCCTGTAAGTCCCCATATTCCTGCCCGACTCCTAAAAAATAAATTGGCTTTCCGGTCACAAAGCTAACGCTTAAAATAGTTCCAGCCTTTTCATCAACATCTGCCTTGCTAAGAATTATTCCATCAATTCCTGCAGTTTCTTCAAACATCCTTGCCTGCTCCGTCGCATCATTCCCAGTTATCGATTCCCCAACAAATATTTTCAAATCGGGCTTTGAGACTTTCACAATTTTCTCCATCTCCTTCATCAAATTCTGTTTCGTATACATTCTTCCTGCAGTATCAATCAAAACAACTTTCTTGTGGTTCTTCTTCGCATAAGCAATCGCGTCAAATGCCACTGAAGCAGGGTCTTTCCCGTACTCTCCTTTTACAATTTCAACTCCAATTTTCTGAGCGTGAGTCTCAAGCTGTTCAATCGAAGCCGCCCTGAATGTATCTCCCGCCGCAAGCACCGGTTCCAAGCCAAGTTTCTTCAGCTTCCAGGCAAGCTTTGCAATCGACGTCGTCTTTCCGCTTCCGTTAATCCCAAAAAACAAAATAACAAACGGAGAGTCTTTCTTCGCCCTTATCTGTTCAATCAAATTTGGCGGCTCAATGAGCAAAACATCAATCGACTTCTTCAGCGCAGAAAGAATCTTTCCTTCAACTTCTTTCTTCCCGTATCTTTTCCCAACAAGCTCTTTCTTCAACCCCTCTCGAATTTTGTCAACAACTCCAAGCGCAACATTATTTTCCAGCAGAGTCATTTCAAGTTCATCAAACCCTGCGTTAAAGTCTTCTTCATTCAACTCCGAAGTCGTGAGCTTCCTCGCCAAAAATCCAAAAAATCCCATCTTCTCAGGAACAGCCACATCCGGGCGGTCCTCGCGCAGCACCTTTTCAACTTCTTCTTTAACTTCCCATTTCTTCAGAGGCTCGTCTTTCTCCTTCGCCCATTCGATTTCTTTTTCTTCAATTTCTTCTTCAAGTTCCTCGGCCCTCGCATCAACCTTCTCCCTCTTGAATTCTTCTTCTATAATCTTTTCTTCCGCGCCTTTTGATTCGCCCCTCTTCTCTTTCTTTATCTTCCCTGTTTTCTTCTTCAGTTTTTCCTCAACTGGCTTCTTTTCTTTTATCTTCTTTTGCTTTCCTTTTAGGGCGGGCGAGCGATTAGGCGACGAGTATTTTTCAGCATGTTGCGGAGCGTGGTCGCGAGCAGGGTGGGCACTCTTGCTTACAGAAGATTTTTTCTTCTCTGGTTCTTCCTTCTTCCCAAACCATCCGCTTAGCTTTTCTTTCAAGAACTTGAACATCTTATTTCAAAATCCCCGGCATTTATAAAACTTCCAATTCCTTCGGTGTGACAACCAAATTTATAAACTCGCCTTTATTGCGAAAATCATGAGAACAAAATTCTTTTTCGTCCTTGCACTTTTAGTAATGGCCCTATTTCTTAATCAAGTTTCCGCGTCATACATCACAGGAAATGTTTATCTTGACGAAAATGGAAACGCCGAATTCGATGTTGACACAGATCAAGCCGTTGATCTTCCCGGAACAACTTTTGAAAACAATCATCTTTCCGGAACTACAAATCAGCTATTAACTTTGAAAGGGGGGATTTGGACACTTGACATTTCTCTTGAGGAATACGACGACATTTTCCTTGAAATTCACCTGCCTAAAAACTTGGTTTCCATAAAATCTGTTCAGGGCTCTGACAATATAATTGACATTGAAGAAAAAACTGTAACAATTGCAGACTCCAGAAAACTCGAATTCACGATGTCATACATTCTTAAAAAACAAAAAGACTATTCCTGGGCTTACTGGCTCGCGGCAATGGTCTTGCTTTTTTGCGGCTTCTTAGCCTATAAAAAAGCCACAAAAAGAAGAGAAAGATTCGAAAATATCCTTCCAATTATCAGTGACAAAGAACAGCAAATCGTCGATGTTTTAATGAAAAGACCGATGAGGCAAAAAGAACTTCGCAGCCATCTGAATGTACCGAAAGCCAGTTTCTCAAGATACATGGTAAATCTCGAAAAGAAAAAATTGATTGTCAGAGAAGGAGAAGGCAAAAACAAATTAGTGAAACTAAAGTAGTTCCACTTAGTTCCATAAATGTTCCTTCTACAACTAGATATACCAAAACCATTTATAAAAAATATGAAAATATCCCAAGAGTTGAAAGGAGGAAAAAAGATTGCGTTAGCAAAACCTCTAGCAATATTGCTATTAGTTATGCTCCTAACTTCCGGTGTCTTTGCCGTAAGCAACATTGATTTTGCAGAGTATTCAGATAATAATTCGACTGAAACATCTTATTCTCCGGCAAACTCGACTCTGACAAAAACCCAATCTGAAAGTAAAAACCATACGGAAACTAAAGTTTCCGAAACTCTCCCTAAGAATAACATCTCTATAAGTCTTAGTCCTCGAAAGCAGACCTCTGCAAATGGCGAAGCGACTTACAATATAATTGTCAAATCGCTCTTTCTGCCAGACTCAGATTCTCTTCGAGCTTCAGAGTACCAACTCTATTTCGAGCCAGAAGATCAAAATCTTAAGGGGAAATTTAGCACGGAAAAATTTACTCTTCAACCCAATGGAAAAATAACGGTTGAGTTGAATATTTATGCAGAAAATTCTGGAGAGCATAAGTTTGCAGTAAGAGTTGTAAACGAAAACGGAAACGAAGCCAAAGCTGAAGGGCTGTTGTCTGTGCTAGACTCTAACACCGCTTCTCACAAGATAAAACTTGACCTCCAACCCGAGAAGCAATACACAGAAAACGGCACTTCAGAATATGTGCTGACCGTTTACCGGCCTTTCGAAACACCCTGCTACAACAACATTGAATGCACCAGCGTTTACCCTGCGCAGGAATATGAACTCGTCCTTGTTTCAGAACAAGGGCGGTTAGGTGGCGAGTTCAAGGGCTCAAATCTTGTCTCAGTTAGTTCGGGAGAAAAAAAATCACTGGCTTTAAAAATTACTGCTAAAGAAAAAGGAACTTACGTCTTCAAAGTTTATGCGAAAGCACCAAACTATGAAAAAAGCGTAAGGGGCCTTTTAGTTTACGGCAAAGAACCACAAGAACCTCAACCCGCTTCAGAGTCTTATTCATATCTCAAAGGCGAAGGCTTCGCGACAAATGAAGACAAATCAGAAGGCGTTCTGGTTGCCATGCATTTACTTGGCGACGATGAAGAAACTCGGGGCAAGATGACATTTAATAAAGATTCATATGCTTTGAAAGGCGAAGTCTCAGATTCTGGAACTCAAATAAACCTTAGCATCTTTAATCCTGAAGACCCGGGCTTTGGCCAAAGCGTTGGAGAATTCAACGGCGAAATCAGGAGGTTCAATAATTTCATGGTCCTTCACGGAGGGCTCGTCTTTAAGAATAATGATTATCCAAACCAATACTGGGCTCTTACCATTACAGGAAAACAAAACAGCGTATTTGAAAACGAAATAGTCGTAGCGCAGCCAGACACGCCTGTTACAAAAACAATAAACAAGGAAGAAGTCGTGACAATCCGGCAGGGCCGACCGAAAGAATCCGAAATCTTGAGCGAATCTGAATCAAAAGAAACTTATATAGTTCCCGAAAAGATTGAGAGAAAAAAGCTTCTGGGAATTTTCCCAAACCCCTGGGGAGACAAACTCCTAAAGGTTAAATTAGTGGACGGAGACACAATAACCGAAAAAACCGTAAAAGAATTTAGCACCACAACAGTCGGCAATTACGATGTAACTATCGGCTCTCTTGAAAACGAAGACGCGATAGACGTTAGTGTAACAAAAACCACTCAAACAGAAAATTAATGCGCTTCGGCAATTAACTCGAGCAAATCAGACTCGTTAACTTCTGCCCCATCAGATACATCGTATAGTCTGGCATTATAAATTTGATTTAGCCTCATATCTTGCACTACTGCAACAACTTCTCTGGGAGAGACAAGCAACCCGCTAAAAAAATCAACATTCACTCCAGGTAATCTAACACCAATTATATATCTCTTACCTTCCTTAGCCATTTAAAAAACCAACCTCGTTTGTTTTTAATCTTTATGTCAATAAATAATGCATTACCAAATCGTATATTCAAAATAATCCAAATATGGAATTGTCCAAGAAACAGTTTTCTTAACATTTGCTTTTTCCATGAGCTTTCTAAAAAGTCGTATAGAATTCCCATGCGCAGAAATCGCAACATTAACTTTCTCTTTCTTCATTAATTTCTTCAAATCGTCAATAAAACTCTTTACCCTTTTTTCAACAATCGCAAAACTCTCACCCTTTGACGGTTTAACACTAAAACCTCTATGTATCTTATCAAACTCTCCTTGTCCGTATTCGGCAATAAAATCTTTGTGCAGAACCCCGTTCAATTTTCCGTAGTTCCTTTCTATCATCCTATCATCAATAACAACTTTCCTGCATTCAGGATGATACTTCAAAACTTCCTTAAGCGTTTCTTTAGACCTCTTTAATCTAGTCTGAAACGCAACTTCAAACTTCTTTCCCTTCAATTTTCTTGCAATCACTCTTGCCTGCTCTTTTCCCAACCTAGTCAATTCAGGGTCCCTCCACCCCGTAAACCTTTTATCTCGGTTATAAGTCGTCTGCCCATGCCTGAAAAGATAAATCCTCAGTCCCTTTTCCATGCATTAAAAAAACAAATTATGTATATAACTCTTTTTACCTTGGAAATTCTTAATTTACTGGTCCAGGTCTACAAAGATTTGTGCTTGCTTCACAATATGAACTAGAAGAAATACTAACGCGAGGGCATCTGACGTTTATAGAATCTGAATCTGTACCACAACATGGCTGGTGGTCACCACCGCATACTTGGGAACAAGTTGCGGCTGCAAATGTTGCTGCCCGAGAATTTTTGCTACCATCCCAAATCCAAATAGCGTATTGATTACCTTGCTGCAAAACTAATTCTGGAACTGGCTGAAGAGCTCCGTTGTTTACTGTGATTTGTGAACGTGAAACAAAACCAGTAGGAATAACTGCATTATTTGTGGTTGGAAATGCTTTTGCATAATAATCGTTTCCATTAGGCGTAAAACCTTGATTTATCATTATCCAGAGACCGAGAGGTAGATTTCCATTCCAAGAAACCTCTGCAATAGATTTACCACTAAGACAATCCGTTATTACTGCCAACCCTGTAGAATCTATTGGCGAGCAAGCGCCATTTGAGCAGCCATTAGAGCATTCATAATAATTCGACTGCGGATTGATACCATTGCATGTGCTTTCAATCAATGTATTTCCTAAACAAATATCATTTGCCGAATATTGGTAATTCCCATTTATAATTTGGCCGTACTGAATTGTTCCTTGTGTAAAATAATCTAATCCGCCGTCTGAATCGCTGCATCCAAGCACTTGTTGCTGTTTGCACGCCCCGTTAGAGCACCCATAAGGACATGTATAAGTTGTACTTTGGGTAGCTCCATTTGCATCACAATACCTCTCAAAAACACTGCTTACTCCAGTACATCCATCCCAAACTGTGTATTGATAACTTCCGTTGCTAAGTAAATTGTAGTTTAATTTCCCTTTCACGTTATAACTCAGTCCGCCGTCGCTATCAATACATTTTGGTTGATTGGTACAGGCACCATTCAGACAGTTTATCGGACAAGTATATGTTATATCTTTCGGAGCGCCATTTGCATCACAATATCTTTCAAATACATTCTTGTTTCCTGAACAAGAGTCAGTTACTGAATATTGATATGCTCCGTTGGATAATAGATTATATTGGAGAATTCCTTTCACATTATAATTTATTCCGTTATCGGAGTCTATACATTTTGGCTGGTTAGTACAAGCGCCATTGAGACAGTTTATCGGACAAGTATATGTCGTATCCTTGGGAGCGCCATTTGCATCACAATATCTTTCAAAAACATTTTTGTTACCTGAACAACTATCCCAAACAGTGTATTGATAGCTTCCATTGGGAAGCGGGTTGTAACTTAAATTTCCTTTAATGGTATAGTTTATTCCATTGTCTGAGTCTATGCATGGCAGTTCATACTTAATATGAACCTTTAGATAATTGTCTGCCGCTTCTAATGTTGTAATTGACAATCCCCTAGAGGAATCAGAAAAAATCTGACCAGGACGAAGAACAGCTACCTGATTATCAAGACGCATATCAAATAAATCTGTACCATGGTGCGGACTCATATCAATAAGTTGTGTATCTCCAAGATTAAACAAATCTATATGAACAAGAGCCCCGTCGTAAACTTCTTCTACAAAAGACATAACGTTCTGAGCATTATAAAATTTATCAAACCCTTTATCAAATCCGATTGGTTTTCGATATTCCACAGAATAATTAAAATAAGGAGTATCTATTTTTAACATCTTTAATTGTGAACCCGGCAATTCTATCGGATAAATAGTAAAGTCTTGATTTACTATACCGTTAACTTCTATTATATTCTCAGAATTTAGCCACCCTATTTTAGATTTATGAAATCCATTAAACTGCCCCCATACCCCTGGCTGATGAGATCCCATTATATCAAACATGTCCCCGTATACGTCAGATATACAATTATTCGCTATTGACACATCACCACATTCCAAATTATTAGCATGATACAATCCAATATTATGACCCAACTCGTGAATCGGTATTCCTCCTAATGTATTTCCATTTGAAAAATAATTCAGATTATCATTTATCAATGTTACTCCTAGATACGATTCACCATCCCATGTTTGAACTTTCCTTTTCCCGAGATCAGCAGATCCGGCCCAAGACGTATTAAGATGAGGACCATAAATTATCATTACATAATCTACATCTGGAAAATACACAACGGGATCTAAATAAGTTATTACTTCTTTGATAGTCGGAAATGGATATTCTGAAGCTTCTGATTGTGTTAAAGATGAAGTAAACCACCCATAAACCTGTCCTGTTAAGTTCATTTTTCCATATGATACTTCAGACATATAAGATGCTAAAGATCTATTTGAATTAAATAATCTATCTTGTGCTTGCTGAATACTAATTGGCTGGGATTGATCGTCTGCGAAATTAACTAACACTGCAACAATCTTTTTCTCACCCAAAACAGACGAGTCATCAATCGGGCTAAAATAAACATTTTCTTCTGTTAATTGATTTTTTCCGTAGGATAGTTCTTGCTCAACCTTTGTAATAGATTTCGCACGAAGCTCTTTTTTTGTTTTATCCGTAGTTCCACTCACCCTAATTTTCGTGCCTGGCTCAATATTTTTATATTCTGGAGTATTTGTTATGTCCAATTTACGAATATCTTTTCCATCCAAATTTAAATAATATTCATTCCAACTGTGCTTATTCTCGAAATCATCTACTACAATAACGTCTAGCTGGCCTTCTAAAATTACTTCATTACTCGTTTGTGATTTCTCTTTTATCGGTGGACTTTCTAAAGGAATATTTTTTAAATCGTAAGCGAGAAAAAGAATAGCCGCGAAAAGCAGAAGCAAAATCACAACTGGATAAACAAACCTCAAACTCCTCTTTTTCATATGCTCTCAGGGTAAACGCCGTTTAAATAATTATTGCACTCCAAAGTTTACTACCCTAATTTTTATAAACACCCGAACAGAGGTAATTCTATGATTGGTTATAATGAATTATACGAAATCCTGAGAAAAGAGAAATATTCAGAACAGCTTCAAAACCTTCCAAAAAAATTCGTCGAAGAATTCAAAGAGTATCTTGAAGAAAACAAACCCCTCGAATCAAACAAAGACAACCTCTTTTCAGATTCTATCGCAAAATCAAAAAAACAACTGGAGAATGCGATTTCGTTGTTTAGGGAATTAATTCTAAAAAGAAAACGCAAACTCCTTAATCTCGTATTGGTGGCCACCGAGACCGGAATTATGAAAAGAGATTACGAAAACATGCTTCCCATCGAAAAACAATTATTTGAAGAAGTCATCAAAGCATTCGAACAAGGAGACAAGGATATTACAAGAATCCTAAACGGAGAAAGCTCAAAAAAAGAAGAAAAAAATAAAATGATAATCTTCAAGGAAAATGTAGATCCTTTCATTGACCATACTGGCAGCACTATCGGCCCTTTCAAGTCCGGCCAGCTTGCAAACCTTCACTCTGACATCGCCAAAATCTTCATCCAGGGCGGCAAAGCCAGATTAGTGGATGAAAACTAACAAGAAAACAAATATAAACAAGTTTGATTATCGATGTCCATGGAAATAAAAGAAGCTCAGAAAAAGATTAAACAGTTTGATATTGCCGGGGGCTGGGAAAACAACTGGAATTTAAAGGACTTGGCTCTAAACATAACAGAAGAAGTCGGAGAGTTTTGGAGTTTAATTAAATGGATTAACGACGAGAAACAAAAAGAAGTTATCAAAAACAACAAAGAAGAAGCTTCTGATTTTATTGGCGATACTTTGTTTCTTTTGCTAAAACTTTCTAATCAAATGGGTATAGATTCTTCCGTGTCTTTACAAAATACCCTAAACGAATATGAAAAAAGAATGCCTCCAGAAGTCATGAAAAAAGTTGGGCACGCAAATAAGCTTGCTGGTGGACATGATAATAAAGAATTTGACTCACAAATCAAATAATACTAAACAACAATCTTTTCAGATTTCAAATACCAAGTAAAGAACATAAGCACCACACTAAATACAATTCCTCCGACAGTTATCAATGTATTCAATGTGTCCAAGCTCTCGTGCGATATTTCCATAGATAATACAATTCCATAAACGACAAGCACTATCAACTGATTCATTAACTCCAAGATTCTGGAGTCCACTTAAACAACTCCTAAATTCCTCAATATCAAGAAGATTCCCGCGCCAATTACCAAAATCCCAAATAAGAAGAATATCCAATATAACACTCTAAGAAGTTTCTTTTTCATATATTACAAAGGCACGTCTGGCTTATAAATTTTGGTTAAGCTATTTTAGTTCAAAGCCCCTAGATGCGTTTCCTTCAGAAACCATCGCGATGCTTAATCTGCTATGCAAATTAAGCCTCTAGGCAAACATTGTTTGCCGCATGGCTTGGCAAAGCCAAGCCTCTAGAGGGATTCGAACCCCCGACCTTTGGTTTACAAAACCACTGCTCTACCCCTGAGCTATAGAGGCAACCTTGTTGCTATGGCTCAGAAACTTTGTTTCCCCTGAGCTATAGAGGCAACCTTGTTGCTATGGCTCAGAAACTTTGTTTCCCCTGAGCTATAGAGGCAACCTTGTTGCTATGGCTCAGAAACTTTGTTTCCCCTGAGCTATAGAGGCAACCTTGTCGCTATAGTTCTGTTTATTTTAAACCTTGAGCTATAGAGGCAACTTATTACTCTAAAAAACGACCTGTTAAAAACCTTTTTCTTCTCAAAAAAACTCACTCAACCCCGCCTGTTTTTCCTTTTCCTTTCCAAATATCGAATGAATATACATCTCAGTCAATTCCAAATTTTCTAATAAGTATGGTGAAGCCCCATAAGTTTTGGCTAAATCTAATGCTGGTTGCATGTATTTCAAAATGCTTCCTTCAGAAATTGTAAAAATAATCTTTCCCCCGCATTTTGTGCACTTCCCCGCCAATGGTGGCCTTCGGTATTTCGCATTGCAGCTCACACATCTAAACCCTTGCATAGAAAATTTCCTCAGATTGCCTCTTGTATCTCTAATAAAGTGCCTCTCTATTACAAGCCTTGCAACATCTGCAACATCAACGGCCCTTATCTTTTTGCATAAGTCCATCTGCTCAAAAACTTTTTCCTGCATCGTCGGCAAAATCTTGTAAGACGAGTTTATCACTCCTGCATTAAAATCGGTCGTCTCGTGCGTGTACTGTATGTGTGTAAACGGATCTTGTCCGTTCGCAAGCCTCGACTTCACATTATCAACCCTTACTTCAGAACTATGCTTTCCTTGTTCGGCCAATTCATAAATTTCTAAGTCATACTTCCCAAGAACAAAATCTAAAATCTGGTCATCGACTTCTCCTGCCCTGATGTGTGTATTCAAAACCAATGGAGCGTCTTGAGTTCCTCCTCTGTGCGCAGGCAAAAACTTCTTTGAAAAATTCAGCAATAAATCCATCAGCAGCATAGCAGCCGCCTCGTCTCCGTCGCAGTTATGAACCAAAATATCGTTTGCGAAAAAGTTATGTTCTGAAGCAACGTTAAAACAATATGTCGGTTCTTCTTCCATCTTTTCAATTCGCACAATTTTTGGATAGGCATAGTTATCATCGAAATCAATTCTTGTCCCGTACGGTTTGCGCTTGCAGATTTCTTCTAAGATTTTATTCTTTCTATCCGAGATAAAACCAATCTGCTTAAACTTCTTAACGAAATTTGATAAGACTGTTATTTTAGTTATCCTAAAAGTAGGAATTTCTCTGCCTTTCTTCAAATAAAAATCGCCAACGATTTTTCCAGGCTTTTTTTCATAATCATAAAACTTAGTAAGGATGCCGAATCTTGCCAAGGCAAAGCTTAAATCGTGTTTCAGGCCTTCGCTGACGCTATCGCAGCAAACTCTCACGTCGCCTAAACTGACGCTGCCGTCCCCCTCGAAATATCCCCTCAGCAACGCGGCGAGTTTTTCTTTTTTCAAATCCAAAAACCTATAAGGTATTCTTTTGCCTTTCGCCCCCTCCCCCACGTCAAGGTAATCCTTAAACAGTTCATAAACTAAGCGCGAAGAAAAAACAACCTGGTCAGCATTCTCATAGGATTCTCGCAATCCAAAATAAGAATGAAAAACCTTTTTGACAAATTCTTTAATTTCTCCGTTGCCTGCTATAGAAATCTGGTAAAATCCTTTCTTAGAATCATTCTTCCTCAGATAGCCTTCTGCAATATAAAGGCCGATAACTTCTAAAAGCTCTTTCTCAAGGAGTATTCTGATAGGAAGGTCGACATTGTCTCTTTTTATTGCTATTTTGACTTCGTCCGGCAAATTCTTCAGCCCAAGTTTATGTCTCCTTAAGAACTCTTCAACAAAACTTATTGGATAGCTGTCTCTCTGATAAAAATTCCGATGTTTATCCAATTCTTCAAACTTGCCAAGAAAAGAATTAATGTTCCGAAGCATAACATCTTTCCTTCCTGAAAAAATTTCCGGCAAGAACAGCCAGTCGATGTCTCTCTCTTCAATATTTTTATTGTAACTAACAGTAAGTTTATCCCCAACAGAAAGCTCCAGTGCCTTCTTCTCTAGCTTACCCTTTGTATAAACTTTATGATTTTCTGTTAATTTGATTTCTCGCCCATCTTCCAGGAACAATTTCAATAGTTTCCCGGGGGAATGTTTAGTGATTTCTTTAATTTTCCCTTCGCCCGGATTGCTCCATACACCAAGTCCGCCCATCTTTTTCCCCAAAGTCCCAAATCCATCTATCAACTCTCGTGGATTTGACGACTCAATAAATTCCCCAATTTTTTTTATTCTCCACAACCCGTTCTCCTTAATAGACACAAAATTATCATAACCCAAACAGTCTCTTCTCATCGCCGCGTGCATATAAGGCGAAGCAAGCAGTGCTTGAATCTTAGAAAAGCCTATTATTCTCCCAACGCTCGCCGTGCATATGTGCGGCGCAATGCAAACAACCAAATGCCCAATCAAATCTTCTGGCTTTTTCGCATCATAAAAATGTTTCAATCCATAAATCTTATCTAATTCGTCGTCTATAAATTGTGAGATTCTCAAAAAAACATCATCTGCTTTTTCATCCAGTGTTTCGGGGCATGCCGGCAGAACAACATCGTGCGGAAACAATTCCAATATCTGCTCGTCATTCTCAAGTTTCTTCCCCAAGGTGTCAGTTTCATAACCCATGCTTTTCAACTTTTCAACACTCGTTCCTATTTCCTTTGGCTTAAAATGAGTAAAAGCCATTTCAGTCATGTCATATCTTATAGTCCCGTCTTTGTTAACATGCAAATTATGTTTTGACCTTAACAGTCCCTTCGCCAAAAATTCCGTTACGTGGTCTGCATTGCTTGTCCCCTTGACACCCTTTACGATTGGAATTTCGTCTGCGCTGACTCCCGCAATTTTCTTAGCATGGTCAAAATACTCCCGCAAGTCAATTCTCTTTTCCCCGTAGTCAAATCCCTCTTCCTTTCTTCTTATGCACTGCTCCCCGCAAACCAAGCATTTTCCATAAACTTCTTCCCTTTCACAATTCTTGCAATAAAAAAATGGAAAGTCTGCTTTCACGCTTCCTGCATCGTGTGCCGCTTGAAAACTTCTAAGCCTTCCCCCCTCTTCTCCGACAGGAAACAAAACATGCGGGCTTCCTTTCAATTTTCTCAGTTTCGCTTTCTCCGGCCTTCCCATCCTCGCCCCTATAAACGACCCCGCTTTATCTTTTATTTTTACCTTGCAGATTTCATTAATTACTTCAAGCACTTGCTCTTTGTCGCACGCCTTTACTTTGTTTAACATTTTATCGAACTGCGCTTCAAAAGTTTCTTTGTCAACAATAGAAACATCAAAACCTAAATTAAACAATAACGCCTTGGTGTCTTTGCTGTTCAGCACGACATTTTCCAAGGTTACTTCGTGCTCTGCCCCAATCAACTCCAGCGCCCGCTTTCCTTTTACAAATCTTTCTTTATCGCTTTTGTTCCAAGGCAGAATCATTTTTGAATCCGCAAATTCTCCATGCCCAATCCAGTCAATTAATGAAAAAAATAGTTCCTTGTCTATCTGAGTCCAATAATAAATATATTCTGGATGCAATGGAACGTTAAACTTCCCAGAAAGTTTTGCTGCTTCATCAAAATCGACTTTAAACTTGTCACTAACGCGCCCCCCCGCTTTTTCCAATTCAAGTTCCCACCACTCTTCCACATATCCCGGCTTCAGCAAAACGTAATTTCTATTAATCACGTCGTCCAATGGGAAAAGAATGTCTCCTAGGTAAATTATTTCTTCAGTCTGCCTGTAAAGTTTCTTAGCTTCGTCAAAATCTTTAAGTTTTCTCACGCTTCCGTTTTTCAGCTTCACAATTGGCCCGTCAATTTCATCGCAAACAGTTATCGCACACCCTTTCGTTGGCTTTTCTATTTTCAACTGCGTTCCAGAAGAAAGAAAATTATTCGAAATTGCCATCGTCGCCGGATGCACGAGCGTTGCAGAAAATCCTCCGCTCCTACTCCGCCCATATCTAAATCTAAATCCTCCAGACCTCGATGGATGACTAAAGACGGGCCTTCCCGCGACAATGTCTTTGATATAAACAGGCTTTCCTTCTACTTTGTCGCCTTCTTTCTTTTTCATCTTGAACTTTTCTATAAATTCCTCAAGATAGTCCCATCCCGTTGAAGTAAACCCTCTGTCCTTAACTCCTTTCTTCAGCAGCCTTATTCCTTTCTGTGCCTTTTGCGCCAACCCTTCCGAAAAAATCAGGCACATTCCCCCCCTTATAAAATTAGTTTCAACTCTGTCCAAATCTTTATAGTTTGAAACCTCCCTCTTCTCCGACGGCTCGCCAGCGATTTGGATTGGGAGTCTTCTTGCCAGGAATTCTATCTCTGCTTCCGTCGGCAGATACTGCAAATTCGTGACTCTTTCATGGTAATCATAATTTTCAGTCACATATCTCTTGACTTCATTTTCATCTGGGTCATATTTTGCATACCCGAATGTTTCCCTGAGATAATCAATAAGCATGAGTACCATGCAGCTTGCCGTAGTTCCTGCGCTCCTTATCGGCCCAGAAAAATAAGCCTTGAAATATTCTTTCCCATCCCGCGTCTTTCCCAGTTTCAAACCGGTAAATCCTTCAATCGGCGAAGAAACAACCCCGAGAGTAATGTAAGAAAACCCAACTCTAATTCCAGCGTCTATCGCTTCCATCTGGCTCGTGAACTTGCAATATCTTTCTTTTGCAATTTCTTCAGCAATCTTAAACGCAACCCCCGGGTCAAGCTGTCCGTATTCTTTTTCTAATTCTAAAATTCGATCAATAATTCTTTTGTCCTGAATTTGCGGATACAAAACAGAAATCAGTCCTATCGCCTTTTCGGCAAGAGTCGTTGCTATCGGTGTCTCAACATCATTAACGGGATCAACTCCTTTTTTTCTTGCTTCTCTCGCCAAATCGTAGCAAGTATTCGTCCCAGTTTCAATATATTTGAAATGATTATTTATCGCGCTCATTTTTCAAAAATCTCCTTCATTGAATCGTCAGTCATTGGATTGGTTTGGAAAACTTCCTTCGTCAAATCGTCCAGCTCTTCTTTATTTAATTTCTTAAATATCTTCTTTTCGTGAACTTGGCATTTTTCATAAAGCTCATCAAACAATTCTCTCGGCTGAAGATGAATATGCAAGTGGTCAATTTTCAATCCGTCTTCTTTTTGAAAGGGCCTATAATTTTGTCTTACATCGCATCCTTTAAATTTTTCTAACAATTTTTCTTGAATCTTTGTAACTTGTTCTATCAGCTCGACTCTTTCTTCTTTATTAAATTCAGATAATTTTTCAACGTGTCTTTTCGGCATAACCAAAACATGTCCTTTAACCAGGCAGGGGTTGCTTAATATTGTGATAGTATTTTTACTTTCGTCTAATATTCTTCCGTTCATCGAATTAACATCACAAAATACACATCTTTCGCTCATGCTATCCTCCAACCCAGCCCCCTTTTTCATCAACTTCGCTTTCATCTCTAAAGTCGTAAATTTTCAACTCCCTTGTTTTCAGATTCAGCACGGGAACTTTCGCCGGATCTGGTTCGTTCCCTATTTTTTCTTCAAACGGCGTTCGCGCCTGCCAGCAGCTATTTGCAATTATTAAAACTCCATTGTAACTGCTCACGTCTGCCCTGTGCATTTCTCCAGTCGTTATAACATCCGGCACTTCGGAAATGACTAATGGGTCTGCCTCTGCATTCGGAATATAAACTATCGAAGGCGAAACCCCATGCATTGGAGCTAAATGTCTTCGTTTCAGCAAATGCTTTATCACATTCGCCGGGCACTTCGCCGCTTTCATCATTCTAAGTTCTTTAATTTCATCAATGAAAACATGAATGCTTGCCCCATGATACATCAAAACCTTAAACTCTTTATCTCCTTCTATTAGCTTGACCATTGTCGGATTAGTTACTAGTTGTACGTTCTCCAGTTCGTAAAGCTGCGGCGCATACCTCTTGCTTATTAACGGCTGCGGCTCGGCCACTCGCGTCGCGTCGTGCTGCCCCGGGCAAATAAAAATAGTAATGTTCTTTGGAATCCTTCTCAAATAACTCGCGAGAAGTTCATATTGCTCGTTCATAGATTTCAATTTAAGAACATCTTCTTGATTTGGAAAAATTCCAATCCCGTCAACCGTGTCTCCAACAAAAAAAATATACTTTATCTTTTTTGCCGTCGGATCTTCCGAGCCAAGCCAGTCAATAAAATGGTTAAGGCTCTTTCCGAGGTGCCTGTCGCTCCCGCAGTGAGTATCTGAAAAGAAAGCAACATTCACGTCGCTGTCAAACTTTGTTTTATCAAAAAGAAACGCGTCGGGATAAAAAATGTCATGAATGAACACAATATCCCTGTTTCCAGAAGCCCTGACGCCAATCACGTCATCAAGCTGCAGTTCGTCCGCCTTTTCGAATATTTCGCTGTCAAACTTGACAAGCGCTTTTATTTCTCCTGTCAAATCTTCCAGGGAAATCATCATATTCTTGTTTTTAGTGATTCTTTTTTCCTTTACGATTCCAATCAGGCTAAGGCTCGCTCTTTCCGAAGAAATTTTGTTTATCGAAATCAAATTCTTTTGCAGTTCGCTTCTTTGCATCAAAATCCTTTGCAATTGCTGAAACCTCGCACGGAAATGCCCCACAAAATCTTTCACTTCTATTTTTTTGTCCGGAGCCGTTTCTGCATAGAATATTTTGTAATCGCTTGCCGGCAATTTTTCTTTTTCAACAACCTCTTTTTCTGCCCGGACTTCCAAGCTCACGCCAAGCCTGACAAAAACCTTTTCAACAAAATTCTTGTCTTCTCCGGGAAGTTTTCCGACGAATTCTTTTACATAGCCAACGTTTTTTGTCAAAACCTTTTTCGTAATCATCTTCTCCCCAGAAATTCTTTCAAGCTGTTCCAGAAAAGTCTTTGCAAAATTAGAATCGTTAAATCCGTCAATTAAATCATAGACGTCTTTTTCAAGTAAAAGGCCCTTTTCCCGAATCACATCCAAAATCTTCTTGTCCACTACAAACCAAGAGCTTTCTTGAGTATGTCTTCTGCCCTTTCCTTTATGTTGGGGGAAAGGGAAAGTTTGATCTCGCGAGTGCGGCCTTGCCTCCCTTTGCTAATGACCCTTGCATTAATAAGCCCCAGCATGTCAAATTCGCCCAATATATCTGAAACTCTTCTTTGCGTTAAAACTTCGTTCCTTGTTTTCTCACAAATCTCTTGATAAATATTATAAACATCTCCTGTAAAAATCGTTCCATACTTTTTATCTTTGTCAAGAGCCATTATCGAGTATAAAACCAATTGAAATTGCGCTGGCTCACTTTCTATAATATCTAGCATTTTATCTTTTTCAATTTTTTGATTTGCCGCATCTATGTGCGCAAGTTTGACTTTCGTTTCTCCCTCCCTTACTGCAATTTCTCCTGCAACCCTTAGCAAGTCTAAAGCCCGCCTCGCATCGCCGTGTTCTCTTGCGGCATAAGCAGCACACTTTGCAATAACTCCTTCTTCCAAGATGTCATCGTTAAAGGCCGCTTTCGCCCTTTCCGTTAAAATATCTCTCAATTGCAACGCATTGTACGGTGCAAAAATAATTTCTTCTTCTCCAAGAGAGCTTCTTACCCTCGGGTCCAGGTTATCCATGAAAGTCAGGCTATTGCTTATTCCAACCAAGCTTATTTGTGCATTTTTTAATTCTGAGTTAAGCCTCGTTAAAGTATAAATAAAAGTATCTGAGATTTTTTTAACCGCTTGATCAATTTCGTCTAACACCAAAACAACAATTTGTTTCTTACTATCTATCATGTCTATAAATTTTGAATAAACCGCGTCTGTGGGCAATCCTGTTGTAGGCACTTTCCCCCCCAATTGTGCAATTAGTTCTGCAATAATCCTATATTCGGTATCCGAAACCTTTTTAGATTTGCAATTAATATAAATAAATTTCAAATGAGACTTTCCTGCCGACTTAACCTTTGATTCGAGTTTATCGCCGATGAACTTTGCGCTTAAAGTTTTTCCAGTTCCCGTTTTTCCGTACAAAAAAATATTACTTGCTCTTTCTCCCAAAAGGGTCGGTCCCAGAATAGAAGCTATGTTTTCTATTTGCGTTGCTCGATGTAAAATTATTTCAGGAGAATAACTTGATTGCAATACTGATTTATTTTTAAATAAATTACTTGCCACGTACGAATCAAAAATTTGATCAAGCTTGTCCATTTTTCCTCTTTTAACTTTATTTTTTAGAAAACGAAACTTATAAACCTGTCTATTTTTTAACCTTCGTTTCCGATGGAAATTCGTTTAATCTTGATTATTTGACTAATTTTGACAATTTTATTGAAAACAGCATACACCTTCATTTCCGATGGAAAATAAAAATTACTCCGATTACACATCTTTAACAATTATAAGATTAAAAGAACTTTTGTATATTTTAACAATTATAAGATTAAAAGAAATTTTATATACATTTTATAGAATATATTAGATAATATATATAATATAATATAAATATTTAAAAAAGAAAGTAAGAAACAAAGACGTTTGCTTTCATTATTTAAATCCTCCCCTAATTTTCAAAATCTCCATGCGAAATCAAGGAGTCACCCCATATGCAAAACCAAGGAGTCATTTCATATTAAAGAATCAAATTTATGCCAAAAATTATTTTTACATTAAAAAAGCAGATCCATATCAAAAAGTTATCCTCATTCGACTCGAAAAATCAAAAAACGGCCCGCCCATAAGCATTTAATATTCCATTAATAAACAATAATCCCAAACAAAATAGATATTCTTCTGAAGAAAACTTTATATACACCTTCAATTTAAATAAGTAATGGCATTCGAAAGAAAACCCTTAAAAGATATCTTAAATAAGCTTGTTGTCACAAAAGAAGGAAAAAGATTGGGCATGGTTAAAGACGTAACCTTTGAAACAAACACCGGCGAATTAATTCAACTTCTTTTGAAAGAACCAACAGCACACACTCGAAATTTAAACCTTGAAATATCTGGGGGAAAAGAAGTTTTAATTCCTTACAATTCAATAATTGCAGTTGGCGATTTCGTTGTCGTCTCCGAAGAAGATTTAGTATAAAACAATAAAGCTTAAAAACAAACGTCTTTAATAACTCTCATGAAAATAATCGGATTTAATTTAACAAAAATTTCTGCAGAAAGAATTTCAAAAGAAACAATAAAAAAACAACCATCCACTTCAATAGAATTTCTCGATTTAAAAGAAGACAAAACCGAATTTTTAAAAGATGAAAAAATAATAAAACTTTCCTTCAAATATTCTGTTTCCTATGGTGAACAAGAAAGCAGCAAAGAAGGAGAAGTCATTTTTCAAGGAGACGTTGCTCTTTCGGTTACAAAAGAAGAATCTAAAAATATAACTAAAGATTGGAAAAAGAAAAAGCTTCCGAGCCCCATGAACATAATCCTTTTCAATTTCATTTTGAGGCGTTGCACACCTAAAGCAATCTTCCTAGAAGACGAAGTTTCTCTTCCAATACACACGCCAATGCCAAAACTACAGCAAAAGAAAGAAGAATAAGCACAAAATTATCTTATTTTCTTTAACTTTCCAAAATTTAAAACTTTTAAACTTTCGTCCTGCACAACAAGAACTTCAAAATTTTTAAAATTAAATGGCCAGGCAAATCCCAAGTCGCTTTCTCTTGGATCGCTCCCAATGCTATAATCGAAAAAGCTAGGAACAACAACAATCTTCTTTTTTTTGAATTCGCCAACTAAAAAGCATTTGAATTTTTCAACTTTCACTCCGCTGCTAATTTTAACAGCCGGATGCCCGTGCCCTAAAATCCAGCATTTCATTTTTTTGTCATAGTTTTCAATAAAATCCCTGTCGCCATGTAAAAAACAAAGTTCTCCAGCAACATAATAATCTTTAGTTTCTACGCCCGCCCTTCTCGCAATCGGTTCTACAATTTTGTCGTGATTGCCTTTTACAATAACAACCTTCCCCACTTTTTCTTTAAGATAATTCAGAATTCCCAAAACTTCATCCCATTCTTGTCTTATAACTTCTCCAAAAACATGCTTAACATCTCCAAGCAAAACAACCTCGTCAACCTTTCCGCATTTCTCAAAAACTCTTTCTAAATATTCAATCGTTTCTTGGTACATTTTCCTTGAAACAAACACACCGCCCCGGTTTAACGCCTCCTCAAATCCAAAATGCAAGTCGCCGACTGTCAAAATTTTCTTTTCAAGCGTTTCAACAAGCAAACATTTTCCTATAAATTCCATCCCCAAACCCATTTCCCTTCGGTTTTAAAACTTCTGTACAAGTAAACTCTTAATTGCAAACACAATTCACAAACTCGCAAAGCGTAGAACCGATATTTGGCAACTTTCTTTTTTCCGAACCTGCATTTACCACGCCCCTGCAGGACAGCCCGCACATCAAATCCTGAGACAAGCCCTCGCACCCCATAAAAACTCCATCAACACAAACTTTTTGGCAATTCGCTGAAGGGCTCATTTGTATTCCCGCTCCCGCGTCTGTCGGGTTCAAATAAAATTCGTTTCCTAGAACGGGAGAAAACACATAAATATAACCAAGCCCGCCTAAAGCGAATATAATTGAAACAACAATAACCGACCCCAAAGCTCCTCTATGATTCATTTTGAAAACAAGGCTTCTTTCTTTATAATTCTTTCCTTAGTGTCCGCATTCAAAACATTCCGTTCCGGAACCTATGCTAGTCAAAGCTAAATCTTCCACAGGTGTCAATAACTCGCCGCGAAGCCTCGCCAACAATCCAGGCCCTGGTCTCAAAGTGCTTGCCATAAAACTTTTTTGCTCAGTATCACTTGTAAATAACGGCTTTAGGTCCATCATAGAAAACTCTCCGGCATGAAGAGCAAACGCAAGGAACTCTGGTTCCTTAATGATGTGTTCCCATTGATTATAATTTCTCGCCCCGCTTCTAACAACCTTTTCATAATCTCTTTGCGCTCGAGCAACAACGCCCCTTTTCAAAGCTATTTCAATGTCCATATCGCTAACAACACCTTGCTCGTAAAGCGCCCTTACCACAGCCCCATTCTTTTTCCTAAAATCTTGCCAAAATCCAAGCGGGCGATTTATTTTAACAGCGTCTTCAATTCCTGCATAAAGCGCCCGTCTTAATCCTTCCCTAAATTCCATACTAAAAAACGGTTTCAATTATACTTAAACATTATTGTGTTTATCAAACATTATATTCTGTTTGAAATCGCTTTAAGATGAAGTTCATGCATTCTTCTCAAAAACTTTGCCCTGTCTTCCATTCTTATCAAATCCATTCTTCCAGTCATATTCAAACCCAATCCAAACGGCGAAACAATCGGCGTTCTAATAACTTTAAATTTTACTTTTCCAGATTCAATCCACCTCAAAACCTGCTCTGCGTTCTTAACATCCATCAAGTCTTCCATTACTTCTCTTCTTGCTTCCCTCAAAATAGGAAATTCATTAGAAATTTTCTTTACTGCTCGATACAAAAACTCGCTCGCAACTTGCTGCTTTCCCGCACTTTTCTCCCTCCCCCTGTAGCTCCGTAAAATCATAAGTGAGCGCCCCGCACAATGTCTGAACCTTCTCTTCAAAACATCAGTCCTTTCAATTGTCTCTTTCAATATTTCTTTCAAATCTTTAGATTTAACCCATTTCAAAATCTTGTTTTCATCAAGGCTTTCCCCCGCAATAAAAAATCCATTATCCCCAATTCCGAGCTCAACATCTCTCATTTTCAATCTCGCCGCTGCAAACCCGTATGCCCTTGACAATGCATCGTTAACCCTCCGCCCATACATTGAATGAAAAAGCAAATATTCCTTTTCGTCTTTAAACTTTTCAACAACAATCGTCTTTTCATCAGGAATCTCGGAGAAACTCGCTTGTTCATAAAAGTAATTATAAATTTCTTCAGCAATACGTCTATTGCAATACAAATAACTTTGAATAAATTCGACAGCTTCTTGTTTTTTGTTCACTCTTTCCCTCAAAAGCTTCCTAAACTTCCCAATCTCCAAAGCCACATCAAAAGTCAAAGGCAGCTGCTCAGAAAACCACGAAGGAATTGTCGGATTCTTTGAAACATCAGACTTAACAAACGCTTTCATTCCTCTTGAATACAAAAACTGATACTTCTGTCCCCCAAGAACAAAGACGTCTCCTCTTTTCATCCTCTCCAAAAAGCCTTCGTCAACCATTCCAACATGCTGTCCTTTCTTGTCAGCCGGCGTAGCAATCACAACAGTAATGTGGCTTTCGTCAGGAATCGTTCCAAGATTAGTCATGTAAATCACCCGCGCCATCTTCCCCTTTTTCCCAATCTTCTTTTCAACAGGATCAAACCATATCTTTGCATAAACATTTCTATGTTCAAGCGCATAATCTCCTGCTAAATACGAGACAACAGCAAAAAAGTCCTCCCGTGTCAGCTCTTTGTAACAATAACTCTTTCTTATAGTGTCAATCATCTTTTCAACATCCCAAACTTTTGAAATCGCCATTCCATAAATCTGCTGCGCCAGAACATCAAGCGCATTTTTTGGAATCTCTGCTCTATCAATCTTCTTTTCAATCATTTCTTTCATCAGCACCCCGCACTCAACCATGTCGTCTCTGTCTAAAACAATAAACATTCCCTTTGGATTAGAATGCAACTGATGTCCCGCCCGCCCAATTCTTTGCAGCGCCCTCGCAGACCCCTTCGGAGAAGTTAGCAGCACAACAAAATCAATGCTCCCAATATCAATACCCAGCTCCAGCGAAGTCGAAGAAACAACTGCTTTCAGCTTTCCTTCCCTTAACATATTTTCTATCTCAAATCTTCTGTCTTTGCTCATAGAACTATGGTGTGCCCCAATCAGCCCAACATACTTTCCAGGAAACTGCTCTTTCAAATGATGCACAACCCTTTCTGTTGCCGCCCTCGTGTTAGTAAAAATCAAAGTCGTTCTATACTTCTCAATTATTTCGTCAAGCATGTCATAAAGTTCTCTATGGCTCGTGCTCGTCCAAGCATCCAAAATTTCCTTCCCCGGAAAATCCATGTCTATCTCAATCTCTTTCACAAGCTTGACATCAGCAATCAAGCAATCTCGGTCGTTTCCAACAAGAAACCTTGCAATTTCTTCCAATGGGGAAATCGTAGCCGAAAGGCCTATTCTTACAGGTTCAATCGTACTCTGCTCATTCAGCCTTTCCAATGTCAGGGAGAGATAAACGCCCCTTTTATTCATTAAAGCATGAATTTCGTCCACAATAATAAACTCAAGCATTGAAAGTTTTTCAACAAACTTTGAAGTAGTCAGCACAATCGCCAAAGTTTCAGGTGTCGTAACAAAAATATGCGGCACCTTTCTCGCCATTTTCGCCCTTTCAGAAACACTTGTATCCCCCGTTCTCAAACCAATCCTTATATTTTGCATCTTCATTCCTTTCTTAGCAGCCATTTCCCGAATCTCTTCCAGCGGCCTAACAAGGTTAACATAAATATCATTGGAAAGTGCTTTCAAAGGAGAGCAATAAACAGCATAAATTTTGTCTTCTAATTCCTCCTTTAAGGCAAGCTCCACGAGATAGTTCAAAATACTCAAAAAGGCGGTGAGAGTTTTAGTTCCCCCCGTCGGCGCAGAAACAAGAATGTTCTTCCTGTCGTTTATCGCCTTCACACCATAAAGTTGCGTCACACTGAAATCCTTAAACTTAGAAAAAAACCACTCTCTAACAAGCGGATTCAATAGCCCTTTCACTTCTTCCGAGCCATAAGGCCTCATCAATTTTAGCGTTTGTGTCATATTCCTTGTCCATGTTCAAAAATGTTGTCCATAACGCATAAGAAAAACCTTATAAAAACCTTTTTGTTGATAACACCATGCCAAATGTGTCCCAGCAAAAAAAAGATAAGATTTCAGAACAGATACTTCACCATTTGTTTTCAGTAGCGCCGCAGTCTTTGTTCACTGCAGAAATCGCCAGAGAAATCGCCCGGGATGAAGAGTTCACAAAGTACCTTCTGGGCGAGCTCAAATCCCAAGGACTAATTGCAGAAGTAGCCAAAAACGGTTTAGGACAAGATTACCTCCGAAGGCGCAGATGGAGATTGTCTAATTTGGCGTTCGAAGCCTATTCCAAACAACAATGATTCTAAAAAGGGAATGTTTATATTTTAGATAAGTCCTTAAATTTTATGGCCGAAGATAAAATCAAAGAAGCATTTCAAAAAGTTAAAGAAGACATGATTCTGTTGCGTGAGCAACTAAACAGCATAACCGAAGAAATAAAAAGTCTTAAACGAACTTTCAGACAGACAGACAGACAAACCAACAGACAGACAGATAATTTTTTTATGCAGACACAAGGTCCAGCAATACCGACAGATACTCAGACATATCAGACAACTCAAAAAAATATGATTATTAAACAGCCTCTAGAAGTGCCCAAATGGCAAAATTCAAACATTTCCACAGGAAATAGGGGGGTTCAGACAGACAGACAGACAAACCAACAGACAGACAGACAAACCAACAATTACAAATATTTATCCACTTCAACGCAGCACCCATCGGAATCTAATCAAAAGTTCGCATTGAATGAAACAACAGAAGATCCGGTAACAAAGATAGGGAAAGTCGCAGAATTGATTAATTCCTTAGATGCCTTAAAAAAGGATTTAAGAAGGCAGTTCAAACGACTCACCCCTCAAGAGATGTTGGTTTATTCTACAATCTATCAGCTTACCGATCAAGCAATTGACGTCGATTATTCCATCCTTTCCAAGAAAACCGGCCTCTCTGAAAGTTCGATTAGGGATTATGTCCAAAAACTTCTCAAAAAGGGCATTCCTCTTGAAAAAACAAGAGAAAATAATAAGCGAATTTTACTCGCAGTTCCCCCTGAATTCAAAAGAATGACATCCTTAGAGACAATCATCTCACTAAGAAGTATCTAAAGCCACTTCTTCTTTTAACCGAATAACTTCTACAGTTTTCTCTACCTCCATTTGTTTTTTCCTAGAAAAACGAATCTGGCCAAGGCCTTCATTTTCATTCTTTTTCCCTTATTAGCACGAAACTAGTTCGTTTAATGTACTCTCTTTTTTACATGAAACGATCTTTTTTAGTTTACGTTCCCCCATTCCATTTTTTCTCACAAATTATCCTCACTCTTCTTTCCTAGAACACATCTTTGCATTTTTCTCTCACTTTTCCATATATTTTCTCGCATTTCTCGATTTTTTAATTTCATTTAATCCTCACTTTTGCATTTTCTGCCCCAAACAGATTATTTAAATCAAGATTAACACGAACTTCATAACCCTTAGTTCTCACTTTTCCTTTATTTCCAAAAAGTTCATCAAAAAAGACGATCTTTTTTGGTATCTTACTCAATCTTCCAGTCCCTAACTCTCTTTTTTGCATTTTTTCAGCCAGTTCTAAACAAGGCTTCATTCTTTTTCCCCCAATTTGCCCATTCTCCCTTTAGCATATTTCTGCATTTTTGACTTTACTTCGTTAGGTATGAAAACCCTCTTTTTTCCATTGCTCTCAACAATCTCTTGAATCAAACCATCTGTTTTCTGTTTGATTGCATTTATTTGTCCTCTTACTGTCGACCTCTCTTTTCCCAAAAGCAAAGCCATGTCTTCATAGCTCAATTTCATTTCACTGTTCAGAAGCGTGAAAACTATTAATCTTTCATTTCCAGATAAGCCTTTCAAAATTCCATAAATATTATCTGTTTGGACAGCCGTTTGCACAGTCTTTTGAACATCCTCAACAGATGTTTGTTTGCCCAAAACAGGTAATCTTTTGAACACCTGTTTGTTTCTCTGTTCTTCAACAGCCAGTTCGATGCCTTCTCTCATTGCAGCAATTTCCTCATTCAACGTCGATATATCTTGTTTTAAGGAAAAAACAACATCAAACAGCTGTTTGTCATTGCTATCAAGGTGTTTAACCCATTTTCCAACGGCATCCATATCTTTCTTTACTGCAGAAAAAGATTTTTCTGTTTTTTCTTCAAGTTCTTTCACCTTACTTTTAGAAGACCACCAAAACATAACAACATACAAACAGCCATACTATTTAAATTTTATTCTTTTAAGCCTTAAAAACAGAGAATAAACATTGATTAAAGATACAAGTGTTTAAAGTAATAAACAGCCAAAAAACAAACTTAAACACCAAGAACACTAATAAAAACAGCCGTTTGGACAACTAAAACAGCAGTTGTCGTCGATAATCTTCTATTACAAAAAACATAATCAGATTCTTGTATGCGTAATAAACAAACAGCCCCAAATTCGTTTAATCAACAATCCAAACACCGAGAACGATGAAATAAACAAAATCATATCCGTAGCCAAATACACAAATACCGCTTAATCGCTGGCCAGTCACACGCAGTAAGAGGCCACCCCAAATAGAACCGCCGCATCGTCGGCAAATTTATTCTTCAACGACGATAAACAAATACAAACATATTTAAATAATTAAGTCTTCAGCAATACTAGTATCTGTAAGGTGAAAGGAGGTTATGTAAATGGCAAAAGAGAAGAGCGCCGTTGACTGGATTGCAAGAATTTTAGTCATAATCGGCGCCATTAACTGGGGTCTTTTTTCGTTTTGGGACAACAACCTTGTTGCAGTTCTTTTCGAAACAGGCACCGTTGCAAAAGTAGTCTACGCCCTAATTGGTCTGTCCGGACTCTGGGAGTTAATCAGGTTATTCAAGAACTAAACTTGTATTTTTTAATTATTTAATGCAATCACCAAATTTATTATACAAAATATACGCGAAAGGAGGAAAATCAAAAAATGAATAAAGTATCACCCTGGCTATTTTTAATAATAGCTCTGATGTGGCTCTTGCAGCTTGTAATGACTCCAGCTAATTGATGGACTGGGTAAACGTCGTTGCATTAGCACTAGCGGGTATTTTGGAGTTGATGAGCCCTTCAAAGTAACCTATCTCAAACTTTAATTTTTATTTCTTATTCAAAATTTATCAAAATTTAGTTAATCCGAGCGGCCAAGAAAGGTTTATATTTCTCTGGTGAGTTATAATTCAATGCCCGAGCCAAACACGATAAAAACCAACAATTCTCGAAAATTATACGTTCCATATTATGGAATGTTTATTGCCATTTTATTAGTTTCTGCCTATCTGAATTTTCAGGGAAGATTAACTCTTTCAGCGTTAGGCGCCGCAGCAGTGATAGTTTTCGTCGGGATAAACGCGACAGAAATTCACAGGATCTGGCAGACTTACGAAATTAATCCTCGTTCGGTTGTTCACACAAAAGGATACCTCTCTCGTCATTCTAGGAGAATAGACTTATTTGCTATTAATGATGTAACAATAACTCAGTCTCTCTTTCAGAGAATTTTCAACATTGGAGATGTTCATATTCGTATTGCAAATGCCAGTTATCAAACTATTTTAACAAATGTCCACAACCCAAAATCATTTGCACAAACAATTGAAAGAAATATGCACGGTCTTCGCAACATCGGCGAAGACGGCCCCGACCGCGACTATCCAAACACCAAACAGCCGTTTAAACGCCCTACAAAAGATAATCTTTCTGACGACTTTGACGGCCAGGACAATGAAAACAAAGAAGAATCCGACGCCGAAATATCCAAGCGTCTCCGGGAAATTTAAGGCCGGACCAAGCCACAACAGGTCCAGGGCATTTTCGATAACTATAAAAATTTGAATGGCTGTTTAAATGAATGTTTAGAAAAGCAAAAGAAAGGGTAAATAATTATTATCTCCGAGGCGAGCGATTCAGGAAAGAAGTTAAAAGAGAAATAAAACTGCTGATTGCCGTCACCCTGGGGTTTACAATTGCATTCACCTGGCGCCAGACAATATTTGATCTTTTTGAGGCAGTCATAATTAAATTCTTCAGTTCAACCAGTCAATCCACACTAAGTGTTCTTACCTCTTTGGCCATCACATTAGTTTCCGTCCTTCTAATTTTTTTAGCATCTTATTTTCTTCAAGAAAAAGATAACGGTTATTAATTAAATCTGAAACCAAATTTAAAATCAAATCCAAGCTAAAACCTTTAAGCGTCTCCAAGAAATTTAAGCCCAATGAATAAGTTCGTTTAAACAATAAAATTTTCGTCAAATTTTAATAACCAAAAAACTAGCCATAATAGTTTGTGAGGCGCGAAGCGCCGAACGCGCCCGACATGACGAATCATTATCATCCCCAAAGAGAGAGGAAGGTAAAGTGTTCATCAAAAAATTTATTAAGTCTGTTTGTTTAAATTATAAATGGCAGACGAATCCCTTCTCATCAAGGGCATAGAAATTACCAGAGTAAAGAAGATACATGGTGTAGAAATTCCGCTCCAACTTCAAACTCGACCACGAAGAGCCCTCGATTATGCCGCTATTTATCAATAGGAGAATCTAGGGGTTTACTTCCTCCCGATATCAAATCTATTGTTGATAAATACCAAACTAGCGAATTTCAATCCCACGAAGGATTTTATAGAAACGAGTGTGCAGCTTATAGGCTGGGACAAGAAGTACGTTTCAGAGAATTAAAACCGGTTGAAACAGAACAAAGACGTTTGGGCAATCCGGCGCCCGAGAGAGAAATGGATGCTGTTGAATTACAACAAAGAGCTCATAGAAATTGGGGCTTTATCCCAAATTATGCTTGGGAAGCGTCAGACCAAGATTAATTTTTTATAAAACACCTTAAAATCCCAGATAGTTCGCACAAGATACATTAACTGTACTTTTAAGGTCTCTAAACACCTGTTTTTTGCAAAAAACACCCAATTTTTCTTTGATTTTTCAAAAAATGCACAGAATAATTTCAGATCGGAACTCCAGCCCAACCAGTTGGATATTTATAAATTATTTTATCTCCAACTCCGCGTTGGACGTCTTCTGCATGATACTCTGCACTTTTTCTCAATCGTTCATCAACTGCTTTTCTTGCTGTCATTTCTCTAATCCCAACCCGCCTATAACTTCGCATATCTGTTCCTTCTCTTCGTCTAGTTCCTCTCGGATCGGTCTGTCGTGTCTCTTCTATCAAAAGTCGCCCATCCATTACCATTGCCCTAAACCCGCTAGCATCAATTCCGCAATGTTCGGCACCTTCGACACTCACTACAACAGCATATCCAAAACTTTCGCCTTCCCGTAATTCATGTCCATCGTCCCGACCAGTTTTCATTACTATAATTACCATAAAATTTAATCTGTTCATACCCCTTTAATTATTTAGGTATCCTTTCACAACAATTCTCCGCGCTCAAACTTTCAATCATCTCTTAAAACTTAAAGCCAAGCAAGATAGTTCGTTTAAATCAATAAAATTATTTTTTGATCGGGCGAGCATCATCATAATCTTCTCTCGGCACTATTAAGACATCTGTCAATCGTTCAAGATAGCGAATATGTATCATTTCCTTTCCGTTGTCGCTAACGTAGTGTGTCACCACTTCAAAGACTTCTATCTCATTTCCATTTTTACGTTCAAACCTTCCCCTAATACTTTTCTTTTTTTCTTTATCAGCAATCTCGCCCAAAGTCGTCATTCTTTTCTGAAAAGGTCAAATCATTTAAACATTCTCGTAGTCAACAAGGGATCTTGGAAAGGTATTTATACTTCAATCCCTTAAGAAAAAGATGGTTGCATTAAGCTCAACAATTCTGGCGGTTCTCGCGATAATTGTAGGAGTCCTTATACTAATTTGGCCAAAGTTGATAAGGGTCTTGATTGGTCTTTATCTAATCTTATTCGGAATTCTGCAGCTCTCGGGTGGCTATTTAAATTTTTCACCCGTCTAACCCAACAATCTTTAAGTCCACGTTCAGATACCCATACATTTTTTAACCGATTCTTTCTAAACAATTTATGAAACAAAAATTCAATAAAAATAAACAAGGAAATAACTTTTCCCATAATAAAAAATTTCACCCCCCTAGAAACTTTGAAGATCGCCAAAGAGAAGAAGCAAAGCTATGGGCTCTTGAAAAAATCAATCCTTCCGTGGTCGGACAAAGATTCGTCATCAAAGCGATAATTGACTCGGTTAATCAAACTTCCGGCCCGACGCTGTTTTCCGTTTCAGATGGTACTGGCACTCTGGTGCTGAAAGGGTTCGAATCGCCTGGAGAACGCGCCTACCCGCACATTAAAGAATCAGACGCTATAGAGGCAGTTGTCCAGATAAACGAATTCAACGGAATGCTCGAGGGAGAAATAAGAAAAATAGCCTTGCTAGACACAGAAAAAACTGCCGCTTTCAAGAAAAATCTCGAAATCATCGAAAGAGAGCGTTCAACTCCTCCCAAAGTTGATTTTCTAATTCAGAGTCCTATTCTTGAGAAACTCAAAGATTCTTTTATCAAAGCAGCCACAGAAATTCGTCTTGCAATAATCCAAAGCAGGCCGATAATTGTCCGTCACCACAACGACGCAGATGGTTATTCTGCCGGTTTCGCGTTAGAGCGGGCAATACTTCCATTAATCGAAAAACATCACGGCCCGGGAAAAGCTGCATGGGAATTTTATCTCAGAGCGCCTTGCGCAGCCCCCTTTTACGAAATTGATGATTCAATTAGAGACACGGCAATGTCTTTGAGGAACGCGGCAAAATTCTCAAACAAAATGCCCCTCGTAATCATAGCAGATAACGGTTCGTCCCCCGAAGATCTCATGGCAATAAAACAAGGCAAGGTCCATGGTTCTAAGTTTATTGTAATAGATCATCATTTTTTTGATGAAGACGTAATCTCCAAGGAAGTCCTCGCCCATATCAACCCGTTTCTCGTTGGTGAAAATGGTTCAGCTTACTCCGCAGGAATGCTCTGCACAGAAATCGCGCGATTTATTAATGCAGACGTGAAAAACATTGTGCAGATTGCAGCCATGGCCGGATATGCAGACCGAATTGATTTAACAAACCCGCACGCTGTCGCGACATATCTAAAACTTGCAGAGAGTGAGGGTTACACAAAAACTCTTTTGAGTGACATTGCAACAGTCATAGATTTTGTTTCCTCAAAATTAAAATTCATGGAAGCTCGGGAATTTATTGAAGTTATTTTTGGAGAGCCGAGAGACAAGCAGCGGGAACTTGTAAGCTTGCTTGCGCCATACATCAAGCACCTTGATGCAAAAGGTCTTGAGATTGCAAAGTCTGCTGCAAAAGTTGAAAAAATTGGCAAGACAACTCTTCAGACAATATTCATCGAAGAAAACTTTCCTGGATTTGGTTTCTTTCCAAAGCCCGGAAGAGCCGTTGGCCTTTTGCATGACCATCTAAAAGAAACAAAAAATGTTTCTGCTCTTGTCACAGCAGGTATCATGGGTTCGGCAATCACGCTTCGCGCAACAGACGAAGCAAACTTTTCGGTTCACGAGCTGATTAATTTCATTAACCAAAAAAACAAACACGCGTTTGCCGAGGGCGGAGGCCACAAAAACGCCGGCTCAATAACATTTATTCCGAGCAAACAGCAAGAAATACTCTCGCTTCTAAAAGAATTCATCAAACAAACGTCTGTTTAAACAGTCGTTCAAACACGAATTACAAATTTTCAAACAGCGCAAGTGCAACAGCCACAAAAAGTGCAACGATGAATCCCCCCGTCCAGCTAAAAAGCGAAAGAGACAAACTTAAGCCAATAACTAAGAAAACAATGGCCCCAAGAAAAATCCACAACAATGGACCTGTCCTGGTAAAATTTTCCAACGGATTAAACACTCCGAAAATACCTGCCCTTATTTCACTATAAAAACGTTTCATAAAATCTGCTGTTTCTATTGCCTTTTTAATCTTTCTATCCAACGATACAGGATATTTCTCGTCACGTCAGTTTTTCTCCAACAAATCTGATTAGTTCTAACAATTTATTTCTCCCAAGTTTCAAGTTTATTCCTGCTTTTTCCGCCGGCGTTTTTCCTTTGAGCTGCTGA
>Ga0209542_10002046_pt1 | contig 46216 bp, 49 predicted proteins | sample RifCSPhighO2_01_FD_184028 | JGI IMG/M metagenome (GOLD analysis project Ga0209542, IMG submission 184028) | Soil microbial communities from Rifle, Colorado - Rifle CSP2_plank highO2_0.1 (SPAdes) (version 2) | ecosystem: Environmental > Terrestrial > Deep subsurface > Rock core/Sediment ...
CGGTCAAATCGCGGAACGCTGGGGAGCCGAAGAGGCCAAGCGTTACGATCCGAGGACGAATTGCCTCACCTTCAAGGCGTGGGGCGAAAATGGCTATGTTGTCCGCAAGGGCGAGAAAGCCATTAAGTCCTTCATCATCGTTGAGAAGAAGGACGAAAAGACGGGAGAAGTCGTTGAAAAACGACTCAAGAATATCTTCCTCTTTTACGAGAAGCAGGTCGAGAAGCTTCCCGCATAACAGAAAGGGAGCCGGCTCCGGAAACGGGGTTGGCTCCCTTTTTTGTGTTTACACTGAATGTGTTTTTGAGGAAGCCGCTTAAACAAAGTTCGGACTTAAAAGAAAATTGCGTCTTGCCCTCGCCCTTGAAAACCGCTATGCGGATTTTCAAGGGTCGGGCTTGCGCTTGCGATTTTCTTCCGCGTCCGTCGCTCCCTTAGAAAAAATCGTCGCAACGGCTTTCTCATTGAAAGATCGCTATGCGATTTTCAATTCGGCCTGCTTCGTTTTTTTCTGCGGTCGCTACATATCCCACTCAACAAGTAGAAACGATTTTGGCGAAACGCCAACCTCAAGAGCGGCAGAGAGCCAATTTATTTGAGTATCGCGTATGGCGTCTTTACCAAGACGCTTTGATTCGGCAAAAAGATATTCATTTTCTTTCCACGCGAACACATCCCAACAACCCTTGAAGCCGCCCGCCCTATCGGAGATTTTGTCCAAGAAACTTTGTTTATCGGCGGGGAGTATAATCGGCTCGGCTTTTTCGGGTAAATCGTTTCTAAGCTTTTTGCCGTAAGTATCAACCCAAACACCAGACCATCCTTCTTTTTCCAAAACATGAAGTATAACAAGCTCGGCGAAAAGCGGATGGCCTTCGTAATCCAAAACGGCTTTACCGCCGTAGTCGTTTTTTATTTTCTCACCGCTCCACTTTTGGAAAAGATAGAGGCGTTTAGAAATTTCAATTTTACTGCCGTTGGGCAAAGTAAAAATTTCTGTTTCGTTTTTGTATTCCATTTCCACCATTTTACCATTATTTGACTTTTATAGGCCTTATATTGTAAAACTTCATTAAGTTTCATTACCCCCGCTTCTCCGGCAAAACGGATGTCGCGGGCGGGACGGCTTGGGGAGAAATGAGCCGCTCCCGATTCTCAAGCAGTCGCTCCCCGATTGGTTGAGAACGGAATGAACATTTTAATAATTTAGGGCACACGACAAAGGGGCGAGTAATCGCTCCTTTGTCTTTAAGAGGAAGAACTACGGGAAACAGTTTTTAATCCTTTGGACGAAAAACATTTAGACGAAATAGAATCGCTCGGCGAAACTACTTTTCGGGAACAGCGTCGCGCATTCGGCATAAAGCCAAAAGACCGCCGCCATCACATTTACATCATAGGCAAGACAGGCACGGGCAAATCCACGCTTATTAAAAACATGGTCATTCAAGACCTCCGCTTGGGACACGGTGTCGCTCTTATTGACCCTCACGGCGACTTGGTTGAGGATATATTAAACTTCATACCGAAAACGAGAACAAACGAAGTTGTCTATTTCAATCCGGCGGACAACGAACACCCTGTCGCTATCAACATTCTTGAAGCGAAGGGCGACGAGGAAAAACAACTCGTCGCTTCTTCCCTCATTTCCGTCTTCCGTCATTTGTGGAAAGATTTTTGGGGTCCGCGGCTTGAACACATTTTATACAACTGCGTCTTGGCTCTGATGGACACGCCCGGGCAAACTCTGCTCGGCGTGTATCGTATGCTCGTGGATGATGAGTTCAGGAAACTCATCGTCGGCAACATCAAAGACCCGATTGTAAAAATGTTTTGGGTTGATGATTATGAAAGTTACGATACTCGTTTTCGTAAGGAAATAATCTCACCCGTTCAAAACAAAGTGGGACAACTTCTCACATCTCCTCAAATGCGTAATATCGTCGGCCAATCCAAAAGCTCGGTGGACTTCGGTTTTGTTATGGACAACAAACGAATCCTGCTCGCCAACCTCTCCAAAGGAAAAGTCGGCGAGGACAAATCCAATCTTTTGGGGTCGGCCATCGTAACTAAAATGTATCTCTCCGCTTTAGAGCGGCAGAATATCGCGGAGGAAGAACGCCAAGATTTTTATTTATACATAGACGAATTTCAGAATTTCTCAACCGACATTTTCCCGTCTATCCTCTCCGAAGCCCGTAAATACCGCCTTAATTTGAACCTTGCCCATCAATACCTCTATCAGCTACCGGAGGCCATAAAGCACGCTGTTTTCGGTAATGTCGGTAGTGTCATTTCCTTCCGCGTCGGAAGCTACGACGCCAAAGAACTGGCGGAAGAAATGAAGCCCGTATTTACGAGCGAAGACTTGGAGCACTTAGACAACCACCATATTGCTCTGCGTCTTCTCATAGACGGAAAAATGTCTCACGCTTTCTCGGCGATCACTATGCCGCCATTGAAACTCACCGGATACGAAGCGGAGCGAGATACTGTTTTAAGAATATCGCGGGAACGCTACGCTACTCCGCGCGATATTGTAGAAGAAAAACTAAAAAATTGGTTTGAAAAATAATTTTCTCGGCCTTACGGCCTTGAGTTTTATTTTTCAATCACGATTTATTCCCCCCCACCAACGAGCAAAAAGAAATAGCAGAACAGGAGAGAAGGCCGAGCCACCCAAACGCGAACCCGCGACATTTCACGGAGCGACGGCCAGCAGGACGGAGCGGAGTGAAGTCGGCTTTTGATTTTGCGAGGTGGTGCTCTGTAAAAGGTAATGTTTAATAGGGCTTTTAGCTTTTCTGCCTAGTCATTCGGGCAAGGAGCGACTGACTACCCGCGTGACTAGGTAAAGTGCCTCCATTTTTGCTAAAATAAGTGCGAACCTCCTTTAAGAGGCACATCAGAATGACAGAAAACTGGTGGAAACAGGTGACACCACTTTTTTTAGTTGTGTGCAAGTGGTAGGTCAATGGTATAATAATTTTCCTGTTAATTACTCACTAATACTATTCACCCATGAAAGAAGTAACCATCTACTCAACACCAACGTGCGTTTTTTGCAATGCGGCAAAATCATTTTTCAAACAAAATAAAATATCATTTACCGAACATAATGTGGCGACAGATTTGAAACGGCGTCAGGAAATGGTTGAAAAGAGTGGTCAGATGGGGGTCCCGGTGATTACTGTTGGAGATGATGTCATAGTGGGTTTTGATGAACCGAGATTAAAGGAACTTGTTGGAGTAAAGTAGAACTATTAAACAAAAATACCCCCCACAGGGGGTGTTTTTGTTTTGGTGCCGAGGACCAGGATCGAACTGGTGACCCTTCCCTCTTCAGGGGAATGCTCTACCAACTGAGCTACCTCGGCAGAATATAGGCATTTTACAGAATATATGCGAATACACAAGCTTAATTTTCTAAGCTCGGCGTGATTACGGTGAAAAGGTATCGGTCACTTTTTGCACCGTATTTAGTGTGGTTTGAGTCTTTCCAAATAATTCCATGACCTTATCAAGGTAGGGTTTCAGGAAATAAAATGAACCGAATGCGATACCCAGAATGATGATCCAGTAGAGAGATTTCCATATCCGCGACCACCATTGGCTACGATACATGCTTTTGATCATCCGTTGATTTTCTCTGCTCAATTCGAGCACTTCCTCAAGTAGTTTTCTATCTTCGTCTTCCATGTATACCATAGTAGCAAAGGAACACTCTCTGCTCAATGCGTTTTCCTACTATATAGAGACAATTCTATGCCCCCGGCCAGAATTGAACTGACATCAAACCCTTAGGACGGGTCCGTTCTATCCGTTGAACTACGGGGGCGCACAGACACTATAACATAGGAGATTATTCCCAAACAAAAACCGCCCTAACGGCGGTTTTTGTGTATATATGAATTATGTAGTTTTTACGCGGAGTTTTGTTTGTCGCCCCTTGTCCACTTTTGGCAGTCGGATGATCAAAAGTCCATGTTTTTCGACTGCCTCCGCTTCTTCAACTTCAATTTCTTGCGGAAGTACGATGGTGCGGGTGAATGATCCCCAATACAATTCTTTGAAAAAGAAATTATCTTCGGTGACTTCATTGGCAGCTTCGCGGGTTCCTTTGATGGTTACCATGTCTCGGGTAATCGAAATATCCAAATCTTCCGGTCGTACACCGGCAACCATGGTTTTGATGACAATATCTTCTGGGGTTTGATAGACATCAACAGCAAGCTGGCCTGCTTCGCCATTGTCTTCGTCAGCGATCCATTCTTTTTGCGTATCGAGCTGGATTTTCTCTTCACTTTCTCCTTCCGACTCGGTAACACTGACGGTTCCTGTCAATCGTTCAAAAAATGATCGTTTGTCTTTGGCCATAGAGAATAGTTTTTATGAATAATGCACCGAATCGGCGGGGTGGATGCGCTTTACCTCTTCTAGGAGAAGTAGAACGATGATGACGACAATCCACACAACTGATGATGCAAGCAAGCTATAGTTACCGTCGCCTATCATTATAATTAAGTTAAATGCAGTGTGCAATGCAACAGCGAGGATAAGTCCGATAGAGAGGTACAGGTGTTTCAGGCGGTAATTGCGATAAAATGCCAATGCCATAGAAATACCTATGGCAGCTGAAGCCGCAATATGCAGAAGCATAGCGCCAAGGAAACGGATGTCCCACGTCAAGATACTTAGAGCTGTTAATCCTTGTGCAAGCGGATTGAAGATAAAGAGCGTATTTTCGACTGCCGCAAACCCGAGGGCAGTGGTAATCATATACACCACGTAATCAAGCGGTTCATCCACTTCTTTGCGCCGAAGTACAATTGCATAACAAATAAGGAATTTTGCGCATTCTTCTATCGCGGCCCAGAGAATTAGGCGCTGCGCACTTCCGCCGACAGTGTCATGCACAAGGCTTTCGAGCTGTAAAACAGGTATAACCACAAGCATGCCTCCGAGGAAGGTGGTAATCAAAAGCCAAATAGGTTCGGGATGCTTTCGATCTTCGCGGAGCCAGAAAAGGAGCCAAACTAGTGCCGGCAAAATGCCTCCTGCTGCCGCAATAATCATGTAATAGAATGGAACAGTCACCCTATTATTATACTGGATTATTCCGGCCAGCGCTCTGTCATGAGGAGCCGTTTCTCCACAGTGTCTTTAGACTGTATGAGAGACCAGATTTCTTCAGTAATAAATGGCATGAAGGGGTGGAGAAGTTTAAGTGAGTCAGTGAAAATTCGTTGGAGGAGCACTTGCGCCGATTTCTTTGCTGGCGAGTCTTCTCCAGAGAGAATTGGTTTTTTCTCTTCGATGAGAATATCAGCAAGCGTATGCCAGAGATACTGATATATCTTCTCGGCAGCAAGATAGAGGCGGTAATTCTCGAAATCGCTCGTAATATCCTTTTTGAATTCAGAAAATGTGTTGTAGGTTTCTCTGTCTGCTGGTTCAAGCAAAGCAAGATCAGTGTCGGTTGATAGTGTGGTTCCCACGAGGAATCGTGCCACATTCCAGATTTTGTTTGCGAAGTGTTTATAGGCTTTCAGTTTTTCATTTGAAATACGAGAGTCGTTCCCAGGGCCGGTGCCAACCAGAAGTGACATGCGCATGGCATCTGCGCCGTACTGGCTGATTATTTCAAGCGGGTCGAGGTTATTGCCGAGTGATTTTGAGATTTTATTTCCGTCTTTGTCGCGCACGAGTCCGTGCAGGTAAACGGTTTTAAATGGAATATCGCCAAGAAGATACGTGCTCATGAGTATCATGCGCGCGATCCAGAAAAACAAAATATCATAGCCGGTTTCAAGTATGGTGGTGGGGTGGAATTGTTTGAGATCGGCAGTTTCTTCAGGCCAGCCTAAGGTCGAGAATGTCCAGAGTCCGGATGAAAACCATGTATCAAGCGTGTCCTCATCTTGCACCCATCCGTCTTCTTTTGGCGCGCTGATATCGCAATGCATCTTGTTTTCCTTATACCAGACGGGTATTTGATGGCCGTACCAAATTTGCCGCGAGATGCACCAATCCCGCAGATTTTCAATCCAGTGGAAATATACCTTCTCAAATCGATCGGGAAGGATTTTTGTCTGGCCGTTTTTCACGACCGCAAGCATTAATTCTTTGAGTGTAACCTCCTCTCCTTTCTTGATACCCGCTAATTTTTCACTTTGATTCTTGAATTTTGCATTGACGTTGACGAACCACTGCAAGCGGGGCATCGGCTCGATAATTCCTCCGGTGCGTTCGGCGGTCGCGATATTGTGTTCAATTTCCTCTTCCTTTTCAATCAGGGTTTCTTTGGCAAGCCACTCGACTACACTAATGCGCACCTCCGCGACTTTTTTGCCGTGCAGCGATCCCGCACTTTCCATCATGCGCGCTCGCTCGTCGATAATCGGAACAAGCGGCAGATGATGCCTTTGAGCTATGTCCCAGTCAGTCATGCTATGTGCAGGTGTAACGCCGACTGCGCCAGTGCCAAATTCAGGATTTACCGCGGAATCCGCTACAATTTTGATGTGGAGATGTACGCCCGCAAAATCAATATCATATTCTTTTCCGACATATTTTTTGTAACGGGCGTCATCAGGGTGCACGGCAACTGCCGTGTCGCCGATTTTAGTCTCTGGACGCGTGGTTGCAATTGCGATGGGGAAGTCTTTTGCGTAACGGAACGTATAGAGCTTTGTTTTCTCTGTCTGATACACGATTTCATCGTCTGAAATAGTAGTCTGACCTTTCGGATCCCAGTTGACGATACGATACCCACGGTAAATAATCCCGTCGTCATACATTCGTTTGAACGCGGTTTTGACTGCAAGACTTCGTTTTTCGTCGAGCGTGAATGCTTCACGGCTCCAGTCGATCGAACAGCCGGTTTTGCGTATTTGTTTGACAATTACGTCGTGGCTTTCTTTTGCAAATTGTTCGACTCGTTTAAGGAATTCTTCCCGTCCGAGGTCGTGTCGGTTTTTCTTTTCTTCTTTTGAGATTAATTTCTCAACTTTTGCTTGTGTAGCGATGGCGGCGTGATCGGTCCCAGGGATCCATAAGGTCTTCCTTCCTTGCATGCGGGCAAATCGCACCATGGCGTCTTCAATTGCAAGCATAAAGGCCGATCCCATATGCAGGACGCCGGTGACATTGGGGGGAGGCAAGACGATAGAGAAATAAGGGAGTGTGGGATCAATAACCCCTTTTTGTTCGCAGATATCGGGATTAAAGTAGCCGCTTTTTTCCCACTCGGCATAGAGCCGATCTTCGACTTCAGCGGGGTTGTAGGGCTTGAGGAGCGCATCGGGGACTGGATATGAAGGCTCTTTTTTAGGTATATCAGACATGGTTAGTGTCTCTCATAGTAACAGACTGGTGGTGCTTTTTCAAAAATCAGACCGCTCCAGCGCCTTGCGGTACTGGAGCGTGGATCGTTTGCATTTGCTAGACACCGGAGATGTCTGCACAGTTTTGCGTATATACACCAAACGCACGGCAGAGGGAACTGGGCTCCCTATCTTTACCTCCGAGGGTTAGCAGATGCTTGGATGCCTTACCTATAATATCTATTACACCCACTAGGTCAAATAATGTCTTGTGTTGTATTAAAAAAAAGAGACGCGTTCTCCCACGGCTGGCTGGCCTAAGAGAAACGCGTCAATGGAGGACAGTGGACACCCTGCGGGGGCGTCTGCGGTGTGGACGTGGGGATGCCCACTTGGAGGCGAGTGGCAGACAAGTCCGACTGTCGTTCCAAGAATAATTTACTTTTTCCTTAAGCAGGTGTCAAGCAAAGCGAGCTGCAAGTTTTAGTGTCCCTTTTGCGCGGATGTCAGAGTTTCCTTTTTCTCCTCGCACGGCATGGAGATATGCGGCGGCAGCGATCATAACGGCATTATCAGTTGAGAGCGGGAGCGTGGGAATCAGGAGTTTACAATCCGCGCATTCGTTTGCAAGCTGTGTGAATTGTTCGCGCAAGTGCTTATTTGCCACCACACCACCACCAATAATTAAGGTTTTCGCTCCGTATTCTTCTATCGCGCGCTCGGTTTTTTTATACAGCACTTCGATTGCGGCATCTTCAAATTCACGTGCGATATCCGCTTTCATTTCTTCGGAAAGGTCTCCAGCTTTCTGCACATGATAGAGCACGGCTGTTTTTAAACCCGAAAATGAAAAGTCGTAATCTTTTGTTTGCATCATAGGGCGGGGGAATGAGATCGGAGAAACCGGTTTTTCTGCACGCGCACTTTCGGCAAGTTTCGAAATTTTAGGCCCCCCAGGATAGGTAAGTCCCAAGATGCGTGCTACTTTATCAAATGCTTCGCCGACCGCGTCGTCTCGTGTTTGTCCCAAGAGTTTGTATGAAAGCCAATCTTCGACAAGGACGAGTTCTGTGTGCCCGCCGGAGACGAGGAGTGCGATAAGCGGGAAGCGGATATCTGCGGAAGTGATTTCCGGAGAGAGCAGTACTGACGTAATGTGACCCTCCATATGGTTAGTTGCAAACACCGGAACATTCCAGAATGCGCCGAGCGCTTTTGCAAAATTAATGCCGACCCAGAGTGCCGGCTCAAGCCCAGGACCTGCAGTGACTGCGATTGCATCAATGTTCAGTTTTCCTATATGAGGGATTTTTTCGAAAAATTGTTTCCACATTTCGCTCTCACGCTTTGATTCGATACCGATATTTTTGAGAAATGTTTCAGAATCGGAAATGTTTGAAACCGAAGTCCCTTCTTTAAGATGTGCCTTTTCAAGAAGAGAGAGAAAGAGGGGAACAATATTTTGCGCATGCTCGCGTTTTGCAAGCATGGGAAATACTCCGCCGAATTTTTCATGCACGGCGATCTGCGAATAGATCACTTCAGAGAGAACTTTAAAATGCGGAAGAGTCGCCGTGCCTGTGCAATCGAGGAGTGCGAGCGCGGTTTCGTCACATGAAGTTTCAATGCCTAATATAATCATAAAACTATTGTATACAAAGCGTATATCACATTATCATTCCTCGCCCCGTTGCATCCCGAGCTACGGGGTCGTCACACGAAGTTTCAACCTGCACGCAGAATTCCCCGACGGTTCTGCCGCGGGAATGAATGCGGCAGTGGGAAGGGGGTCGGGGAAACGGGAGTTTCCCCGCGGAGGAAAGCAGTGAGCGAGTCTTCGAGTGAGCGTTGAGAACCGAGAGGTTCTCAAAATAAAAAACTGCTCGCTTCATATTCCGTCCGCTTGCGGCGGGTATGAACGAGCGGATTTTATTTCCTAATATAATCATAATCGGGAAGGCTTAGAGAGCTTTACCCACAAGCTCCGTCATCATTGCGTCCAGCTGTGTTTCAAGTTTCGTTCTGTCTCCTTCATTTGAAATTGTGTAATCAGCCATTGCGATAATTCCGCTGACGTTTTGCGCTTCCGGTTTCGCGTTTGCAGTCTCTTTTTCTTCTTTCTCTTTGAATTCTTCTAGAGTCGCGCCGTCGCCGGTTCGTCCTCGCGCTTGCATGCGGGCAAAACGGATTTCAAGCGGTGCAGTAACGACAACAATGCTTCCTCCAAGGGTTTGTATGGTTTGCGCTTCGCCGATTGCGCGGATACCTCCGAGGCACAGCCGTGGAGCATCTTTGAATTTTTCTACACTTCTCTTGACGAGCACATCTGGTCCTTTCTCGGCGCGGAGTTCATTTACAACGGTATGCATGAGGTCGCGCGTTGGTTCGCCCAAGCTTCGGTGCTTGATTTCATCTCGTATCATGTCGCTGGTGGAAACAAATATAAACCCGTGCTGGTGCACGAGGTAATCCGCGACAGTGTCTTTGCCGGCGGAAGGGTGTCCGGTGATGCCAAGAAGTATCATCGTTGTTCTATTATCTACCCTCGGACAGTATTCGTTCAAGTACCGTGAGTTGTTCGCGGGTGTTTGCTCCGAGAGCCGCCACAGGGTCGATTGAGACTGTGGTAATGCGTTCGCCGTTTTTGTGCGCTCGCGAGGGGAGATCGGTCAGGTAATATTCCTGTTGCGTGTTGTCGTTTTTGATTTCTTTGAGGTTTTCCCAGAGCCAGTTGGCATCGAAACAAAAATAAGAGGGATTCACTTCGCGTACTAAAAGTTCTTGCAGGCTCGCGTCTTTTCGTTCGACGATTTTTTCTATCTCGCCAAGGGTGTTTCGGATAACGCGTCCGTAATCGCGGAAGCCCTCGCGCCAGCTTTCGAAATCGGGGATGTGCACTGTCGCCATGGTGATCGGCGTTTTCCCTTTCAGGTGTGCTTCGCCGAGTTTATTGATTGTTTCAGCATCGACAAGAGGATGATCGCCGTAGAGCACCATGATGTGCGTCGCTTTATCCTTCAGGAGTTCCTCGGTGATTTTCACCGCATGTCCGGTGCCGAGCTGTTCATTTTGAAATACATATTGATAGCGGGGTCCAGCGACAGATTTGACTTGATCGCTCCCGACTCCCACGACAAGGGTTGGTGGCACGTCTAATTTTGAGGAATCTACGGCATCCAAGAGATGCTGGAGGAGGGGTTTTCCGGCAAGCGGCAAAAGCGCTTTCGGGAGTTCCGATTGCATGCGTTTTCCTTTTCCGGCGGCGAGAATGACGAGTTGTATCTTGTTCATACTCACTAAAAAACACCTCAAGCGGTGTTGGCGCTATACTAGCGTACTACGTCACAATATTCAACCCCTTTTGACATACGTCAGATTTCGCAGTATTGTTTTTGCGGAAGTTAACCCCGTTAAGAGGAGGAATGAACTATGACAAAAAAAGAGTGGCGTCTTGCACGCTCGGGCCGAGGGGTTGCCGATTGGACCCCGTGTGTCAACTTTTTGCAGAGTGTTTGCAAGCAAATTGCCCCGCTTCATGCAGAATTTTTGCATGATTATCCGTTTTTGTGTGGGAAGTGCACTGTTGTATCACAGCCCACACCGCCTGCGATTCTCTTGGATTTTGAGCGTGTGCGGGAACATCCGAATATCCCTGTCATTCTGATACAGAAAGATATGAGTTTGATTCTCCATCTTCTGTTTAGATTTATCAGTTCGGGGATCAGAGGGAATTTGACGCTTGGTGTAGCAGACACAAATCCGTTTCATCCGGTGTTTCCGATTGTTCCGCGAAGTTACGCACCGTTCATGCCGCAACAACGCGAGCTTGCATGGTTTCAGAAATTTGCTGGTGAAGCATCGCTTCCGCGCCGGATCGAGCCGACCCGCCCACCATGGATGCCGCCGGAATGTTCTTTTATCGAAAACAAACAGCGCGGATTTCGACTGTCGAGCACTGCTACGGTAGCCGCAAAGTCGCGTAGAGGGTTCGTTCGCACGTGGCTTTCTCCGGAAGAGGAAGCAGCGGAAGCCGACGACATCCCTTTTGAGTGGTGATCTTTTACGAAAAAGCGCCCTGTCCTTCGGCAGGGCGCTTTCCTTTTACCTCAAATGAATTTAAATAATTTTCCTTCCTGAAGAATTCCAGCGGCGGAAGAGATGGACGGCGGCGAGAAGATAGAGGATGCCGACGAGAATAAAAATAAGTTTGCTTGATGAGATGGACATGCCGATATTGGTACCGAGGAGTCCGGTGATTCCGAGATTGATGCCCGAAACGACGCTGATGAAAAATGCGGTAGTATCGCGCGAATCTTTCCCGCCGAACACTGTTTTAGTTCCGATAGCCCAGCGATACAAGAGATATCCTGATGCGGCTCCTGAAATGATCCATGCGAGTTTGAGTAGAATAGTCAGTAGTCCATAGAGGGGACTGATAGGAAGTACGAAGAAGATCACTGGATATCCTCCGAGAAAGAGGGCGATTGCGGCAATGACTAAGCGTACTTCTGACCAAATAAAACTATAATGTTCCAACTTGTTTGGTGTCGTATGCTGTTTTATATCAAAATTTTCCATGGGGAAATTATAGCATAATCAAAAAATAAGAGGGAATCTCTATACTGAGGAGATAGTAATGGGACTCGGTCACACATAATTTTCTGCTGAAAATTTGTGCGACCCCGCCTCGTCCACCTTCGTGGACTCCGGCTTTCGAGTCCCTCAGCACGTCAAAATGATGTCTCGCTCGGACAGCTACCCAGCTGTCCTTGCGAATCATTGTGCGCGCTGAGGGACTCGAACCCCCGGCCCTCTCAACGTCAATGAGATGCTCTACCAACTGAGCTAAGCGCGCGTTAATTCACACACTCTACCAAAAACAAATATAAAAATCTATCTGATTTATTTTGACCCTACGGGGAGTCGAACCCCGCTTCCAGCCTTGAAAAGGCCGTGTCCTAGCCGATAGACGATAGGGCCACTAACTACATGAGAAAATATAGCATCTTTTGAAAAAACCGCAAAAATGCTATATTTTGCGGACTGGAGGAGTGGCTGAGATGGGATAGACATAAACTGCTTTATGTCTATCCGCGAGCGACCAAAATTTCTTACGAGCGAAGAAGCGAGTGTAGAAATTGGGAGTGCCCTTGTGGTGCGAAGCGAGAGACCACGAAGTCACGGTCCGCAAGCGGCCTCCATGTGAGCAGAGCGAATATATGGAGGAGTGGCTGAGTGGTTGAAGGCACCGGTTTCGAAAACCGGCAGGGGTGAAAGCTCCTCGTGGGTTCAAATCCCACCTCCTCCGAAGGAACGAAGTGACGAGGTAGGTGAGCAAACATGGGAATGTTTGCGTGTGGGATTTGAAAACCTTTTGAGCCTAAAATCAATCTGCAAGAATTTTAGCCAAAAGGTATACTGAAACTGTAAGTTTCTAACCACCTCTTCCATCAGATTGGAAACTTTTAACCTAAGTGAAACTATGAAAAAAACACGAAAAATTTTCTTTGTAATGGCTGGCGGTGGTCATGATACTGACCGTCATTATTACGACACGATTAAAAATAAACGCTCAACTAATGAGTTAGCTAAATTTTTGAAACCAGAGGAGGTTGGCCTGCTAGAAACTTATGCCCACGGGCGGCCTTATGCGGTTTGGGGTGCTGTTCCAGGAAGTGGCAATATACGAAACTGGGAAGCAATGGAACCTGGAGATTACGTTATGGTTTATCGACAAGGAAAGATTATACTTGCGGCGGAAATAGCAATGAAGATGAAAAATCCTTCTCTCGCAGAATATTTGTGGCAAAAAGATTCTGAGGGGAAAACCTGGGAATTAGTTTACTTCATGATAAATGAAGTTGATTTTAATATAGATTTCAAAAAGTTAAATGAGTATTTTGGATACAAAGAGAGTTATCATCCGCAAGGATTTATGGCGATTGAGCAGACAAAAGCAGACCAAATTTTAAGTAAATACGGGGATCTTATTTCTTTACTTAAAAAATTACAAAACGGCGAAGTGGTAGAAAAAATAGAAGTCGATAAAAGCCGAGTGTTTGAGGTTGTTGATGAAGAGGTAAAAAAACAACCTACTGAACATAGTGAGATGCAGTGGCGATTAATTCGGCTCGGACTGAGGTCACATTTTGATGTGTGGGTACCAGAGAATGACAAACACAGAGAATGGAATGGTGAACAATTTAGACCAATGGTTTTGAAAGATTTCCACGAAACCCTAGATGTTCCAGTGTATATAAAGAATATCGATACTGTTTGGAAACTGGGACAATCAGTAAAAGCTGCATTTGAAGTTGAGAACTCAACCGCAGTCTATTCAGGCATTCTAAGACTTTCGGACTTACGGGCGCTGACTCCGAATTCTAGCTACCCCTTGTTTATTGTGGCACCGAAAGAGCGAAAGCAAAAAGTATTTAATGAATTACACCGGCCAACATTTTCAAATCCCTATCTTAATCTTGACAAGATAGTGAAGTACCTTTCTTACGACTCTATAAGAAATTTAGATGAAACTGTGAAAGAAGATCCGACGAGATTTGATATTGATTGGCTTCTTCAAAAGGCAGAGACCATTACCCTTTCTTGATTCATGACAATCAAAATCACTTATTTCGTACACGGCACCACAACTGACAACGAGCAGCATATTTCTTCCGGCTGGAAGGATGTCGAGCTTTCTGAGCTTGGTGTACAGCAATCAATTGCTCTCAAAGATCAGACCAAAGACCAGAAATTTGATGTTGTTTTCTGCTCTGACCTAAAGCGTGCCCACGATTCTGCAAAGCTTGCTTGGGAAGGCACATATCAAATCATTCCTGATGCGAGACTGCGCGAATGTAATTATGGCACCCTAAACGGTGCATCTTCGGATATTGTCGAACCAATGCAGGAAGAGAAATGTATTGAGAAGCCATTTCCGGAAGGTGAAAGCTATGAAGATGTAAAAGCTCGCGTTGCTGATTTTCTTGAATTCCTAAAAAAGAACTACAACGGCAAACACATAGCTATCGTCGGGCACAAAGCTCCTCAACTTTCGCTCGATGTGCTTCTGAAAGGTAAGATTTGGAAACAAGCGCTTGCTGAAGATTGGCGAAAGACTAAAACCTGGAGGCCGGGGTGGGAGTATGAAATAATATAAATTATATGAAATTAAAAGAATCTTTATATATAAGAATCCTTGTTTGGGCGTACGAACAACAAGAAGCAGGTTTTACATGGGAAGATTTAACCAATGAATTTAAGTTGAATAATAAGCAACTTCAATGGGTGCAGAAAATATTTCGTTCGAATATGCCGTCAAGTGAAAATCTAATCGACCACTTGTTTTATCAAAATGACGAACACACTTTTGTAATAACAGCCAAAGGGACTTCTGCTGCCGTTCAATACCTAAACTTGAAGGAGGCAGAGAGAAGCGGGAAAAGAGCAGAGTATATTGCGTGGACAGCTATTTCTGTAGGAGTTATTGTTGGCGCAATACAGATTATTATCGGCTTTTTACAATTAAAATGAGTACGACTACTCAAGTCATTTTTATGGGAGAACTTTTCGATACAATTAAGTTTATTATCCCTCCACTCGCAACTCTATTAGCTGGATATATTGGTGTTCGCTATGGCTTCAAACAGATTAAAATAGAAAAACGTCTGGAGTTTATTGAGAAACAACTGAAAGAGTTTTACTCACCAATCCTCGGTAGACGGAAATATATACGCGCAAAAAGCGAATTTAGATTAAAGGTGGAAACGATATCTGGGAGACAGTGGAAAGAAAACGCTCAAAAAGGGATTCAGCAATCAGCAGAATCTGTAAGTGGGGAGATTGAGTATAATAATAAGCAACTCGAAGAAGAATTTTTACCTTTATATCGTGAAATGCTAACTATCTTCAGAGATAATTACTGGTTAGCCGAACCAGAAACGAGACAGTTTTATAATGAACTTGTTGAGTATGTGGAAGGATGGAATCGCTGGAAAGCGAAAGGGGTGACTGCGGAAACAATGCAAGAAATAGGACATTCGGAAGAAAAACTTAAACCTCTGTACGATGAGCTAGAAAAGAGAGTTGATATTTTACGATTCGAACTTTCGCAAAAATAGCGTAAGCTAGATCGAATAATCAACCTCATTTTTACCTTTGGTTGAATTCGGCTTTGGCACCTCAAACCATTGAGGGTGTTGCTTGAACATAACCCTCAATTCGCGCATGCTTTCATCAATATCCTTGAATTTGAGCCACGCTTTTGGTTCAAAGTTCCGGGCATCATCCCCGCCAGATTGGCAACTTTGAACTTGGTAACGAATAATTATGATTCTGATATTATGACCGACAAGAAAGCCATCCAAATCTTGAAAAAGATGCTGGATAAAAAATCTTTAACCACTGACGAGCGGGGAGCGATTCTAACTGCTATTGGCGTGTTAGGTTGGACGCTGCTTGCTGAAGACCGAATCAAAAGAATCGGAAAATCTCGAAGAGCCAAAATGGAAAGGGACGCTCAAGTCTAGCTCTACTTCTTCAACTTCAACGCCGGCAAAACCATAGAGAGTGTTGCGCCTTTATTTTCTCCTTCCGAGCGTGCAGATAGGGCGCCGGCATGGCGTTCCACAATCCTGCGCGCCATAAACAGACTGATGCCAAGCCCCTCGGTATCAATCGAGGATGCTTTTGCGGTGCGGAAGAATTGATTGAAAATGCGAGGCACATCCTCTTTTTTGATTCCAATGCCACCGTCTTTTATGCTTGTGACTATTTGTTTGTCTTTCACTTCGGTGCTGATTGCAATTGTCCCTCCGTCGTTTGAATAGCGGATCGCGTTATCTATCAAAATCTGCAGGACTGATCCGATGCGATCGGTGTCGATCGCCACTGGTGGTAATTCAGGCGCGAAGTTGGTCAAAAAGGTGAGATTTCTTTTTTGCAATTCTTTCGAATATGACGCCAGAAGGGGAATGAGAAACGCATTCAGATCAGTTTCGTGGAGATGGTAGAAATGGCTCGTGTCCGCGGCACGCGATGTGTCCATCAAAATCTCGGTGAGTTCAACGAGACTGTTGTTAGCAAGCTCGATTCGCTCAATCGCTTCGGCGCGCATTTTTTCATCTGCATTCTGTGTGCGTAATTCGTCAAGCGAGAGCTTGATATGTGTCATGGGCGTTCGGAATTTGTGACTGATGATATTGATAAATTCATATTTCAGAACGTCGCTTTCGCGCGCTTTAAACCAAATCCATATCCCAAATCCGATGCCAAAGAGACTTGAGACCGCGGGGACAATCCAGATGGGGAAGTTCGGATAATATTGCAGAAGAATAATGTTTGCGATATTGACCGCGACAAGTCCGGCGGTGCTTGCAATCACGAGGACAACATAGATGAATGCGCTACGCGCGACAATTTTTACATCAAGTAGATCTTGTCTCAAAATTCCGTAGGCGATCGGAATAACCCAAAGTCCGAAAAGCGCCGACATGATTGGATCTATGCCGATGCGATAGAGAGGCAAAATGGGTATGAGGCCGACACAGTACGCAAATATATATGCGGCCATAAAATACCAGAGCCGGTTTTTTTGCACCGTATCACCTTCCGTATATGAGCGACACAGTATGAACGAGAGGTATACGAGCACAATGCCTTCAAAGAGGGTCTGAAGGGGATAGAGGGCTCCGGGGACGTAGTAATTAGGGAAATAGAGGAATGGGGCGGAGGGTAGGAGGAACCAGTTGGTATTAAAGAGAAAGAGAGCAATCAAAGCGGCACTTGTTGTGTAAAAGAAAATGATAATGGTGCGGGCTTGTTTTGCCCGATTGGTAACGACAGCAATCAGATGCGCACTTGCGACAAAGGTGATGGGGGTCAGCATGTGGAAGAGAAATGCGAATCGTGATAGTTCAGGATCGATCAAGTTGATGCCGATGACATGCGAAGCGAGAAAAATTGCAAGGGGAATACACATGAGGAAAAAAAGGGCGTTGGTTGCTGACCGGTGCCCTTTGATGAACGCAAATAACCCCATGCCGATTGTGAGCACTGCTGATATCGTGATGCCGACATTCGTGACCAAAAGTTCAAGTATGCCGATCGATGATGGAATCATTTTGTGTGGAGATGAATATAGATATCCTCGAGTGCTTTCACAGCGTCGCCAGCGGCAATGTTGTTTTGGTGATAGAGGCCATCAGTGCAATCACCCGCAGCCCAGATGCCCCCCGAAACAATTTCGTCTGCTAGAAGATGAGCGCGTTGTGTTTTCGGATCAACGACAATATGTCCCCATTGATCAGTTTTAACCAAATCTTTTACGAAGCCTGTTGCGGGAAGCAAGCCGATTTCAACGAATATACCGTCGATAGAGATCTCTTTTATTTCTTTTGTTGCCGTATTTTCATAGATGATGCCGGAAACAAATTTGTCACCTTTCACTTCAATGACACGGGTATTTTTGAATATAGTAAGTTTCGGGTTTTTTGAGACTTTTTCAACTGTTATCGGATCGGCGCGAAAATCATCTCCTCGTACAAATAACTTCACTGATTTGCAGTACGCCATGAGTTGCGCGGCAGTTTCGAGTGCGGCATTGCCTCCGCCAATCACCACAACATCGCGATCGGAAAAAAGCGGTCCGTCGCAGGAAGCGCAGTAGGTGAGTCCTTTGTGTTCAAATGTATCAGCTCCTTTTGCCTCAAGTCGGCGGCGGCTTGAACCAGTGGTCACGAGCACTGTTTTGGCTTCAAATTCGCCGGCGGAGGTTTTTACCACAAAGCTGGAGCCCTTTTTCTCTACGGTTTCAACAAAGGAACCTTCTTTTATTGAGACAGTATCTCCTGCGTAGGCTTCTAAATGTTTTTTAAGGTTTTCCGCAAGCGTAAAACCGCTGATTGAGACTGTCCCGATCCAATTTTGGATGTCTTCAGAGACAATTGATTGCCCCCCGAAGTCTTTGGTGAGAAAAACAGTTTTGAGTTTTTTGCGCGCCGCATAGACGCCGGCCGCAACTCCGGCAGGACCTCCTCCAATAATAGCGAGATCGTATTCCATAGGGTATAGGGTACAGGGTTTAGGGATGAGGGGCAAGTTAAAAACAGGATATTGTATTTTTTGAGAGATACGGTAGGGTGTCTCTAGAGTTCCCAAACCCTCTAGGAGAAAGCGAAAAAGCTATGATTGACGTCAGACCGTTCATTTGCGTCCGTGGATTGGAGAAAACACCCGGCCGCTATTACCGTAAGGTCCGTCCAAGTAGCATCATTGTGCTGCCTTTCGTTCCCAGTCCGATTCCAAGGGAAACAGCACCGAAGGCCTTTGTTTGTTTTCAGGTCGGCACCAAGACTTTCTGTTGTGTTCCCAGAGAAGTGTGCCAATTCGACTGTCACACGGTTGTTCATGTCATGTTTGAACCGTACGGGGCTCTGAAGTTTGATGACTCCCTCGGCGAGTGGCAGGAAATCAGTACCCACGAAGAGTTTCTAAAGGAATTTTTCACCCATCCTGAAGAAGGTGTTCGGCACGCCATACGCAATATGCCGCAACCCAAAGATGTTTTGAAGGAGCCGGCACTTTTGCTAGGGGATGAGTTGCCAGCAACATCGCACACACCGCCACCGTTTGTGCAGCTTGCCAGTAGTCTCGGGGGTCTCCCGAAAGGTGCGCTGGATGAGCCGCCAGAGTTTCCGCGGGCGCCGGGCGACGGCTCTTGTCCCGAGTGTCATCAGGGATTGGAGCGAGATAGAGACATGCTTGAGTGCCCCAACTGCAACAAGCGTTTCACTTGCTGACAGTCAGCATTCGAAAAGGCCCGCCCCGATTTTATCGAGGGCGGGCCAATTCTTTTTAATATCTACAAGTTATTTCTTGCGTCGGAGAAATGCGGGCACGGCACCCCAATCATCGTCGTCTGCGACTGGCGTGGTTGGCTTTGCTTCAACGGTGGGTTTCTTTTCCTCCACCTTTGCCTGTTCCTTTTCTTTTGTTCCTGTTCCACCTGACATCAGTGTGTTAAATATGTTATTTCCTTTTGCTCGTTCTGGCGCAACGGTTTCACTAAAGAGACGGCGATGCGTACTCTCTGGAAATCCAGAGGCGATAACGGTAATCTTGATCTCATTTTTCTTCAGCCGGTCATCGCGCACGGTACCGAAGATAACTTTGGCATCCGGATCAATTGATTCGGTAATGATTTTGGCAGCATCCTGAATTTCAAACATAGTGAGATCGTCTCCGCCAGCGATAGAAAAGAGAACTCCTTTTGCTCCCTGAATAGAAATATCCAACAGGGGAGAGTTGATCGCTGTCTTTGCGGCTTCTTCCGCACGCTTCTCGCCTGACGCGGTGCCGATACCCATCAGCGCTGATCCAGCATTCTCAAGGATTGATTTGATGTCTGCAAAGTCTGTATTGATGATGCCGGGGATTGTGATGAGGTCAGAAATACCTTCAACTGCCTGCTTGAGTATGTCATCACACATAGCAAACGCGGTTCGGGCAGTAGTGTCTTTAGCGATATTTGCGAGCAAGCGGTCGTTTGGAATAACCACAGTCGCATCAACTGCCTTGCGTAATTCATCCAACCCTTCTTCGGCATAGCGCATGCGCTGTTGTCCTTCGAACGAAAATGGCTTGGTAACAATTGCGACAGTCAGTGCGCCAAGTTCTTTTGAAATTTTTGCCACTATCGGAGCTGCGCCAGTGCAGGTTCCGCCGCCGAGACCTCCCGCGATGAAGACCATGTCTGCACCCTTGAGCGCTTCCTGAATTTCCTCTTTGTTTTCCTCAACTGAACGTTTTCCGAGATCGGGATTCATGCCGGTGCCGAGGCCATGCGTGAGATTTTTTCCAATGTGGATCTTTTTCTTGGCAAGCGAATTCTGTAGATCTTGCGCGTCAGTATTGATAGCGATAAATTCAACCCCCCGTACTTTAGAGTTGATCATGTGGTTCACTGCATTTTTTCCTGAACCGCCGACACCGAGAACTTTTATCCTCGCGAATGCCTCGATTTCTGGTTTTATTTGTGGCATGGTACGAAACGCGCGCATTTGGTCAAGACGACCAAACACGAGCATTAATTATGATTAACGCTCCTGTCTTAAAATTTAACCGTATCATACAGAAACCCCCCAAAAAGAAAAGGGTTGATTAATTACTACAGCATGTCCTAATTTTCAGGAGGACTTTAGTGTTTTATCTGTATGTTAGGGCAAAAGCTGTCTTAAGAACCGTTTGAGCGTGCCTCCGGCTTTCTTAGCGATATCTACGCCGAGTGTGTTTACTTCATCATCTTGCGATAGACCGATGCGACAGAGGCCGTATACGACTGACCACGAGGCATCTTTGATGGGTTCGCGCATGCTCCCACTCCAGTTCATTGAAGCAATGCGCGAAGGGAGATTAAGGGATGATTTTGCGAGCTCTTCAAAGAATGAGACACCTGACCCGCCGCCGGTCAATATGATGCCGGCAGGCAAGAGGCCGTTGCGCCCGATTTTCTTGAGGTGCGCTTCTATGAGATCAAGGATGTCGGAAAGGCGTGCTTCGATAATGTCGTCAAGTTTCTTTTTCGGATATGTTGCGCCAGTGATTGCGCCGATTTTCACTCGTTCCGCTTCTTCAAGAGGAATCTTGAGGCCGAGTGCAATGTCGTTGGTGATGTCATTTGATCCGATTGGGAATGTTTCAAGCGATATTGGAATATTATTTTCAAACACTACAATCGAGACTGTTTCCGCGCCGACATTCGCCAAGACACTTCCCGCAATTTTTTGACTTTTGGTCAGCGTGACGAGAGATGCTGCGAGGGGAGCCGCGATGACCTGCGTTACTTCGATACCCGCTTCTTCAACTGCTTGTATCAAATCGTTGAGATGATTTTCAAGCGAAGTAATGAACAACACTTTTGCTTCAAGTTTGTTTCCTTTCATGCCTACGGGTCTTGCGCCGAGTACGGATTTTCCATCGACGCGATATTGTGCGGGAATGGTGTGAATGATTCGACGATTGATGGAAGCGGATTGCGGGATTGCGGATCGACTGGTTTCGATTGCTTTGTCCATATCAAGTTCACTAATTTCAGAATCTGCTCGCGAGACCGCGACGGTACCGGTTGAGGTTATAGATGAAAGGCCGATCCCGCCGATTGAGAGATATGCATTTTTTATCCGTATACCCGCGGATTTTTCCGCCTGACCGAGAGCGTGCTTGATTGCGCTCGTGACATCAGGTTGGTTGATGATGTAGCCGTGTCGGAGTCCACGCGATTCGGCAAAACCAGTCCCAATGACTTTTGGAACTGTCCGTCCGTTTTGCTCGGTTTCCTCTGCAATCAGGACTTTAACTTGATAGGTGCCGATATCAATTCCGGCGCATATTTTTCTTGCCATGGATACGTGAGGGGGAACTTCCGCGCATCAGGAGCGCGTAAAATTTTCTTTCCTCACTCTCCATTCTACTACCGTGTGTCAGTCCCTTCAAATGCAGTAATGCGTGGATAAACAGGAAACCGATGAATTCGAGAGGAGTTTTGTCGAATTCAGGTGCTTCTACACGTGCTTTCTCTGGACAGATGATAATGTGTCCTGCTGACGCTGAAAGAGGAAACGCGAGCACATTGGTGGGCTTATTCTTTTCGCGATAAATGAGATTGAGCATTTTTGATCTCTCTGGTGTGACGAACACGAAATCAAGCTCGTATTTTTTTCCGAGAATTTTTTCTTTGATGCGGACAAAAGGCAAGCGGGGAAGCTTGCCTTTTGTTTCGTTCTTAATAGTGAAATGCGGACCGCCCTGCATTATGAATTTGGCTTGCTCATCTTGTCTGGCAATTTGCCGAGTTTGACGAGCGCGATGATTTCGGTGCGGCGGCGAAGCTGGTTTAAGGCGCGTTTCTTGCGGGTCAAAGGGGATTTGTTACGTTCTTTATAGCGATTGCCGCGAACGGCTTTTACAATGCCCGCTCCCTGTATGCGCTTGTTAAAACGCCTTAACAGAGAAAGGCCGTTTTCGTTGTTAGTCCGTTCTATTTGAATGCTTGCCATAAGATTAACACTCTACCATATCAGAGCAGTATTTCGCAAGATTATCAGCGTTTTGATATTTTTTTAAGGTAATCCGCCAAAAGTTCAATGCGCACAGTCTCTTGCATGCGAGTCGACATGTTGCGGACAATAGCACTTCCTTCCATTGCTTCTTTTTGCCCCATGATAAGGACAAATGGAATTCCGAGATTCTCTGCAGTGGCGATTTGGCTCGTGAGTTTGTCTTTGGTGAGTGATTGTTGGACAGAAACTTTTGCGCGCCGCAACAATTCGATTATCTCAAGACTCTTTCGTTTTGCATCAAATCCGAATTGGATCAAATAAGCATGTGCTTTTTTAGGTGCATGGAATTTTTTGTGGACGGTTTTTCCTTGTTTGAAGATGATGGAGAGACCAACTGCAGGAACGTCGCGCTTGAGATCAAGTTTTTTTGCAAGTCCGCTGTATCGGAATCCAAGTCCCAATGTTTCTTCAGGAGTTTCTTCAGAGCCTGCGTGCAGAGTTTTTATGAGAAACACCGTGTGGCAGCAGACATTTCGATTCCCGAGCACGTGATTGTCTATTTTATAGGGGATGCCCATTGATTCGAGATATTCAAGCACTTCTTTGAAATGTGCGCGACTTGGTTCAGTAAGAGAAGCGATGGACTTCGGTGCATGCTCGGTGGCTTCGCGACATTGTTTGTTTTCGCACTCAATGGCCGAGAACAAGTCTTTTTTGATTTCTTGCCGGCAGTGCGCGGGAAGTTCGCTCAATTGTTTTCGATAGAATTGATGAACTTCGCGGGTGAAATGAGCGAGCGAATCTTTATCACCTACAGAATTGATATCTACATACAGATCATCAAATCCGGATTCGCGGAGTATTTCAAACGCCACTTTGATTAATTCGGCTTCGGCAATACTTTTAGATGTCCCGATAATTTCGAGATTGATTCGCTTGTACGCGCCACTAGCACTCTTTTTTTGATCGCTCCGTCTCGGAGTGCCTTCATAATAGAGCATTGCCGGTTGCGTGCCGGTAAGCAATTTTTGTTCCTCGCATATTCGCAGGAGAGCAATTTTCTCCTCTGCTTTTATACGGAAATCTTTTTCGTCTGTCAGCGCATAATTGCGATTGTGTGCATCTGATTCGATAATTTGTCGTGCCTTGGTGCTATCACCTTTTTCAATAGTGGGTGTTTTGATCGGTGAGAAACCATAGTAGCAGGCGATTTCTGCGGCATGGTCAAGGTGACTTAGTGCCACAGCTGACAACTCTTTGGGGGTGTGTTTTTCTCGACGGCGTTTCTCTTTATGCATATCTAGTGTGCAATTGCCGTTCCAGGGAACCACGAGAATGTTGAAAAGGGAAACAGACGGACAAAAGGTCGTCCCACAATATTTTTTGCAGGCAGTGCTCCCCAGCGGCGTGAGTCAGAGCTTGCAGATCGATTATCGCCGAGTACGAAATATTCATCTGATCCAAGTGTCACGGAAAAAAAGTCATTGCCGGCATGTACTACATAAGGTTCTGCAAGATTGATAGGATTGTCACCGTTTTGGGGAGTAATGGTGATTGCACTGCCGTTGAATTCAAGTGTTTCTCCGGGGAGACCGATAATGCGTTTGATGAAAAAAGTCTTTGTATCAAGAGGGTAGCGCATGATAATCACATCGTCTCGTTTAGGTTCTTTGAAACGATAGCTTACTTCGTCCACAATCAGATATTCGCCATCCAAAAATGTGGGCACCATTGATTCGCCGCTCACGATAAACGGTTGTGCCACGAATGTGCGGAACGCAAAGACGATAATAATGGAGATCGCTACGAACCGCACGGTTTCCCAGAAGTTGCTTGCCTGTTTCGGCGGCGTGTGCGCACCGGTGGTGCCGTGTAGTTCCATAATGGTTCGTATTGTAATACAGGTAGGTGTTTGACACAAGAATAATTTCTGTGTTGATTAGCTTTTTATTGATCGGAAACATTCTGAAATATTTTTCAACGATGTTGACCGCGTTGATTGTGATACTATATTTGCATGTCATTCATTATTGTAGGTTTGGGCAATCCTGGAGCTGAATATGACGGCACGCGCCACAACACTGGTAGGATGATTGCCACCGCGTTTTCCGGACAAGAGGAGTTTGAGTTGTTTTCGTATGATAAAAAAGCAAATGCGCAGGTAGCGGAGAAGAAAATCAAGAAAGAAAATGTGATTGTGGTGTTGCCGGACACCTTTATGAATAAATCTGGTGGTGCGGTTTCGCGTTTTGTGAAATCAGTAAAAGCGGCGCAATTACTTGCGGTGATTCATGACGATTTGGATTTGCCACTTGGCCGAATCAAAATTTCTTTTAATCGGGGATCCGGTGGACATCGAGGGGTGGAATCAATTACGCGCGCACTCAAAACAGAAGCATTTGTCCGCGTACGTATCGGAATTTCCAAAGATGCAGGAAAGGGGAAAGTGAAAAAGCCTGTGGGAGAAAAAGCCGTAGGTGACTTTATTCTGACAAAGTTTTCTCCTCTTGAACAAAAAGAATTCAAAAAGGTTTCAAAACTGGCCTGCGAAGCCTTGCATGTACTCGTGACCGACGGCCACGAAGAAGCGATGCAGAAGTTTAATAGTTGATTTTAATTGACTTCTTACTTTTTCCCGCTAGTATCTGTGGCGGGAGTATTTCGTGATTCAGGAGCTATCCTGAGCGAGTTCTTCCCATAAACCGCAAACACAAAGGTCCGAAAATGGAACCATCCCTCACCCTGTCCCGAGTCAACTACCTCTTGGGACGCAGAAGGAAAATCAGGGCAACCGATCTGATTCAATCAGAGTGGGTTGAAATCGTGAGCGCTATTCTCGAAGATGCCGCGCCACGATTTCCTCATCTCTCCGGTTTTTTTAATTCAACCACGTATGCCAAACGGCGATGTCCTTGTGAGTCTCATCAGCACGGGGAGGATCACATGGAACTTGGCGACGGAGTAAGTTACACTCCTCCTAACGGGATCAAGTGGATCCGAGTGTCTTCACTTTGTCCAAGTACGCACAAAGAATCCCCGTGGGAATCTGGCGCAACTTTTTGTGATCACCACTTACTGCTGACCACTGAAGGGAAATTTATGGAGTGGAGGGCAGAGTGCCAAACAGGCATACTTGCGCACTACTCGCCGGTCCATATCATCAAGAGAATCAAGGTCAAGCCAGTGAAACTCGATGTTTTGGATCTCTGTGATGTTCCCACTGACGGAAGTGCCACCTTCCGAGAACGTTGTTTGGGGGTGCGTATTCTCGAGCAGATAAGAATCCTCTTGCACTCAACGCTTGAGAAGCGGCGAGGATACATCACGGAAATGGAAAGGTCCTTAGAAACGGTTAAATCGGTGCGAGGAGGTATTTTGTCAAAAGGTGACATGGAGTAATTGATACGAAAACGGCCTCGGGGCAAACGCTCCGAGGCCGTCATCTTTTATTTTTTCGTTCCTGCGTAGGAGAGCGTCATGCGCTGTTCTTTTGGTTCAAACAACGTGATTTTGAAATCATAGGTCTTGCCGAGCTCGAGTGTTTCGCGCAGTTTTTCTTCGCTGCCAAATTCGCTGACATGGACAAGCCCCGCAACACCTTCTTCAATTGAGGCGAGCGCTCCATGTTTGTTGAATTTGATTACCACACCCTTCACGGAGTCATCTTTCTTGTATTTCTTTTCAGCTGGTCCCCAAGGATTTTCTTTCAGTGCTTTAATTGAGAGAGACACTTTTCCTTCTTTTATTTCAATGATGCGGACGCGCACTTTATCTGCCACTTTGAAGCGGGTGCGAGGATCTTCAACGAGTGCCCAATCGATTTCTGAAATATGAACAAGGCCTTCAAGACCTTCTTCAAGTTTGACGAAGATGCCGAAATCAACAGCGCCAGTAACTGTGCCTTCCACTTCATCACCAACAGCGTATTTCTCAATAATTTTCTCTTTCTCTTTTTCGCTCTGACTTTTCTCAGAGAAAATCAGTTTTCCTTCCTGCGGAAGTGCAGTGATTATGGAAACGCTAATGCGCGTACCCACAAGTTTTTTCAATTCTTCAAGTATGCGATCTTTATTGCCATCAGAAACTCTCGGATAATGTTCCGGCTTCAACTGCGATGCTGGAAGAAATCCTTGCAAACCCTGCCATTCAAGTATGAGTCCACCGCGGTTTGCCTCTTTGACCAAAAGTTCAAGCACGCTCTTCTCTTTAATAGCTTGTTCAGCTTCACTCCAGACAAGTGCGGTGCGCGCTTCTTTGAGCGACAACTCAATATAGCCATCAACATTCTCATTGCTGATGATTTTTGCAGCGATAATATCGCCGACATTGATCTTTTTGATCAGATCGCGCGCATTGATGTATTCGCGGCCGTAAATAATACCAGTTCCAAATGGAGGCAAGTCGACATACACGGCTGCACGCGCGCTTCCAAGGACCTTTCCTTCAATGACATCTCCTACTGATGGGGGAGTCGTGATAGTTGCACCCATTTTTTCCATGAGTGTTTCAGGACGATATACAAGAGGTTCGTCCGTTCCGTTTGCAGTTGCCCCTTCGACAACCACTGCTGTGTCTTTCTTCATGTGTGATAGTTGAACAGGATGTTTGTCCGCAACTTTCATACCCGTATGCAGACAAGGTTATTTCCTTTTCAATTCTCTTAATAATCACCTTTGGTAATGCATCCGCCTATATGCGGACGAGGTGTAGGAGCAGTATACGGATTTTTTCCACTTTAGCAAGACCATGTTTTCGAGATACAGATTCACAACTTGCTCCTGAAAGCTAAAAGCTATAAGCTAGTAGTTATCTATGATCATCACTTACCAAGGGGCGGAATTTTTCAAGGTGCAGTATGGCGATGTAACGCTCGCGTTTAATCCCATTTCCAAACAATCAAAACTCAAAGGCGGGCGTTTTGGCGCGGACGTAGTTTTAGTGAGTACCAATGTTCCGGATTTTAACGGCGTTGAAGCCGTGACGCTTGGAGACAAGAAACCGTTTGCGATTATGGGCGCTGGTGAATATGAGTTGAAAGGTGTGACGGTTCATGGACTTGCCACAGAGACTAAGTATGGAGGTGAGGCGCGGGTGAATACTGTCTACATGGTTTCGATGGAAGGAATGAACCTCTGTTTTTTGGGGGCACTCGGGAAAAAAGATCTGCCCGCTGAAGCGACCGAAGCGATTGATGAAATCGATATTTTGTTTGTACCGATTGGAGGGGACGGTGTATTGTCTGCAACTGAAGGGTACGAGCTCGCCGTTTCACTTGAGCCAAAGATAATTATCCCGATGCATTTCGGTATGATCGGCGCGAAGAACGCACTTGAAGTTTTTCTCAAAGAGGGGGGTGAAAAAGGAAAGCAATCTATTGATAAACTCACTATTAAGAAGAAGGATTTGGAAGGGAAGGAGGGAGAGATAGTCGTGCTTGCGTCCGCCTAACTTTAATTGAGCGGTTCTCACCACATATGTTATTTAAATTACTTGAGCGGCTTCGCAATGAGTCCGATTCATATCGCAAGAAAGTAGCGATAGTAGCCGCTCTGTGTATTACAGGCATAGTGATACTTGGATGGTCTATGTTTGTTTCCGGCGGGTTTGTCTACTCATACAGAAAACCGGCAGCCACAGTTTCTTCGACTTCTCCGATTACTGCAACCCGCGAAGCGCTGACACAGAGTGTCGGATTGCTCAAAGACCTCTTCTCCATATTTGGCGAATCCAAAATTATGTTTTCAGCAACGAGTACTGCATCACAGGAGACAGAAGATTGATTTTAGAAAAGGAAAAGGCGGCGCAGATTGCGTCGCCCTTCGTTTGTGTGCGGCAGTTGTAACTTATGCCGTCGTCATTCGCTCGAGGCAGGCCTCGAGCGATGTGCGAATGAGTTTCTCGAGTTGCTTCGGTTGGACATACAATTCGTCCCCGAAGACCCCGTTCACAGCCATCCTGCCACTCCAGCCGTCCAAAGTGACGGTGACGAGGACTCCACCGTCAGCGTCGCGGAGAGTGAAATCAATCCCCGGTAAACCATCTTCAAGTCGCTGCGTTCTCGGGTCGGAGAAAATGTTTAGACCCCATCCCTCAATCTCAGCTCTCAAAGGAAGGGTGATTACCTCGCGGGTGATTTTTGCCGCCGCTTCCTCGAAAGTTCTCACCCGTGACGTAAAGAGTGCTTTGGCACCGTGATCGGGGACCGAGACTTGCTCGATATCCCGAGCCATGGGTTCCAAGAGAGCAGGGTGTACATGACACAACCCGTGAACTTTGATAGTCCGATTGCGCTCATTTCCCCAGTCTTGGCTCATCTCGACAGCCATGCTGGCGGTCAGATCTCCTTGGTCAATTCTGACCCCTGGGCAGGAGCGGGTGAGACCGATCAGACGACTGACCCCAGTGATTCCGTCCCTGTTGAATTTCAGGAACACGGGTTGCAAGAGATGGGTTTTCTTTGCACAGGCGATAAACTTTTTTGCGTCCATAGCGGAGTCCTGTTGGTATGAAGGTTGATTGTTGAACTGTTGAGAACTACGAAAATCTATCAAACCTAATCATAGCATTTTATATCTCTTTTGTCAATAATTTCATTATGTTCAAAACTCTTGTTTCAAGCCCCATTTCTGATAGAATAGACCTATCATGTCGGAGAAAAAAGAAGTCGAAAAAGCGCCCTATAAAGGCGTTTTGGAAAGAAATATCACTGTTGAGATGCGCGAATCGTATCTCGATTACGCGATGTCCGTCATTACGGCTCGCGCGCTTCCTGATGTCCGCGATGGTCTTAAGCCAGTCAACCGTCGCATTCTCTACACCTGTCACGAACTCGGACTCCATGCCGGTGCAAAAACTCGTAAGTCCGCAAAAATTATCGGAGATGTAACCGGAAACTATCATCCACATGGCACCGTTGCCGCATATGAAGCCCTCGTAAAACTTGCGCAGGATTTTTCTATGCGCTATCCGCTGATCATCGGTCAGGGAAACTTCGGATCGATTGATGGCGACAGTGCGGCAGCCGACCGATACACCGAAGCGAAACTTTCCCGAATCGCAAGCGAAATGCTTCGTGATATCGACAAAGAAACAGTTGAATGGCGTCCGAACTACGAAGGTACTCGCAAAGAGCCAGTGGTTCTTCCTGCCGCTGTTCCAAACCTTCTATTAAATGGAACACTCGGCATTGCGGTTGGCATGGCGACTTCAATTCCGCCACACAACCTCCGCGAAGTAACTGACGCACTGACTCATTTGATTGATCACAAGGATGCGACCACAGAAGATTTGCTCGAATTCGTCAAAGGTCCTGATTTCCCGACAGGAGGTATTGCATACGGGCAGAAAGACATCCAACATGCATACGCTAACGGCAAGGGTGGTGTGGTGGTGCGCGGCGAAGCCGAGATTGTAGAAACAAAAGCGGGGTCATTTCAAATAATTATTTCTTCGCTTCCATACCGCGTCAACAAAGCTGATCTCATTATGTCGATTGCAGATTTGGTGCGCGAGAAAAAAATCGAAGGTATCAGGGGACTGCGTGATGAATCAACTAAAGATATTCGCATTGCGATTGATCTTAAAAATGGTGGCCATCCGCAGACTGTGCTCAACTATCTCTACAAACACACACAGCTTGAAGACACATTCCATTACAACTGTGTGGCTCTGGTTGACGGTGTTCCCCAGACGCTTTCTCTCAAGAGCATGCTGGAAAACTTTATTCGGCATCGTAAAGAGGTGGTGCGCCGCCGGACCGAGTTTGATTTGAGACGCGCCGAGGAAAGGGAACATATACTTCTCGGACTCACCAAAGCGCTTGATCATATCGATCGCATTATCAAGCTGATAAAAGCTGCGAAAGATGTTGATGCTGCGCGTGCAAGCTTGATGAAAGAGTTTAAATTCTCTGAATTGCAGGCGAATGCGATTTTGGATATGAAATTGCAGAAATTGGCAGGACTTGAGCGAAAGAAAATCGAAGACGAGCTTAAAACAATCCAAGCCCTGATCAAAGAACTCAAAGATATTTTGGCGAAATCTGTTCGCGTGCTGACCATCATCAAAACTGAACTTTCAGATATTGCCAAGAAATACGGAGATGATCGCCGGACAAAAGTGGTGAAGCACGAAGCGAAATCATTCTCGCTTGAAGATACGATTGTCGACGAAGAATCGGTCTTGGTGCTCACTGCAGGTGGGTACGTAAAGCGCACCGATCCTGAAGAATACCGCAAACAGCGCCGCGGAGGAGTCGGTGTGGTGGACCTTGATACCAAAGAAGAAGATGTCGTCTCGATGTTTTTGACTGCGTCCACTCACTCCGATTTGCTCTTTTTCTCCGATAAAGGAAAGGCGTACCAAATTAAGATGTATGAAATTCCAGAAGGTCGCCGAGCTACACGAGGAAAATCAATCATGAATTACCTTTCGCTTTCTGAAGGTGAGCAGGTAACCTCGGTCCTTGCGATGCCCAAAGCACTGAAACAATCTTCGTTGGCTTTGATGCTTATCACCGCAGAAGGTGTGGCGAAGAAAGTTGCCGCTGAAAGTTTCCACGATGTGCGCCGTAGCGGGATTATTGCAATGAAACTTGCGCCGAAAGATTCTCTCCGCACTGTCGCGTTTGTTGATAAAGGGGACAGTGCTATTGTCGCAACTTCAAGCGGTCAATCAATTCGTTTCAAAGAATCTGATATTCGTGTCATGGGACGTGCTGCGGGCGGGGTGCGTGCGATCCGGCTCAAGAAAGATGACAAAGTAATCGGAGCCGATATTGTAAAGAAAGATGATAAAGAGCCGCTATTCCTTGTTGTATCTGCAAACGGATTTGGCAAGACGACTCATTTGAAAGAATACAAAATCCAGAAACGAGGTGGGTCAGGAATTAAGACCGCAAAGGTTACCGCAAAGACAGGCACGTTGATTGCCTCGCGAGTTCTCGTGGGAGAAGAAATCGAGATTGTTGCAATTTCTAAAAAGAGCCAAGTTATTCGCGTGTCTGCAAAAGAGATTCCGGTGCTTGGTCGCCAAACACAGGGAGTTCGCATTATGAAGTTGCGCGAGGGAGACAGACTCGCTTCAGTCACTTGCCTCTAATCGCTTTTCGCTACTCGCTCTTCGCTTTCAGCAATTAATATATCCTGTATAATAGAAGGGTAGCTTTCTCCTATGTTCATCCACCCTCGATCACATTTGTCGCATCTTGGCATACAATCCGGACAGCAGATTGCTGATTTTGGTACAGGGTCGGGTTTTTATGCATTTGCCGCAGCTGAAATGCTGCATGGACAAGGTAAGGTATTTGCAATTGATATACAAAAAGATTTACTTGACCGCCTCAAAAATGAGGCGGTGCGGCGCGGACTCGATACTGTTTCGGTTGTGTGGGGAGATGTTGAACAACTGGGGGGTACGCATCTACGCGATACATCAATTGATCGAGTCATTATTTCTGACGTGTTGTCTCAAGCGGAAGATCAAGGAAAAGTTGCTGCCGAAGCCGCACGTATTGTAAAATCTAATGGTAAACTATTAGTGGTTGATTGGAGTGACTCTTCTGATTTGTCGGGTCCTGATCGGAGTCATTTGATTTCTGCCGAGAACGCGCAGGTCCTTTTTGAAGCAGTTGGGTTTGCGTTTGAAAAGAAACTTCCGGCCGGAGGCCATCACTACTCATTTATTATGCATAAAAACTAACCGTGCGGGACATCAGCATATTTCAACTCATTCTACTCTCTGTTTTCGGGGTTTTTGTCATTGTCGGTATTATTGTAGTTTCAGTTTACGGAGCAAAAGGAGGCGCTTCCCAGACGCAGTCTATTTCAATGACGGTGTGGGGAACACTCGATAGGCAACAAATGCAACGAGTGATTAGCAAAGGGTTGAGCGGGCGACAGCTTCTGAAAGTCAATTATGTGGAAAAGAGCGAGAAGACATTTGACGATGATTTGGTGCAGGCGGTGGCGACTGGCTCGGGCCCTGATATTGTATTATTCCGCCTTGATTCTCTGCTCTCTGATTTGCCGCTTATCGTACCCATTCCCTATGATTTGTATCCCGCGCGCGATTTCAATGACACATTTATTGAAGAGGGCAGGCTATTTTTGAGTTCTACAGGCGCGCTCGCAATTCCTTTTACGGTTGACCCATTGGTGATGTATTGGAATCGTGATTTGCTTTCGCGTGAAGGATTTGGGACTCCGCCTCGGTTTTGGGATGAGGTATTTTCGGTAGTCCCGAAACTTACCAAAAAAGACAGTAATGGTACGATAACCCAAAGTGCAATAGGACTGGGGGAGTATGGAAATGTAAAACATGCAAAAGATATTCTTGCGGCAATGATATTGCAGAGCGGGAATAAAATTGTTTCGTGGAATCGCGATCTCACTTCCACAAACGTTGATTTGCAAGAGAGTGACAGTCTTGCGCCGAGTGTCCTCTCTTTCTACACCCAATTTTCAAATGCCCAAAAGCCTGTGTATACATGGAACCGCGCGCTGGTGGATTCCCAGAGCATGTTTCTCTCAAATCGCCTCGCTCTCTACATTGGGTTTGCATCCGAAGCAAGAGACATCAGAGCCAAGAGTCCAAATTTAAATTTTGATGTGGTATCACTGCCCCAGTCGCGGACTGGCAACGTAACGGGTACACTCGGTCGGCTTTATGGGTTTGCTATCTTGAAGAGTTCGAGTGTTTCGGGAGCAAGCATGGTTGAAGCGATCAAATTACTTACGAGTGCAATAAGCAATCAAGAATGGATTTCTGCTAGTGGGTTTCCGCCGGTACGCAAAGATGTGAAAGTGTCTTCAGGAGATGCATTTCAAGCTGTATTTTCCCAATCGGCGCTCGTGTCGCGCGGATGGCTTGACCCTAATCCTGCGCAGTCTGACGTTATATTCAAAGATATGATAGAGTCAGTAGTTTCAGGATTTACTTCGGCATCATCAGCAGTCTCGACTGCGGCACAACAATTACGCTATTATTCACCGCGACAATGAGAAGATACGTTATTTCAAGCTTTGGGATTTTGATGTTACTTGTAGTCGGTTTTTTCCCTCTGCTTGGCTTTGCGGGATCATGGGTTCCCTCGAATCCCTTAGTTCCTGCGTGCAACACAGGGATTCGCAATGGTACGCTTGAAAATCCATGCGGCTGGGAACAGTTGATTGTACTTGCCGACAACATACTCAAATTTTTCCTCTATATTTCTGTCCCGATTGCCGCTATTGCATTTGCATATGCCGGCTGGCTCTATCTTTCTGCGCGCGGGGATCATTCGCAGATTAGCAAAGCGCATGAAATATTCCTCAACGTTGCGATTGGACTCGTTTTTGTGCTTACCGCATGGCTTATTGTCGATCTGATTCTCAAAGGACTGGCTAATCCAAGTTCTTATATTTCTGTTTTGGGTCAGCCCTAATTTAAAAATGTGCCTATGAAAAAGAACATACTAAATATAGTAGCGCTGTCATCGGTGATTCCGACAATCGCTTTTGCAGCGGACTTCAAATCTTTTGTGAATACGACACTAACCTCCTTCAGCAGTGTCATTAGCGCACTTATTGCAATTGCCGTGTTCCTTCTCATTTTTGGGATTTTTCGCTATATCACCGCAGGGGATAATCCCGAGCGGATTGCCGAGGGAGGGAAGTTGCTTTTCTGGGGTTTAATTGCCGTTTTTGTGATGTTTAGTTTTTGGGGACTCACTCGTATTATTTTGAACACGTTCTTTTCTGCAGGGGATTTGACAGGATTTCAGCTCGAGAATAGGTTATTTAATACAAATTAGTCGCTGTTGGTTTTTCCACAACTGGCTTGTATTTACGCAAGAAAAGTCTACTATAAGCAGTAACCCATTATTTTTAAAGGGATCATAATGAAAAAAGTATCTTTACTCCCACTCCTTACTCTTTTAGCGCCCTCACTTGCTTTTGCAGCAGTGGATTTTGATTTGACCACCGATGGCGGCGGCCTCAAGAATTTTGCCAATAATGTTGGAAGTGTCTTGGATGTTGTCGTGATGGTATTGGTGACTATTGCAGTCTTTGTTATTATCTGGGGAATCTTCCAGTTTGTAGTCAATGCCGGAGATGCGGAGAAGCGTGCAGAAGGAAGATCAAGAATTCTCTGGGGTGTGATAGGAGTCTTTCTTTTGTTCTCTGTCTGGGGACTGATCAATATACTTTTAAGTACGTTTGCTTTGACTAATGAAAATAGTAGGACAATCCCTTCAGTGTCTCCTGGAGGATTTCAGCCACTATAAAAGCGACTAGCAAGCCTCTTTCTTTTGGGGAGACAGTACTCATAAATGAAAGGTTATTTCCTGTTGTTTTCAGGATTCTGTTATCCACAGAACTCTTGTTTTTCTTCACTAGCGTGTTACTCTAATAGGGCAAAAGCGCATAAGCTTTTCAAAGGGTCTCTAGGCTTTTAAAGTCTAAGGTCAATACCCTTTTATAAAAAGTTATTATTAATTATCAATTTAGAATGAAAAAAGCATATATTGCTTCAGGGTTGTCGAGTCTCGTGCCGTCGTTTGCATTAGCAGCTGACGTCACTGTACAAGGAGGTATCACAACGGTGGCCGCGGCCATCGGTTCGATTCTCGATATTATCGTACCGGTACTTGTCACCATCGCGGTCTTTATCGTCATCTGGGGTATTTTCCAGTTTGTGCTCAATGCGGGAGACGAAGAGAAGCGAAAGGAAGGACGCTCGAAGATCCTCTGGGGCGTGGTAGGTATCTTCTTGATGTTCTCTGTTTGGGGACTCATCAGTATCCTTCTCAACACCTTTGCGCTCAACAACACCTCAACTGGTGTGACTGTCCCATCAGTTCAGATCTAAGTGTTTTTCTTCGGGGAAGTGGAAGTGACCCTTTTGCGTCTAGAGTGCTTTATGTCGTAGTTCCTACTCATTGTGCTTAACAAAGTCATCGAGAATATACTGAATCCATTTGTAAACCTCCTTATAGGTGTTGCAGTGATTGTGTTTCTTTGGGGACTGGTGGAGTTTGTCGCAAAGGCAGACAACCCAGAAGGACGTGAGACAGGACAAAAGCATCTCTTGTGGGGAATTGTCGGACTCGCTATTATTTTGGGTGCCGTTGGTATTCTCAAAATAGTGCAGTCGACAGTTCTCGGACTCTTTCCCTAGTTAAGTTAAAATCTTAAACCAAAAACCTCGCCCTCTAGGCGAGGTTTTTGGTTCCTTGTCTCATCTCTTGCGATATATCGTAAGAGATGAGACAGGAGAGGGTTTTGTTTTTTGAGAAAAAGAAAGCGGCTCGACCTGAAAGGTGCGAGCCGCCTGCGTAACCGTTTCCCGAATGATTACGGGAGAACACCTCGTCCGAGGATTTCCTTGAGTTGGAGGGGGATGGGAATCCCCCTCTGCTTGCTCGTCATCGAGCCTGCAAACAGCAGCTCATTCTTCTTGACGAGTTGCCAGTCTCCTTCCCGACCCATGTCGGGTTGAGCCCAGACCCCTCGGAATGTCCCGTCTGCCGCCTTACTGCCAACGAACGTGAAGACCGCGGGCATTCCGCTGGTCTCGAGGACGTAGGTCGCCCTGAAGACGACATTGGTGTCCGACCACTCAAACACTGTGGTTCGGTACCCAAACATCCGATCGTTGACTGGCAAGTCGTTGCGGGTGGTCTGGTGTATGAACACCTCCCACTGCCGCTGGAGCATCGGGATTTTCGCGTGCTCGGCCAGTAAGACCTTGCTCCCATCCTTGAGGGCCGCAAGTCCAACCAATCCGATAGCGTAGCAGACCCCCATGCCGATGAGGAATTTCTTGAACTTCCCGTGGGTCTGACTGATGCCAATCCCGAGTAGGGGTATGACGACCCAGAAACATAAGAAGTAGTTTCCAGTGATGAACTGCCACGGACTGGTCCCAAGACCAAGTCCAATCGCAAGCATCATCATCCACGCAAACCCGAGGGCTAACCCCGCAGAGATCAGAGTTTCCTTGATATTCAATGCCTCCAAGAACTCACGCCAGGGTTTTCCCTTCAGAAGCCAGACAACAATTCCGAATAAGGTGAGTCCAGCCAAGGTACCTACTACCCAAGGAGTACTGATACCTTTCAACTTGTCTCCAAATTGCCACCACAAGACCGCAATCACTGTGAGTATCACTGGTATGCCAATCAACCATCGCCACTTTTTTGCGGGTGTGGTTGTGGGAGTAGGTGTTCCGGCACTTGCACCTGGAGCTTGTTGTCTAGCCGCTCCCGGTCGTGGCATTGCTGAGAAGTGTCGGATCGCCCCGATAACACAGGCAACAGCAATCGTCAGAAGGAAAGCCAGCCCTGTAAGGATTACCGTAGTAGCGTACATTGGTCCCATCGCCCCTTGTGTTGGTTGTTTCAAAACAAAGAAGGAGACGACGCCAAGTATGATGCTGATAACAACAGCCACAAGCGTAATCCAGAACCACTTCCAGCTACTTGAGAGGGCTGTTTTAACAAGGGGGATCAGGGATCTGTACTTTCCCTTCAGCCATTCCCATGATTTTCCGATCCAGCGGCCTGTGTTGAACCACCAGTTATGGGGGATCAAGTTAGGGTAGCTAAATCTCAAGGCGACTGCCAGGGAGAGAAGTAAAGACCACTTGAGGTAGGGCCAGACCTTTGTGAAGGTTGGGGATTGTGGTGGAAAGAAGGTCACCGTAAGAAACAACACGGTGACCAAAGAGATCATGACAAGGAACAGTTTTTTCATGCGTTTTTCGGTAAGTAAGAGGTTAGGTGTTCTAGAGTGTATTTTACGGTATTAAATAGATTTTGTCAACCCTTATATAAGGAAATAGAAAACCGGCGCAAGTCTGACTTGCGCCGGCTGTTACCAATGTGCGTATGATTTCAGGAACTTCCTGTGGTGTCCGGATTTTCACTTGCCGGCGTGCTTCCAGTTTCCTCGGTGAGACTGCTCGGGAGGTTCAACAGATTTCCCATACCACCTCCTCCGCCAACTTGGAGAACTCTGATTCCTCCTCTTCCAAAGGCCTCTGCGATTGCAACCTGCATTCCGCCAGACTGAGCCATTGCCTTGTACCCCTTTGCTCTGCCAAGACCGTCAGCCGCAGCCAAGGCTTGTTTTCCCTCTGCTTCTTGCAGTGCAGCGAGTTTCTTTTGTTCGGCTTGGAGTACCTTCCGTTTCTCTGCAAAGATGGCGTCGAGTTGTGCCTGTAGAGATTGGTCTTTGAGAGAGCAACTGATGAGATTAATCTTGAGTACTCTTTGCCCATAGTCCCTTTCAGCACTCACCACTCGTGGCTCTTTCTCATCCTTTTTCTTCACAGGGATACCCTCGTTCACCTTAGCGCGCAGGTCTTGCAAGAAATCGCGCACCGCCTCCTGCTTGTCGATAATGGTATCCCAGCTTTGGGTGGTGGTCCACTCTCGAGTTACGTCTCGGATGGTATTGCAAAGGGCACTAAGCCACTCTCCCGCCGACGAAAGTCCGGCTGTCCGGAACAAGGTCTTTTGCGGATTGATGGTCTCAGTCTCCATCACGAGTTTGAAAACCACCTCCACTTGCTCGCGTCCTGTCTGCTGGGGTGTCGGATTTCCTCCGGGCGCACCAGCTTCCTTGCTTTGAAGCAGTTCATTCAAGGACCCTTTTCCAGTCTTGGCGTCGTCGATTACGATGCCGTACTGCGTGTAATGAAAGTAGAGCGAATCTACTAGTTCATCACGAGGGGACATGATGATGTTTGCAGAAGGCTGACCACTCGCTGTTTCCTCTTGTCCGTACTTGATCCACCTGAATCTGTAGGTGAACACATGGTATGGGGGGAAGCCGACCCAAACTACTCCGAATTGTTTCTCGAACCATGTTTCGGAGTTTGCTATGCGCAATTCTTCCTTGAATTCGTCAGTGAACCTTGGTCTATCCGGATAGCTTCCGTCAGGATTTGTGACGAGTTTTCTTTCACTGAAGGTTAAGTCTCTTTCTTTGCGGCGCGCTGCTCCTTGTTTTGTGAGTTGTAGCGCGTAGGGAGTGAGATTGTCGAGAGAGGCTTTGGCAATATCGAAGTCCCTCGGATCAATGATGTGGTTCTCGACAGACATAATCCACCGTACGCATTTTTCGCCGCGCATGATGGCTTTGAGCTCACCTTCTGTTCGAAAGGTGACGAATTTGTTATGGTTGGCCATTTCGCTTAAAAGCCAGCGAAGAGCCAGTCGCAACGCGATGAGGAGACCCACGATGAGTCCCAAGAGGAACAGATTGAGTAGGACCAACAGTAGCAGTTGCTGCATACACTTCCTTTTGGTTTGATGGTTTGTTTTTCTTTCAGTGATTCGGTATTGGCGGTGTATTACAAAGTCACACGTCAATGTTCAAAACTGTGAAGGATAATATCATTTATTTGACCTAAAGTCAAGTATTTGATATATGATTTTAGGGCTAAGTTTGAGCATAAAAAAGCCGCCCGCGGAGCGCGTGAGCACTCGGCGGGCGGCGGCTTTGGTCGCGTTCAGGCGACCGGTTCGGAGATTTGAGGTTTGAGCACTTTTGAAAAGTCTTGGAATCTGACGGGTTTTGCGAGCACTTGAACAGTGTCGCTTCCCCCGATAAGTTCCAGTGCTTGTTCTACTCGGCCACTCATCAGAACACATCCGACATGCGGCCAACGAACTCGGACTAATTGGATGAGCTCCCAGCCTTCAATGCCTTTGGGCATGTTCAGGTCGGTGATGAGGGTGTCTATCTCTCGGTGAGATTCTTCGAGGATTTGGAGCGCATGCTCCTTTCCTTCTGCCACAGTAACTCTGTGACCTCCCAACTCCTCCAGCATCTCCCTGATCAATTGTCCGACCAAGGGTATATCGTCTACAACCAAGATGTTCATTTTACAAACTCCTCCTTGCCTCGTTGGTTAAACTACGAGGTCCAATATAAAGTATAGCATACTTTTTAACCCTAGTCAAATAGGGTGTTTTGTGTTCTGGTGCTGGGGAGAGGACTTGAATCTTACAGATTCAGTACACCTTTTGGGTATTTTCTTCGCAAGCTCGAAAATACGCTCAAAAGGTTTTCAAGTCCTCATACACGAGCAAAATAATTTGCTCGCTCCTATGCTTTCTCATTTCCTTCGTGTGCTGGGGAGAGGACTTGAACCTCCATGGATTGCTCCGCTTGCTCCTAAGGCAAGTGCGTCTGCCAATTTCGCCACCCCAGCTTTATTATAAAAGTCCCTGTGTCCGCAAAGCAGAAGATTCGACCCTTACAGGGTCAGTACGCCTTTCCGATATTTTGTTCGTCCTGCGGACTCCAAAATATCTGGAGAAGGTTTTCGACTCCTGACGCGAGCGAAGCAGTTCGCTCGCTCTGGGCGGATTACCTCGCTCCGCTCCATAATCCGCCCAGCAGGAGTCGAACCTGCGACCTTCTCCTTAAGAGGGAGCAGCTCTACCAACTGAGCTATGGGCGGTCTAATTGGGAAACTGTAGCAATTTTTTGATAGCTTCGCAATAATGCTATACTTTTACCTACGAAACATTCTTAATTTTTTCTCAATGATTACTTTGATACAAAAATACAGATTGGAAGTGGCAGCAGGTATCTGCGGAGCGGCGGTGATGGTGTTTGAATTGCTGGGTTCGCGCGTTATGTCTCCATACGTGGGTACATCAACATACGCATGGACAAGTCTGATCGGAGTGGTGTTGGCCAGCTTGAGCCTCGGATATTTTTTAGGTGGTCGGCTGGCGGATCGCAAGCCCCATATTGAATTTCTTGCAGGCATCATTCTTGGTTCGGCAGTTACAGTTTCGATCATGCTTCTCTTGAAAGACAGCGTTTCCGCGATTGCCGCAACTCTTCCGGTGATGCTTGAAATAAAAACACTGGTGCTTGCGGTTATTTTGTTTGCGCCTTCGAGCGTGTTGTTTGGCATGGTGACGCCGTATGCGGTCCGGCTTCGTATGGAGAGCGTTGCGCACGCCGGTCAGACTGCGGGCAATTTGTATGCGCTTTCAACCATAGGAAGTATTACCGGAACTTTTTTTGCGGGTTTTTATCTGATACCGTATTGGGGTACAACTTTTGGACTTTTAGCACTTGCTCTCGTACTGGTATGTGCTACCGCTTTGCTTTTGGGAAAGGCAATTTTTCGGGCACATTTTTTACTTCCGACGATTCTTGTTTTGATCTTGCTCTCCCTTAACCTTTTTTTTGCACCTACTGCGTATGCTTTCATGGTGGATACCGATACGGAATACAGCAGAGTGTTAATTTTTGAGACTCAAGATCCATATACCAGTAAACCGATTCGGGGATTGATGATGGATCCGTATGGCACACAAGCAGCGATATTTACTGATGGGACTGACGATCTGGTGTTTGAGTACGCTAAGTTTTACCGCCTTGTTGATTACTTTTTCCCTCAACCAAATCACGCGCTTTTAATTGGCGGATCGGTATATACCTATCCGCATGATTTTTTAAAACAATTTCCCGCAGCCACTATGGATGTAGTTGAGATTGATTCAGGGGTGACCGATCTTGCGCGGGAATATTTTGGACTTACGGATAATTCGCGCCTCACGATATTTCATGAAGATGGGAGAATGTTTCTCAATAGGGAGGAAGGCAAATACGACGCTATCTTTATAGACGCGTTCAATTCCGGTTCGAGTGTTCCATTTCAATTGACCACTCGTGAAGCGATTCAACATGTACACAACATGCTCAATCCTAAGGGAATAGTGATGGTAAATATCATTTCCGCAATTACCGGTGAGCAAGGAATGTTTTTACGCGCTCAATATACAACGTACTCGGAGTTTTTCCCGCACGTGTATGTATTTCAGGTGGATTCGGAAAAAAAGAGTGACGAAACACAGAATCTTATATTGGTCGCGCTTACAGGCGATTTTGTACCTACCTTTATTAGTTCAGATTTTGAAACACAGAGACGGTTGCAATTGTTATGGCGTCTGCCTATAGAAAAAGATTTGCCTGTTTTGACTGATGACTTTGCACCGGTTGAATACTATCGGCGGAAGGCGCTGTAAGGAGGGGATTTGAATCTTACAGATTCAGTACACCTTTTGGGTATTTTCTTCGCAGGCTCGAAAATACGCTCAAAAGGTTTTCAAGTCCCACACGGAAACACGGCTCCCATTCGCTTTGCGCCACAAGGGCACTTCTTGTTTTCTAAATCGCTTAGTCTACGACTACAGGTCACTCATAAGAAAACAAAGTCGTTCGTATGCCCGGGGTGGGACTTGAACCCACACTCCTTACGGAATCCGATCTTAAGTCGGATGCGGCTGCCATTACGCCACCCGGGCAAGTTATACAGGGTTTAACCTGAAGGCCACGGCGGGAATCGAATCGTACCGATTCAGTATCCCAATTGGATTTTTTCTTCGTTTTCCAAACTCGAAAAAATACTCAATCGGGCTTCGATTCCCGAACGGAAGCTACGCTTCCTTGAGGCGTGGGCGGGAATCGAACCCGCGCATGGCGGTTTTGCAGACCGCAGCGTTACCACTTCGCCACCACGCCGTCTGTGTACTTTAGTATACGATTCGATTCTCGCTTTGGGAATCTAACCCTACTTCCTTTTTTGGTCTTTGGCAGAGATATCTTCTATTTTCTGTCGGTTTTTTTCTCCCCAATCAATTTCGCACTTGAGTCGAGGAACTTGTGCCATGCGCACGTGCTCATCTATATATCCTCGCATATCATTAGTGCGGCGCTGTAAAAACTTAAGCGCGGCTTCCTCTTCGCTTTCTGGGTAGACCGTAAAAAAGATAGTAGCATACTTCAGGGTGTCTGACAGCTCGACTCGTGTGACGGTGATGAGCGAATGCCCTCCAGTTTCGCGTGCAATATACTCTGCAGAAAATCGCGCGATAAGAGAAAGTATACGCTCGCTTCGATGATCTGTTTTCATGCTGTTATTTTACTGTTACCACAAAGGCTTCAAAGCGATCTCCGGGTGCGGGTTCAATTTTGGATTCAATCATTGCGCCGAATTCTTTTCCGGTGCCGACTTCGTCAACTTTGTCTTTCAAGTGTTGAAGGCCTTTGATTTTTCCCCGTCCAATTTCTGTATCGCGTCGCAGGATTTTTATAGTTGCCCCGCTTTTGATCATTCCGGATTCAACTTTTCCTCCGATGACGAACCTTCCTTTTTCGCCACTGAATAATTTCAAAACTTTTATGCGACCAGTTTCTTCTTCAATTTCCTTCTTAGGACGCCGTTTTGTTGCTTCCTCGGTAAGCCATTCGGTCAGGCGATAGATGATATCAAACGTCATGACAGAAATTCCGAGGCGTTCGGCTGATGCTTTTGCAGATTGATCTGTTTTTATATTGAATCCAATCAGGAGAGAGTTTTTACTGGTACTCGCGGTTTTTATATCGTTTTCAGAAATTGCTCCGACAGTACTGGAGAGGATTTTGAAGATCACATTTTCAATTTTTACTTTTTCAATCTCATGTTTGACTGCGGCCAGTGACCCGAGGGTATCTGCTTTGAGCACTAAGGGGATTGTTGCTGTATCTACTTCTCCTTCTATCTCCGTAGCCACTGCAGACTGCTGCTTCAGGCTTTTGATTTTCTGCGCATAGGCGGCTACCTGTTTTTCTGCTTCAGAACGGGAAGCAGTAATGGTGAATATATCTCCAACAACCGGAAGCTCATTCCATCCCGCGATTCGCACCGGCTGTCCGCAGACAGCCTCTTTTGTCTGTATTGCTGGATAGATTTCGATTGAACGCACTGGAGAGTATGATTTGCCAGAGAGGAGCATGTCCCCTGTATGCAGAGTCCCTTCTTTGATAATCAACGTCGCAATGACTCCTTTTTTCTGGTCAACATGTGCTTCAATGACGAAGCCAGTTGCTGGCTGTGAGAGATCTCCAGTCAAATTTTGGATGTCTGCCATAAGTACAAGGGTCTCCAAAAGTTCAGGAATTCCTTTGCCGGTCAGTGCAGAGATTGCAACCCATGAAATGTCCCCGCCATACCCTTCAAGATATACTTCATGTTCGGCGAGATTTGCTTTGATACGTTCAATATCAACATTCGGTCTGTCTATTTTATTGATAGCAACGAGATAGGGGAGCTTTGCGGCTTTAATGCAGCCGAGCGCCTCGAGTGTCTGCGGCTTGACTCCATCTTCGCCAGAAACCACTAGTACGGCAAGATCAGCAGCTTTGCTGCCGTGTTCGCGTATCGAACAGAATGCCGCGTGTCCAGGGGTATCAATAAAGGTAAGTCGGTGTTCTGTTGAAGTTTTATCAGTAAAGATCGCCTCGTAGGCGCCAATGTGCTGGGTGATTCCACCTTTTTCTTTGTCTACCGTGTTGCTTTTTCGAATGTAATCTAGGAGTGTGGATTTTCCATGATCAATATGCCCCATGACAATAACCACAGGCGCACGCTTTACTATTGCTTTTTGAGTTTGTTCTTTTTTCATGTGTTGCACGTCTCATTGCTTTTTCGACTCGCGGATTGCAGTCGTGATCGCTTCTCTTTCCTCCTCGGTCAATTCATATACTGAAACACCTTTTTGTATAGGTTTGCCGTAAATACCAACGAGCCCTCTTGAATAGATGCTTGAAATAACTAACCCGTCGCCTTGTTCGTTGACGAATGCACTGGAGAAACTTTGTTCTCCACCACCCCCGCCTCCTTTGAACGCTTGGAAGCGCACCGTGCCGATTCCTTGCACCGATTTTTTGAGGCGTTGTTCTACGGTTTGTAGATAGGTTTCAACTTCTGATCGAAACACTGTTAGTCCGCGAACTTCTTTTTCCATCTGCGAAAGAGCTTCCTCGATAGTTTTTGCTTTGCCGCCACGCAAGAGACGGTTTATCCGGCGTTCAAGTAGGATAATCCATATCGTGAGAATAACGACAATAGCTAAGACCACTCCAATAACGAGATCAGTTTGAACTATCAACATAGGGGAAATCAGATTATACAATAAGTCGGCCATATAAGCCAGACTGTGCAGAAGGACTTGCATCTTTTTAGCAGAGGGGTAGGATTACATTTATGCAGATGAGCAAGAAGATCATTATTACTGCAATTATTATTACGTCCCCAAACGGTGGAGGTCTTGCTCGTGTCTAAATAAAACTTTCGTTCAGATACAAGCCAGCTCTTCACCCAAGAAGAGCTGTTTTGTTACCTCGTGTGAGGAATGACAAAATAGCACTTGGGACGGAAAAGCTACGGTTCTTTGGAAAATCAAATCCTATGAAGATTACACAAGTCGAAATCTACGATACTACTTTGCGCGATGGTGCACAGGGAGAAGGGATCAATTTCTCACTGGCAGACAAGTTGCGCATTGCCGAGAAGCTTGATGTGTTCGGAGTTCATTACATTGAAGGTGGTTGGCCTGGGTCCAATCAAAAAGACATGGAGTTTTTCAGGCAGGCTGCAAAGCAAAAATGGCAGAGTGCGCAGATCGTGGCGTTTAGCATGACGCGGCGCAAAGGCATCGCGGTTGAGGATGACCCATTGATACGGGAGATTCTTGCCGCTGAAACACCGGTGGTCACTATCGTGGGGAAAACATGGCTTTTGCATGTCACCGACGTTCTTCGCGCGAGTCCGGATGAAAATCTCGCGATGATCAGCGATACGATCCGGTATCTCATAGATCACGGCAAACGGGTGATCTATGATGCTGAACACAGTTTCGACGGGTTCGCAGATCAGCCAGATTATGCCTTTGCCACTTGGCAGACTGCCGAAAAGGCGGGTGCAGAATGCATCGTGCTGTGCGACACCAACGGCGGTCGACTACCTCGAGAGATCGCGCAGGTCACGACCTTTGCAGTCGGGAAGTTGAACTGTCGTGTAGGCATTCACACACACAACGATTGCGGTTTCGGCGTCGCCAATGCCATTGCCGCCGTCGAAGTCGGTGCGACACAGGTGCAAGGCACGATCAACGGATATGGTGAGCGCACCGGCAACTGCAATCTCATCAGCGTAATCCCAACACTACAACTGAAGATGGGGTTCTGTGGTGTGCCGGAAAAATCCTTACCGAAGTTGAAGGAAATTTCTGAATACGTGGATGAGATCGCTAATGTCCGCCACGATCCGCGTCAGCCGTGGGTTGGGCAAAGTGCTTTTGCGCACAAGGGTGGCATGCATGTGCACGCGATTGATCGTGTGGCGCGCAGTTATGAGCACGTGAATCCGGGATCTGTAGGGAACTTCCGTCGTGTGTTGGTCAGCGACGTGTCTGGTCGCTCCAATATTATGATGAAGGCCTTAGAGTTTGGTTTGCAACTTACATCGGATGCGTCGGAGACGCGTGATATCACGGAACTGGTGAAGAGACGCGAAGGTGAGGGTTATGCATTCGAAGCAGCCGAAGCGTCGCTCGCGTTACTCTTTCGTCATGTAGTGTTTGGCAATCCGGATCCACCGTTTGTTGTTGAGACGTACCATGTCTCGATGCGTGGTGGAAATGGAACAGACCCTATCTGTGAAGCAACCATGTATGTACGAGTGGGGAATGAAAGACACCATACTGTTGCGGAAGGCGACGGACCAGTGCACGCGCTCGACGGCGCTTTGCGTTCAGCCCTTGTCAAATCGTTCCCACAACTCAAAGAAGTGACGCTCACCGACTATAAGGTACGCATGCTCGACGGAGTAATTGGTACGGCAGCAAAGACACGTGTGTTGATTACTTCCACTGACGGTAAACGTGAGTGGGGTACGGTCGGAGTGGACGACAACATCGTCACTGCAAGTCTTGAGGGTTTGGTAGACTCAATGGAGTATGCGCTCTTGCGCGCATGAGGATTGTTCAGGCGGGCGTCCGGT
>Ga0209542_10002047_pt1 | contig 46213 bp, 51 predicted proteins | sample RifCSPhighO2_01_FD_184028 | JGI IMG/M metagenome (GOLD analysis project Ga0209542, IMG submission 184028) | Soil microbial communities from Rifle, Colorado - Rifle CSP2_plank highO2_0.1 (SPAdes) (version 2) | ecosystem: Environmental > Terrestrial > Deep subsurface > Rock core/Sediment ...
GTTTATTTAAGTCGAATAGATAACGGTCATTTTTGAGTTTCTCAGCCTTGGCTTTGGTAAGTTTCTGGCCAAGATATTCGATGATCCTAGTTCCCTTAGCAATATTATCTCTAGCATAAACACCACGGCCCTGAATCTTAGATTCTTTGACGATAATCAGTTCACTACCAAGCATATTTGCTTTCATTATGGTCCTAATTATAAGATTTTTCATTTTAATGCTGTCCTAGGCAGATAATCTTTAGTCAGCAACAATAGTTTTTCGTATGTATTTAGTTTGGGGCTTTAGCACATGAAAATAAAAAGTTACATTAATTGATCTATTTATTTCATGTGCTAAAGCCATAAGAGAACTAAATATATACAGTTTTTCAAAAAATATTTAAAGTATCAAAGAAAATTGCAAATATGATACCAAATCAGATTAAAACAGTTCTTCTATTAAGTGGCCTTACTGCACTATTGATACTTCTTGGGGGTTTAATTGGCGGTAAAAATGGTTTATTGTTTGGTTTAATTTTTGCCAGTTTGATGAATTTTGTTTCATATTGGTGGTCAAGTAAAATAGTCTTAAAGTTGTATAAAGCTAAAGAAGCCGACAAGAAAGAATACCCAGAATTGTACTCTATGATAGATGAGATTAGACGCTCCGCCCAGTTGCCCCTGCCAAAAATTTACATAGTTGATATGCCACAGGCTAACGCTTTTGCTACTGGAAGAAATCCTAAACATGGAGTTGTAGCAGTAACCACCGGAATATTAAATTTATTAGAAAAGAATGAACTAAAAGGTGTTTTAGCTCATGAAATAAGCCACATTAAAAACCGCGACATCCTAATTTCATCAATAGCTGCAACGATTGCCGGAATAATTTCCTATGTTGCAATTATAGCTCGATGGGGAACTATGTTTGGTGGCATGAGTGGAGATAACGATAATAACAATAATATGTTAGAGTTAATAGTTCTAGCTATTATTGCTCCAATAATGGCTTTAATAATTCAAATGGCAATATCCAGATCAAGGGAATTTCTAGCTGATGAGACAGGAGCAAAATTGATAAAAGATCCATTCTCACTAGCCTCAGCATTAGAGAAAATAAATCAGAATGTTAAACACAACCCATTAAAACCACTAGGAGTTACAGAAGCTACTGCGCACCTGTTCATCTCTAATCCATTTAAGGGTAAGAGTTTCCTAAATCTATTTAGCACCCATCCTTCGATGGAAGAGAGATGTAATAAATTAAGGAGTATGCAATTGTAATGGCTACACAAAAATTATTCTGGAACAATCCCTACCAAACAGAATGCACAGCAACCGTAACAGAAATTAGTGGTAAGAAGATTAAGGTTGACCAGACGATATTTTATGCTTTCTCCGGCGGCCAATTGTCTGATGATGAAACCATTGCAGGAATAAGTGTTGTTGAAGCTACTAAGCAAGGGGATAAAGAGAATATCATCGATATAGAATACACTTTGGAAATTGAGCCGCATTTTAAAGTTGGGGATAAAGTTGAGATTAAGATTGATCCAAAGAGAAGAGACAGTTTAAGACGGCTTCATTCAGCAGCCCATATCTTATATTATATAGTTGTAGAAAAACTTGGTCCAATTAAAATCAATGGTTCAGAAATCCAACCAGACAAAGCCCGCATGGATTTTGGATATGAAGCTTCCATTATAGAAAAGATTCCGGAAATAGAAAAATGCGTTAACGAGTTCATTGCAGGTAATAATCAAATTGTTATGGAAAGTGATAATCCGAAATCTGATCTTCAATGGTGGACGTGTGGACTATGGAAAATGCCTTGCGGAGGGACGCATGTAAGGAACACTTCTGAAATAGGCCAGCTGAGATTAACTAGAAAAAATAAAGGTAAAGGTCGAGAAAGGATAGAGATTTACCTAACCAGATTATAATGCCAATCACTCGCAACCAGCACAAGTTTAACCATAATAGATTAAGTAAGCTTAATATAGTTATTTTAATTTCTTAAAATAGTGAAAAAACGAAGATACTTTTCCTATCAATGTTATTAATATAACAGATAAAATGGGGATACACAGAGTTTCAATTATCTATTGCGGAGAAATATGATGAAGCTAGTTTTTATACATGGGTCAGCTGGCAGTAAAAAAAATTTTAAGTATTTAGTCCAAGAATTAGAAAAATTTAACTGTTTGGCCTTCGACTTGATTGGTTTCGGGAGTGAAAGAAAACCCAAAGTTAAATATGACCTAGATCTATTTATGAATGATATAAATGGCAAAATTAACAGTACAGGAAAAGTTATATTGATAGGACATTCGGTCGGAGCAATTTTAGCCAAAGAATATGCTCTAAGAAATAGCAGCGTCCAGAAAGTTTTTTTAATAAATTATCCTATGAAAAAGGAGATTATCAGAAAACATTGGTTCCATAAGATGTTTATTGACCAGAACATCTTGGCTAAACTTCTCTGCCATACTAAATCAATATGGAAATATTTGTTTTATCCCTATTTTATAATTTTCAAATTTAGATATTTTGATTCTTTCTTAGACTACTTTAAACACAGTTTTCACTCTGAAAACAGCACCCTGCATGAGGTACTACTAAAAGATGATCCTAGTCCGTTGAAAGATCTAGAAGATAGAATAATTTTTATTTCCGGCGGCCTTGACCCTTTTGTGGATAAACCAACTACTAGAAAGTATAAACATTATGTTATTAGAAACATGAAACATTCTTTCTTTAATCACGAAACAGAAATAGCAAGAATTATAAAAGTTAATATTAGCTGATGATCGTGGCAAAAAAAACTCAGACTCTTCCAAGCAGCCAAAAGAAAAAATGGTTATCTTATTTTATTTATGCCAGTGTCTTCTTGGCAGTCCTAACTGCCGCAGTGTTGTATAGTGATTTCAAAAATAACCAAATCAAAGAAGTATTAGGCAGCCAAATTTTAGAATTGCAGGAAGAGATTGAAAGGCTTCAATCAAAAGATTTAGTTTTAGAAAAGAATATATTAGAAAAAGAGTCTAGGATTGAAGGCTTAACGGGGGAACTAGAGAAAGTAAAAGTTGAAGGTCGAGAACAAATAGATATCTTAGAAGATAAACTTAAAACTTTAAAAGCTGAGAATCGGGATTTTTCAGCAGTAATAGAAGATGTTTTGCCAGCGGTTGTAAGCATTCGCACTAATTTAGGTTCAGGCAGCGGCTTTCTGGTTACAAGTGATGGCTATATTGTAACTAATAACCATGTAATTGAAAAAGTCACAGCAGCTACTATTACTACTTTTGAGAATGGAGATCATAGCGTTAGAATCGTCGGAACAGATAAAGTTGCGGATATCGCCGTACTGCAAATATCAGGAGAAAATTTTGACTTTTTAAGCTTTGGAAATTCAAGAAGTGTTAGCGTTGGCCAGAGAGTTATAGCTTTAGGCAATCCAGGGGGACTAGACTTTACCGTAACAGAAGGAATTATCAGCGCCACTAACAGAGTCGATAGCCAAGGGAATGAATTTCTGCAGATTGATGTTCCGATAAATCCTGGCAATTCTGGAGGACCATTAGTTAACAGTGATAAAAAAGTTCTAGGGGTTAATACTAAGAAAGTAATTGGTTTTGAAGGTATAGGATTCTCTTTAGTCTCTAATGAAGTTAGAAATATTGTAGAAGAAATTATCGAAAATGATCGAGAAAGCTTGGCACAAAGTTAAAGCTCTTTTAATTTTTTTTCAAAATTGTTTCTCTTTTCCCTGATAGCAAAAGGCGCGCTGCCGCCATGCCAGGTAAACCTGGGTCTCATTTGTATCGGGAAGATTCTTTCATTAGAGTCATCAAAAATGATTGCTGCTCCTTTAACGTGAGGTAAAACATTTAGTTCTCTGTCTAAACCATGGCGCATATAACTCTGCATTAACATTCCTAATGCTTCTACGTCAAATTTTGCAGTTAACCGATGCGATAAAACAGTATCGGATTGCGTCATTACATCTGTATGGATTTTTCCTGGCTGCTGTGACGCTAGGATTAAGGAAATTCCTGGTTGACGGCCTTCTCTTAAGATAGTTATTAGAGCGTCTGTAGCAGCAGTCTTGCCTTCTCTGGGCAATAACTCGTGAGCTTCATCCAAAGCCACCCATACCATTGGTTCTTCCAACTTTTGATCAACATTTTTGGAAAAATAGTGCATAGCTGCATCAACTGTTTTAAACTCTTCAGTCTTTCTAGCCAGCATTCTTTGATTAAACAATGTACGACAAATTAATCCAACTACTAAGGCTTTAATTTCCCAGCCAGAAGCGATTGTGGCGTAAGGACTAACATCCAAAACAGTTACTTGGCCTCCAGCGACTAAATCTTTCAAGCGTGTACCCTCTCTGGAAAAAATTCCCCAACCTTTAGCCTTCTTAAATTCATTTACTATCACACTTTTTACAATTATCTCGCTTTCAGTATCGGTCTTTGCTAACTGAATTAACTCATCCAGTTCATAACTTTTATCAGGAAGCTTTAGTTGTTGTACTAACTTTGTTATCAGAACACCGGCTGCAGAATTTTGATCTATAGAAAAGGCTGTGCACCAGTCCTCGGGATTAACATCAATTGGGCGAATGGAGAAAGGAAAATCAGTAGGTATTCCTTCATCTTTGTATTTGTAATAGAAACCTGAGGGAGTATAAATTTTAACATCTAAGCCCTTTGGATCCATATTCCAATCCTTAAGTAATTCTGCATCTTGAAAATTAGGATATTTCATGGTCCAGTAAATGCCCATGGTATCTATCAAAATTATTGATAGATTTTCTTTTATTTCTTCAGGAAGATCAGCCAAGCCTTCAGCAATTGCACCCATCGAATAGGATTTACCACTGCCGCGTTTTCCAACAATAAACACTACATGCGCACCAGCTACGTCCAAATAAACAGGATTAGATAAGGAAGTAGTCTGCCCCATTTCAACATACTGCTTACCTAAAAGAATGGTTCCTTCTTTGCCATACTTTTCTATATCTTTTTTAGATCTACCAATGACAACATCAAACACCATAGTATCAGCTAATCGAAGTCAAGATAAAAAGATTGTGGTAGTTAACTTTCCCGAATGATTATATCGCTGCCAACAGCATAAGCTAACACTGCTTCCTGGCGGTAATATTCTAAAGTCATAGTAATTATAGTATTAATCTCTTTCTTAGAGCAAATAATTCTAACAGGAATCATTTTTTCTTTAAACAATTTTCCTCTAGAGCCCAGCCACTGGCCTTTAGCTGGTGTAAAAATAGTAAGCCCGCCACTAATATCCCTAATTTTTTGGTCCCACTTTTGGTGATATTGAGTAGAAATTTTTTTACCATTGTTAAATTGTGTTGGCACCAGAATTTCCCAAATCTTGTCTTTCATCAATAGAATAAAATAAAGAAATTATTTAAAGCTGTTCATCAGTTAAGATATTAACATTATGCGGACCTTGCATTTTTGAACTTGTAGCCACAATATGTTTCACACCAACTCTTTCTGACAACTGAGCTAGTTCGGGATCAACATTCCCATCCATAACTAAAGCATGGACACCAGAGTTCAAACTTTTTAAGGTAGTGCCAAGTTCGCTTAATGGAACTTTGCCTAGTATATTTAATTTCTGGTCGAAGATACAGGCTCCTCTAGTACCAAAAAGATCATCCATAGTTTCTTTGAATTTTCTTTTCTCTTCGGTGGAAAGAATTGAGCTTACTTCTGCAGCCGGCCTAAAAGGCATTCTTGGAATTGGGCCATTTCTACGATTATTATCAAATCGTCTAGCTGGCGGAACCCGATTTTTGAAATTATTAGCCCTTAATATAGGCTCTTCCTTAAGAGTTCCGTCATCGTTAACTCCTAAATCTAATTTTGATTGTTCAGCCGTAATTCTACATCTAATCGATTTATGAATTTCCTTTTTAGTTATTTCTTCAACTTCTTTGCCATCAGGTGCTTTACAGACAAAATCAAGGTCAGCCACGGCTAATAGTTCGCGAATGATAAGATTTCCACCTCTGTCGCCATCAACAAATGCCGTAGTCGTTTTCCTTCTAGTCAATTCTTTGATAGTTTCAGGCACAGAAGTCCCATTCATGGCGATTGCATTCTTAAACCCATGTTTTAATAAGTTAAGGACATCGGCCCTACCTTCAACGATAATTATTTCTTCACTCTCATCGATTCCTGGACCTGAAGCTAATTTCTCCCGGCCGTATTCAGATACTTCCATCATTCTAACTGATTGCGCTACTTCATCAGCTAGTTCTTGAGAATCAGGTAAAGTCTTCTCAGTCAGGATCTTAAGGAGCTCCTTGGCCCTATCTATTACAAACTGCCGTTTGCTAGTTCTAACATCTTCAAGATTATGAACTTCAATTTTGGCGTTGCATGGGCCAATCCTCTGGATAATTTCCAGAGCAGCAGCCACTATAGCCGTCTCTGTTTTGTCTAAAGAACTAGGAATAACAATATCCCCTTGAGTCTTGCCAGAACTAGTGGTCATGGAAACTTCTATTCTGCCAATTCTGCCGCTTCTCTGCAATTCTCTAAGTTCTAACTCATTTCCCAGCAGACCTTCAGTCTGTCCAAAAATTGCACCTATGACATCCGGACGATCAACAACTCCTTCGATACTTATTTTTGAATGAATGATATATTTAGCCGCTACCGGGCTGATTTTTGCCATTTTATTTCCTCCTAGAGAAAGAGTATACTTGTATTTAATTACTTAATATTTGTTAAGTGATAATTGTGATTATACTCTTCCTTATTTCTAGAAAAATAGCTAAACTGTTCTTAACTTCCTTTTTTTTTGATTATGATGAATGAATGCTATTTTTCTAGTATTGATGAATTATGAGGCCCGCATCACTAACCCCTATAGTCATAGTTTGGCTATGCCGTAGACTCACATAGGTACTCTCGTGTCGGGCTTTTTATTTAAGACAGTAATCAATTTATAAATCTTTTGGTTTAATATTCTGTAGAATATATTTAAAATAAAAACCTCAACAACCGAAGTCGTTGAGGATCCCAAAACCGAAGTTTTGAGAACGCTTAAAGATTGACTCTTTAAGCGAAAAGAGGTGGTTTAGAGGTGTTTGTTACTCTGTTGTAGTAACTAATATATAAATGTTTTGTTTGTGACTACTGCCAAAGGGTTAAAAGGGTCAAATAGATTTAAATACAGCCTAAATTATAGTAAAACCTATGACTACTCTCACTTACCAAGAACGCTTCAAGACAGCCAAGGGAGTATTCGATGAACATACGGAAAGGAATATCTTTGAACTGCAAAGCCATGGCATCTTTGATGAGATTGTTTCTCCTTACCAAGTCGGCAAAGAAAGCAATGTGTTCATAGCTGTAAAAGGTAAGGAAAAATTAATAGTTAAAATTTACCGAGTGCAAAATTGTGATTTTAAAAGAATGTATGAATACATTAAACAAGATCCACGTTATACTTATCTAAAACATCACAGAAGACAAATAATCTATGCTTGGACGCAAAGAGAATTTAGAAATTTAAAATATGCTGAAAAAGCCGGAATCAATGCCCCCAGACCAATTGTCTTTAAGGATAACATTATTGTTGAAAGTTTAATAGGTGATACTGAACCTGCACCATCACTGAAAGACGTTCACCCTAAGAATGCCAGAAAGTTTTTTGAAATATTAATGCTGGATATCAAGAAATTGTATCGGCAAGGATTGATACATGGAGATTTAAGTTCATTTAATATTTTAAATTTTAAAGATAAACCTTATTTGATTGATTTTTCACAGTCTACCGTAATAAAAACGCCTAATTCAGAAGAGCTGCTACAACGAGATGTTAAAAATTTGATTAACTTTTTTACTAAATTAGGAGTTAAAGAAGAGCCGGATGAAGTTTTGAAGAAAATTAAATCTTAAATAATTTCCTTAAGCCTTTTTCATGTTCAGCTTTTTGTTCTTTTCGTACAAACCTTGAATCGTATTTTAAAATTTGTTCAAATGTCGGTATAGTGAAGGCAGCAAATAATAGAATAAATTTTGCCTGAACTATTTAGAAAAGGACTAATAATCAGTTCGATAATTTAATGCCTTTTCTATACAACAAGACTAGCTGTTTCCTGTGGAGCCTATGGAACTAATCCATTTTTTGGCGCGTCGCCTGCGGCGATGACACCACATACCGCACGCCGGGCGTTAAGATTGTTTACGTCACGACCAAGGGCAAGGAAATCGGAACCATCGCAGAAATCAAACAGCCACGAAACCCGAGCTATTGGACCTCTTGCTGCATATTCACGAACATAATTAGGATCCAAAACATAAATTCTGGTACTTTTAATGCCATCATCTTTTAGCATTTTCATAACAATAGGAAAAGCTTTACCTTTCCCCTCAACACGTTCAGCTAATCTTCTCTGCTCAGGATTCAACAAACTATACTCCTCAGGAGAAGTACCAATTTCAAAATAATTAAATTCATCATGGTATCTCTGTAAATTTAATTTGGTCAAATCGAATAATTCAGTGCCGTTTTTGCCTCTAGCTCTAAAAACACGCTCTGCTTCTTCAGCACTGGGATGATAGTTCTTTTCTTGAATTAACTGCCTGAGAGCCTCATCAATATTTCCTAAGATCAGGTTATGCCGTTCTCTAGCAATACCTAAAACAGGTATTTGTTTTTTGCCTCTTAAAGCATATTGATTGTAATCAGCAGTATAGAACGCTTGATTACGTAAACTTATGTCAGTTGTTCTAGCAGCCTGTAATTCATCTACATGCTGCATCGTGCCTGGCTGCGTCTGCTGATAAGCTTCTTTCAGACTTCCAAGGATTATCTCTAATGGCATTTTAAGGTAATTAGAAGATTTATTTAAAAATATTTTGTAAAGCTTTTTAAAACACCAGTTAATAACCATGATATGGAAGAATTTGCCTATGAATTAAAAATACCGCAGGAAAGAATCGCTGTACTGATAGGGAAGGATGGAGAGACTAAAACTGAAGTTGAAAAGGCCACTAAATCTCAGCTGAATATTTCTCAAGAAGGCGATGTAACCATTATGGGAGAAGATGCTTTGTTAATGTTTTCAGCTAAGGAGATTGTCCATGCAATTGCCAGAGGATTTAATCCAAAGACAGCTCTATTGTTGCTTAAAACTGACTATGCTCTGGAAATTATTGATATGAAAGAGGTAGCAGGCAAAAACAGGAATACTCTGCAGAGAATTAAAGGCAGGGTTATCGGTAAAGGAGGTACATCTAGAGAGGAAATCGAGAGATTAACTGAATGCTACGTTTCAGTTTATGGAAAAACTATAGGTATTATTGGCGAACTGCAACATGTCTCTATCGCCAGGGAAGCTATTGCAATGTTATTATCTGGATCAATGCACAAAACAGTTTTCTCATTCTTGGAGAGGAAGAAGAAAGAGGTGCTGTTTGGATGATTAAAGCTGTTATTTTTGATCTAAATGGCGTTTTCTTGGAAAGTAATCTGCTTAGTGATAGGATGGAGGAAAAGTATGGTGTTCCCCCTCAAAAATTCATATCAGTTCTTAAAGAAATTATGCCAAAGGTTAGAGAACCGAAGGCAGCTTCTATCTACAAATTGTTTACATCTTACTTTAAGGCTTGGAAACTAAAAATAACAGAAGAAGAATTTTTAGATTTTTGGTTTGGAGGAGAAACTTTAGTTAAAGAATTATTAAATTACATCAAAGAATTAAAAGAAAAAGGATTAAAGATCTTTATATTATCAAATAATTTCAAAGAAAGAACAAAACATTACAGAAAGCGCTTTCCAGAACTCTTTAACACAATTAATAAGGCTTATTTCTCCTGGGAAACTGGTTTTGTTAAACCAAGCGAAAAAGCTTTTAGATATATTTTGGAGGAAAATAATTTAGATCCTGAAGATTGTATCTATTTTGATGATTCACAGAAGAATGTTGATGCGGCTAATTTAATTGGGATCACTGCTTTAAAATATGAAGGGATTCAAAAAGTGAAGGAAGTTATTGAAAAACTCATAAATTAGGCTCTGTAGAAAGTCTTAAGCTCAAGCTTGTTGGTAAAATTTTAGTGGTATGATGTAAAGTCTGTGTTGTAATTTCAAACAAGCTAAATTTTCAAAATGAAACTCCCAATCGCAGCAAGCTGCGGGGTATTCAATTAGTTTGGATTTTTTAATCTTAACTGGGCAACATAGTATCATAGCAAGCTATGGGGTATTAGACCAAGTTAAGAAATCAAAAAAACTTATCGACTTTTTCTACTGAGTCTCAACAAAAGAACAGATGATATATTAAGAAAGAATTAAAGATTATTATTAAAGAAGAGAAATCATATCACTAACCACTCCTAAAAGAAAACCGCCACGACTAACATAGGGTCCTGCATCTGAATCTCCTAATCTGATAAAATTACCATAAATTATCGCTTCTTTAATTCCTTCCATCCCTTTTTGATCAATACAGGAACGACTTAAGTATATTCCAGTAGTTTTTACTTGATTCCAACGACGATGACAATCAGAACCTGCAGTTCCAACAAAAGAAGGAAATTCTTGATGTCGTAATTCTTCTGCTTGTCGATTAGCTTCTTTCATAGCCAATATTTTTGGGATCAAATCTATACAATAGGCATTATGAACTTCAACTTCATCGACATGACTATATGCTCTTCGTATGAGTTCTTTCTCTTCATGCGATTTTGGAAGTCGTATGTTATTCCGTCCAATGACTAAAGCAAAAGGGTGATTAAGAATAGCAACTCCTTTGTAAGCATGTATTTCTCTGACAGCCTCTTCAATTGTATCAAAATTTGGAAAATAGTGTGAGCCTTTCCAGCCCAAAGCTAAAACATGATGAAATCCTGCCTGAATTTCTTGTGTGCGAGCAAAATACCCTTGTCCACACTTAGCTAATCTTCCCTTATCTAACTCTTGGAATGATTTAGCAGGCAATAGATCAAGTGCCTGCTCATATCGTAAAATGTCTTTTCCACTTTTGTCAATATCTTTAACGGTCAGACCAACCATACCAGGAGATTTTAATGCAGCGATAATCCTTTCTAAAGAAGCCCTATGTGTCGGATGGGCATGTAAATCGCAAAGTACTTTGCCTTCTTTTTCTGGTGCAGGATTCATAATTTTGTTCTCAAAATAAATTTAACTTCTCCCTACTAAAGCTCCTGTAAGTTCTAACTATAAAAATGTTCTTCTTGAGATTGCGGTAGTGTAGCAGTGTTAACTAATGACTGATGAAACTCGTCCTAGATAGTTATAAGTAACTAAATTCTTGTGCAAATTGTCAAACCTTAATTTAGTTGTTAAAACTTCACCCGTCAAATACACACGCTACCGGATAGTTTTATATATTAATAAAAAATGAATCTTTTTATGAAAAGAGACTTTAAGCAAGTTTACTACGTCACTGTTTTTTTACTTTTTGCGGTTATTATTGGTATAGTTCTAATAAATAATGAAAATTTTGTAGGTGATGCGTTGAGAGGACCGTTAGCAAAACCAACTAAAACGTTACCTGGCGTCATATCAGCAAATATACCCGCACCGGTACCATGTCCTGCTGGCAGTATTGAGATTACGCAACGAGATGTTAATCGAGCTTTGCAAAATACTAACAACCACGGATATATGATTACTCAGCCTGGAGATTATTGCCTAACCGAAACAATAAGAGTTGATGGAAGCCGGTTAAACATACAGAGCCGAGGTGGGTTAAGAGTCATAACTGTTAATTCCCCAAGAGTTACTTTAAATATGAATGGAAATGGGATAATTAATGTTCACGGATCTAAAGCCTTGAGTGGAAGTTACGGCTATGGATTTGACGGAGTTAATTTCTGGAATCCAGGAAGCACTAGAACAGAAGATGTAGCTATTAGAAATGGCTTAGTACAGGGTTTTGATAATGGAGTGAGTTTTGCCAGCACCGGAGGATTTGAAGGTGTAACTGTGGAGGAGGTCACTTTTGCAAGCAATTATAATTCTTTATTTATCCATGAAGCCGAAAAAGTTGTTGTCAAAAATAATAGAGTTATAGAAGCTAATAATGGAATTAGTGTTGCTGGACGAAGAATCGGCGATAGTGCTGATGTTCTTATAGAGAATAACTGGTTGAGAGGTGTAAGATCTAAAGGAATTAGCATCTATAGGGTTTCAGGAGCTGCCGTGAAAAATAATATTATTGATAAACTTCCGTCTCAACAAAATCCAGACAGAGCAATTCAAGCTGTTGATACAATTGATATTATCATTGATAATAATAGATTTAACAATCATCAAGTTGGAATAAACGCTTACTTTTACACCGGCGGAAGTTATTCTGGCAATACCTTTTGTAATGTTAACAATCCCGTTGAAGTTTTACCGCCAGCAGTCTTAAATGATCTTGGCGGAAATAATTTCAATGCGCAGAACTGTTAGAAATAGTTAACTAAAACACAACTCAGTTCCGATAATTTTAAAAAGCAATATAAAGATTTCTTAACTATTATGCAAAAGACAGCTGAAGAGCTAGCCAAGAAGCAACGAGAGATTTCAATAGCTGAATTCTTTGAAAAAAACAGGCATCTTCTTGGTTTTGATAACCCTAGAAAAGCGCTTCTAACCGCTGTCAAGGAAGGCGTGGATAATGCTTTAGATGCCTGTGAAGAAGCTAGAATTCTGCCAGAAATAAATATTGAACTAATTCAATTATCGGAAACTAGATTCAGAGTTATCATGGAAGATAACGGTCCAGGGATTATTAAAAAACAAATACCAAATATTTTTGCTAAATTATTGTACGGTTCAAAGTTTCATAAATTATCAGCAACTAGAGGGCAGCAGGGCATCGGAATTTCTGCAGCCGGCTTATATGGACAGTTAACCACCGGTAAACCTCTCACTGTGATTTCTAAAACAGCAAAGGATAAACCAGCAGTTTTAATGAAGTTAAAAATAGACACAGCTACAAATAAGCCGGATATTGTTGAGGAAGCTGAGCAAGAATGGGAAGAAAAGGAGCATGGCACTAAAATAGAGATTGATATGGATGCCAGCTACCAGAAAGGCCGCCAGTCAGTGGATGAATACTTAAAATCTACAGCGATAGTTAACCCGCATGCTACTATCATTTATACTGACCCTAATGCTGAACAAATAATTTTTCCTAGAGCTGTAGAAGAGCTGCCAACCGAGCCTAAAGAGATTAAACCGCATCCTTACGGTGTGGAGTTAGGCCGCCTGATCAAGATGATCGAAATAACCGAGGCAAAAACATTACAACAATTTTTAACTACAGAATTCGTAAGAGTTGGATCAGGAACAGCTAAGGAAATCTGCCAGAACTCAGCTTTACTTCCAAATACTAAACCAAAAAATGTCACTAGAGAGATGGCTGAGAACCTTTACAAGGGAATACAAAAAACAAAAATCATTGCTCCGCCAACCGATTGCATCTCTCCGATAGGAGAGGACCAGTTAGAAAAAGGGTTAAGGAAAGAAATTAATGCCGAATTTTATTGTGCTACCACCAGACCGCCAGCAGTATATAGAGGTAATCCTTTCACTATAGAATGCGCCATGGCCTATGGTGGAGAACAAGAAGCCGATTCTGCCATTAGAATTATGCGCTTCGCCAATAGAGTTCCTTTACAATACCAGCAAGGAGCCTGCGCTATTACTAATGCTGTACAGAATACTGCCTGGAAGTCTTACGGGTTACAACAAAGCAAGAATTCAGTTCCAGTAGGACCATGCACTATAGTCGTTCATATGACCTCTGTCTGGGTGCCTTTCACTTCAGAATCTAAAGAGGCATTAGCTCATTATCCGGAAATAATTAAAGAGATTAAGTTAGCTCTTCAAGATTGCGGAAGGAAATTATCTTCCTATGTTAATAAGAAAAGAAGGATTGGAGAAGAATCAAAGAAACGAAGCTACATTGAAAAATATATCCCGCATGTAGCAGATGCTTTAAGAGAACTGCTAGGGTTAAGTGAGAGTAAAGTTAAAGAAATCGAAGATGACTTATATGAGATCTTAGAGCATACTAGAGGAGAACTAGAAGAAATGGGAGTAGATAATCCTGATTATGACCCAGAACTAGCTGAAATAGGCAAAGAAGAAGAAAATGAAGAAGATAGCGATGGAGAAGACAGGCAAACAACTTTGATGTAAAATGACTAATAAAGTATCTCAAAAAATAAAAGAAATAGCACAGGGAGTTTATGATAAAGTCAAGCAAAAAAAACAACCACAGTTAGAGACTCCTATTAGGGCTTTAAGCAATGTTTCTTATGATGAAGAATATGGATTCTTTAAGCTGCTAGACAAGGTTAAAACTAGAACTCTAACCGCTTCAACAATTAGAACTTTTGCTCAAACACTTAGAATGATGGGCTTATCTAAACAATTAGTTGAAACGAATGACATCGCCACTAAAAGGGAAGCCTATTATGTAAGTAAAAATTGGGGTGATGCTAGATTTAAGGAACAACCAGAATCAGATGCTGTAATGGATGACATTGAGGCAACTGTAGGAGTTAACAGAGAACAAATTGGTTTTATCCCTGAAGAAAAGGGCGGAGATGTAGCCGGTCAACTGATTGTAATTGATAAGGATCCAGAAACGGGCAAAGAGCTTAAAATCGACTGCACCAAGTTTGGTTCTGGAGCTTATTCAGTTCCTTCATCAGTAGAAGAATTAAAATTTGAAACTAAAGCTAAATTTATTCTAGCAATAGAAACTTCAGGTATGTTTCAGAGATTAGTCAAGCATAATTATTGGAAGAAAGCAAATTGTGTTTTGATTTCTATGGGAGGAGTGCCAACCAGGGCTTGTAGAAGATTTATTAGAAAACTATCAGATGATAAAAAGCTGCCAGTATATGTTTTTACAGATGGAGATCCTTACGGATATTTCAATATCTATAGAACTTTAAAAGTAGGCTCCGGCAATGCGGCTCATATCAACGAATTTTTCTGCGTGCCACAAGCTAGATTTTTAGGAGTAACCCCGCAAGATATTATAGACTACAAACTACCAACTCATCCTCTAAAAGAAGTGGATTATAAGAAGATTAAAGATGTTATAAAAAATGATCCATTCTGCTTGCATCACAAAGAATGGCAGAAAGCACTGGAACAAATGGCTAAAATGAAAGTTAGGGTAGAACAGCAAGCCTTCAGCGCTAAGAGTCTAAACTACGTTCTGGAAAATTATTTACCTGAGAAATTAGCTAATTCAAAGAAGTGGCTGCCTTAGATGACTAAAAATATTTTTACACTTTTTGCCTAAGTATATAAAGTAGGATAGTGCCTCACCAGGTAATTAGTAGTATTAATTACGGACATCAGTTTTGGTACATATTTAGTCTTCTTACGCAATGAGCATCGGCTCGCCTTTGACTACTATAATATTATAGCAAAAATTCCTATTGCAATTCATGAAAAACAGAGTTTTTCAGAACCGAAAATAAATTGGTTGTTTATTTTCGTGTTCCCTTTTTGCTCGATGTTATTGACAAGTAGGCTCGCATCTTGATGCTCATTGCCCAGACTAAATAGATACAAGTTTTGCATAATTTTATAAATAATCTCTATTCTTCTATTTGTAGATGAAATTACAAATAATTATGATACTAACTATCACTATATTTTTAGTTTCATGCGGAGGCAGCTCTATGAGAACAGCTATAATCGATACTAACCAAGGAACAATTAAATTAGAATTATTTACTGATACTATGCCAATAACTACCAAGAATTTCATAGATCTAGCAGATAAGGGATTTTACGAAGGTACACGATTTCACAGAGTAATCGGGCCAGCAAAAATGCCGCCGCAAGGATTCATGATTCAAGGTGGCGATCCAAAATCAAAAGAATTGTCGCAAAAGGCTTCATGGGGAACTGGTGGGCCAGGGTACAAGATAGAAGATGAGTTCACAGCTAATAATAAAAACAATCGTGGAACTATCTCGATGGCCAACGCCGGCCCTAATACAGGAGGAAGCCAGTTTTTTATTAACCTAGCTAATAATAATTTTTTAGATGATAAACATCCTGTGTTTGGTAAAGTTATTGGCGGCATGGATATTGTTGATAAAATTGGAAAAGCTGCTACAGACAACCAAGATAAACCATTAGATGATGTTATTGTAAAGAAAATTACTATTAAGTGAAAAGAGCAGAAATCCCCGCCATTCATAGCGTGGGATGAATGCTGCGATAGATTTCGCTACTTTTCATTTTAGAAAATCCGTCTCGGAAAAGCGGCGCAAATCTCCACCATTTATAGCGAGGGATAGTCGCTTTTCAGGATTTTCTTTAAGTGAATTTTTTCCTAATTTCTAGATTATCTGTTGGTAAATTATAATGTTCAATAAAAGAAAAATAATCTAATTTTGGGCCCCCTAGATGAGGGTTCAAAATTAATGTTGGAGGTGAAGCACCCAATAGATGACTTCTAAAATTACCCGGAGGGATACGGCCGCGAATTAGTGGTGATGTTGAGATTTTTTTCCCATGATGGTCCTCTCTATTGCAATAAGATATTTTAACTTTCGGTTCTGGTTGTTTTTTGAATAAAAGATGTCTTGGAATAGTAAGGCCTAATTTCTCGTATTGAAAACCAATAGCTGCAAAATACCACGGAGGGGTTATTGCTCTAGATCCAGGGTGGGTCATAGGATATACAAAATGATAATCCCTCTCAGCCTTTAGTACTTTATCTAGAAAACTGGCTGCCTGCGGCTGTTCCAGGTCTAAATGCTTTTTTAAAAAATCAGCTATTTCTTGGGGGTTATAACTACCGAGGAAAGCTTCTAAAAAATGCTCTAAGGTAAAATAAAATTCAGGGTTATTTGGGTTACCTCCAGTACGCTTAAAAGGGGGGACCCTAGCCAATCATCTCTCATCCAAAACATTTGTTCAAAAAAAGGAAACAAGTCAATAACTGCTGCACTTCTGTTATACTCCATAGTTATTACTTCCCCATGTACGCCCCAAACATCTAATATTGGTTCTAAAGCCATAAATTCAAAAAACAGAGATGTTTTAAATGACTTTCCTGCCAATTATCATTTCCTGATAAATGCTTAATTCTTTTGGGACATCAATATTGGCAAGTTTTAAATGTTGGAAGCCAGAATCGCTAATAACTAAACCATTACTACTTAACTGATGGTAGATATTATACTCATATTCTAAATGTTCACTTTTCATGGCTCTGAAAGATTTCTCAAAGTAAATGTTAAAATTAGGCAATTCTGCTGTGAAAATATTGTTTTTAATGAAATTTAAATTTATTAAAATATTGTTCCAATAAAATTTGATTGTATTCTCTGCTTCTTCAAAACTAACTCCTATGTCATCTAAGATCGTCTTTATTGAACCTAGATTATCGCTTTTATCAATAAAAATGAAAGTTATATTCTTTATGCCGGGAAAAATCTTTAGGTAGTGTAAAGGAGTAAGTATATCTGAACCAGAACCTGGGTAAAATAATATTGGTGAATCTTTTATTGAAAGATTTAAATTCAGTAAACTGATATTTTCGTACTCATCATCAAAGAAAAAAGACCTTACTTTTTCTTGATCTATAGTCTGATTCTTATTTAGACCTTTGGCAATTACTTCACGTTCTTCTATAACTATGAGATTAGGCATAATAGCAAATTAAAATAAAGATGAACTTAAAAGCCTTATTAACCTTAATCATATTTCCTTTTTAGCTGTGAACAACAATTAGGTCTATTTTAAGGTCGAAATGTTTAAAAGTCATCTGCCGTTTTACTGATGTATCGGATCCGTAGCCTAGCCTGGATAGGGCGCCAGCCTTCTAAGCTGGATGTCGAGGGTTCAAATCCCTCCGGATCCATTTACTATTCAAAATAGATTAAAACATTTAGCTGAATATAAGATAAATGCTAAAATTAGTAAAAAATGGAATGGAAATTAGGGTGGGTAACTTATAAAAAAAGATTAAATAGAGATAATGCAGTGGCTTACATCAAGGCTATAAATCAAGAAGGCAAAAAGAGCTATAAGGGAATACGCGCCACAGAAGCTAGCGAAAGAGCAGTTTTTGAATCAATTGAAAGAAATGGCGAGTTTGTTCTTTGTTTGATACCGACTGTTTACTTTGCCTTTATTACTTGCGGTAATCATCTAAGAATTGAAAAAATTAGAGAGTTTTTTAGAGACAATAAAAATCGGCTTTCTAGAATACCACCTGTAGTTGTTGGAGATTATAAGTCTGGTAAACTGGTATTGTTAGATGGGGCAGCTAGATCAACTGTGGCTTATGAACAAAATATTCCTTTGCTAGGGTATGTCCCAGAAGAACTGATTTCTGTATTAAAAGGTGTCACCAGACTATAAGCACTTTAATGGGGGGAATATCTTTCTCCCTAAAAACGTTTAATTCCTAGTGTTATTGGTTTAACGAGATAGCTTTATTTTAACTAAGTAGTTTCTTTTCAAAAACTATATAAAGAAGCCTGTTGGATCATTTTTCAAGCGCTCGTAGCCAAGCGGCTAAGGCAATCGCCTGCAGAGCGATCATTCGAGGGTTCGAGTCCCTCCGAGCGCTCTTTACTTTAATTCTTTACACAAACTTAATAATTCGTCTAAGAAAAGGACGGCTTTCCTCTTAACAATATTTTCCTTAAATTCGCGTTTATTTGCAGAATAACCAACAACAAATGAACTGACAAAATCATATTTAGATAATAAATTCTTAAGATCATCAAATAAAGGTTTTGTTTTCACTATAATGGTTTAAATTTAAACATTAATAATATCTATAAAAAACTATATAAAATAATAGAATAACTGATAATTATGAAAAAAAAATCCTTAGCCTCTTTGGAAATAGCAGCAATCGTTACAGAGCTGCAATTTTTAATTAATGGAAAAGTCTCACAAATTTACCACCAAAACCGAGAAATACTTCTACAGCTCCATGCCGCTGGCCAGGGAAAACAGCTGCTAAAAATTGTTCCAGGCAAGTTACTATGCTTAACTAATGATAAGAATGCCCCTTTAAGGCCATCCGGGTTTTGTATGCAATTAAGAAAATATTTAGATAATGCGTTTATTAAAGGCATCTATCAAAAACACAGCGAGAGGATAGTGGTATTTGAATTCGAAAAAACTGATGATTTCTATCTAATAATCGAATTGTTCTCCAAAGGAAATGTTGTACTGACGGACAAAAATCTAGTGATTATTGGAGCCTTAGAACACCATGTGTGGAAAGATAGAATTGTTAAGACTAACGAAACATACATTTTTCCAAAAGCAGAGAATGGATGGAAGGAATTGACCAAAGAAGATTTAGATCTAGTGTTTAAAAAAAGTGATAGGAAGAATTTAGCTACTTGTTTAGCTACACAAACCGGTTTAGGTGGAGTTTATGCAGAAGAAGTTTGCAGAAGAGTTGGCGTTGATAAGAATAAATTGCCAAAGGAATTAACAGCAAAAGAGATTTTGTTAATTTTTAGTGAGATTAGAGAATTGTTACGGTTAATTGAAAACAGTAAAGGCTATCTTTATGAAGAACAAATAACTCCTTTTCCTTTGACTGAAGAGAAATTGCTTGGAACGACCAAAACTTATAATGAAGCAGTAGCCTTGTTAAGACCATTAGAATTAACTTCCCCTTATGAAAAAAAAATTCATACATTAAAAAGAACAATAGACGAACAAGAGAGAGCCATTGAGACCTTAAAAGATAAGATATTGTTAAACAAAAGAAAAGGAGAGGTTATTTATGAAAAATATGTTCCTTTGCAGAAATTATTAGATATAGTCCATAAACTTAAAGAAACCAAAACCTGGGCTGAAATTGCCTCTGAATTGCAAAAAGAAAAGAAAATTAAACTGGTTAATCTGAAAAATAAAACAACAACGATCGATTTGCAATAACTATATAAATAACTAATATAGTTTATGAAAATTGTGATTAAAATTAACAAAGAGATATTCTTCATACTACTTCTAGTTATATTATTAGCTGTAGTTGGTTGCGAACAATTTAATTTAGATAATTTAAGTGATGAAGATCTCAGAAGAATTTCTGAAAATGCCGTTATTTGTAACGACCCCTATATTCGCGTGGGCTTGGAATGTTGTTTAGATTTAAATGGAGATAACATTTGTGATAACGAAGAAAGAGTCCCTGGTGAAGTACAGGAAGATCTAAGCCCAAACCCAGACAAAGATTCAGAAGATAACACTAATAACGATCAACCAGACCCGGCAAGTGATTCTAACAGACAACCAGTTCCACCAACAGGCAATGCTGATGCATCAGTTCCAGATAATTCAGATCTTAGAAGCCCCAGCGGCATCACCAATCCTTTTTCAGTATTTAGAAGACCTTCTCTGGAGCTTCCAGCTTTGGGACAAAGTTTTACTGAACCTACTTTTGGCACTACTTTAAGGAGAGTTGGTGAAGTACAGAGGGAAATAGATGATTTGGGTGCTCAACACTGGCAGAGGCATGAATATTCACAACTTCATCCTTTTAATGCAGATACCAGTGTAATTATGATGAACACCAACGGCATAACGGCATTCAGAGATCTAAACACCTTGGAAACAATCTTTGAATTTCCTAACTTAGTTTGGAATCCACGCTGGAATCCGTTAAATGCTAACGAAATCTATCGTTATGACCTTTCTAATAACCGAGTTAAATTGGTAAAAACAAATATTAGAACCAAAATTACTGAAGATGTTATTCTCTTTCCAGCGCAATACCTGGATTTAGCCCTGCCAGCTTCAAATGAAGAATTGTCGCATGACGGCAGATGGATCACTTCTTATGTATATGACCGCAATGACAATGGATATTTTATAGCTTATGACTTAATAAATAACAGATTTGGCGCGCAGCTTAAAGAGCGGGGGGATCTATTTGGAAAAGCTGACCAATGCGGGACTTATCGAGAAAGTAATAATCCTGATATAGGTGGTGGTTTTGATGCCGGCCCCAACTGGGTAGCTGCTTCACCTAAAGGAAAAATGGTTATCGCCTGGAACAGGCCAGGTAATGAACGATGCCGCGGCGTAGAAGTGTATGATATTGTTACTGGAACTTACCTAGGCCATATTGGCGATAGAGGATCGCATAGCGATCTGGCTCTAGATAAACAAGGTAATGAATGGTATATAGCTTTCCACCAAGGTATTCCTGGCGGAACTTTAGATTCCTACATTGGAGCAACTAAACTGCCTGGAGCTGCAGCTAATAGTTATGAAGCAGTACTAGAAAAACCTTACTTCAAACTTCTTCTTGGCCCTGGGTATGGCCACACCTGGCATCTGTCTTGTAAAGGGCCGGCCGGAGTTTGTGTGGTAACCTCAGAACCAGAAATTGAAGGAAGGCCGTTTGATGATGAAATCTATTTGATCTATTTGGATGGAAAAATTGGTATCGATAACAATAATGGAGCTAAAGTAAGAAGACTGGCTCATACTAGGACCACTGATAATTGTAATGAAGATACCACCGGGGATTACAATTATCGAGTTCAGCCGCAAGCCAGTATGTCTCGCGATGGCAGCTATGTAGTATTTGCTTCTAATTGGGGAAATTGTAAAGGCGGATCTTTTGATTACTTAGTAGATTTACGAGGAAAGGATCTTTCTTCACCTACAGCTGCACAAGGCGGCCAGGCTAGTGATCTGCCTGAAAATAATCCTGAAGAAGATAAGAATGAAGGAACCACTAGATCGCCTGATAATGACAATTCAGATGAAGGAAGAACTGAAAATTCAGAACAGAATCAATTTGGTGCAACCCACACTGGTTCAACAACATTAGGACCTCTGCCTGCCTTGATCAACACCGAACTAGAGTTTGACAGAATTGAAGACAACGGAGTGGGAAGATTTAGGATGGTCCTAAATGATTTTTTGACTGACACCGATGAACAATATTGTCTGGATGAAGAACCATGGCTATCCAAAATAACCGAAGATATCTACATTAAAATAACTGGAAGTAGTCTTTACAGCAAACCTACTTGGAAATTAGATTATGACCTTTGCAATACCAGACGAAGCCGAGAATACTTGGTTACTCCTTTATCTGGCCCAGGTGATTATGAGGTGGTAATTTGTATTGATAACAAGATCAATAACTGGCATTATTGCAGTGAATCTTCCAGAGTGGTAGTAAGTTAGTGTCAAAGAAACTCTGGTGGAAAACCTATTATAGATACTAATTTAAATATCTTAGCTTGATAATTTCTGATGATTAAAAATTCTTTCATTTTCTTAGAAAAAATCAGCAACCAAGGTGAAAAAAAATTATGGCAGCAAGGAATCACCAATTGGCAAGAATTCTTAAATTCAGACAAAATTAAAGGTATTTCTAGTCTTAGAAAGAAATATTACTGTCGAAAGTTACAAGAAGTACAGCAAGCTTTATTGGAAGAAAACTATTCTTACTTTAGGGGAAAATTACCCCAAATGGAAATGTGGCGGTTATATAATTATTGTAAGGATGAATGTTGCTATTTGGATGTGGAAATTGATGAACAAGGGAGAATTATCCTAGTTGGAATTTCAGATTATTATAACACCAATTTTTTCCTTCACGGGTTTAATTTAAGCAAAAAGCTAATTGAACTAGAACTATCCAAATATAAAGCAGTTATCACTTTTAATGGTTCTTCATTTGACTTGCCAAAATTAAAGAAGATGGGCCTTAACATTAATCAGATTCATATCGATTTAAAACAGTTAAGTATAAATTTAGGATTAACCAGTGGACTAAAGGAAATTGAAAGGAGATTAGAATTGAAAAGACCAGAGCATCTTTATGGCAATCCAGTCAATCTATGGCGATCGTTTCATGCTTCTGGCGATCGTGAATACTTAGATTTGCTAATTGAATATAACCGAGAAGATGTGGAAAATCTGAAGCAAATTATGGAGTATGTTTATAAGAAAATGAAAGAAAAATTATATAAAGAAATAAATTCATTATAGATTAATGCCGCAAACAGTAACTCCCTGGGAAGTTAAAGGTAAAGTTGATTATGATAAATTAATCAGAGAATTTGGCCTTAAACCTTTGGAAAACTTACCAAAGAAATTTAATGAACATGTTTTATTCAGACGAAACTTAATTTTTGCCCATAGAGATTTTGGACTAATCATAGAAGCTGTGGAAAAGAAAAAGCCCTTTGTGATGTTAACTGGTTTGATGCCGTCAGGCAAATTTCATTTTGGACACAAAATGGTAGCTGATCAAGCTATCTTTTATCAGAAACTTGGAGCAAAAGTTTATCTGCTAGTAGCAGATTTGGAAGCTTACAATTCTAGGAATCCTAACTTAAAAGAACTAAGAGAAATTGCTATTACAGAATATTTGACTAACTATGTGGCTTTGGGATTGAATTTACAGAAATGTGATTTCTATTTTCAGTCTAAAAGGTCTAAAAATGGTGAAAAATCAAGTGCCTATTACAGCTTAGCTACTATGTTAGCTAGACATGTTACTTTCAATGAATTTAAAGCTGTTTATGGAGAAATTTCACCAGGAAAGATGGTAGCATCATTGTTACAGGCTTCAGATATGTTGCATCCGCAACTTAAAGAATTCGAAGGAAGAGCAATAGCTACAGTAGTCCCAGTTGGAGCTGATCAGGATCCTCATTTAAGATTAGCCAGAGACGCTGCCAAAAGAATTAAAGAATTTAAGTTTATGCCAATCAGTTCAACTGCGCACAAGTTTATCCCTGGTTTGAAAGGAGGAAAAATGTCTTCTTCCGATCCAACATCTTATATTGCTTTAACTGATTCTCCTGAAGAAGCTACTAGTAAGATTAAAAAATATGCTTTTTCTGGAGGGCAGGCAACTTTGGAAGAGCACAGAAAAAAAGGTGGAGATCCAGAGGTTGATGTTGCATTTCAGATGTTAAAGTTTGGTTTAGAACCTAACGATAAAAAGCTGGCTAAAATTGAAAATGACTACAGAAGCGGAAAATTGTTGAGTGGAGAGCTGAAAAATATTTTAGTGGAGAAAATTACTGAATTTTTAAAAAACCATCATAATAAGAGAGCTAAAGCGGAAAAAGAAGTTGAAAAGTTTGTAAGGGATAACCTTTAAATACCTATAATTCTTACTTCATTAAAAAAAGGTGATAATATGGCTATGAATGATTTAAGTTCACAAACCCCCTATTTAGTAATTGTGGCAGTTGTTGCTGTAGTAGCAATTGTTACATTGTTAATTGGCAGTAATAGTACACTAGAAGGAGCAGTTTCTGCTGAACCTGGCTGTGTGCAAAACTATGATGTTTTAGATCCTAATACCCCTGATTCTGTTACTGCAAACGGAGTTACCAGAAGAGATTTTTGTGAAGGAGATAACACCCATCAATGGGAATGTTCAAATGACAAAATTGCAAAACAAGTTCGGGCTGTTCACTGTCAGTTAGGCTGTAATCAGGCAACAGGCGCATGCTGTACTACTAAAGATTGCTTTTAATCAATGATATTTTTTTTATAATATTATTCAAAAATGGCAAAAAAAACAGTTTCAGAAAAAGTTGAGAAGTGGCATGCTGTCCCAATAAAAGGTAGTTTTATGGTCTTTGCTATTGTTGGTTTTTTGGTTTCCGCTTTTCTTCTGACAAATGCAGCTTGGAGACTAGCTTTTTTAACTGTGTTTGCAGTGATGTTTGTAGCAGCCCTAATTAGTTTAGCTAAAGCACCAATCAATGCTTAAAAATTTGATCAAACTTCTCCTTAGCTTTATTTTCTTTCCAAAATATTGAGTGGCTGGCTTTCTTTTCGAATAAAGCAACGGCTAATTTAATGCGGTTTTCATCAGTATTTAATCCATGTTTAATAGCAATGATTTTAGCTTCATTTAACGCTTGATCTAACAATCTAAAATTCTCTTTAGAACAAAGATCTTCAGCTTGCTGTTCATCCTCTTTCGTTAAATAAATTTCTTCCCAAATAGGATAAGAACTGTTGGGATCCTTTTTAGGAAATGTTTTGGAAAAGGGCATAACTTTGGTTTAAACGTAAGGTTTAAAAGAATTGTGAAAAAGAAAGTAAAAAAAATTTTTTGAAGTTTATTGACAGACCACTCCATTTATGAAAACGCTAAATGAATGGTCTCCATAATATGGCTCGGTAAGATCTGATGCCGTTATAGCTATACAAGCAATCGGGCTTACACTGATACTGCATTCTTCCCAAGTGTTATCAGCATCAACATCTTGCATAATCATACAACTTCCATCTTCACTTTGAAAATATTTTTCTTCGGAGCGTACTAGGGCCGATACACAACTGCTGTAACCTAAATCACTACAAATACTGCTACCAGTGCTGCCTGAGGGAGGAACATTTCCGTAAAAATTTATTAATTCATACTGCGGAATAAACGCCTGACTATTACTACCAGACTGAATAGTAGATCCTATTATCGCCGATGGAGCATCATCACAATGCAGTGTAAACCAAGCTACACTTGAACTGGTAGAGTGAATAGTAATAGCATCATCAGTTCCAGCGATTTGACGAATTGGTTGAGCACGATTTAATGGTACGGTAAATTGATCAAGATTACTTGGAGTAAGATCATCTGAAGTTATTGTATATCCTCCATTAGTATCATAAGTTATACCATATTCGCGACAAGAAGTTTCCAATTCTAATTCAAAAGAAGAAGCTGAAAAACTTAATAATTCTAAACTTAGGTCACCGTTCCTAACTGGTGGGCTTGTTGCACTAAATTGTCCTAGATAAACCCAATTCCCCTTATCTACCATATAACTAGTAACTGAACCATCAGAGTTAAGATTATTATACAACTGATATTCATGATTGTATGTTCCTGCAGCATAACCTTGACCAGCCAAGGCTGAATCTGAACCAGCTGGTTGGGGCAAATCCACACCATCCGGACTAGTAGTTTGAGAAGCAGTACAGCCAAACACTAGTAAAGATAAAACAGAAACCATTAACATCACTATTATTTTTTTCATTAATATCACCAATTTTTCTTATTAAGCAAAGATAGAACTGTTTTTTATAAAGATGCGTTACTCCCTGGAAGTAAATTATTTCAAATAGTGTACTCTGCAGAAAATGTGATCTACACTAAAGACAAAAATAATTATGAAACTTTATAAAATAGCCAATCATTTAGATCATATGCCGTCATTTTGGAAACATGTTAACGAAGTACTAAGAGAAGCTGAGATTATCATTGAAGTTCTAGATGCTAGAATGATTGATGAAACCAGAAATAAAGAGGTTGAAGATAAAGTTAGGTTATATGGAAAACGGCTGTTATATGTACTGACTAAATGCGATCTAGTGCAAAAAGAACAAATTGAACCTGTAAAGAAGACATTAGTACCAAGTGTTTTTGTTTCCAGTAAAGATCATCTTGGAACTACCATACTTAAAAAGAAAATTTTAGAGATGTCTAGGGGAAAGAGCGTTACTGTTGGAGTAGTTGGCTACCCCAATGTAGGAAAATCATCCTTAATTAACGCTTTAGCCGGAAGAAGAGCGGCAAAAACTTCCCCAGAAAGCAGTTATACTAAAGGTATACAGAAAATAAGGGTGGATAGCAAAATTTTGTTGTTAGACAGCCCAGGTGTTTTTCCAAGCATGGAAAAAGATAGAAATAAGCATGGAAAAACGGGGGCAGTTGACCATTCAAAAATAAAGGATCCAGAAACGGCAGCTCTAAATTTGATTAATGATGAGAAGAATTTAATTAAAAAATATTATGATCTGAAGTCTAACGACATAGAACAAATCCTGGAAGAATTAGCTATAAAGTTTAGGAAATTAGAAAAAGGCGGAAAACCTAATATTGAGGTAGCAGCTAGATTCTTACTTAAAGAATGGCAAAGAGGCAAGATTAGAATATTTTAGAACAAACAAATTTAAATACTCAAAATTTTTATTTAAACCGAGGTGAACTTAATATGGGAAAATTAGATAGTTTAGTTAACAAAGGAGGATCTTGGTTCTATATGCTTTTTAGACTACTAGTTGGTTTGTTATTCTTCATGCACGGACTAATGAAGTTTTCTGGAGGCAACTCGCCATCAGGAATGTTTCTGGCAGCCGGGATAATAGAACTAGTAGTTGGAGCAGGTGTAGTTTTAGGATTCTTCACAAGAGGTTTAGCTTTAGTTGGAGCACTAGAAATGTTGGTGGCTTTCTTCTGGGTGCATGCCAAGAACGGTTTAAACCCTTTGGCGAACAACGGAGAGCCAGCAGTACTTTTCTTCGTAGCATTCCTGGTGCTTTTAGTATACGGCGCGCAGAAATGGTCTCTTGAAATGAAACTGCTTAAGAAAGAAATGTTTTAAAATTTATATTTTTTTTATTATTTTAATGGAAATGTTTATAATTAGAGATCCTAGAGTTCATTAGAAACTTATTTTGGAGGATTGAAATAATATGACAATAAGACCAAACGAACACAAAGTTAAAGATTTAATTCAGGTGCAACATGTTTTGTTAAGCGTTTTTGATAAAGATAGATTAGATCAATTAGTTAACGGTTTAGTTGCGATCAACCCGGATGTTAAGTTTTATTCTACTGGCGGGACGGGAAAAAAGATTACAGAAGTCTTAGGACCAATGGCAGCTGATAATTACATCTCGGTTGAATCATTTACTGGAGCACCAGAAATGCAAGGTGGACTTGTTAAGACATTACATCCAAAGATCCATGCAGGATTATTAGCAGAACGAGGAAATCATGAACATGAAAGATATCTAAGAGAAACAATGAGTGAACCTACTGGAATCAAAGGTGTTTATTTTGATTTGGCTGTTGTAAATTTGTACCCATTTGAAAAAGTTGCAGCCAAACCAGGAGTTACCCCAGAAGAAGCTAGAGGAAATATCGATATTGGTGGTCCAACAATGATAATGGCTGCAGCAAAAAATTGGCCAAGCGTTGCTGCTGTTGTCAGACCAATGGATTATAATAAAGTTCTTGAAAGAATCATGGAAGAAAGAGGAACTACGGCAGAGATGCGATTTGGATTGGCTCAAATAGCTATGCAAGAAGTAGGGAGATATAGAACGGCTAATGCTAGACATTTCTCCAATCTTCTATATGAAACTGATGTTGCACCTACTCTGAATTTTGAAAATTAAAGACTAAATTTATTTTTTATATTCTTCTTTAAACAGACTAACTAATCTGTCAGCTGTTTTTTCGCCTATACCTTCTACCTGAAGTAAATCATTTTGGTTAGCATTTACTATAGATCTGACTGATCCAAAACTAGAAAGTAGGTTCTTGGCATTAGTTATCCCAATTGAAGGAAGAGCAGAAACAATAAACTCTTGTTGTTCTCTAACCGAAATTGGTTTGCGGTCGTGGTAAGAAAAATCTCTAGATGTATCTTGTTCTCTTCTGGCCATTACTGCTAACAGGGAAGCTGTGTCTTTGGGATTTTTTGTGTAAAGAACAGGTACTTTAAAATCTAAAACTATAGAAGAAAGCATGCCTCTAATAGCATTGCCATGAACTTTTCTAACAGAGTAAATATCCTCTTCACCTTCGATAATTAAAACAGCTTTCTCAAAATTATTTCTAAGAGATTTTACTTGTTCTAATAACCGGCCATCGATGATTGAAGCTACAAAATCGCTAACTTTTTTTAATTCAACTCCCACCTTGCCAGAGACCAAATAATCAGCTGAATTAAGCTGGCAAGTTTTCACTGAAATTCCCATATCGATTAATTCCTTAACTATTCTATTGCCTTTTTCTCTATGATCGGCAATTATAGCCACGACTTGGTTTTCTGGAATAAATTGCTGTAAAGTTTTATTTGGTGATTCCTGTAAATGTAATGAAAATTCTGATTTTATTTTTTCTAAATTGCGGTACATCCTTTTTTCTTTATGATGTGAAGCCCAACGATAAGATTCATCTCTAGTTTTGGAGGTCACTAAAATATTAACTTCACCTTTTTCTAACCTGCCGGTTCTACCCCTTCTTTGAATAGCTCTAATAGCGCTAGGAATTGGTTCATAAAACAGTACTGAGTCGACTTTTGGAATATCTAACCCTTCTTCCGCCACTGATGTAGCTACTAAAACTTGAAACTCTGCTTTCCTGAACTTATCCAATATATCTTTTTGTTCTTTCTGAGAGAAACCTACACCATTTTTCTTAGATTGACCAAAAAAAATGTGGTTTGAAATTCCATTTTCTGAAAGCTTTTTAGAAATAGAATTGGCAGAATCTCTGAATTGAGTAAAGACGATCATTTTAGTTTTTTGGTCCTTAAGCTCTTTTGAAACAATTTCCTGCAGCTTAATCAGTTTAGGGTGCTGAATCCCCTTACTGATTAGTTCACTAACAAGGTAAATAGCGGATTTAAAATTGAGATCTAGCATCAAGCTCTTAACTGCCTTGACTTTGGAATTTAGAGCTTCGGCCTGCAATTTCTTAATGTATACATCCAGCGGTTTAATTCCCTGAGTCTCAAGCAGCTCCAAGGCATGATCCACTTTCAAGGCTTCAGCCACTAATGAAATTGACCTTAAGATCTCAAAATCTCTGAACCCGGATGAAAGTTTTTTTTGTAATTCAGCTTGGATAGCTAAGATCTGACCTTTACCTAGTTCAGGATTATTGCAATACCCTAATTTTTGAGCTTCTAGTAGTTTACTCTTTTTGCAGTCTTGTAAATATTTTTGGACTGTTCCTAATTCTGGTGGAAAATCTACTTTAACCCAATTGATCTTAATATCCTGGATGTAAGGTTTAACATCCGGATCCTTTTCAGTCCTGACTTCAACTCTTTCAATTTTAAGATTCTGGCAAACCTCTTTGATTTTTTCCAAATCAGACCCAGGAGAAGCCGTTAAAGCTAAAATTCTGGAGAATTTAGATGCACTTTCATACTGTTTAGCTAACCAAACATAAGCATATTCACCAGTAGCATGATGAGCTTCATCAAAAACAAGCAAAGATAATTCCTCAAGTTTAACTCTTTTGTTAATTACATCATTCTCTAAACCTTGCGGCGTTGATACTATTACTTTGGCTGTCTTCCATAATTGGGCTCTTTTTTCCGGGTTGATACTACCAGTAAAAAGAACAATCTGATCTTCCGGAAGATCAATATGATTCCTTAAAGTTTGTAAATGCTGTTCGCATAATGGTTTAGTTGGAGCTAGCATTAACATTTTAGAATTGGGGTAGTGATGAAATCTCTGGGCAGTTAACATAAAAGCTAAAGCTGTTTTCCCTAAACCAGTAGGTAAAACTACTAAAGTATTCTTATTAGCCGCAGTGCCTAAGATGGTTTGTTGATATAACCTAGGCTGGAAATTTTTAATCACAGATGACTGGTAGAATTTAGATATATAAGCGTTATGCACAGTTGTCTAGTGCGGGAGTAAGTTGGCTATTTATTTGGTAAATTCTGTTTGCCAGTGACAACCACAATATTTTTTTCAGATTTATCAATATTGACAAGTTCTAAATTATTGATAACTATATCATTTCCCATTAAATAATAAGAAATATTCCTTAGTTCCCTAATTCTTACCTTTTCGGTATCTTTAACTTCAATAACTTCAAAAGGAATTTTACCCTTCAGATGAGGATTATTTTCTTTAAATAGGCCAATAAAAGCAGTCTTAAAGCCATCTTTGTCTTTTCCAGGCTTACGGCTAATTACTACGCTTTTAGCTTTATAGGAATCTACCATATCTTACTTTAGAAAGTTCTCACTTTTAAAGATTACTATTATTTTCTTCTTATGGAGATAGTAAGAACCAGTATAAGCTAAGACAAATATCGTTAAGGTAATGAATCTATTAGCTGAAAAACTGCCAACTACATAGCCTATCAAAAAACCGATTATGATGATTATGAAAGGAAATATGGGCTCCTTAAATCTTCTAAAATAGAAAACTCTTGCGGCTATGAAACCTGCAAGGGTGGCAGTTATATAAATAGCTGCCGAGTTAGTTAAAAGAATTGCTAGTACAAAACCTAAAATAATTAATCCGATAGCGAAAGTTTCAACCCAATACTCATTCCATTTCATTTTTCTGAACCTTTGATATTATTTAATGTTACAACTATCACTAAAATAATAGCTGCAATAACTAAGCCTATTTTTGTTCTTGTTAACAACAATACCCAATAAAGAATTGTTCCAATGATTAAGGCATAATACACTGCTCTGCCGCCAAAAAACATTCCTAACCCCTCTAATCTTGGCAACGGCAGCATAGAACAAAGAGCCATAACCAAGTTTAGCAGGACGATCTTACTAAGAAAATAACTGCTAGGGTAAAAAATTAATATTGCAGAGAAAAATGTGGCTAATCCCAAATTAACAATCACTCCTCTGTTAGCAATACCGGCATTTTGTGAATAAGCAAATCCATACCGTAGTTCTCCTAATCTCTGTTTAACCATGAAACGGTTAACCATAGTTCCGATTAAAACCAAAGGAACCAAACCTTTGGATATAAAGGCTACAGCTAGAGCAATACCTAAACCGGCAAACCAAACTTTAAATTCAGCCAGGTAACCATCTTCAAGACCTAAAATTTTCTGAGATGATAATCTAATTAAAAAAGTAATCATCGTAGCCAGCAAAACTAAAAAAAAATTTCTTAACCCCATAATCAGATCGAAACTAACCCCTCCCCAATCTCTAAACGAAAAAATGAAAGTTGTTACTAAAACAGCTGCAACTAAACCTATAACTTCCTGCTGACTGAATCTAAAAAATTCTTGTATTCTGGCTTTCTTTTCTGCACTACTAACCATAATCTGTATTAATAATTATGAGTATTTAAAAGATTTGCTTTAGGGTATGTATTTAGTTCGCATCTAAATTAGCACTGCCGCCTAGAATCTTACTCAAGATAGACGTTGACGGCGTATAGACTCGGTCGCGTCAGATAAGAAACTATAGTGGCAAGATTCGCTGCAGTGCTAATTTGAGAAAATTAGTGTCACAGCGAGTCCTATCCGCAGTTGATTTAGAGAATCAATACCGTACAAGCAACAAGTTGCTGGACTTTCCCTTTGGAAAGGGCCTATATGTTTTAGATATAAAATCAGATACTGACTCTAGGCGGTGACACTAATTTTATAGTAACTAAATATGTACGGTTTAGGCACATCTTATTTTTTGGAAAAGCCAAACTTTATGAACTTCTCCACCTTTCTGGATATTAGATTCTTCCAGCAATCCAAATTTGTCTGAAAATGACAATTCTAAAGAAGGTCTACTAATAACTAATAATTTCCCGCCTTTTTTTAAGATATAATCTATCTGGTAGTAAAGCTCGTTGATCTGGTTTTCGTCTTTAGTAGTCAAGTGGAAGATGATAGTGTCAAAGAAATCAGGACCATACTTGAGTTCTAAATCTTCTAATGAATACTTTTTAACTTCAATGTCAGCTTTGGCAATTTTAGAGTTTTTTCTGGCCGCAGTTACATTAGGCATAGATTGGTCAAAAGCATAAACTTTTTCCATAGAATATTTAGCTGCTTCAATGGCTATAGCCCCATCTTTACAAAACCCAGAAAGAAATTTTTCTCCTGGTTTGTGACCTGATTTTCTGACAAAATAGTACGCAAGATCGCCTTTAAAAGAAGCAGAATGGGGAAACACCCGGTAAGGCCTGGCATCGAGCTCTGATACCTTTTCGTCGATACCAATGAAATAACTTTCCCCATTATAAAAAACAACTACTAACAAATCTGGTTTTTTTAATTCTATTTTTGGTTTAGTGGTGATATGATCATAAATTGTTTTAGCAGTTTCTGCAGCAATTTTAAAGCGGTTCTCTTGTCCTTTTACCCCTTCTACTAAAATCTTGAATCCAATCCCTTCTTTAAACGAATTTTTCGGAAAATTTCCTAAATTAAGCCTGCTTAACTCTTTAGTTTTATCCACTGCAATTAACAATCTTCTAATAGATTGCATTGACAGTTGTTTTTTTGTTTCAAACTCTAAAACATTTTTATTTACAACGGCTTCTACTTCTAATTTCTCCTCGATTTCTAGTTTAGCCGTCTGTTCTAATCCCTCATTTACCACAGCGAAGTATTTCATTTCAGCTAGAAATAGCCTATTTTATATAAAATTACTTTAATTTTTAAGCCACTTCACTAACTCATCCATCAACTCTGGATGCGTTTTGAAAATATCAGTACCGTGGCCACCAGCTTCAAAGATTTTTATCTTCTTCTTGCATTTCAATTGGTTAAATATAACCTGTGCTTGCTGGTCATTAGCCCCGCCAGATCTTAAGTCATCTTTAGCTGTCACAATGTACACTTCTTTATCTTTAGCAACCGTTTTAGCTAATGGGACAGTTTCGATGCCGCGATAGTTTAGTCCAGGAGACAATAATATTGCTTTCTTAACTAGTTTATCTTCAACAATAATTTGTAAAGCTAAATTAGCACCAATCGATGCCCCGCCAACAAATAATGGTGAATGCCCTTCTTGTTCTTGAAAGCTAACGGCAGCCTCAACATCATGGATACTAGATTGATGTTGTTCATCGGTAAAGTTTTGATAATTTCCTCCGGCGGATTCTCCATGTCCCCTTAAGTCAATTGATAAAACCCCAATCCCGGCTTTATTTAACTGTTCAGCAAACAAACTATAGCTTTCTTTAGAAGCCGGCATCATATGGAATAGAGAAATTCCTGGATTTGGTTTTGGGACTTTAAAGTGATTGCCAACTATTTTAAGATTATCAGAGGTTTGTAAAGTTATTTTTTCCATTCTAAAAGTTAATACTGTCCACTTTGGTTATTTCAGCTATTTTATTAATAGTAGACACTGTAAATTTATGATCATCTTCACTGGCCGCAGCGCAGCAATCCTCAATAATTGTTACTTTAAAATCTCGGTCATGTAATTCCCTGCTTGTGCTTTGCACAGCTAAGTCTGTAGCCACACCCGCGATATAAACATGGTCAATATCGAGAGCATTAAGAATCGGCAACAGCTGTGTACCATAAACTGCACTAACCCTATGTTTAATAATTATTACATCGTCATCTTGAACATCAATAGCTTCATGGAATTCTGTAGCCCAAGTGTTTAATTTTAAAGCATCAAATTTTTTGACTAAACCAAAAAGGGGAGAATTAGCTGGAGCTTCTTTATGACCGGCGGAAAAACTAACTTTGATGTGAATAATCGGCAATTTTTTTGCCCTAGCTTTCTTAATTAATTTTTGCAAATTTTCAAAAGTATGATTATTTTTTATAAATTGTGGATACCCCCTCTTAGCTAATTTTCCGTCAGGATGCACTATCTCGTTGATAAGATCAATTAAGAGTATTGCCTTCATTTTCACCTCTTCTAACTAACGGAGTATTTTCTTCTCTACCCTCTAATGTTTGAATGTCAATTTTATTGCTGGAAGATTGTTGAATTCCCGATATCCCTTCTTTATCTTCAGGTGGGGGTAAGTTACTAGTTACAGCTAAAACATCATTTTCTTCGTCATCGATGATAATAGCGGCTGCAGCTAAACTGTCGCCATCTGATAATCTCATAACTCTTACCCCTTGAGTAGCTCGTCCAATTAATGAAATATCCTGGCAACGGATCCTGATAGCTATGCCATTTTTAGAAACTAGCATTAAACCTTCGGCTCCATCAACTATTTTAGTAGATTTAACCGGGCCATTTTTATCAGTAATTTTAATGTTAGTAACTCCTTTTCCTCCCCGATTGCAAAGTCTATAATCAGAAACAGGAGTTCTCTTACCATAGCCATTCTCGGTTAAGGTCAAGATTTGTTTACCTTTTTCAGCAGTAATCATGCCTACTACTTCATCACCATTGTTTAAACGAATTCCTCTCACTCCTCGAGCAGTCCTGCCCATAGCTCTGACATCATTTTCATTAAACCTATTGGCATAACCATTTTTGGTAGCTAGAATTATCTCCTGATCACCGGTAGTATATTTCACCCCGATTAAGGTATCGCCTTCATCTAAACTTATAGCCCTGATGCCTCCTTTTCTGGGATTAGAGAATTCCATCAATTCAGTTTTCTTAACTGTGCCTTGTTTAGTAGCCATAAATAGGTATCCATCTTTAAAATCTCTTACTGGAATTACTGCATTGATATTTTCACCAGAGGTCATTTCTAGCAAATTGGCAAGATGTTTACCTTTGGCTTGCCTGCTAGCTTCAGGCAGATAATAGACTTTTTTCCAATAAACTTGACCCAAATCTGAGAAAAATAACAAATGATCATGAGTTGAAGTGACATATAACCTTTCCACAAAGTCTTCTTCCTTCATTCCAGCGGCTTTAATCCCCTTACCGCCCCTCTTCTGGGTTTTGTAAGTATCTAAAGGAATCCGTTTAACGTAACCAGAATTAGTGATAGTTACAGCAACGGTTTCTTCTTCAATTAGTTCCTCCATATTAATATCTTCATCTTCACCTTGAACTATCTTGGACCTCCTGGCATCACCATAAACTGTTTTAATTTCTTCCAGCTCTTCTTTAATTAAACTAAGAACTTTTGTATCCGAGCCTAGTATATCTCGATAAAGTTTTATTCTCTCCAGTAATTCAAAATGCTCGTTTCTGATGTTCTCTTGCTCTAAGGAAGCTAATTTCTGCAGCCGCATTTCTAGGATAGCTTTAGCTTGCAACTCAGAAAGCGAATAAGTATTGATTAAAAATACCTTAGCTTCATCCACTGTCTTAGATTTTTTAATGCCAGGGATTACTTGGTCGATATTATCAATGGCTACCAAGAGGCCTTCCAGTAAATGAACTTTTTTCTGTGCCTGCTCTAAGTCATATTCCGTTCTTTTAACAATAATTTCTTGTCTATGCAAGATGTGGTGTTCTAAGAATTCTTTTAAAGACATTACTTTTGGCTGTCCATTGACTAAAGCCAACATATTAAGACCAAAAGAAATTTTTAGGCGACTATAAGTATATAATTGATTTAATACAACTGTAGGGTCAGCATCCTTTTTTAGATCAACAACAATCCTAATGCCTTCACGATCAGATTCATCGTTGATATTTCTAATCCCCTCTATTGTTTTATCCTTAACTAAATCAGCAATCTGACGAATCAGCTCTTCTTTATTAACCTGATAAGGAATCTCAGTAACCAAAATTTTATTGCCCTTTATTTCAGCTATCCCCTTGATGGTTACCTTACCACGACCACAAGCATAAGCTGAGAATAAAGAATTGCCGCATCCTACTTCCCCACCTGTTGGAAAATCTGGAGCAGGGATGATAGTCATCAAATCATCGATGGAAATTTCAGGATTGTTAATGGTAGCGATGATCCCATCGCAAACTTCGATAATATTATGGGGAGGAATGTTAGTAGCCATCCCTACAGCGATCCCAGATGAACCGTTGACTAGAAGATTTGGCAACTTAGAAGGCAAAACTTCAGGTTCTTGTAATGAACTATCAAAATTATCCCTAAAGGCCACTGTCTTTTTTTCTATATCTTTAAGCATTTCTTCTGCTGATTTATTAAGCTTAGCTTCAGTGTACCTCATAGCAGCGGCTGAATCTCCATCTATTGAACCAAAATTGCCCTGACCTTTGATTAAAGGGTAACGCAATGAAAAATCTTGGGCCATTCGCACTAAAGCCTCATAAACTGCAGTATCGCCATGAGGATGGTATTTACCCAAGCAATCTCCTACGATCCTAGCACATTTTTTGAAAGGCTTATTATGCAACAGCCCCATCTCATACATACTAAAAAGGATTCTACGATGGACTGGTTTTAATCCATCCCTCACATCAGGCAAGGCTCTGCCTACAATTACAGACATGGCATAATTGATATAGGCCACCTTCATTTCCTCCTCTATCACTCGAGGTATAATCTTGTCTGATTCTGGCCGATTTTCAGTTTCTGTTGGACTCATTTTTTAAAGATTAAAAATATTATTTTATCGACGATAAAACTATTAAAAATAGAGAGGTTATAGCTTTATAAATTTTGCGGTAATTTAGGCCTTAGTTTTGCCAGAAATCTCTAGTACTGAAGTCAGAACGTCAGGCAACTTGGTACAGCTTTTTTCATCATCAACCGCACCTGAAAAATGGCCTTTTTTGCTTTTTACAATTAACTGGGCCCCAAGTTTTTCTTTAAACTCATAACCATACTTAAGATCGACGTAAGGATCATTGTTAGAATGAATTGCCACAAACTTAGAACAATGAGATTTGATTTTTTCCCAATTGAGGGGAGTTTCAAAATAGTTTTTTAGTTCTTTGAATCCTAAATCGCTGGTGAAACCAGCAATTAGGACAGCTCCAGCGATACTCTGACCTTCTTTAAGACTTTCAAGATAACGCAGGATAGTAATACAGCCAATGCTATGGCCAACTACAATTAGGTTCGGATTAGGTTCACCAATTACTTTCTCCATCTTTTTAACCCACAGCTTCTGCTTTGGTAGTCCAGTTTCAGGCATAGTTGGAACTTTAACAAAAAATCCCTCTAATTCTAATTTTTTCTTCAACCAAGGATACCAACAATAGTCTGGAGTTCCATCCCAACAATGGATAATAACTACTTTCTTAGTCATTTGAAATAGCTTTGACATTTCCCATAGCTTTCTTAATTTCTTCCTTGGCAACTATTTCTTTTTGTTCCAATTCGAAAAGGCGTTGTACTTCATCAGCAGTTTTATCGACATCTTCAGCTTCTTGTAAAATTTCTTGCGGAATTTGTTTTAGGAAAGCTTGTTTAGCCTCATCACTAGGCAGGTCAAAGTATTCAAAAAATTTTTTGGTTAACTTGATTTTAAAAGTCCTACCAAATTTCTCCTTAGCAATGAAACCTTGTTCTTCCAGTTGTTTCATGTGTTCGTAAGCAGAAGCATTTCTCAGCTTAACTATTTCTGACTGTACTATAGGATATTTCCAGGCTATGACTGCTAATGTTTCCATTAAAGATTTCTCCAATTCTGTTGATGTGACTATAGAGCTTACTAACGGAACATATTTATCCCTTACTGTTAATTTCCAGCCATTTTCTTTCTGAACTAAGTAAAATGACAAGTCCATATCTTTATAGCTTTTTTCTAAAGATTGAAGAATCTGGTTAACTTCTTTTTGATCTAAAGAACAAAGAGCCGCGATCCTTTCTTCAGTTATCTCCTTGCCAATGGCAAATAAAACAGCTTCAACTTTTTTCTGATTTTCCATTTTTTAAGCTACGACCTCTTTTTTTAAGGTATAAACCCCGTCATTTAAATCGATTTTTTGTTCATCAATCAACTGATCTAAGAAGTCTTCTAATTTGTCTTGATTGATCCCGGTTAAACCGCTAAGTTGTTTGGAAGTTAAATCTCCTTTACTAAGTAGAACTACTACATAATTTTTGAGCAAGCCGCCCAAACTTTTATTTAAGAAACTATTCTCCACTTGAAGCTGTTTGGCTATCATATCAATTTGGTGCAACTTGGCTTGTAAGTCGTTCAAGAATTGCGAAACATTAGCATCGGTAAACTTTATTTCCTTAGGACTAATTACTTCTAATAGAGAAGGCATATAGTCAAAACAAAAACCCGTTAGATTATCTACTGATGGTGTTTTAACCTCTAGTTCTGCAAAAGTAGCCCAAAGGCCTTGTTCTTCCTGCTGATTAGTCTCGGCAAACTCTTCTTTAATTAAAGTAAAATTCTTATCAGTTTTAATCTTATGGATGTAGCCTTTCAAAGCTTCTTCTACATGCTCTTTAGGTTTGCCCAGCACTTCAATTACTGTTCTAAAAGTTATTTCACTCTCCATGTTAAATAATAATGCTGGCGTATTTTTAAGTTTATCGAATTTTTAGCACGTGAATAACCGCTAATAGAGCTATGACTAAAAACAAAAAGTAGGGTATCAGTTTTTGAACTTCTTTACTCCTTGACTGGTAAACGACTGTCCCAGTTATTCTAGTTGGCGTTGCAGATATCTTTTCTTGCGCTAATTCTGTTGTCGAAGGCAATGTCTCTTTTACTTCTTCTTTAAGAGTTAATTTCTCTTCCAATTTTGGAACCAAATCAGGGAGTTCTTTCTCCTTAATACTAATTTCTCTGTTAATTTCTCTAGGCGTTTTCTGATCATCTTTTAAGATCTTAACTTTCAGTTTATAGTCTCCGCCGGCAACTTCTTCAGAGGTATCAAGATTGAAAAAAATATCTTTCTCTTCATGAGCTTCTAATACTAATATCTGCTGATTGGTTTCTCTTGTTCCAGAACCACAAGAAATACATTTGCTTCCACTGTAGATGTAAGACCAAATTATAAATTCGTGCGGCAGACTACCACTATCAATTGAGATTTTAAGATTCACCTCTTCACCGGCCGTTATCTTACTTGATAAATTAAGAATTTCAAATGTAGGGTCTATCCGATCTGGAATAGGAGAAAGAATTTCTGATTTTGGACTAGTTATATTTGTTGAATTAGAACTTTCCTGGATAGCTACTAATGCTACAGAATTAATTGATCCAGGAGTCCCGCCAAAAATGTAGCTTTCGCGCCAAGTGTAGCTATCCAGTTCTAATGACTTATTATTTTTATTAGCTATACTAGAATCATAACTCATGCTAGTTTCAGAAACATTATTAGAAATAATAACAGTATCACCAGAGTTGCTTAAACCATTACCTAAGGAGTTGTCATCGACACATATCTTCAAGGCATTAGTTTGTAACGAACCATACAAAGTAGTATCTTGATCAGTAATGAGAGCATAACTTAAAGGCTGTAACATTAACGAACAAGCCGAATCGAATGAACAACACTGAAGAGCGTCAGTATTTTTATTATCTATAAAATTCCAGTTACTAAGATTGATGGTTTGGTTAGTTGGATTATAGATCTCAACCCATTCATTACCATCATTTGGAGAATACATCACTTCATTTATCTCCAAACCAGCTATAACTGAAGGGAAAAGTAAGAATAACAAGACTAACCTGACTAATAACATATTTGTTGTTTTGAGCTTGGAACGACTAATATATAGTTTTTTATCCTTCAACCTATAGTTTTACTATTCTATAATAATAAACAAACTTTTTAAACGTACTAATGCTTTATTAATTAACATGGGATGGTTATTTGGAAGAAAGAAGAAAGTACCTAAGGTTCCCTTTCCAGAAGGACAACTGATTGATCCAAACACTTTGAGGTTCCCAGAGACTTATTCTGAACGAGTAATTGAACCTGATAGTATCAAGGCAGCCGCTGGGTTGTCCAGAAAAGAGATGCCTTTAAAGGATATGGAAACAGAAAAAATGCCGGAAGAGAGTATTTTTCCAGAAGAGGAAGTAGTAACAACCACTACTCCGGAGAATATTATTAGCACTGGAGAACCATTGTTTGTTAAAGTCGATGTATACCAGAGGATTTTAGGTGAATTGTCTGTTTTGCATGACTATTTAGGCAGTTTAGACGAAACTAACAAAAAGTTAGATAACTCTGAATATAATGAAGAAGCAAATTTCGATAAACTTAGAAGAACTATGAAGTCAATGCACGATCGTTTGCTGCAAGCTGATAAAGTTTTATTTAAGTCGTAAGGTGATAACTATGGAAAGAATGCCAGTTTTTGTAAAAGTAGATGAATATGATGAAGTTCTTAGTTTAGTTAAAACTATTAGAGGAAAACTAGACGAAGCTAAAGAGACGATTCTTAAGATAAATGATTTGAAGAACGAGGAGGATCATCAACTGGAAACTTGGCAGAATACTTTAGCTGAGATTGAAAAAAAGGTTGATTTCATTGACCACTCACTTAATGAACCGGAAGAATTCTAAAGATGGCTAAGAAGAAAACAATTAAAAGGAAAGTTGCGAGTAGAAAACTAGAGAATAAAACTGCTCCAGCTAAAGCTAATGAGCCAGAGTATATGGTACAAGTTAGCGACCCGAAGATGTTAAGAAAAGATCTTCTGGAATCATTAAGGGAAGTTATAATTTTCATGCAAGGCTACGAAAAATTTAGAAAAATTCAAGAAGAAAAAGTTGCTTTGTTTATTGATCTAAAGGCAAATGTTAAAGATTTAAGTTCTTTGATTGACCATAAGCTAAGGAAATATTTGCCTAGAGGGAAACTTAAACCAGTTACTGAAACTAAGCGTGAAGTAGAAAAAGTTGAAGTGGTAACTATGGATAAATTCAAACCTAAAGTAAACCCCTCACTCCCTATAGATTCAGAACCTGAAAGAGAGATGGAAAGGGCAAAACCTAAGAATGATTTAGCTGAATTGGAATCACAATTGAATGATATTGAAGTGCAGCTGAGAAATATTAGGTAGTTTATTCCGTTGAGTTAAATTTATAAAAACGTTCTAGATCGGGATTGATAGTGCGGACGTGCCGGAGCGGTCAAACGGGATGGACTCAAATGCTAAAACCATTTCCTCGCTAGTGCGGAGTGATCCATTGGCTTAGTGTCTACGCAGGTTCGAACCCTGCCGTCCGCATTTACTCAAAATATTTTTTATTCCTATAAATCAGCCAAAGGAACAAAGCATTTATTCCAATACCTATAGCTATCCCCAAGCTTAAAGAAAAATAAGCTACTTGTACCGGAACTTGCAATTCGGTTTGCAAAGTATTAATTGTATCAGAAAAGTTAGTCGCTGCTGTAATCAGGGCATTTAGCATTAAAATACCGAAGTAAACCCAGCTGTAAGTCCAAGTCCACTTGTATCTTTCCCAGAAAGCCAACAATAATATTAAAGAACCGACAATTATAATTAGATAGTACAAAATTGCTGCCGGAATTGTTGGAATAGGAATGCCAAAAAGGTAATCTAAGCCTTGTCTTCTAAACAAGGAAAGAATAACACCAATTACTTCAATAATAAAAATAAACTTCAAAGCTGTCGGTAATGGCTTCCACCCATTGGCTTTGTTCATGATAATAAGAATATCTTATTGTATTTAAAGATTCTCCAAAGTTTTTTAAATAAATAATACTTCTTTTACTTATGCCTATTGAAGTTTGTTGTATTGGTGGATTTTCTAAAACTGAAGGGAATTCTGTAGCTATTAAAATCGATGATCAGGTCATCATTCTAGATATGGGACTAAGCATGGATAACTATGTTAAGTACCAGGAAGATTTTGAAGATGTTAGCACTAAAACTTATGCTACTTTGCTCAAAGCCGAGGCCGTGCCAGATTACAATTCTATTAGAGACTGGAAAGATCAAGTTATAGGAATTATTCCCAGTCATGGGCATCTTGATCATGTAGGCGCTATTCCTTTTGCTGCAACTATGTTTCCAGAGGTGCCAATAATTTCAACACCTTACACCATTGAAGTCTTAAAAACAATCTTACAAGATGAAAGAATTGAATTGAATAATAAGTTGATTACCATCGGCTTGAATGGAACATATCAAATTTCTGATAAAATCAAAGTGGAGTTTGTACATGTTACACATTCGATTCCTCACACAGCAATTCTAGTCCTACATACTAAGTACGGAAAAATAATGTATGCCAATGACTTTAAATTGGATGACCAGCCAGTTCTTGGAAGCAAGCCTAATTATAAGAGAATTAGTGAATTAGGAAATGAAGGCATCAAGCTGTTAATAATGAATTGTTTGTATGCCCATGAGAAGAAAAAGTGCCCATCAGAATCAGTAGCTAGACGGATGCTGAAGGAAGTGATGTTAGGAACCAGTTCCAAAGGTAAAGTGATGGTGGTTACGACATTTTCTTCACATATAGCCAGATTAAAAAGTATTATAGAATTAGGGAAGAAACTGAATCGAAAGATTGTCTTTCTGGGAAGATCTCTAGATAAATATATAGCAGCAGCTGAAAGAATTAGTTTAGTCAATTTTACAACCCAAATAGTAATTGAAAAATATAGTGACAAAATTATTAGGAAATTACAGCAGATACAGAGAGCTGGCAGGGACAAATATTTGATAGTCTGTACCGGGCACCAAGGCGAACCTAGAGCGGTATTATCAAAGATTGTTCGCGGAGAGTTGCCTTTCAGCTTTGAAGATGGCGATATAGTAGTCTTCAGCTGTGCGGTAATCCCCGTAGAAGTTAATATTCGTAATAGAGAGAAATTAGAACAAGCTTTAGTCAAAAGTAATGTTAGAATATTTAAAGATGTTCATGTTTCTGGCCATGGCGCTTTAGAAGATCATCGGGAATTGTTGGATATGGTTAAACCTGAAAACATTATCCCGGTGCATGCTGGTCCTGAAAAAGCACAAATCATTAAAGAGCTGGCAGCTAAGATGGGTTATAAGAATACCTTTGTGATGGAGGATGGAAAAAGATTAATACTGTAGTGAACGTCTTCTTTGCTGTCAAAAAAACCGCCCACCACTGGTGATCGCCTGCGGGCTCAACACCGGTGGCATGCTCGCTTCGCTCGGGGCGGTTTTTTGACCATGATTTTTCTAATCAAAGAGATGGCTACACCACCCGTGAAAATACACTGGTTGAAAAATCATATTATAGAAAAATAAACTTCACAGAAACTTCAAACGACCTATTGCTTTCAATTTAACAAACTTTATAAATAGTTTAACTACCGAACAGTTTAAATGAAAATTGTTTTGGCTGAACCTAAATATTTTAAGGAAAGTGTTTCTATTATCTCCGAGTTAGTTTCAGAAGCTAAGTTCAAAGCAGGCCCCGATGGACTAGAGTTAGTAGCTATGGATCCAGCCAATGTGGCTATGGTCGCTTTTAAGCTGCTAAGCAGTTCTTTTACCAAATATGAGGTTAAAGAACCGGAAGAAATCGCAATCAATCTTAACAGCCTGAAGCAGATTCTACGCCGAGCTAAAGCTGATGACATCTTAACCTTAGAAACTACTGAAGACAGTAAACTAAAAGTTGAGATGAAAAGCAGTACTACCAGGTCATTTTCTCTGCCAACATTAGACCTAGATGATAAGGAGCAAAAAGTTCCAGATTTAAATTTTCCAATTGTGATTGAAACCAGTTCAAGTCTGCTGTCAGAATCTGTTGAAGATGTTAGTGTAGTAGCTGAATCTGTGACTTTCTTGGGTGAGAAGGGCAAACTGTTTGTCAAGGCTGAAGGTGATTTATCTAAAGCCTTCATTGAAATTAAGAATGATGAGACTACTGTTATTAAAGTCAAATCAGATGATAAATTTAAAGGTAAGTATTCTTTAGAGTACCTTAAAAAAATGATTGCTGGCAGCAAAATAAGTGATAAAGTTAATTTGTATTTCAATACAGACTATCCTTTAAAATTAGAATACAAGGTCACGGATAAAGTACTTTTGAGTTTTATTTTAGCGCCTAGAGTTGATAACGACTAAACTGCCCAATCTTCTTCATCCTCATCAAAACTCATTTTTCCACAATCATCATTATAATCAAAAAAAAGTTCTGTTCCTGCTGGTAGATCTTTTATAGCTCTAACAGCTATATGTCTTACTCCAATAAGTGGGATTTGATGCCACGGATTAATATTAGGTTCAATTTTACCTGGACCTTGCTCAGAATCATTATAAAAGCTACAATATCCTAAAGCCCAGCCAAAAGGTTCAGAACCGAAAGAGATATCAGTGGAGTCGTTGTCTAAAGTGAATAAATAACGTTGTAATTCTGTCAAGTTGGCCACATGAGAATCTGTATAATCTAATCCAATCATATGATTAACTTCTACGAAATCACCTTTTGCAAATCTCCTAGTCGTGAAAACTCCAAAACCTCTCCCTGGACTTTTTCTAACTTCCAACCCATCCGAGTGCCAAGGAGTTTGTTCATTATAATCAAACTTTGGGGAAGGTTTATGATCCCTCCCCTCTAATGAGATGAATTCTCCGTTGGAAATTTTTCTTTGGGCTTTTATTACTAATAATCTTCTTCCTTCCATTACTTCATAGTATGCATTATTCTTACCAAAAGAACTGTAGATTAGGGCATAACCTCCGGCTAGAAATGACCGCCCACTACCAAGCGGGAAAATATCTTCTCCAAATTTAGTCTCTTTAATGAAGTATGTATCCCTACGGCTAAAAGGTACCATCGGACAAACTTCAATTATCGATCCTTTATTATAATCTCTTGTTGCCATAACTGCAGCATGATCATTAGAAACGAGTCTAGTTTCGATGCCTTCTATTTTCATTCTTAAACTCATAGGCACTAAAATTAGAGTACTTCTTTAAAAAGATTTATAGCAGAATTAGCGAATTATTACGTATGTATTTAGTTTATTACAAATCTAAGCACTACCAACCTGAGTCTGTACACGATCAGATCATCGATGGCGTATAGACTCGGTCGCGTCTTACGAGTTTAACATCGATAAGACTCGTTGTGGTGCTTAGATTTAAGTGAGCAAGGCAGCAAATCCTGTCACTTCTACCATAATAGAATCGCAACCGAGTCTAACACAAGAAAATAAAATGAAAATCCTAAAATTGGCTATCCCACCTTTCGCTTCGCTTACTCCACAGCAGAGCTGTGGGGTATTACGCTAATTTTCAAGACGGATTTTCAATCATTACTTCCTGGTCGTTGTAAACAGCGGGGTATTAAACCCAGGAAGTAATAAACAAAGATTTATTTTCTGCGCAGAAATGAGATAGTTTTCTTATTTCTTGCGTTCTGGAAATTAGAAACGAGTAGGACTTTAGGCGGCCTTGCTCATAAGGATTAACTAAATACATCCATTATTACAGAAAGTTTAAATACATGAATCTATTTTCATATGAAAATGAATTCATCTGAACACTTTGCTGCTTATGGATTATTCTTTGGAACTTTAGCTAATGAAAGCCGATTGAAGATAGTTAATATCCTAAGAAAAGGAAAATTGAATATTTCAGAGATCTGTGAAAAAACAGGATTTGAGCAGAGTATGGTTTCGCATAACATGAAAAACTTGGAACACCATGGGATGGTTTTTTCCGAAAAAAGAGGCAAATACAAATACTACTCTCTAAATAAGGATACAATACATCCTTTATTAGAGTTAATTGATGTGCATATGAAGGAATATTGCTGCAAAATCTTGAGAGGTAGTGGTTAAGAAGAAACGAAGCGCGTTTGAATGTGAAGAGTGCAATATGTGTTATAAGGAGAGGGCATTAGCAGAAAAATGCGAACAATGGTGTAAAACGCATAAAAGTTGTAATTTA
>Ga0209542_10002048_pt1 | contig 46200 bp, 46 predicted proteins | sample RifCSPhighO2_01_FD_184028 | JGI IMG/M metagenome (GOLD analysis project Ga0209542, IMG submission 184028) | Soil microbial communities from Rifle, Colorado - Rifle CSP2_plank highO2_0.1 (SPAdes) (version 2) | ecosystem: Environmental > Terrestrial > Deep subsurface > Rock core/Sediment ...
ATACAATAAAAAAGTAATAGAAACTAATAAAGAAAATAAAAACAGATGAAAAAGTTAATCTGGTAAAAAATAGCGACAAACTCGAGTTATTAGTTAAAAACGCTAAATTATAAAAATCTATCCACAATAAATTGGGTAATATAAGCAAAGAGAATCCTTTGTTTATTATATTTGACTTATCAGAACGATAGACACAAAAAGCCAAATAAATAGCTACCATATTTAGGAAAACTACAGCTACAATGTTAAAAACGTAAGGCATTAACATAATTTTATTTATAATACCATTTTCCCCTATTTAGTAAACAAACAATTATAAAATTAACAAACAACCAAAAAGCGGCGTAAGCCGCTTTTTGCAATCTAGTTTCTTGTATTATTAATAACCTATTTAATCAGATACTAATTCATAAACATCTAGCAAAGATTTACCTTCTTTATTTTTACAATTTGAAAGTAGATCTTTTTCTTCTCTGGGATTTGCTGACATAATATTTATTTCATTATTTTCTATAAGAGCTACCGATTCATTTTTATAAGTATAAAAATTATTTTTTTTTAGCAAACTAATACTACCAAAATTACCATTCTTCTCAACTGAGAGAAAAGAATTTGCATTACAAATGAAATCTTTATTAAGAGTATCATAATTGCTTTTTTGAGCTAATCCATCTGAAAAAAGAAAAGTATAAATTAAGAATAGCATAGGAATAAGTGCGACTAAAGCCAGTAGTAATGAATTCTTTTTTCTTGAAAGAACAATAAATACAATTATGAATATGGGATATCCTATTAAAATAAGAGGCACAGTAAATGCTAATATAGATTTCTCGCTTCCTGGCGCATCAAAAGCCATACTCCCCGCTAGAAGGATAAATGGAAACAATAATATCGGAACGAAAGAGATTAAATTAATAGCCGTAATTATATTTTTTTTCATATTTCTATATATAAATATTTAAACTTATTTACCCAAACTACTAATAACTGATTCCATAGAATGATTTTGAGTAGAGTTACTCCACAAAGACTTTATTAATCCATTTTGGAATACTTGACCCAAAGATAGTGAGTATTGCGAGGGTAAATATGTTACATTGTCATGCCCTCCAAATGTAGTTGAAAACGGAGCAGAGAGAGAATTTACTATTTCTCCTCTTACAATATATTCATTAACTTGAGCAGTATATCCTGAAATATCTAAACCTGACGCATTTAATGTTGCCGGATTAAAAATAATAGCATTTTTATTATTTTTTATTGCACCAGCCATAGCTTCCGCTCCAGTTTTAGAATGACCAACAAGAGTGACTTCATTGCCCTTATGATCATTAACAAATTCCGTTACTCTTTCTATCGAAGAACTCATATCGGACGATACTCCGAAGATTTGTCCTAAATTATTTAATAAGTCGCTTCCAAGCCAGTTAGTAGTTCCTCTACTAACTAATGCATATTCTAATGGTACAGATTGGTTTTCTGTTTGCGTCCTTGAGTAAACACCTATTTTAGTACCATTACCAGGAAGCAAAGAATTATATTGCCAGCCACCACTTAAATTTTTACCTTCATTGCCATTTTGATATACCGCCATATTCATTTGTGCTGCCTGAATTGGTTCGGGAATTAGCCCGCTTGGGTCGCTACTAACAATTGGATTATTTCTGGCGTAGCTATAGCTATTCAATTGTTGAGGGTCGGCAAGCAACTCATTTGGCAATCTCCAAAACATTGGATCCTCACTCACGAACCGTCCAGTATTTGCGTTATAATACCTTGCGTTGAGGTAGTTCAAGCCTGTCTCTGCGTCGTACTCTTGGCCAATGAACTTGCGTTGTTCGGTGAACGCCCCAATCTTGTTATCTATTGTTGAATCTCATAAGAAAAACTGACTTTTCCATTCACATATTTATTTGTAGCTATCTCTTCCACTTGATAACCTATAGTTGATTCTAGAAACATTTTATAATTTTCAGGTTCTTCTTTTTTTAATTCACTCAAACCTTTTAAAATAAAATGAATTTTATTACCAAATCTTGCTATAAAATCACTATCAGTTAAAACACAAAAAAGATCATCATAATATGCATCCCAAACCTCTTTATCACGTCTTCCGCGATGCATAATTTCTGCGCCCCATAAATCATTAATGGTTTGATACATAATATCCAAAATATCATGAATATTAGTTTTATTTTTAAAATCAAATGAAATATTCATATTATTTTTTAGTATTAATTACTTTATGAAAGGAAGGTTGATCATTGGAGGCAGATCCATCTCCATAATGATTATTAGTATAATATAAGTTTCCGTCATTATTTTTCACGAATCTATCTGTATTTTGACCTTGAGGCGCTTTATATTGTGCATCAAAAATATAACCTTTATCTGGCAGGGGATTTTTATCGTTTCTAAAAATACGTGGGTTACTAGTCTCTCCACTTATCGCTTTTTGCCATCCATTTGATTCATACTCTGACAATAATTTTTGAGCAGCAGTTGGTAATTTAGTTCTTTGGATTTCTGGTATTTTTGTTTCCCCAAGTTTAGATAAATTAACTGCTTGTCCTCCTTCTGCTAATTTACCCATACCATATGGTAAAGCTAATCCTCCTAAAAGTGCTCCTGAATTATAGTCAAATTGATCTTTAGATATTTGACCTGAATTATAGGATTGATAATTCTGATAAGTTCCATACATTGCAGCACCCGTGCCAACTATAGCTAATCCAGTAACAACTGCAGCAGGAATAGCAACGGGAATTGCTGCTATAGCTCCAGCAATAATAAGAGTTGCTACTAGAGATTCACCAACGCCCTGTCCAAATGTAGTCCAACTCTTACCGCTCGGATCGCTCAAAATAATAGGGTTATTCCTAGCGTAGGCGTAGCTATTCTGGTTTTGAGGATCAGCCAGCCATGCTTGGTCGAAGTTCCAGAACATTGGGTCCTCACTCACGAACCGTCCAGTATTTGCGTTATAATACCTAGCATTGAGGTAGTTCAAGCCTGTCTCTGCGTCGTACTCTTGGCCAATGAACTTGCGCTGTTCAGCGTAACCGCTCACTTTATTATCTATCCTTATTTTACCATATGGATAGTAATCCTATTTAAATTCATAACTGAATTTATACTTATCAATTCTTTGCGTCTGATATTCTTGACTGTCAAGGATCTCTTTAAGAAGATTTTGGTCTTTTAAAGAAATATTTTGGGAAATTTTATTAAAACCAATAATCACTAAATGAACTTCTGGATTTTCTTCATTTTCAAGTTCTTTAAAGTGAAGGGAAGCCAAACTATCGTCAAAAGCATCCCAAACTGCATCGCCATTAAAATCCCAATTCGTCCACTCTAAAACTTTCGCAAACCTATTCATTAAATCTAAACTAGAGTTTATCCCATTTAAATCTATTATTATTTCTTTTTTCATTTTAATTGTTATTAATAATCTTTGAAAAAGCAGGCTCATTATTTTTAATTTGCCCATAGTGGTTATTAGAATAATATATATCTCCGGTATCAGTATTTCTTACAAATCTTTCAGCATCTCTATTAGGGCTTTTATTTTGCGAATTCACATCATACTCTTTATAATTTCCATATGGAAGATAATTATCTTTATTCTTATATATTCTTCCATTAGCAACACCTGGTCTATTTACATCAAAATTCTTGCTTTCCAAATGATTCAAACTTTCTTGTACATTATTTGATAGTGAACTTCTTTCAATATTATTAATCTTAGCGCTATTTTTTATTATACCAGCTGAAACAAAAGGCAATACGGCTGTAATACCACTCATAGCGCGATCTGTTAACGAAAGAGAAACACCTGAGAAACTATCTTTACCAGTTATAGCCTCTCTTGCATCAAGCATATCTCCAACTATTGGAGTTGAACGAACTGAACTTTCTACAGGATGATTCAAAAAAGCATTTGCTATCATTCCAGTAAATACGGGTTGAGTTGCAGCAAAACTAGCAACAGATGCAATAGCAGGTATTGCAGCAATAAGCATAGGTGCTAATACAATAAACTCTCCACTTTGATCAACATATACAATCGGATTATTTCTCGCATACGAATAACTATTCCAACTCTGAGGATCATTCAACTGAATATCTAGTTTACCTAGACTAAGGTATATAGGGTCCTGGCTTAAGAACTTTCCGGTAGTGGCGTTGTAGTATCTAGCTCCAGCATAATTTAATTCCGTGTTAGTATCATATTCATATGAAGTGAACTTGCGTTGTTCGGTGAACGCCCCCACTTTATTATCTATCCTTATTTTACTAATCTATTTTTTATTTTCTAAGATCAACCTATATATTTCTAAACCAATGTTAATTTTTTCAATTAATATTTCTTTTTCTCTCATTCTCAACCTGTAATGCCTTATAAAAATAAGGCATTACAATAATCCACCAAATTATTGGAGCTATATTACCTACTAGCATAAGCTGATATCCCTTTTCGACAGTCCAAAGAATAATAAGGGTAATAATCGCCCATCTATGCCCTCGATAAACGAATATAAGGATTGGAATATAAATAATTAAACTATAAAGAATATCTTGAATATTAGCGTAAACTCCAAATAAAGCTAATATTATAGAAAACCCTAAAAGGATAGACACAATCAAAACAGATATTCTCTTATAAGATTTAGTTATTTTTAAGTCTTGATAATTCTCTACCTGATTTCTTAATTCTTCTCTACTAATAGTCCAATTCCAAATAGTTTTTGTCTTTTTCATAATATTTTATTTGTATCCATATATTATTTTATTATCGTGAAAAAAATCACTATATTTATCAACGGCAATAAACTTAACCATGTCAAGTTAAATTTTTTTGATAAGACAATTGAAATTATAACTGTTACCGGGTAAGAAATATATGTATAAAAAGCAATCCAGAGATACCACAAGTTAGTTGATCCTGGCGCATCAAACATCATGATGGTCCCGATTAATCCAATAAACCAAAATAACAATGACAATCCGAAAATAATATTGAATACTCTGATTAAATTTTTGTTTATTTTTTCTTCCATAATTTTTGTCCCTTTTATTTAACTATTACCTTGCCAACCCCCAAATAACTGCTTCCATTGAATGATTTCTAAATGCATTATTAAAAATAGCCTGCGGCAAACCCTGTTGCTTTATTTGGCTCCATGACAATGAATACTGCGAAGGTAAGTATGTAATGCTATCATGGTTTTTAAGGGGACCAGCAAATCGATTTAGCGTAAGGTTAATAGCTTCACCTCCTACTATATATTCACTTATCTGAGCAGAATATTCTGATACATATTGGCTATAAGGTAGCAGATTTGCCGGAGCTGGATTGAATATAATTGCGTTGCTGTTAGTCGCAACAGCATTAATCATGGCCTCAGCTCCACCCTTAGAATGACCAGTGAATGTTACTTCAATTCCAGATTTTTCATTTACGAAATTTCTAGCAGCACTAGTAGATGAGCTTACATCAGATGAGATACCAAAAGCCTGAAATATATCATTCTTCCAATCACTCCTACTTGAAGGGTCGGTCCCCTTACTTGCTAAAGTATACTCCATAGCACCATTTTCTTTTGCCCTGGAGTAAACGCCTACTTTAGCATTACCCGTATCAGGCAGTATATTATTAAACTTCCATCCTCCAGTTAAATTATCTCCTTCTTGACCAGATTGATACATCTGATTTGCCATTACTGCTGCTTCACCCATACTAGGAATAAGACCCGTAGGATCGCTGCCGATTATTGGATTATTTCTGCCATAACTATAACTGTTCTGTTGCTGTGGATCAGCTAATAATTCATCTGATAACTGCCAGAACATTGGATCCTCGCTCACAAACTGCCCTCTAGCTCCATCATAATACCTTGCATTGAGGTAGTTCAAGCCTGTCTCTGCGTCGTACTCTTGGCCAATGAACTTGCGCTGTTCAGCGTAACCACTCACTTTATTATCTATCCTTATTTTACCATATGGATAGTAATCTAACAGCTCTTCCACTGATCCAGTACTGTTTGTTATAATACTACTGCTATTTAGGTAGTCTGAATTATTGTAATGCACTGAACTTGTTGTATTAGATCCTGTTATAGTTGCCACAGATTGGTCTCCTGAAAAAATATGCTTAGTAGGAGTTGTGCCATCAGTGTTATAATTTTTTGTTGGATAATAAGTTGCAGTAGTACCATTAGAAACCTTTACTCTTTGCCCCTGATAATCATAAATATAATTAGTTACTGTTGCAGGAGGAGGTGCAGATGGAGTCGTATAGGTTATTTCTAATATTGGGTCATAATTAGTGCCTGAATATTCAGCAGACCTAACTGTAATTTGATTATATTGTCCAGAACTTCCAACAAATGGGCTATTAATTACATCGTGCCCTTCTCTTAAAGCTAATTTAGTTGAACCAATCAAAGATACCCAATTTTTACCGGTTGAATTTAAATTAAATATCAAATACTGCCCTGTAGCGATATTTGCAATATCTTTTCTTTCTGTAGAATCAAGGCCTTCTGCCGGATTATTAATAGTTCCTGCCAAATCGTAATCTGCAGTTGTAAGGCTTGTTATGCTTGGCTCTGATCCTTGAACTACAGTTATCCAGTCATTGTTCACCCGATCACTATCATTATTTAATTTGCTTTGAACATACACTTTTAGCTTAACATTTGTAATAGTTGCATTGTCTGGTAAAGAAGCTGTGTTGAATGGTAAAAATGACCTTTCTATTAAGTAATTAGAACCGCTCTTTCCAGTACGAGTATTAAATGTAGTTGCTGTATAGTTAGCCGAAGTTCCAGAAGCAGCGGTTCTTGCTGTATTCCAGTTGCTATTTGAATTATAAGTTGAACCATCTCCGGCCGAAGGACTAAATGTTGTTGTAGTCTGCTTTGGAGGCAGCGAACCTGAACCAGGAACAGAACTTTGAATTAAACGATTATTGTAATCAAAAGTATATGCTTTATTGCCTTCTGATAATAAGTTGCCATTGTTATCGTAAACATAATTGGTAATATTAGCACCATCACTTATTGATGTTACAGCGTGGGGGTTAGCATAATTAGTTCCAGTATATGTATAAGTATAAACAACTGCCGGATTTGCCCCTATTGTTTCTGTTCTGGTTAAAATGTTTCCAATAGCATCATAATTATAATTCATTGAGTAATCTTCTTGTCCTGATGCTGAATTAGTAATCAAAGATTGCGCAAGCCTGTTAAGCCCGTCATAAGAATAATTTGCAGTTTTTTTGTTGGCTGTTTGTGAAGCATCAATTACCTGTGTAATATTTCCATTGTTATCGTAAGCATAAGAAATATCTTGCAATTTTGTTGCCGTAGAGTTTGTAGTTGTCTTATTAGTTAGCCTGTATAATTTATTTTGGTCATAAATATTGGCAGCTACAACTCCATTCTGATACGACATGTATATAATCTGGCCAGTTGAATTGTAATTGATATTTATTACAACTGGTGTAAATCCAGCATCTCCCGACTCTTTTCTTTGCACAGTTTCTAATTGCCCAGCTGAATTATAACCATACTGCACTTTTGAATTATCTGGATTTGTAATTGTTATAACACTACCCTGCCTGTTATATATGTAATCTGTTTGATAAGAATTTGAATTAATTGTTCTTATATTGCTTGAAACTTGACCCTTGCCGTCATATATATAACTATCAGTTACTCCAGAAGATGAAACTTGGCATAATTTTCCAATTCCATTGGTACAATTATCATAAGTATAAGAAACTTCTATTCCAGTAGAACCAGTATAATCTTCTGAAATTACACGATTTAAGTTGTCATAAGTATAGTTTACAATTTTTCCATTTGGATCTGTACGAGAAACAATATTTCCTGCGTTATTATAAGAGTATGTCCATGCGCCATAACTACTATCAGTTAAAATATGTAAATCCTCTGCAGACAATCTTCTGCCAATTCCGTCATAAGTGAAGTTTCTTATGTTCCCTGATGCATCTGTAATTTTAGTTAGATTATTATTTCCATTGTATTCATAAAAAGTATTATATACTTCTGACCCATTATGTTCTGCAACTTGAATAAGATTACCATAAGCATCATATGAAAAATCTTTTGGAACGCTTTTTAAGTCAGTAACTGTTTTATTCCAGCCGTTATAACCTGTAGAAACTGCACCAATAGCATTTGTAATTACAGTAATTCTTTTTAGGGCATCATAACTATAGTTACTATAAAGCTGTGAGATGCTAGTTGCTGAAGTTTTAGCAGAACCAGAAGAAGCATAAGGCAAAGATTCTTTAAATACTAAACCAAGATTATTATAAATAATATCTTTTACTGCATATTCTCCGCTATTTTCTGTTGCTTGCCTTTCCTGGATAATTCTGCCTAAGCCGTCCAAGTAAGTATAACTATCAATTATATTTGAAGTATCCAAGTAATTTAATCTTTGCACTGAAAATGCATTTTTGACATCAATATATTGGTAAGATGTTTTTGTGGTTAATGTTGAAGGAATAACTTCTCCTGGAACTTTTTCTTCTTTGATTCTGCCTAATCCATCGTAGTTAGTTTGATAAATAAATCCATTGACATCTGTAACTTGTTTTGGCTTGCCTACTCCATAATTATATAAGTAAGATGTTTGCTGATTTAAAGCGTTGGTGACAACTGAAGGATACATATTATAAGTATCGTATGCGTAACTAGTCACTTTTCCATTGGGATCAGTTTCAGTTAATGGCAAACCATAACTATTATATGTTTTTTGGTTATTAATGTAATTTGACCCGCTTACCCAAGACTCAACCTTTGCTGGGTTTCCCTTTATTGCAGTGCCAAATGACTGATTATCATAATAAATTTTTTGCTGCTTGATTCTAGAACCTGACTGATTTAGAGTTTCTGTTGAAATTGGCAAAACAGGACCAGTTGTAGTGTAAACATAATTTACAGTTTGCTTGTCATTATCAATGTCTGAAAAATTATCACTAAAAGCGCTTACTTTTCCATAATTTATTTCTTGCGTTAAGTTTCCATTAGCTGTGTTATAAGAATATTCTTTGGCAACCTGCTTTCCATCTTCATTAGCCACCATTCTTGAGGTATAAACAAAATCTCTTTCATTCCCTAAATCCTGTGAAGCCCAATCAGTATAATTTTGAGACATTAATGTGTTTGAACTATCATAAAATTCTGATTTATAATTTTTTCCTATCAAGCTGCCATCTAACGGATCTATGCCTGTTTCACCTGACTGCAAACCATTTCCTAAATGATAATATCCAATTGATTTATTTCCGGCCGAATCAATAACAGTAACCTTTCCAAATCCCGCAACTTGCTTGTCATATATATTGTTGTAATAAAAACTACCATTGAAATATTCGTATGTCGTTGTTGCTACATTTCCTAGACCATCATTCACTGCTAAAGAATTTAAAGTATTATACGTAGCTGGAAAATCAGGATTTAGTAAATTTCCATTAACATCTCTATATTTGCTTGTTGCTTTATAGCCAAATGTATAATTGGCACCCTCTGGAAAATTAGTAGTTAACAGCAAGTTGGCTTGTTGTCCTACATTTTCTAACATCCAGTTTTCAAATCCCGAATTAACCCAATTGAAATTAATTATGTCGTCTAATCCGTCACCAGTTGCATCAAAGAACACTGTTTCAGCACTAGAACTATATGGATATCCTGTTTTAGTACCCGATGTATTAGTATAACTATATTGTCCTACAGTAATAGTAGAATCATTTTGAGTCCATCCATGACCATTATTGATCAATACATACTTAGTTCCATCATTATTAAATTTTGCAAAATCAGGTAATTTATCTCCATTGATATCCATTGTAATCCATCCTGACCCAGAACCTGTTTGAAAATACTCTAATTTATTAATACTATTATAATAAATAGGATGAGAAATGGTTGTGTCTTGAATCCAGCCATGCCCAGTATTCAAAAGCACCCAAAATGAAGGATAGTTAATACCATTTGTTTGATAATTGCTAGCGTACACAAAATCCATTAAACCATCATTGTTTATATCAAAAGGCCTTACTTTAGAACCAATAATAAAGGGATTGTATCCGCTATTAATACTATTTGTCCAAGGGAGTTCAACTGAATTATCCCATACCAAGTTACCATTTTGATTATACCAAACTGCAAATGTAGGATAATTAATACCATTTGTTTGACTATTTCTAGCATAAACGTAATCCATTAATCCATCACCGTTTAAATCTCCAAAATAACTTTCACCGGCACCAGACTGAACGTACGCTTTATTCCCTTGATATGTAACATTTTGAGTAAAAGTTACAGAAGTATCCTGCGTCCAACCGCTGCCCGTATTAATCAACACCACGCCGTTTTCCATAGCTCCAGTACTTCCTTGTATAGGCGTAGCCCAAAATTTAATTAAATCATCTTTTCCATCTCCATTCCAGTCCCCTACAACCACTTGAGTCTCAAAATGAAATATACCTTGATGATTAACGCCCTCTGTATCTTTATAAATGTATGTTGGCTGAGTCCAGCTGTTATCTAATTCCCAGCCGTTGCCGTTATTAATAAGAACATAAAAAATATTGGCACCACCATCATAAGCTGATTTTACAATATCTTTTAATCCATCTCCATTAACATCCATTAAGCGGATATGTCCATCGGAGAAATTAACATCATATTGACTTAATGTTGGAAAACTAAAGCTTTTATTAACAAAATTATTATTAAGCGGAGTATAAGAAAACTCTAATGATGGCATTGTTGTTGTAATGCCATTTTCATCTCTTCCTGTTTCTGTAACTGATTTTAACATTGACCTTGATCCATTATCCCCTAATTCATAGTTCAAATTATATTTTCTTGTTATTGAACCATTAGTTAAAACTCTAATCTCAAAAATCCTTTGAGTTATTGTACTTATAAATCCTGTGGCATATGAAACATATTTATCGGGTCTATCATCTCTGTAAAACTTAATCATATACAAGCCGTCACCCGATCCATCACCTGCATAACTAATTGCATCTATATATATTTCATTTTCGCTTATGTATACTGGCGCTTTAATATAACTATAAACTATAGAGTTACCGTTTGTATCTTGGATTTTAGTAATATACCAAGAATATATCCTTGAAGAGTCATTAGGATCTGAGAGTCTCGCATTAGCAACATCTCCAAAAGTATAAATATTCCCATCTTTCGTAGTTGCAGTCCACGTATTATTTAAAAATTGGTAATTCAAAAAAGACCCGTCGTCTACTTTTGCTCCATAACTATTTGAAGAAATATATTTTAAATCCCCAGAAAGAGAAGATCTAAAATCGTTATTAGCATATAAGGTATCTGTGCCTCTTTTATTAACCCTTTCAATTTTTGGAATAGATAAAGACCATCCCAAACCCAAATCTGAATTATTATTTTTATCTTCTGAATTATATGTTAAATTAACCGTTGGCGTCATATTATTTCTGCCAGCTGGAAGTTTTAAAGAATAACTATAATTTAAAACTCCATTAGCCTGATCAACGTCAACTTTAATATAACTATTACTATAAGGATTAACTTTTTCCCCTTCGTCAGAAGCAGCAGAAAGAGCTTCTATTTGCGTAGCGTCTTTATTTTCTCCATTTTTATCTTTGTCATTTTCATCTGCTGTATCCGAGACAACATCTGCATCACTAGATAGCGCTGAATCAGTTAAACTTGCAGAGGTTGAGCTAGTGCCATCAGTACCAACATCAGACGTAGGCGCAACTGCATCCGATGAAGGCGTATCGGGAGACTGATCTAAAGATGCTATTGAGGTATTTGCTACATCAACAGCTGGCACCTCTTGTGCAAAAACAGGACCAGTTATAAAAACTAATTGAAAGATAACTAGTAACGAAGCTACTGTTTTTTGATTATACTTATAAATTTTTACTTTCATAATTATTATTTTTTTATTATTATTTTTATGATTTTATTTTTTTAACGATAAAATGAAATATGTGCCAATGCTTAAGGGTTCCATTTGCAGTTTCACCATCTCTCTCTTCTTCTTTGAAATCAATAATCTCCATATCCGAAAATAATTTTTCTGCTTGTTTTTTTGTATGAAAAGTAATATTAGAATTTTTAGACCACTCATCTCTTACACCAAATAATTGACCACAAAATATTCCGTCTTTTATAAGTGATTTCTTAATATTGTTGAAAACATTATTAAAAGTATTGGGTGAATTAAAAGGTAGTGAATACATAGCAGAAGCAATATTAAAGGTATTTTCAGGGAAGTTGAATTTATCAAAAGAGGAAACAAAATATTGAAGTTTTTTTGATTTTATTTTCTTAGCTTCTTTTGCCATTAATTCACTGGAATCAATTACTGTCACATCAAAACCTTGTTTTAAAAGATATTTAGTGTCCTTAAGAGCACCTCCACCAATATCAACTGCCTTTCCTTTATTTTTTACATACCCAAGAGATCTAACAAGAAGCTTAGATGGTGGTTTATTCTTAGTTATTTTATAATATTCTGACCAATCTTTTTTCATATTTTTATTTAAATAAACAATTTTCTTCTAGTATATTGTGAGTTCTCTTATAATCTTCCCATAAACCCAAATAAGCCTTAGTTATTCTAGACCTATTTGAAAGATTAAATTCATCTAAATATTGATTGATTATTTCAGGTTCAGCTTCGAATTCAATAAAAAAACCAAAAGGAAGCTCGTCAAAAGAAATAGTAATATCTTTTTTAATGATATTTTTTCGTTTCTTTTCAAAAATAATTTCCCTATCAAAACTCAAAAACTTTAATATTTCCCTTAGCGTTTCTACATTTTCCCCCTCTTTTAATCTGACTTCAAATTCCTCTCTCTCAAAAAATTGACTATTATCATTTGTCTTTACCTTGACCGTTAAAATGACCTCTCTATTCATTCCATCTATATATTTTATTCTTGGAAAAATACCGTCTTTGATATTTGAAAAGTCTTCTTTAAAATAACCAAAAGTTCTTTCCAAATCAAAATCTTTAAAACCTTTAGTTAATTTATAAAATTCCTCTTTTGTTAATTCAATTTTAACCTCTATTTCTTTTTTCATTTTTTTCTTCTTTTTCGTGATCATAATATGTTGGATATTTTTCAGCCATTTCAAATTTATACCTTGTTAAATCTTTTACTCCTGCCTCTTTGTACCCCCTTCTTCTATCCCAGCAAGTAGGACAATCACCACACTCAATTTCAAACGATTTAACGCAAGTTCTTGCTTTATAAAGTGGAATATTATTTTCAAAAGCCCATTTTATAAAAACATCTTTATCAAAATAATTTTTGAATTCTGTTTCTATAGGTAATGATATAAACTGCCAAGACCAATCATTTAGTATTTGGCAAAATAGTATATTCATCAACCTTACCCAAGTCTGAGAGCAATGATAAGAAAAGTCCGAACTCATATTAGAAGCAAATAGTGTTTTGATATCAACTCCTTTTGATTTTAGAGAATATCCATATTCCATTCCAGTTAAAAATACTATAGGACCTCTTGCAGGATAAGATATATTGTGACTTAAGGGAATATTATCCATCATTCTTTTTGTTTTTCTCAACATATCTTTATATTCTATTCCCGGCGTCATAACAATTATTTCTTTATAGCTATGGTAAAGTTTTGGGAAATTTTTCTTATAAAACCTATTAAAATAATCTACTGATTTCTTTTCGTATTTGTAGTTTGACTGACCTCTGTTTATAAAAAATGGATATACATTTAAACCAAATTCTTTTAATAATATTCCTATGTTGGCAACAGAATCTTGACCACCAGAGAAGCATACCACAACACTTTCGCCTTTTTTAGGCATTTTAACAACATATCCTCTTTTGTTTTTTAATATATTGTCATATATTCTCAGTAAATCTGAATCCTCATTCTCCTTGCTTTCAAATTTTGTTTTACCTATATTACCCAATATTTTGTTCATAATTTTTATGTAGTTTTATAGTTTCATTAGCTTCTTTAATGGTTTCCTGATAAATATGAGCGTCTGTTATAAAGCCATCTAATGGACCTGCCCAAATTTTAGTTTTTAATTTTTTTTCTAACCTTTTAGCTATTTCTTTTGATAAAAGAGATATAGCAACAAAATTTCCTCCTGCTTTTTGGAATGCATCAATTGACCTCGCATTGAACAACGTATTCATATGATATCCCTTATGATCATTCATTTTAATAAGCCTAAATTGAATTGTAGTTATACATGGTAAATAATCATCTTTCGGTTTGTCTAAAACTCTTTGATAATCTTCTTGCCTTATAAAACTCATAATCGCTTTTTTAGATTCTGGGATTTCAGCTAATCTTTCTACAACAAAGTCGATCATGCTCCATTCTTTTATTCTTGCATAGTAACTTTTACTACCGGGACTAAAAGAGGGAACAACGTCAAAATCTCTCATTATATCTTCAGAGAATGTTAGACTTATTATCTCATCTATATTTTTTGGATTACCATATTTTTCAATAAGAGAATCGGGATAAGATTGTGTTGCTGACTTTATACGAATATTCTGAAGACTTAATCTTTTTCTGCCTTCATCATCCGTTAATACTCCATTTTTAATAATAGTTTCAACTAGACCCAACCAAATACTTCCTACAGTTTCTCCGTAAATATTGTAACCAAATGGTTCTAATTTAACATACATATTTTTAGTTTTCTTTAATATAATCTTAACTCTTAGAGGAGAGAGGACTGCTGTGTAGCTACTCTCTCCTCTAAGACACACCAGTACATAACCTTTATTTCAATTTAATCTCACCTTAAGCTTAGTCTGCTATTAATTGATGTCAATATTGGACAAAAGCTAATTTTGAGATTTAGCTTCATTTTTAGGGGTATTTAGGCTTGACTTTGGCCATTTTGTTGTTGTATACTGACAAAATATAAATCCACAGACTCGCGCCTATGGTACTTATCCCGACCAGGGGCGAGACGTACCTTTTCAATATTTTGACCCATGCCAAAATATTGGGATTTATGTTATTTCCTACGTCCTGATTATCATCGGGACTCCGGGCTTGCTGTAGCAAGAAATAATAAAATAATATAAATACTATGCCAGACAATAAGGTAATTATTAAGCAATTAATCGAATTTGGCTTAAGTGATAAAGAAGCCAAAGTATATTTAGCTTTAATTGAGTTAGAAGTGGCTACGGTAACTCAAATAGCAGAAACTGCTAATATAAAGCGTAGTTCTACCTATGTTGTTTTAGAGTCTCTAAAGGAAAAAGGACTAGTAAGCATGTCAGAAGACAAGAAAGTTCAAAATTATGTTGCTATCTCCCCCGACATGTTGTTACTTGAGGCACAAACAAGAGCCAAAAAAGCAGAAGATATTAAAATCAAAATAAGTGAAATTGTTCCTGAATTAAAAGCACTACATAAAGACACAAAACAAAAACCTATTGTAAAAGTTTTTGAAGGCAAACAAGGGGTTATGAATTCAATGAGTGAGTCTTTAGAATGCGATGAAAAATTAATAAGGGTTTGCTCATCTCATGAGAGCTGGCTGAACGAATACCCAGATTTTAAAGAGTTTATAATAGATTATGTTAAAAGGAGACACAAATTAGGAATTAAAATGCATTCAATTCATCCAGATACAGATGTTGCAATACAACTTACTAAGATGAATCCTTTTGAATTTGACAAAACAGTTTTAATACCTAAATTGAAATATAAATTTCCTGCAGAATTAGCCATATGGGATAATAAGATTGGCTATGTATCACCTGACAAGAGAGGATTTGCAATGACAATAGAAAGTAAAGAGATAGCAGAAGTTATGAAAACCCTCTTTGATCTGGCCTATGAAGAAGCAAAAAGAATTAAAAATATTAATAAATTAGTTGGTGAATATAAAGAATCTTTAGATGAATATAAGCCAAAAGTAAAATAAACAAAAAGCGCCTAATGGCGCTTTTTGTTTAAAGTTTTTCTAGTATTTTCAATTCTAATTTATCGGTTTCTGTGTCGTAAATTGCAAACGTGGGTTTAAATCTTTGGCCGGCAAGTTCTCCTGGGTTTACTAACAGGCATTCTTTTTCTTCTCCGCTCACAACGCTTCGCCCGCCGCCAAGACTGCTAGACTGTCGGGCTGACGTAGCGATGCGGGCGAGCCAGGGTTTATGGGTATGACCATAAAAAACTAAATCATAATTACCAGTTTCTGCTAACTTTCTAGCTAAATCCGGGTAATGAATAAAAGCTACTTTTTTGCCACCTATATCTAAGCTTAAGTTATCTGGAACATCATCTAAATGATAATCTGCATTGCCTCTAACAAAGCTTATATTTCCATTAAACCTTTTTTCTGCTTCATCTATTGTTGTTTGGTTTGATATGTCTCCGCAATGGAGCATTATTTCAATCCCCTCTTTATTTAAAAAATCTATGGCTTTATTAAAATTAGCCATATTATCGTGAGTGTCTGATACAATTGCAAAACGCATAGGCTGATTTAACCTGCCTGTCCCTGTCTGCCGACAGGCAGGGGCAGGCAGGGACAGGCAGGGATTTAAGAATTAAGATTTATTTAATAATATCACACCTTTAGACAGTATGAACATTGACGTAATAAAAATTATCTATTACAGTAACATCAGCACAAAAATCATGGCTTATTTTATTTCTGCTCGTTGCAGGATAAGATACCCTACCCTACGGGAGAAAAACAATGGAAATCTTCGAAGATGAACGCGTCATTTATCTGATGATGGCTTCTTTGTCTTTGGGTATATTTATAGGAATGTCTATTCATAGATTTTTCTTTGGAATCAGGGGCAAGCCAATAATCTATTGGCAACTGACGGATGGAAAATATAAAGTTGAGTTCATAGAAAAAGTCTCAAAATGGAACATTAAGAATAAAAAGAGTTATCGCTTAGTAGTAAGAGCTGCGGACGATTCAACAATTGAGACACATGGCCTAAAATCTATTTTCGTAAAAATGCCAGACTACATGATACCTGATAACATGGAAGCTGGAAGTGAGATTTTGATCAATGGGCCTAGGATTAACTTGACCAATACAACCGAAAGAAAGGCATAACATGACAAAATGCCAATGTTGCCAAAAATTTTGCCAAGAGAAAAATTTGAAAAATAACGTTTGCCTAGGATGCCGATGCTTTGAACGGAATTTCTTCTTACTAGCAATTCCAATTTCAATAGCAGTCGTTGTAGTGCTCTGCCTATTAATCAGAGACGTATCCTTTAAGGCAATGGGCTGGTAGACAAAACCCGCGATCGGATTTCCGAGACGCGGGCTTTTTTATTGAATAAATATATTGATATACAATAAATTATTTGTTATAGTATTGTCAGTACAAACAACGAAGTATATCTAACTTCTGCTCGTTGCAGAAGAAGATAAACTGAAGGAGAAAAGCCATGAGCAACTCCGAATTATTTGTTAACAGAGAAATTTTTGTTAATTCAATCTTAGCCTTTTCGGCTTTATTTACAGCCGTAGGAATTGCCATAGGAATGGCCATTGAAAAATTGAACAAAAATGATGGCATGCCGACCCTTTGGACAAAGTTAAAATGCGGCCGATACAAAGTACTCTTTGTAGAAAATATTTTGGAATTCCAAATCCAAAACGGAAAAACTGAAACTATTTCAGTCCAAGCATATGATAATCTAGCCTCAAACCATTACGGCATAAAAATCATCTCTGTAATAGCCCCTGATCGCCTCTATTTGCGTAAAATCATTGAAGTCGGTGATATGTTAACCATATATGGAAATGGTTGCATGTTGATCAAAAAAAATGATCTCGATAAAATTGAAAACTAAAAGAGACAATGCAATGTTTCTCTGTCAAACAAAAAACGCGACGGACTTCGTTCCGATCGCGTTCTTTTTTTGTATTATTGAATAACAGATGTTCCTTGAACGCACTGATTAAATACGTTTATTTCGTTATTATATTGAGTTATTAAATTTTTAGTTGTTTGGACTAATTCGTTGTATTCTTTAACCATTTCATTGTATTCGTCTATAAGTTTGTTATACTTTGGAGATTTTGGATTTGTTCCATCAATTTCTGCCCTTTTATTATCTAAACCAGTAGACAGTTGATCTAATTTAGCCTTATTTGTATCTATTTGGTTTTTCAAAGAAGAATCTGTCTGCTGGCAAGCAGAAATAGGAAGGCCGAATTCTTGAACGCCTATCCAAACTGTTCTGCCTTCATAAGTTCCTTTAATAATGGCCACCCCTATTTCTGTAACCCTATCATTTAAAATATTGGCTCTGTGGCCAGGGCTATCCATCCAGGCTTGGACAATTTCTTTCTCAGATCCAAAATTACCTAAAATCAAATTTTCTCCTACGACTATATAGTCATAACCAAAACTTTTTACTAAATCACCAGGCCCAACCCCTAAAGGAGAAACGTGCTCAAAATATTGTTTAGAAAACATGTCTTGTGCTTTTGCCAAAGCAGCTGCATCAAGCTTTGAATTTTCTACGACAGGCAATAGTCCTCCGTTATTATATCTTTGAACATTTGTTTGAGCTATTATCTTTTCCTTGGTAAATTCAACTTCGTTTTCTTGGCCTCCAATATTTAAAGGAGATGGGGTAAAAACTTCCTTTTTTAATTGAGTAACAACACTACCAAGATCAGTTTTAGAAATTTGGCTTAAGCTTTCTGTAGTTTTGTCATAAAAATCAAAGATGCTATTTCTGTAATAAAACAAAGCCAAACTGGCTAAAATAACTAACAATAAGGTAACAACAAAAAGATAGTATTTTTTCATAATTTATTTCTTTTGACCAATAATACTAATCCAATTACTAGCTCTTGCAGTTCTGGAAGGAGGATTATTTTCAGTAAATATTACCTCTAAACCTAAACTTTCTAAATCTTGATTTAATTCATCTATTGTAAAATAGCTAAAAAATCTTTCGTATTCATAACCATAATCATCGTCAATTTTTTTTTCTTCATCAACTCCACCTGGTCTTTTTTCTTTTACCGAAACATATAAAAGTCCTTTTGATTTTAATTTATTTACCATTTTTTGGAGAATCTCCATAACATCTTTTTTAGGAATGTGAAGCAAAACTGCTTGCATAAAAATTCCATCGAAGTCATGTGAAATTTTATCAACATCTAATAAATCCATAGCCATAAATTCTCCTTTAGGAACTTCTCTTTTTGCTATTTGGACCATATTTTCAGCAATATCAATACCAACAACTTTCATTCCTTTATCAATCAAATATTGTGATTTCGTGCCACCGCCACATCCAACATCCAAAATAATACTTCCAGGTGATATTAATTCTAAAAATTTATTAGTTCCACTTACCCACCAATCATCAGTATTATGGTCTTTGTGCCATGCTTCAGCTATTTTATTATAGGTATCTTTTATGTTCATTTAGATAAAACTTTTAATGATTTTAAAATCTTCAAACATCTGTTGCTTTAGGCTATTTTGATATAAGGCTACAGCTGGATGATATAACGCAACTATCTTTATTTTGCCATATTTAGCATCAGCATCAAAGGCCTTGCCGTGAATTTTACTGATACTATTTAACTCTGATTGAAGGCTAAACTTTTCCATAATGTAAGCCATAGAATATCTGCCCAGAGTAGCAATTGCTTTGGGCTGTATGGCGTTTATTTGCCTATCTAAAAACGGAGCGTACATTTTAATTTCTTCTGGCAAAGGATCTCGGTTATCCGTTGGCCTATCTTTAACAATATTAGTTATATAAACATCTTCTCTGGTTAAACCAATTGATTCAATAAGTTGAGTTAATACTTTTCCTGATGCACCGCAAAAAGGGCGGCCAGTGGCCGCCTCATTTTTACCCGGAGCTTCTCCAACAAACATTATTTTTGCATCATTGCTTCCCTCTCCTATTACCGGAAAAACATTATTTTGAATACGCTCGGCATAAAGAGGAGATTCTTTAAGATTTACAACTTCTTCTTTAATTTGTTTTAATAAATCTTCTTTGTTTGCCATGACGTTTTTTTATTTTATATACCTACAAAATTTTTTTATAAAAACTATCTTTTGGAGCTACAATTTGAATTAATGCGTTTCTCAAAGCTTCTTCTAAGCTTTTTTCTCGAAGAATTACACCTCCCGAATAAGTTCCCCAAGTATCATTAGGTAAATTTCCATACTCTTTTTCAATTAATGTCATAATATCAGAATGCTCCATTTTTAATTCGTTCATCCGTTGCAAAATATAATCAGGAACTTTTAAACCGCTTGAATATCCAAAAAATTCTTTACCACTTTTATCAATTACTGCTGCCCACGCTTCTTCATAAATATGACCATATCTTTCTACTAGTCCACTTTCTAATCCAAGATAATAATCGCTATCATTTATCTTTGATTTTACGTCTAATGCGCGATTTCTAGCACCGTCAAATGTTTGTTTATCATAAGGAGTTTCTGGCACTTCAGAAGAAGCATTGCATCCTTCAACAATAAAATCCTTCACAGAAAATAATTCTTGAATGACTTTTTCTGCTATTTTTATTTTTCTTTCACTTATTGAACCTATAATAAATTTCATAATTTAAAATTAAGCTCTATAACACTTTCTATTTACTATAATTACAATTCTAATTTCTGTTTATTAAAACCAAATAACTTTTCATAAATCAATTCTATTTTAGATGGCTTAATGACATACCAGGAATCTCCTTCAAGTACATCATCTTCTTCTTTTGGTTCTGGTTTTCTTCTTTTACTATAGTGTTTTTTCGCTAAGTCATATCTTTGGCCTTCAATTTTTTCTGCGACACCTTCAAACTGCAATCCTAAGTTATCTTCCCCGGGATTGTTTGCCGTTATCGTTCCGGCAATTTTATTTTGTTGAACAATAGCTTTTGAGTGCCTAGTGTCAGAGTGAGACATCCAATATATATTTAAATCTTCATCAAAAATATAAATAACGTCGGCAACCCAAATACCCCCACCGTCAACGGTGGCTAAACTCATTAAATATCCTTTTTCTAAAACTTCTTTTATTAATGTTTTTATATCTTCCATAGAGATTATTCTAGAGAAATAATTTGAATGCCTTTTTCTTCGATATCTTTCTTGGGCCAGAATAGTTCATCAAGCTTAAACCTACCCACATAAGTTACCTTCTTTTCAATTTTTCTTCCTGTATATTCTTTAATTTTAGGATTCCATTCTTCAAGAATTAAAGTATCGCCTTCTTTTATATCAAAGTCATTGAGACGAAGTTCAAACTTCTTTTTACCAAACTTTATCGCTTCAAAATATTCAGGCCAAATTTTCTTTTTAATTATCGCCATATTATTTCTTAGACACTAATCTTTGATGTTCTTCGGTGTTTAACATTCCGCATTTCTTCCATTTTTTGCCAGATCCGTCCGCCGACGCTAAAGCTATGGCGAGACTACGCTTTCTTTTTATGGTAGGGGGCGTTAATAAGACCACACTTCTTGTATTTATAGACTTCTCCTGTTTCTGGATTAATCGCTCCGCAAGGACATAGGTCGTTTCTGCCAACTTCTTGGTCAAATTTTTTATTCTGGCCAACAAACATTGGTTTTGGCTGTTGAATTGGTTGATCTTTATTAAGATGAGCCAGTAAAATGTTTTGAGCAGTTTCTGTCTCTATTTCGTCTAACAATCTTTGAAACATTTTTCTGCCTTCTGATTTATACTCAACCAACGGATCTTTTCCACCGTAAGCTCTTAACCTAACAGAGTCTCTCATATATTCCATATTAGATAAGTGACCTTGCCATAAATTATCAATAACCCTTAAGCTGACGAACCTAGCAGCTGAATTAAATGTCACTTCTCCTAATTCTTCTTTCTTTTTATCAAAATCTTCTTTTTTAAATCCAAACTTCTCAAAACTTTCAGGATCAAATTTAAAATTATCTAAAATTTCCTTTCTTTTCTTATAAATAATTTCTCGGTGCTTATTCATGACGTCGTCATATTCTAACAAGTGCTTTCTAGCATCGAAGTTAAAGCCCTCTATTTTTTCTTGAGCAGATTCTAAAGCATTAGAAATCATTTTAGCTTGAATAGGCTCGTCGTCTGGAACATTTAAAGTATTCATTATTCCTTTTATCCTGTCTCCGCCGAAAATCCTCATTAAGTCATCTTCCATGGAAACAAAGAACTGAGTTGACCCTAGATCACCCTGTCTGCCAGATCTTCCCCTTAACTGATTATCTATACGCCTAGCATCATGCCTTTCTGTTCCTAAAACATACAATCCGCCAATTTCCCTAACTTTTTGGCTTTGCTCTGAACTAGGCGGGTTACCACCTAAAATAATATCTACTCCTCTTCCTGCCATGTTAGTAGCTATAGTCACAGCCCCAGATCTTCCTGCTTGAGCTATAATCTCTCCTTCCCTTTCATGATTTTTAGCGTTAAGTATTTCATGAGGCACTCCTTCCATACTTAATAACTTACCCAAGAATTCATTCTTCTCAACAGATCTTGTTCCAACTAAAACAGGTTGTCCTTTTTGATGTAATTCTTTTATTTCCCTGACAACTGCCCTGAATTTTCCTTCTTCTGTTTTAAAAATCTTATCTGAAAGATCTTTTCTCTTTGAAGGATTATTAGTTGGTATGACAACCACATCTAGTTTATATACTTTATCTAATTCTTCCGCTGAAGTAACTGCTGTTCCCGTCATACCAGAGATTTTTTTGTATAATCTGAAATAATTCTGAAAAGTTATAGTAGCTAAAGTAACAGATTCTGGATTAACCACAACCCCCTCCTTTGCTTCAATAGCTTGATGCAAACCATTGGACCATCTTCTGCCAGGCAACATTCTTCCGGTAAATTCATCAATGATCATTACCTCTCCCCCTCTAACAACATAATCTCTGTCTTTTAAAAACAAAGTCTTGGCTTTTAAAGCAGACTCCAATTGATGAGTTGTAGTTATATCATTTTCTAACCAAGGATCCTGGCCCAATTTGCCTATAACCTTATTTTGACCAGATTCTGTAAAAGTAACTGATTTTAATTTTTCATCAATTGTATAATCTGTGTCTTTTTCAAGACTTAATACTACATTGGCAAATTGCCTGTATTTTTCTGTTGAATCATCAGCTTCGCCTGAAATAATCAAAGGAACTCTGGCTTCGTCTATTAAAATAGAGTCTACTTCGTCAACAATGGCAAAATTACATCCTCTTTGAGATTCTTGGCTATTTTCATAAACCATATTATCTCTTAAATAATCAAAACCGAATTCATGGTTGGTACCATAAGTAATGTCTGTAGCATAAGCATCCCTTTTTGAAACAGGCCTTAAGTAGTCTTCAATAATTTTAAAACTACCAACCAAATCCCTTTCTTTATCTTCTTCTAGTATTTTGTAATTTTCGTCATAAATAAAACCGCCTTCATGACTTATACAGCCAACTGATAACCCCAAAAAATTATAAATCTGACCCATCCAAACCATGTCTCTTTTGGCTAAATAGTCGTTAACAGTCACAACGTGAACTCCTTTTGCCTCTAAAGCATTCAAATAAGCTGGCAAGGTAGCAGACAAAGTTTTTCCTTCTCCAGTTCTCATTTCAGCAACTTTTCCTTGATGCAAAACAATTCCACCCATTAACTGAACGTTAAAATGACGCTGATTTAGAACTCTCTTAGAGGCTTCTCTAACTAAGGCAAAAGCCTCTGGTAAAATATCGTCCAGAGTCTTTCCATTTTCCAATTTTTCTTTAAGCTCTTTAGTTTTTTCTTTTAAATCTGAATCTGAAAGCTTCTGAACTTCTAATTCTAAAGAGTTTATTTCTTTAACAATTGGCTCTAAATTTTTGATATATTTCTGGCTTGCATCACCAAAAATACTGCTTAATATGCTCATAGATGTATATCCTATACTTTACCTAAAAATAGCCTCTTTGTAAAACCCGTTAGAGGTTCAGCGAAGCTCTGAATGACCAATTATTTTATAAGGCGAATCAGCCTAGATTGTTATAGCTATCAATAAAAATATTATTTGAAAACCTCTAATGAGTTAAATCAAAAATAAAGGCTTGTGTGCACATTGCGCCACAAGCCTTTATTCATCCTTTACTTAAACTTCAGCACGACGGCCGAAGCTTCTGGATACTCACCTCTGTCGATATGGGGAAGATAATCCCTCTCGTCCCGCAAACGCAGAAGACCATCTAATCCAGCCCATAGATATGTTTCCATAAAAACTCTACTATCTTTGTCAGGACGAAAATCAGCCCATAGCATTCCATCCGTCCCAAGAATAATAGTATCTTCTGGAGAGACTATTTGTTCTTCCTTAATCCAACAATCTACCAGCTCTACGTCACCATTAAGGCTGGCGTAGCCGCCTTGACCAACATTTCTGTTAGCGCAGCGAAGACGTTTGGCCTGGTATTTTTGATAATACATATCCCATGCAAGCCCTTTATCTCCTTCTGGCTTTTCAGCAGTTTTGGTTTGCTCGAGACAAACGGCATACCCTGCCATGTTGTCAGCCTGCTCGGTTTCAAAGGCTGCGTCGTCAAAGCCGTGCCAGAACTTACATCCATCTTTTGTTTGAGCTGCAAGAAAGCAATCTCCACCAATAATAAAATCTAATTTATTATCGTTTAATTTACATGCGGCGAAGCTGGCTCCACCAACATCATTTCCCTTAGTGGGGTCTTTACACTTATCTTGGTGCTCTCTTAAGATTCTGCGATTAGCAGTTATAACAAACCTTTCAACAGAATCAAACTTTGTTTCAAGGCCCCAACTTGAAAAGACAGAGGCCGTCATTGATCCGCCCGTCAAACCTTCACGATATAGAAGCGGAGGATTTTTAGGACTGTAAGCAGCTGAGTTTCCGTCAGCAACTCCAAATAGATTGTTTGATACATTAATGAAATGCGTATCTTCTCTGAATGCTCTTTCATTAGATGGATATCTATAAAAACCTTCTGCCGAAATCAAGCGACTCATCGTAGATTCTCCTTAGTTTTAGGTACTAAAGTTATGATAAGCACACGCCTATCATCGTAGGTAAAGAATAAACTAAAAAGTAATTTCTGTCAAACAAAAACCGCCCTTATAAACGAGGCGGTTTTTGTTTAAAATTATAGTTTATTTTCTGCTCTTTTCTGCTCTTTTCTTACTAATTCTGCTGATCTAGATTTATATTTTTTGATTTCTATTTCTAGTTCGTCTTTAGCCTCGATAACCGTTTTCAATAAATCACTGCCGTGAGATTCTGATACCAGTTTCTTGCCAGGCAAAACAATAATAATTTCTGTTTTAAAAACATCCCCTTTTTTATGATGTTTGCTTACCTTTTCAATTTCAACAAAAACTTCTGCTAAACTTTTTCCTTTTTCAGGCAACTTTTCCTTAAGAACATTAATGAATTTTCTTAATTTTTCCACTTTTTGATTAACAAGAACATTTAAAGATGGTGTTAAGTCTAAATTTTTTGTTGTTATTATTATTTTCATAATATTATTTTTAAAATCCTAAAAATTGAACTTCTGTTTCAAGATTAACGTTATATTTATTTTTGATCTTCTTTTTTATTATACCTATTAGTTTTATAACATCAACTGCCCTAGCCCCTCCTAAATTAATTATAAAATTAGGATGTTTTTCTGAAACCTGAGCTTTGCCCACTTTGATTCCCTTTAAACCGGCTTCTGAAATCAAATAAGCTGTTGGTATAACTTCAAATGGATCTTTTTTTATCACAAAAGCCAGGTCTTTTTTCATTTTGGCAGAGAATTCTTTCAAATCAACATTCTTAAAGATGCTTCCCGCATTAGGAAAATCCAAAGGATGCTTTTGCTTTCTATAATCTTTTCTTGAATCTGCAATTTCCTGCAACTTTTTCTTATCTCCTTTTTTAAGTTTTATTTTAGCTGATACAACTGGCCAGCTATTTTTCTTAAAAGTAGAATTTCTATAAGAAAACTGACATTGTTTTACGTTAAATTTCTTTAAATTCAAATTATTATCTAAAGCTTGAACTTCTGATACCGAATCTTTTGTTTCTCCGCCAAAAGCTCCGGCATTCCCCCTGACAGCTCCCCCAAAAGAACCTGGCAAACCCCCAGCCCATTCTAACCCCTCTAAAGAATGATTAATAGAAAATTCAACTAATTTATTCAGTTCTACTCCGGCGTCAGCTAAAATAATATTATTTTTCAAAAGTTCAATATTATTATTGTTTAATTTTACAACCAATCCCTTTACTCCCTTGTCAGAAACTAATAGATTGCTTCCTCCTCCTAAAACAAAAATGGGTAATTTTACTTTTTTTGCTGATTTTATAATATTTAATAAATCTTCTTTTTTATCAGCAATAAAAAAGTATTCGGCTGGACCGCCTATTTTAAAAGTAGTGTAATTCTTTAAAATAATATTCCTTTTTACAGCAGGGAATTCCTTTTTGAACCGATCAAATAATTTCTCTTTTTGAGAAATTACCGCTTTGCGGTATTTGACCGGCTTGAGTTCATTAAATACATTCATCAAAGTAACTGATTTATTTTTTGCCTTGTCAGAGGACCTACAAAACCGGTATTTGGAATATTATACTTTTCTTGGAAGCGAATAACAGCTGATTTTGTAAGACTGCCAAAATACCCCGTCACTAACCCCTCTGGATAAATACCTTCACCTTGATCTTTTAGAGCTTGCTGTAAGCAAGCAACTTCGTCATTTTTTAATCCTAAATGCAAATTACTATTTAATACAACGCATGAGCTATTACTACCATTCTGACCCAAAGCTTTCTGTAAATCAGCAATCTGTTTCTTAAGAGAGGCAATTTGATCTAAAAGCTTCTGCACAATATCTTGATCACTTTGATCGTTGGATCCAGCAATAGAAACAGTAAAAGAATAAGGATAAGAAAGTTCGCCACCATTAAAGCCTAAAGTTTTTGACTGTAAAGAAGGGACAACGAACAAAGATAAATATTGTGTTCCAAAATTATCAATTTCTAAACTGCCTTTTTCATTTTGATCAAGCTTCATTGAATTTACAGTATAATTTCCATCTTTATCAAAAACAACATAAGAAACTTTAAAATTTAGAATAGATAATCCTGAAAAATTAAGTTTTAAATTGCCCCCATTCCCCCCTATCACTTTTTGCCAGTTTCCAGACCAATTTTTTATAGAATCAGAAACTGATAATGAACTATTACCAGATAATGGCAAGAAATTAAGCGTAGGGTTTATTTTCAATTTTTTAAGATTTTGATTTAAGTAACAGTATTTTATATCTAAAGAACAATCATTAATTATTGTGGCTATTTCCCAATTAGTGAATATTTGGCTAAAATCTTCCGGCGATCCCTGCTTAGATAAGGCATAGTTTATACTTTCTATACCAACAAGTTTAGATTTTAATGAATTAGATAAAACATCTAAACTGTAATGATCTGTTAGATAATGAAGAAACAAGCTAACTGACGCATAGTCATACTTATTTTCCTGCCACTCTGCAATAGAATCTGTTGGATTCTGCAGAAAGTCCTTAACTCTTGCCTGCAAATTACTGCCATCATAATTATCGTCGTAGCCTAAAATAGTTGAGGAATAATCAGCCCTGCCTTCATTTAGCCAAACTTCTTCCTGTATTTTATTTAACCTTTCTTTTTGGTTGAATTCTATTAAATGAGTAAATTCATGGGCAACAAAAACCTTCAATTTAGGATCATCGACATAAGAAAGGTTAATATAAATCATTTCTTTCTCATTTGAATCGGGTATTTGAAGTTTTAAATATTCGTCATTGGACCTAAAGTACCCCCCTGCATTATCTTTAATAGAGTGAAAGAAAATAGTAACTCTTGGATCATTATCAACTCCCGGATTCCATTCAGAACCATAAACAGAAGTCAAAACAGGATATATCCTATTATTAAATTCAGAAGATAAGCCATCTAACTGATATAATATTTGACTCTTTTTAGAATCAAATTGAGAATCCCACCAATTTTTTTCTACATAAAAATATATATTAGGTGAAATTTTCACCAGTTCTCCTGCCACCTGAGATCTTTGAGAGATATCAAAATCATCTTCTACGTTAAAATTCAAAGAATCTCCTACATTAGCTGCAAGAACTTGTGATGAAAAAAATAAAATACAGAGCGTATTTAATATTAAGAAAAATTTTTTGGGAATTTTTCCTATTAAGAAAAATTTTTTGAAGTTATTAAATATCATTTAAGATTCAAATCCTATTTTATCATAAAAATTACAATAACGAAAACCGGTTTATCAATCTAATGCGAATTAAGATAATAAGGGGTTATTTCCTTTAAACTATCAATAATCTCTTTTTCACCTATCTTATTTATAGACGTTATAAGATGATTTATCTTACCTTTAAAATCATCAAAATCAAATTGAGACATTTTAGCCATGAATATTTTATTGTTTTGAGTAACAATAGTTCCTTCCTCGGCTGTTAACATTTCTTCAAAAAGCTTTTCTCCTGGCCTTATACCTATGAAGGTTATAGCAATATCTTTATCTACTTCAAAACCCGATAACTTTATCATTTCCTTTGCTAAGTCTAATATTTTGACAGGTTTTCCCATATCTAAAACAAATACTTCTCCACCTTGCCCCATAGCACCAGCCTGCAAAACTAAAAGACAAGCTTCAGAAGTCAGCATAAAATATCTTTGCATATCAGGATGGGTCACTTCTATTGGGCCACCCTTTTTTATTTGATCTCTAAAAATAGGTATAACGCTTCCCCTGCTATCTAAAACATTACCGAATCTAACAGAAACAAATTTTGTTTTTTTATTATTGTTATAAATTTGGCAAATCATTTCTCCTATTCTCTTGGTAGCCCCCATTACAGAAGTTGGATTAACAGCCTTATCAGTTGATATGAAGACAAATTTTTCCACGTTGCTTTCTAAGCTTTGTTTTACCAATATTTCAGTTCCTAAAATGTTATTCTTTACTGCTTCATCTGGTTGATGTTCCATTAATGGAACATGTTTATAGGCTGCTGCATGAAAAACCAACTGAGGTTTAAATTGACTGAAAACATTATTTATCTTTTCTTCGTCTTTTATATCAGCGACTACCGATTCAATCTTCAAGCCAGAAATATTTCTATGCAATTCCCTAGAAATATTAAATATTCCAGTTTCATCCTGATCTAAAAGAATAATAACAGAAGGATTAAATACTGCAATTTGCTTTGACAGCTCAGATCCAATTGACCCTGCAGCTCCTGTCACTAAAACAGATTTGCCTTTTATAAATTCTTCCAACTGTTTTTTATCTAAGTTAACCGATTCTCTACCCAAAAGATCTTCTACGTCAACATTCCTTAAATTCTTAAACAAAGACTCTCCCTTTATCATCTTTGATAAAGATGGTGCAATTTTAATATTGATTATTCCCGCCTGCCTTGATAATTCAATTGACTCTCTAATAGCTTTATTACTTGCAGATGGTAAAGCAATGATAATTTTCTTGATATTATTTTTCTTTACTATATTAGGAATGTCAGAAATCCTACCTAAAACTCTTACTCCATGTATTTTTACTCCTTGCTTGATTGAACTATCATCAACAAATCCAACCGGAGAGTAAGGAGAGTTTTGAGGCATTATATTTCTTAAAATCTGCTCACCCGTATCACCAGCTCCAACTATCAAAGTTCTTTCTCTTTCCACTATATTATGATGTTGAAAAATATCCACATAAACTCTTTTTGAAATTCTAGCAGCACTCGTAAATAAAAATACTAAAGTATAGCTTATTATAACTGTTGAACGAGGAAACTGCTGAAAATAATTAAAATATTTAGCTATATGAACGACTATTCCCAATAAAATAAAAGTAACTGTTGTAGCCTGAAATATAGAAACTAATTCATTAGTTGAAACATAAGACCAAGAAAAAGAATAAAGTCTTTTAAAATAAAATATCGGAATAATTAAAACTATTGTTGCTATAGAAAATATTAAAATAAAATCTAAATATTGATAAGGAATCTGATAATCAAACCTTATAAAGAAAGAAAGACAAGTAGCCAAAAAAACAGATAAAATATCCGTAAATAAGAAAAATGCTAATCTTGTGTTTTTAGTTCTTTTGATCAACTTCATAATTAAGTTTAATAAATAATTCCATATTTGAGTCCTTGGAGTGCAGGATTAGAACATAAATCAACTTGAGAAGCCCAACTCGGGCGGGCGAAATCAGGCAAGCTTCATCGTTGCTCTAAGAGAAATCTATCAAAAGAGTATTATTTGTTAAAATCATATTGAAAAAAATCAATTATTGATTTTGTCATATAATCCATTTCACTCTTAGTTAAACCAGGATACATGGGTAAGCTTAAAACTTTTTCAGACAAATTTTCTGTAAACTTTAAATATCCCTTTTTGTATCCATGACTATTCCTATAAAAATAACTTAAGTGAACCGGGTCAAAGAAAATTTTAGCCATTATACCCTTCTTGTGCAAATATTTTTTAAGTGAATCTCTAACTGCCTTACCTTCTTTCACTATAATTGTATACATCTGATAAACGTGCAAACTTTCTTTATTGGCTTTAGGTAAAATAATATTTTCTACCTTAGAAAGTTTATAATCTAAATATTTAGCATTCTTTCTTCTTAAAGATATTATTTTATTTATTTTCTTTAATTGAGATGATCCCAAAGCAGCTGTCATAGTAGACATTCTGAAGTTATATCCTAAGGTTGCATATTCCATAAAAGCAGTAGAAGAAAAGTAATTTTCTGTTTCTAATCTGCCGTGAGATCTGACTAACTTTAGCTTTTCGTATAAATCTTTGTTATTAGTAGTTATTGCCCCACCTTCTCCAGTAGTAATCACTTTTGGTCCACAAAAACTGAATATGGCAGAATCGCCAAAATTACCAACCATTGTTTTGCCAACTTTAGATCCTAAAGATTCAGCTGCGTCTTCTATTAAAATAAGTTTATGCTTTTTAGCTATTTTTTTTATTGATTGAATATCACAAGTACCGCCACCATAATGCATGGCGATTATCGCTTTTGTGCGAGATGTTATTTTATCTTCTACTGATTTTGGATCTAAACCAAAATCATCATCTTTGATTTCTGCAAAAACTGGTTTAGCACCGACAAACAATGGAGTATTGGCAGTAGCAATAAAAGAAAAAGAAGGAACAATAACTTCGTCTTTTTCTTTAAAGCCATAAGCTATGGCTAAAGCATGCAGAGCAGATGTTCCAGAATTAAAAGCTAAAGCATATTTCGTACCGACATATTTTGCCAAAGCATTTTCAAAAGCTTCTATATCGGGACCTATAGCCCAGTACATTCCGCTTTTAACAACTTTAGTTACAGCTTTTACGTCGTCTTGGTCAGTATAAATTTTAAATAGAGGTATTTTATGCATTATTACTTAAAATAATAATTCCAATTAGGACTGAAACTGACTGAATAGCACAGCAGATAGCTAGTGTTTTTTCAGTAGAAAATCCTTTCCGAAGAAGTCTATCATAGAAATGAGACCTATCTCCTAAAAATATGGATTTTCCAGTCATCAGCCTCCTTGCATTAGTATAAACTCCATCAAATAACGGAAGACCCATTATAAAGATTATTCCTAAAATAATTAATAAATTATATGGTTTTACGAAGGTAATAGCAATAGCCGATAAAAGAAATCCCAAGGAATAGGCTCCAGAGTCTCCCATAAAGACTTTAGCCGGATGCAGGTTAAACACCAAGAAGGCGGCAATTGCAGCCATAACAACAAGACAAATACTTATAATCAGAGCGTTTCCTGAAACCAAGAATCCTATCAAAGATATAAAAACCAATGATCCAGCTAGCCCGTCCATACCATCCTGGTAATTTACAGCATTAATCATAACAAAAATCGTTGCAAAAGAGAAAATAACAGAAATAATAGATATTGGAATTAAGTTAAGCTCAAGACCAAAAAAGAATATTATCAAAGCAGAGACAAAGCAAGAACCTATCAATAAAAAGAACTTTAAAATAGGTTTGATGTCTTTTACGTGCTTCCATTTAAAATCATCCCATAGGCCTAAAATAAAAACTGGCAAAGCACCTAAAATCAAGGAAAGAGCAATAGAATTATTCATTAACAAAAGGGCTACTGCCGTTGCAACTACAATCCCTACTCCCCCAAAAAGAGATATTGAACCTTGATGGATTTTTAAGTCATCTCCATCTGCCTTATCGGCCAAAGCTCCACTTTTCTTTGAAAAGTTAATCAAATAAGGAATTAATATTACTCCCACAATGAACGAAACTAAAGCTAAAAATAATGAATTAGATATCATAAAATGTTATAAATATATATTCTTGAAATATTATTGCCGTGAACCTTTGTATTTTTTAAAAATTTAAATCCCATTTTTTCATAAAAAGATATGGCCGGCTTTAACTCTTCTCCTACCAAAACTTTTAGAGATTTAATATTTCTTCTTTTCATTTCATTAATAAATTCTGTAAACATTTGAGAAGCGATTCCCTTGCCATGAAATTCGGACCTGACTGCCATAGTTAAAAGTTCGGCCTTTGGTAACTCTTTTTCTTTAACCGGATAAAAAAATGTTTCAAAGGCTTTTATAATAAAAGCCAAGCTAAAAAACTTCTTGAAAAGTATGAAAAATGACTTAAAGAAATATTTTTTAAAGAAGTTAGAATAAAACGCATCTAAATCAGAAACCCCAGATAAGAATCCAATAACTTTTTCGTTCTCTTTAGCTACAACACAAAAGTTTTCTCTTGAATCTATTATTGCCAAATATAAATTTTTAAGAAAAGAATCAGAAAGGGTACTTAAAAATCCCCTATTTATTTCTGCTTTATGTATTTTAGAAATTTCTAAAGCATTCTCTTTTTTTGCTAACTCAATATTCATAAATTCATGAGCGAGGCGAATAAATTCATGCGTAATTCATAACAGATATATCTTATATATTGGGTTATGAATGACGGCGATGCAATTCTGCCTCTAATTTTTTATATTGCCTAAAAATCCTCTGAAAAACAAGATTTTCATCAAATTCTTCTACTGCCTTTATTCTAGCATTTTCTGACAATCTTTTTGCCTTACCCTCGTTATCCAGCAATAACAATATGGCTTCTGCCAGTTTTTTTGGATTTTTTACTGGTACAACAATGCCGTTTTTGCCATTATCTATTTCTTCTTTACAGCCCCTAATATTGGTTACAACAATCGGCCGTTGTATAGCCATTGCCTCAATAACCGACCTTGGAAAACCCTCTCTATGCGAAGGCAGAACAAAGACATCCATTAAAGGATACAATTCTTCAATATCTAATCTTTGACCTAAAAATTTTACATTCTTCTCAATGCCATATTCTTTTGCCGTATCCTTGTTAAGTTTGTCTTTTTTATCTGGCTCTTCTGGACCGATTGATAAAAGAATAGCATTAGGATATTTTTTAATAATCTTTTTCATCGCCTCAAACATTTCTATATAACCCTTTTCTTTAACCAACCTCCCGACAATTCCAATGATTTTTACATTTTCAGATAAACCCAATTCTTTTTTCTTCCTTAAAATAGAATTTTCAGAAACTTTTGCAAAGCTAAATCTCTGCAGGTCAATTCCATTGCCCAAATATCCCACCTTTTTAGCTTTGGCTATTCCCTCATTTACTATTGTTTTCATATCTTCTTTATTTTGACTGAATATGAAATCAGAGTATTTTGCTGAAATTTTTTCTGTTAAAACAAATAAGCTCTTTTTAATGAAAGAAGAATCTTTAGTGAAGTAAAGCCCGTGAATAGTATTAACAATAATAGGCACGCCGGCCATTTTTGCCGCCAACTGTCCCAATAATGCTGGTTTGGGCGCGTGAGTATGAACAATACTGAATTTTTCTTTTTTAAAATAAAAGAATAATTTTATAAAAGCAATAATATCTGATATTGGGCTAAATAGTTTTCTTGTTATTTCTATCGTTTTAACCTTAATATCTTCTCTTTCTATTTCCCTTATCATCTTTCCATTAGAACAAACAACGTAAATGTCATACCCTTCTTTCAAAAGCGATTTCAACTGTGGCAACAGTAAAAAGTTTACCGTAATATCAGCTGAAGCTACATGACAAATTTTAGTCTGCATAATATTGAAATGTACTTTTTAATCCTTTCTTAATATCAAATAAAGGAATGTATCCTAAAAATTCCTTAGCCTTTGAAATATCCGCCTTTGAATGGGGAACATCGCCAAGCCTTGCTTCTTTATATTCAGGCTCTATTTTTTTACCAGAAATTTCCTGCAAAAATACTACTAATTCATTAAGACTGGTTTCTCCTTCACAGGCAATATTAAAAACTTCACCCAGCCCTTTTTCTGATTTTACAGCCAATAAATTGGCAGAAACTACATTATTTACAAACGTAAAATCTCTTGATTGATTTCCATTGCCAAAAATCACAGGCTTTTCGTCTCTTAAGAAAGCTTTGATGAATTTGGGAATTACTGCAGAATATGCGGAGTCTGGATTCTGTTTTGGTCCAAACACATTAAAATATCTTAAACAGATAGTTTCAAGTCCGTATATCTTATAGAAAATTTGGCAGTATCTTTCTCCGGCGTATTTAGTTAAAGCGTAAGGAGAAATTGGCATAACAGCAAAATCCTCTTTTTTAGGCAATGTTGGATTTTCTCCATAAACAGATGAAGAAGAAGCATATACGAACCTTTTTACTTTTTCATCTCTTGAAGCAACGAGCATATTAAGAGTACCTGAAACATTGGCATTATTAGAAACAATTGGATTCTCAATTGATCTTGGAACAGAAGGAACGGCGGCTTGATGCAAAACAAAATCAATTCCTTTTACAGCTTTTTGGCAGGTTTTTAAATCGGTAATATCTCCATCTATGAATTCAAAATTAGAATTTCCTAAAAATTCTTCTATATTCTCTTTTCTGCCTGTAGCAAAGTTATCTAAAGCTCTGACAAACTGCCCTCGTTCTAAAAGTTTTTTTATAATATTAGAACCGATAAATCCAGCTCCCCCTGTAACTAAGTATTTTTCCATGATTATGAGTAAGAAATAAATGATAAAATTTATTTTGTCATTTCGACCGAGCGATTAATTATATGCTTTGTATATTTGTATTCTTTTTTAATTATTAGAGACATCATGATAATCAAACAAATAAACATGGGCATTCTTATTCTTGCTATTATACCGTAATTATTAATAAACAAAGACAATGCTCCAAGAGCAAAAATACTAAAAGACCATAAGGGAGCAGTTTTTTTCAAGTACATCCAAAAACCGGCAAGTTTCTCTTTTTTTAGAAGACCACCTAAGAAATAGATAAATATGCATATAAATATGTACCATGGAATAGTTTCAATTAAAGAAGAAAGCTGGCGACCATATCTTAACTGCCAGACAAAAGGACCAAGTAAAGTATGTGCAAATGATTGCAGAGAATTCTCAATAAATTTTATTAATCCCTGTTGGAATCCCGTTTCTACCACAAAAGAAGATCCTCTCCCATTGAGTGGATTATCCTTGCCATTTAAAATACTAGTAGGTAATGGAGATATTTTACCAGCATTAAAAGGAGAGATTATTTCACTTGAAGCTGGAGAGGGAGTCGTTTGTTCTGGAAAAACAGCTGGATTATATACCACTTCCCTAAATTCGGTAATTTTATTTTGATTTAAAAACCCTCCTCCTGGACCTAATAGCGCATTATAGCCAAAGTATCCCTGTCCGGCTAAGAACGGTGAAAAGCCAATTAAAAATACCAATGCCAGTCCAAAGTAAAATCTTTCTTTAAATTCTAAAGAAGAAGAAATAAACCAAGAAACAATAAAACCAAGTATTAATGCATATCCTACATAAAAACGCAGATCGGATACACCAATTGTAACTGCAAAAAATAAAAGGAACCAATTCCAGGAGAATTTCTTAACCATCTTTGTCACCAACAATACTCCTAAAAGAGCTAAGGATACTACCAAGCCATCTTTAAGAAGCAAACTACCAAAGTAAGCATAGCTAGGGTAGAAATTCATAAACAAGCCAATATAGAAAGCCTTCTTTTCGCTGCCACCTAATTCAAGAACAATAAAATAAGCAAAAAGAACAGCCATCACAAAAATCCATACTTCAAAAAATATTCCAACCAAATGATCTGATCCGAAAATATAATATATTGCGCCTATAATTATAGGAAAATCATGCCCATAATGATTCAAGTTTTTCCAAGAAAAGTCACCTTTTAAAAACTGCTGTGCTGTCTGCTCTGCCACCAATTGATATCCCTCATAGTCAGCCCCTCCTCCGAAAGGACGAAAATCTGTGTAGTATATAAAAATAACTAAGAAAAAATGGATCAAAAAACTAAGGCACAAAATAAAAGATAATGTTTTTGTAAGTTTCTTATAATGATTTAATATCCAGAATACTCCTCCCATAAGCAAAAAGAGCATTAAGAAAGCAGAAAACATTCCCCTATTAATAAAAAAAGTAACCCCAAGCGATAAAAATAATAGTATTGAAGTATATAAAAGTTTTTTATTCTTCCCCATATTAATTAAGCATTAATTTATTAAATACATTTTCGTATTCTTTGACACTTTTTTCTATAGAAAAATATTTTGCTCTTTCTAAACCATTATCAGAAAGACTTTTAGCAAATTTATCATTTTGTAATATTTTTATAATCGCCGAAGACAATGCTTCTGAGTTTTGTGGCTCAACCAATAGTCCATTAACTTCATTATTTATAATTTCACCGGGACCGGATTTGCAGTTAGTTGCCACTACAGGCACATTACATGCCATTGCTTCTACAATAACATTGCCAAAGCCCTCCCGAACAGATGAAAGCACAAACAAAGAAGAATGAGCCATATATTTATATGGATTTTTTTTAAATCCTAAAAATACCACATCATTATATATTTTCAACTGAGTTACTAGATTTTTAAGGTATTTTTCCTCTGGTCCTTCTCCTAAAATAAGGAGAGTTGCCTTTTTGACAGCTAACACTTTTTTAAAAGCATTAAGCAGGTTCGGATAATCTTTTGCCTTAACTAACCTACCAACTGCAATAATTACAGGATAAGCACATTCAAAAATATATTGATCTTCTCCTAATGGTTCTTTTGCTAAATTTAATATAGATTCATCAAAAACCGGATTGTAAATAACCTGCATCTGGGCTAGCTTCCCAACAATTAAAGATAAATCTTCTTTTACTCCCTCAGAAACGCAGATAATTTTATCTGCTGCCCGATAATAAATTCTCATTAAGTTAGGCAGTATAATCTTGGCTACAAGCCTTTTCAAAAGAGATCTTGCTGTAGTAGAAAGAGAAGAAACCGTTGTATGCTCTGTAAGAACCATTTTAGTCTTAGAAAAAGAAAATGATTTTGCCATCATGCTAATCGTATTCATATGAGGAAGAGCAGAAACTAATATGTCTGGTTTTTCTTGCTTCAATACTTTTTTAAGACCTAGAAACAAGCCTAAAATGGTTGACCGGTTCATATTAATGATTTTAACATCCTTGCCTAATTCAGACTCTAAATTTCCACCTATATTTCCTGTAACCACCGTAAAATCATAATCAGGGTTATGCAAGTTCTTGATTATGTTTATAATATTCCTTTCAGCCCCACCGCCATTCAAAACTGGTATTAAAAAAAATATTCTTTTTCTATCCATTATTAATTAAATTCTTTTTATCACAGAATTGACTAAACTTCAATTTATTTATAGAGTAATTGAATGATACAAAAACTCTATTTAGTTTGCTCAAAGTCCCTTTATAATAATGAGATTTTTAATTTACATGGACCTCATAATAGGGATAATTGCCTTTATCCTTATTATTTGTTTAAAGAAAAACTTAAGGAAAAAGGTATATCAATAGATACCTTTGATTTTTTAAATAAAGACTCAAAAGAAGATTATGCTTTAGTTTTTTTTGATATGCCGAGAAATATGGATTATTTTTTGAAAAACCATAAAAACACTAAAAAATTCCTCATTGTGTATGAATCACCCATTAAAAATGCTAACAATCAAAAAATAGAAGATTATCAGTATTTTGAGAAAGTTTTTACTTGGAATACAAAAGTTGTAGATGATAAAAAAATATTCTGGGTGCCATACAGTCAAAAAATAGAAAAAGATATTAATATTGACCTATCCAATAATAAAAAGCTTGTTTCTGCAATATTTGGATATAAACTTCAAACAAGCAAAATAGAACTTTATTCAGAGAGAATCAAAGCTATTAAATGGTTCCAAAAAAATCATCCAGAAGATTTTGATTTATATGGAGCTGGCTGGTCAGAACATTACTTTAAAGATACTCTTTACCAGTTAAACAGAATAAAAATTTTAAAAAAGATTTTTAAACCCAACTTCCCATCTTGGAAGGGTGAAATAAAGAATAAAGAAGAAACTTATCAGAATTATAAATTTGCTATTTGTTATGAAAATTCAGTTCATGAAGATTATATTTCAGAGAAAATATTTGACTGTTTTTTTGCAAGAGTAGTTCCAATTTACCTTGGAGCTTCAAACGTAACTGATTATATTCCAAAAGAAGCATTTATAGATAAGAGAGATTTTAGAACCTACGAAGAATTATATAGTTATTTAAAGAATATGCCAGACGAAGAGTACTTAAAATATATAGAAGCTATAAAAAGCTATCTTGAAGGAGAAAAGATTTACCCATTTTCTTCTGAATATTTCGCCAACACAATTTCAGAAGAAATCTCAAAATCTCTATAATATGCAAAGCATATTTTCGGCGTTCGTTCGTAGGAGCGCAGGATTCGAACATAAATCAACTTGAGAAGCCTACACTCCTTAGTAGCAATAGAATTGCGTTACATTTCTACGTTCTCACTCCCTTGAAAATAAAAAAGGCCGTCAGACAATGTGTCTTAGACGGCTTTTTGACTCTTAGACTCAATAATTCTTTGGGGGAAGAACTACTAAGTCATTAACATAAATGATATTACTTTCAATAATTTCAGCGATAAGACCGCCTCGATCAAAGAAAGCTTTCTTAAAACTTTTTTGTTGACCATACAAATTTTTGGGCTTGTCGCAAGGGTCGCAATATTTAACACCTTTGAATATCGCATTGCCAATCTTGAATTCTTTTCCGATAAGCCACATAAGTTCGACATCATAGACAACTATGTTGCGCCTGCTTTCAATTGACTGAAACCCACTACCGGGAAAGAAAATCGCATTGATTAGTGTTACTTGACGAGCCCCCTGACGTCCTAAACTAAAACTTCCTTCTGTATTATAATAACGATCCCCTTCTAGGCCTCTACCGGCAACTGCTTTTACTGACTGAACCGATCTCATTGGTTCACCAGCCTTAGAAGCAATGAAAATACTCAGGACGATGCCATTCATGATTTTTCCTTTTTGACAAAGACCTGAAACACAGAAACGTTACTTTATACTACATATATCAGCAAAATTATCAAATAAAAAAATCCGCCAGAGGTCTTAGACGTAGCGGAATATTATCCTGTTTTTACTTCAATTTAAGTAAACCATTTCTTCATCGAAGCACAATCAATAAATATCCCAAATGCACAAAGTACACCAGAAAGTGTCCACCAGTAATCCTCCTGAAACATTACACCAATAACAATTGCAAAAATAGTCCTTGGTATAAAAATTGAAAGAACAATCAAGAAAATAACGCCGAGAACCTCTAATCCTGACATGACTTTTCTCCTTTTTTAGATGGCTTCAAAAATGCCCTCCATTAACAAAACCCTTAATTAAGATATCATGACTTTAGTAGAATATCAATACTCCTACTTATATATTTTTTTATAAGCTGGGTTACCGAAGAGAACTTCCTTTACCTTAGAAGCTAAAGGAAGTAGTGCATTTTTAAAAGGCAAAAATGAATACACATAATAAAAGAAATGAACTCTGTAAGCTTTTTTGAAATTAGGATATAAATCTTTATACTTTTTAATCAATCCTAAATTATATTTTAAATTAGCTCTTCTGTTAAAATTTGATCTGTTTTGATTACCTTGTAAGTAAGCTACAAAATAATCCTGAAAATTATAAAAACTTCCGTATTTTCCTAATTCCATAAAAAATTCCCAATCTTCAGACAAATCTGACTTTTCATTAAAACCGCCTATTTTATCCCATAATTCCCTTTTAAACATTGCTCCCGATGGAGTAAAAAGGCAACTCAATAACATATTTTCTCTTAAATCTTTATTTGATTCAGGATTTAAAATTTTAGAAAGCACTTCTCCATTTTCTGTAATTCTGATAATTCCACCACTAGTTAAAACTACATCTTTATTATTTTCAAAATAATTAACCTGCTTTTCTAATTTTTGTGAATCTAACCAATAATCATCAGAATCCAATAGGGCAATATATTTTCCAGAAGAATTCTTTATTCCGTTGTTTCTGGCCTTACTAACTCTTAAATTCTGCTGATAAATATATTTTACTCTATCTTCTTTAATGTAAGGCTCTAATATGCTTTTGGTATTATCGGTTGAGCCGTCATCCACTACAATTATTTCAAAATCCTGAAACGTTTGAAAAAAAACGCTATCAAGCGCCTTTTGCATGTACTTCTCTCTATTGTAAGTAGGAATAATTACAGAAACTATTGGCATATTAAAATTATTGCTTAATAAAAAGCCATGGATATTCTGTTTCTTTCATGCCCAAAGAATGGATATAATCTTTATCAAAATCAATTTTCTGATGCATAGGATGGATGTTTGACTCTTCGTTAATAGTTAACGCTGTAACAACAATTTTTCCGCCCTTATTTAAATGGGATATTAATTTAGTTAATACTTCTTTTGGGTTATTAACGTGTTCTATTACATCAACACAAAAAATAGTATCATATGAATCTGAAATATCTTCTTTTGCTAAATCTATCATTATTATATCTGCTGAATTCTTTTTAAAAAGCCATTTTGCAAATTCAAAGGTTTTACCTCCGACATCAGCATAACTTGTTGGTAATTTATTTTTATAAATATTAAGGGTAAAGTCACCGATACCTGCTCCGTAATCTAAAACCTTTCCCGAAGCTAAAGATAGAAGTTTTGATCTAAATTTTATTTGAACTCTAGTCATGTGCCAGTAAGCCAAATCAAAAATATAAAACGGCGTCAATTGGTAAAAGTCTACTTTTTCTTGATCTGTTTTAGGGTTATACATCAGCCAAAAATCAGCATTGAGTCTTCCTCCAGACTTTAGAAGCCATGTAATTTCTTTCTTAGAAATATTAAAGTACTCCGATAAAACACCAACTATCTCTTCATTAAAAATCACTATGTCATTCCATTTTCTATATAATTCTTTTACAATCGACTGAAAAAACTTTGGCAGTTTTTTATATATCTTTTTTATGCTTGAATTCATTATATTAAGCCAATTGTTTTAAATATTTGATTGAACTTTTTCTCATAAGTATAATTCTGCATCGTCTTATCGTAAGCTGCTTTGGCAATCTTTTCCCTTTCATCTTCATGAGAAAGATAATATTTTATCTTTTTAATCAAATCTTGGTCACTATAAAAACAAACAAGCTCTTTATCTAATTCATAGTAATTTTCCAATCCCTTAGCGTATCCTGATAAAATAAAAGAATTACATCCAGGAATTTCAAAGTTCCTGCCCTTTATTTCGTTTTGTTGCCTAGCCAAAAAAGTTTTAAAATTTATTATCCATTTAACTGGACTATGAAACTTCCCATTACTGAAAAATATTCTACCAATACCTTTTAAGAGACCAATTTTGCCAGAACAAGCCGAAAAATTAAGGTTGATTTTTGATTGATTGAAAATCTTTATCATTTCTTCCTGGGAAACTTTTCCATTAGGCCAACCTCTACCAAAACATTCTATTTTTATTCCTGCATTTTTTATTTTCTCTACAACTTTTTTTCTATCTCCGTGGGGTTGTCCTATAAAAGTAACATCATAAATTTTTGGTACATCTATGGGTTTATACAAATTTTGATTACATCCCCAACCCCCTACTACCACATTATTATATCCTATCTTATTATAATCTTTAACTCTTGAAGGCTCATCAGTTGAAATCCAACTAAATAAAGGAGCCCAATGTCTACTAAAACTATCAAACCTCCATTTGTCATCTGCAAACCAATTTAATGTTTTAGTTCCTGAGTTTGTAATTCTTTTAACTGTCTCTTCTTTAATTTGGTTTTGAAATAAGAAGAAAAAACATAAATCCGGCTTTTCCCTTTCAACAGTTTCTAAAAGCTGATTATTCATTTCATCTCTACCAACTTTTAAAATTATTTCATCAAAAGGAAATAAAATAACCTGATTTTCCCTATTATTCATATTTACCAAAGATTCATATAGGTTGTAATATTCATAGCTAAAACCAAAGTCAGGATTTCCATAATCATATTTACAGGCTACAAAGATTATTTTCATAAGAAAAATTCTTTTATTGAATTACAGATATATTCTATATCTTCATCTTTTAAAAATGAAGAAGATGGAAGCCATAGCCCTCTTTTAGAGATATATTCAGAGTTATCAAAGCTACCTTCAACCCAATTATAAGGAGGTTGCGTATGAATAGCTGGATAAAAAGGCCTTGTTCCTATCCCTTTTTCTTCTAAAAACCTTATTAAGCCTTCTCTTTTTTCTGGCTCCACTAAAATATCTATAAACCAAGGAGAGGTATTCTCTGTATTTGTTTTAATAAAACTCAACCCATTAATATCTTTCAATAAATTTTCATAAAGCCTTGTCATCTCTTTTTTCCTTTCAACCCTCCATTCTAATTTTTTCATCTGTTCAATACCAATTACAGATTGCAAGTCCGTGAATTTAAAATTATATCCCATAGTTTCGTGATAATCTACTCCTGCTTTTTCCCTGCCGAAATCTTTTATTTTCAATATCTTTTTATAAAGTTCTTCATCGTCAGTAACTAAAGCTCCTCCCTGTCCAGTAGTTATTACTTTGGGCATTGAGAACGAAAAACTCCCAATAGCGCCAAATGTCCCAAGATGTTTTCCATTACCATACCTATCGGTAGGCAGGTACCTTGAACCAAGAGATTGAGCAGCATCTTCTAACAAAAATATATTTCTTTCTTTGCAAAAATTAACAAATGCTTCCATATCTGGATATCTTCCATTGATAGTAACCAGCATAATAGCTTTTGTCTTTTCTGTTACAGCCTTTTTAACAAGTTCCAAGTCAAGGCATAAGTTTTCTTTACTGATATCAACAAAAACTGGCTTAGCTCCTGCTAAAACAATAGCATTAGCTGAAGCTATCATAGTATAATCTGGCACAATAACTTCATTATCTTTGCCAATTCCTAAAGCCATTAAAGCAATTGATAAACTTACAGTTCCATTATTTACAACAGAACAATACTTAGAGCCGACATAGTCAGCAATCATCTTCTCAAACTCCCTGGTTTTCTTGAATTCAGTCAGCCATCCTCCTGATTTCATATACTCAAAAACTGCATTCTGTTCTTCTACTCCCAACCATGGCTCTATCTGGCTTATTTTTTTATCCATTATTTTCTTTTAAAAATTATTAATAAATTTTTATAAACCCCAACAATCTTAAATCCTTTAATATGTCTCGGGGCATAATAATAATCAAGAAGTATATATTCTAAATTAGGATTGTTCAATTCTTTATTTATAATATCTTTATCAATCATCTGCCAGTAATAACATATGCAAGTTATTATATTACTTTTAAAAGACAATACTTCTTCTTTTGAAAGCAATATATTTGATATATTAAATTTATCTAAAAACTTTTCTATTGTTTCTTTTTTTATCTGAGAAAAATCATCATATCCAAAAGAATTATTAAATCCAATTTTCCTTAAATAAATAATTAAATTAGATAGGCCACACCCATAATCCAACAAATTAGATTCTTTTTTAATATTCTTTATCAAAAAATCTATAACTGCCAAGTTTGGTGGATAGAGATATAAAGGATTATCTTTTAAAAATTTATCTGCTCCAACCCAGCTCAATTGCGTATCAAAATATTTTTTATTATCAGAAGGCTGAAGTTCTAAATTATTATATGAACTTTTAAGAAGATCTGTCGTTTCTTTAAGATTAAATTGATTTAATAAAGATCTATCAATTTCAATCTTTGAAAAAAATAATTCGTATATTCTAAAATAAAGCCTTTTTATTCTGCCCCCTATGCCATATAAGATGACATTTTTGACAGTATAATTTTTCATATTCTTTTTCTGTCTTTTTCGGGACCAACATAGGGTCCATTTTTTACTTCTAAAATTTGAGTTCCTTCTTCTAAAATTTCGTAACCATGACCTCCATTTAGAAACACACCAGTATCTCCTTGATGAAGTTCAACTGATTTAAATAATTTCCCCTCATCAGTAAAAATATCTGCCCTCAAAGAACCATTTTTAACAAAAATAACCTCTTGGGTTTTTAATATTTCTCTTTTAGCTTCTAAATGAATATGAGGCAATAATTGTTTTCCTTTTTCATAATTCCAAAATCCAGCTTGTATAAAATCTTCGTCAGACGAAGCAAAATTAAGGCCAACTTCCCAGTCTTCGCTACGAACGATAATAGCCAGTATGTTATTATTGTCTATTATTTTTTCTGTTTTCATAAATGTTAATCTTTTTTCCACCACTTATTTGGGAATTTCTCAGATAAAATCTTATCCCCTTCTCCGGGAGGAGTAAGACCTGCAGCTCTCATATCAGCATCAATCATTATTTTAACTAAATCTTTGAATTTTATTTTCGGTTCCCAGTTTATTTTTTCTTTAGCTTTAGCTGGGTTTGAAAGTAATATATTAACTTCCGTAGGTCTTAAATAAAACAAATCAATCTGAACATAATCTTGCCAATTTAATCCAACATATGAAAAAGCTTCCTGCAAGAATTCTTTTATAGAATGAGTTTCTCCGGTTCCTATAACAAAGTCATCTGGTTTTTCTTGCTGTAAGATATTCCACATTGATTCTACATACTCAGGAGCAAATCCCCAGTCTCTTTGAGATTCAATATTTCCTAAAAATATCTTTTTTTCCTTACCGATCAATATATTTGTAATACCTCTTGTAATTTTTCTTGTCACGAAAGTTTCCCCTCTTCTTGGAGATTCATGATTAAATAAAATCCCATTTACTCCAAAAATATCGTAGGCTTCCCTGTAATTCTTGGTTATCCAATAAGCATATAATTTAGCGGCTGCATAAGGTGATCTTGGATAAAATGGAGTATTTTCAGTTTGAGGAGTTTCAATAACTTTTCCAAACAGTTCAGAAGTAGATGCCTGATAAAACCTTGTCTTTTTTTCTAATCCCAATAATCTTATAGCTTCTAAAATTCTTAAAGTTCCCAATGCATCAGCGTTAGCGGTATATTCTGGAACTTCAAATGAAACTTTAACGTGTGATTGGGCTGCTAAGTTATAAATTTCATCTGGCTGTATTTTTTGTATTAAGGAAATCAAACTTGTAGCATCTGTTACATCTCCGTGATAAAACAAAAACTTGGCTCCCAGAGTATGTTGTTCGTCCACAATAATATGATCTATTCTGCTGGTATTAAAAGAACTTGACCTCCTTACTACTGCATGAACCTCATATCCCTTAGAAAGCAAAAACTCGGCTAGGTATGAGCCGTCTTGTCCTGTTACTCCAAATATTAATGCTTTCTTTGCTTCTGCCATATTTTAATCAAATGGATGTTGTTCATACCATTCAATAGTATTCTTAAGCCCTTCTATAAAATCTGTTTTTGCCTCAAATCCTAATTCTTCTTTAGCTCGTGAAGTGTCTAACATCCTTCTGGGCTGACCATCTGGTTTTGATGAATCCCACTTTATTTCTCCTTTGAAATCAGTTAATTTTACGATTGTATCAACTAAATCTTTAATGGTTATTTCCTTTTCTACTCCAATATTTACTGGATCAGCTTTATCATATTTTTCTGTTGCCAGTAAAATACCTTCTACTCCATCTTTAACATATAAAAACTCTC
>Ga0209542_10002049_pt1 | contig 46196 bp, 51 predicted proteins | sample RifCSPhighO2_01_FD_184028 | JGI IMG/M metagenome (GOLD analysis project Ga0209542, IMG submission 184028) | Soil microbial communities from Rifle, Colorado - Rifle CSP2_plank highO2_0.1 (SPAdes) (version 2) | ecosystem: Environmental > Terrestrial > Deep subsurface > Rock core/Sediment ...
TGGTGGCTTGAAACTGCCTCGTACGCTCCGATTGAGTGCCGATGCTGAATCCCGCCACGCGCGGAGTACCGCGCGTCCCGCCCTCTCGCCTTGCCGCTCCTCTCCATTCTGATTTTTTGGGGGGGGGATTTGAAAAAAGGAATGGGCGGCAAAGGCGAGGGGCGGGTTCTCTCTAAATCCATATGTATCATTATAGTGCAACATTGCCGCATAATGCAACAACTTGCTACAATGTGGATAATTCTATGACCGAAATATCCTCAAAATTAGGGCTAAACCTCAAGCGCATCAGAATAAAGAAAAAAATGTCTCAAGGAGATATTGCGCGTGCCTTAGACGTACACAGAGCGTATGTGAGTGGTATAGAGAACGGCAAGCGCAATCCTACCCTTGCGACTATCAAAAAATTATCTGATGCGCTTGGTGTGTCAGCTAATGAGTTGTTAAAATAATCAATATGAAACTGCGAATAATTTTCATACACGGCAATCAGTCCACGCACTGGTCTTTTGCTTGGGCTCCTTGGCTCAAGCAAGAGTTAGAGAAACAAGGGTTTGAAATATTTTTTGAAACTTTTCCAGATTCGATTATTGCCCGCGCCGAATACTGGCTTCCATTTTTGAAAGAGCACATCAAGGCGGGAGAGAACGATGTCATTGTTGGTTGGTCATCCGGCGCTGTGGCCGCTCTGCGCTACGCGGAAGAAAATAAAATTCGTGGCTCTGTTTTGGTTGCGCCTTGCTATACCGATTTGGGTGACGAGCTTGAAAAACAGAGCGGATATTTCAAGAAGTCATGGAATTGGGAAAGCATCAAGGCGAATCAGAAAAGTATTGCGCTCGTTCATAGCGACAACGACCCATTTGTTCCACAAGATCAATTTGTCTTCATAACTGAAAAATTGAAACCGGACGTTATCAAAATTTCTGGCGCGAAGCATTTTATTGAGCAGCAAACATTTCCCGAGCTTCTAAACTATCTTATCAAAACATACGGGGAGTAGGTTGTATTTCCAACACATTTCTGCTATATTTCAAAAGGACAGCGTCGTAAGCGTTCCAAAAATAATTCATCTACGAGGAGGACTCGAAATGACAAGGTCAGCTTTCGAACTGAAAGGACGAGTCGAAGCTGTCCTTGTGGCAGCTAACTTCGGCTCAATTCTCTCGACGTCAGTCCCGAAAATTCAACTGATTCGCGGACACGGCGTTAGGGGCGACAACCACGCTGGTGCACGGCTTGCGGATGTCCGCGAGAGGGAGTTTCTCTCTTTCGGATTTTCCAAAGGCGTTGAGATAGCCAACCATCGGGAGTTTTCCGCCGTTTCCGTCGAGGAGCTTGCGGAAGTCGCGCAAGCGATGAATCTTCCGAAGCCAATCCCGCACGGCTGTCTCGGCGAGAATCTGGTGTTGAGTGGTATCTCGAAACTCACCGAGCTTCCCACCGGAACGATGTTGTTCTTTCGAAAAGACGAGAAGCAAATCCGAACAGCCGTGCTGGTGGTGTGGTCGGAAAACACGCCATGTCAGGGACCGGGCGAAGCGATCCAAGAGAAGTTTCCGGAAATTCACGGACTCGCGCGTCTCTTCCCAAAGTCGGCAATCGGCAAGCGCGGAGTCGTCGGAAGCATTTACGCTTCCGGTAACATCCACGCGGGCGACACGGTGGTCGCAAAAGTCCCTCGTCAACGAATCTACAATTCCGAATAGGGACTGCTCAACAGGTGGTGGTACGACTCGCTCGTGCCACCCCTTTTCTTTTGCAAATTACTTCGTGGGAGCCATCCCCGCCGTTTTTAGGAACAGTATAAAACGGCGGGGATGATGTGTGCGCACGGGTGGGTTTGGGGCAAACACATACAGATTTGCATCTTGCCATTCCTTAAAGACGACTGGATGGCGAGTACCTTTTGTATTTGAATCACGCCTCTTCCTTTTTCCTAAAAGGAAGCCGCCCCTCGCCTTTGCCGCCCATTCCTTTTTTCAAATCCCCCCCCCAAAAAATCAGAATGGAGAGGAGCGGCAAGGCGAGAGGGCGGGACGCGCGGTACTCCGCGCGTGGCGGGATTCAGCATCGGCACTCAATCGGAGCGTACGAGGCAGTTTCAAGCCACCACGCACGCGGAGCGTGCGAAGTCATTGGCTCTCGAAAAAGGTTCGCGCAAAGGATATGATTACACCGCAATTTTTCGAAAAGGGTTTCTGAACCAAAAATATGGTCGGCACGAAGTGCCGTCTGTTCTGAATTCCCCCCAAAAAGTCCTGAATCTGAAAGGAGAGTGGTTTGATCTTAACTCAGGAGGGGTGTGGGGGGAATTCCGCCCGCCGAGCCCAGAGAGTTCCGTTCGGATATTTTCAAACAGACACCGCCTCAACGAATACACCGGCGCTGTGGTGCCGGTGTATTCGTTGCACAAAATGTGCCTTACGTCGCCATCGGGCCTTCCGAGCTGCAGGCGCGGCAGTCCTTCTTGTGCGTCGCAACAAGAATCAGGGCGCCGATACCCACCAACAAGTAGACGAGCCACTCGACCATCGGCCAGGAACCGAGGGTCATGTGGACGACATTTAAGTCGCTCTGGACAAGACTCCCGAGTCCAACGAGACCCCAGTTGAGGGCGCCGACAATAACGAGAACGAACGCGAGCATGTGTAATCCTTTCATGCGAGTAGATTAGTGCGGGGTGCCCCGCTACCCCACAGTATGACGCATGCACACCGTGGTTGAGGGTGCAGGGTGCATAACCCCGGGTCTGCTATCATGCATGTATGGCCCGGCCGCCGCTATTTGAGTGGGAGGGGAGAGAGTACGATCACGAGCCCAAGAGCGCGGAGTGGTATATCGCGCTTGGTATCGTGACAGCCGCCGGCGTAGTCGCGACTCTGCTCTTCGCTGACTATCTGCTCGCGGTCGTGATTCTCGTTGCGGCAGCCGCGCTCGCCCTCCACGCTGCAAAGGTGCCCCCCATCCACCGCTTCCAGCTCGTCGAGGGTGGGCTTGTTATCGGAGAGGAGTTCCACCCCTATGAGCGGATGGAGTCATTCTCTATCCTCGAGGACCCGGAGGACGAGCTCCCGCCGCTCCTCTCTATCAAGACCAAGAGCTGGCTCTCGCCCCATCTCGTCATCCCGATCGAGCATGTTGATGGTGAGGCTATCTATCTCCACTTCCTTGAGCGCGTCCCGGAGGACGCCCACCACCACACCCTTCCCGACCTGGTCGCCGCCTGGCTTGGGTTCTAGAAATCGCGTCCCCGTGCTATCGTGCGTCTGTTCGATGCACACACGCTCCCGTAGTTAAACGGATATAACAGCGGCTTGCGGAGCCGCCATTGTAGGTTCGATTCCTGCCGGGAGCACAAAAGACACGAGGCCTGCACTGCTGCAGGTCTTCGTGCTTTTGTGCTAGGCGGAGCCATGTGCGAGGCTCGGCGAGCACGGCGAGCCGGGGTCGAGAGCACTTAGTGTTTTGCGAATACTTGGAGCAAAAGGCTTAGTGACTCGTGACCACAATAGACAAAAGGAAAGCAGCGCCCGGAGGCGCCGCTCAAGCCTGACTCGTCAGTCTCGCCTAGTGCGCCGCGGCTGAGTGCATGTTGCCCGCAACAGATGCAGGGCCGCGATGATGGCGAGAGCCAACGCGACTATCCATCCGCGTAGGCCCAGCTGCAAGTATCGTCATCATGGCCAAGAAAGTGCTATAAACACCCAGTGCGAGCTCCTGTCGTTCAACGGATAGGATGGCCCCCTCCGAAGGGGTCGATGCAGGTTCGATCCCTGCCGGGAGCACAACAGACACGAAACCTGCCCTGCTCCGGAGCAGTTCGCGAGCTGACTGTGGAGAGCGGGTGCGGGACGGTTAGGCCGCTACGCGGACGAGCCGCGCAAGCCCTGCCTTCTTGCGGGCGGCGGTGTTGGCCGAGAGCACGCCGCGCTTGGCGGCCTTATCTACCGCCTGGTAGGCGGCCGGGAGGAGCTTGGCCGCTCCGACAGCGTCACGAGCGGCCGTGGCGCGAGCCACGGCCTTAACTGCATCGTGGAGAGTATTTTTGCGACGGATGTTGAAAATACGCTTCTTCCCCGAGGAGCGTATCGCCTTCTTTGCCGAACTCGTAATAGCCATGTCGCCGCATCGTACACTAGGCGGTATCATGTGTCCATGATTCGCCAGATACGCGGGGAGGTGCTCGAGGTCGGGGTCGCGAGCGCAACTATCGAGGTGGCGGGCTTCGGGGTGGAGGTACGCATGGCTGACACGGCGAGTCTCGCCATAGGGACAGAGGCGACGCTCGCCACCCACCTGGCGGTGAAGCAGGACGGCATGGAGCTCTACGGCTTCCTAGATGCGCTGGACCGTGACTTCTTCGAGAAGCTCCTTGGAGTCTCGGGCGTCGGGCCCAAGACCGCTCTCTCTGTACTACGACGAGCGCCTCGGGAGGCGCTCGCAAGCGCAATCGCAGGTCGTGATCTACCCTACCTCACTAAGGTGGTCGGGCTCGGCAAAAAGATGGCCGAGAAGATGCTGGTTGAACTCTCTGAGAAGATGATTGCGGGGGTACATGGCGGGCAGGACGGCGAGGTGTTTGACACCCTGGTTGCCCTCGGCTATACCGAGCGAGAAGCGCGTACGGCGCTACAAAGCATCCCCGAGGGCACGGCCGACAAAGACGCCCGGCTGCGCGCCGCGCTCGGCGCTCGCACATGATGCGACTAAATGCACGGCGCACACTGCTCCGCCCCTATCACTTCGCCTGGGCCGTGGGAAGCGCGTGGTGGTACGGTTACCCCGCGAAGAAACTGGTGGTCATTGGCGTCACGGGGACCAAGGGCAAGTCCACCGTCGCCGAAATGCTCCATGTCATTCTCACGGCGAGCGGCAAAAGGACCGCGCTCGCAAGCACCATCCGCTTCGCCGTGGGTGAAGACTCGCGACCCAACCTCTTCAAGATGACTCTGCCCGGTCGCGGCTTTATCCAAACCTTCCTGCATCAGGCCCTCCTGCAGGGCGCGACACATGCCGTAGTCGAGATTACGAGCGAGGCCGCGCTACAGTATCGTCACGTTGGCTTGGCACTTAATGCGCTCGTCTTCACCAATCTTCAGAGAGAGCATATCGAGAGTCATGGCTCCTTTGAGAACTACTTTCGCGCGAAGCTTGCCATAGGCGAGTCTCTCGTCGCCTCCCCCAAGCGCCCGCGCACTATTATCGCAAACATCGACGATGCAAAGGGTGCGGCCTTTCTCGCGCTCCCAGTTGAACACGCTGTGCCTGTACGCCTCACGGATGCGGCTGACGTAACCTTGGCTGACACAGGCGTCTCCTTCACGTACGCTAATGAGCACTTCGCGCTCCACCAGCCGGGAGCGTTCACGGTGATGAATGCCTTGCTCGCCGTGCGCACTGCGGAGGCCTTGGGCATCGCGCCGGGAGTCGCCGCTCGCGCACTCGCGGGTCTCGCGCGGGTGCCCGGACGCACCGAGCGCGTCGAAGCGGGGCAGGACTTCCTCGTTGTTGTTGACTATGCTCATACTCCTGACTCGCTCCAAGCGCTCTATGAGGCTTATGCCCCTCGACAGAGCTCGGGGCTCGGGCGCAGATTAATCTGCGTCCTGGGCAACACGGGTGGCGGGCGCGACACGTGGAAGCGTCCCTTGATGGGCAAAATCGCAGAGGGTGCCTGTGACCTGGTCATCCTCACGAACGAAGACCCATACGACGAAGAGCCGAGGGCCATCGTTGAGGCGATGGCCGATGGTATGGAAAAGAAGCCTGAAATCATCATGGACCGGCGCCTCGCCATACGGCGCGCGCTTGCGGAGGCCAGGCATGGTGATGCCGTCCTCATCTCTGGTAAGGGCACCGACCCGTTCATCATGGGGGCGAGGAGTGCTAAGAAACCTTGGAGCGATGCGGCAGTTGTGCGCGAAGAGCTCGACCGCCTGGTAACATCAGGCCCATGAAGCATGAAGCATGGTTTTTCGTTGGGCTCTTCGTCTTTATATTCGTCATCTGGATAGCTATTGGTGGCCCCATGCGTAGCGCCTCAATCGCCGTTCCAGAGGTCCCCGATACCACCATAAGCGGCACCACGACTGCCGCCACGGGTTGGGCCTATTTCTCGCTTCCACGCGCACCCTTCGAGATTGGTGATTCTAGTATCTCCTTAACCGATTCCGCGGGCGAGGGTGGTTCAGACCGCATCGCTCTCCCACCGTTTGACCTGGTACCAGGCGTTATCTTTGCTCCAACCTCTCCGTATCGCGCCACAGTCTCAATGAGTACCTACGTCTCGGGCGCGAATTCAACGGATGCGCGAAATGAATATGTCCAGCTCTCGGTGGCACGTACGGCTACGCTGCCCGTCAACATCACGGGTTGGCAGCTTACGAGCGGGACGACTGGCCGCACCGCTACGGTCCCTGTTGGCGTCGCAGTCCCCACGTCTGGCGTCGTGAATCCCGTGACCGATATTCTGCTAGGCCCAGGGGAGAGCGCCATTATCGTCTCCGGGAAGTCGCCCACGGGCGACTCCTTTCGAGAAAATAAGTGTATTGGCTACCTTGGGAGCTTCCAAACATTCACACCGGCCTTGTACCAGCGTTGCCCATCGGCCACTCGTGACCTCGCCACACTCTACGGCACATCCTACCTGCGCGACCTCTCCTGCATTGACTACGTCGAATCTCTCTCGACCTGTCAAGTACCCACGCGCGTGAGGTCAGCGGGTGTGACTCAGACGTGCCGGAACCTTATCGAGACCTACATCAACTACAATGGCTGTCTAAGCCTGCATCGCTACGACACAGACTTCAACGGCCGTGTCTGGCGTATCTACCTCGGCCGTGACCGGGACGAACCGCTCTGGCGCACCCGCCACGAGGTGGTCGAGCTCCTCGACCGCGAAGGCCGCACCGTGGACGCGTTCTCCTACTAGAAAAGGGGGGGTAAAAAGAGTAGCGTATACCCATGCGCCTCTAGCTCAATTGGTAGAGCATCGGCCTTTTAAGCCGCAGGTTCCGGGATCGTTCCCCGGGGGGCGCACTAAATAGACAGCGCAAAACGCTCGAGGGATTGCGAGAGGTCGAGGCCTTTGCGGCGGGAGTTTTGGAGGAGAGAGATGAGGGAGAGGGAGAGGGCGCGCGTTTCTTGCGGCTTCCAGGCACGACTGCCCTTCTCCATCAAATCGCGAGTCTTCCAGTGGAGGAGGCCGTGGAGCATTTCTGGTGCATCGCCCTTCCGCAGCGCTCGGACTATCTCGAGCCAGAGCTTTTCGGGTGAGCGCGCTGCAAGTGCGTTCACGAGCGCGCTGTTGAAACCCCGATTGGCTACGCCGGTTGCGGACTTGTCGAAGCGATACTCAAGCTTCGCTTTGAGCGCGAGCTCCTTCGCTTTAGCAGCCGGGAGTTTGGGTGCGAGTACCACGATGGCGTTATCAGAGGCAACAAGCTGGTCTATGTACTCGTCGAGAATGTAGGACATCCGATGTCCTACATTCTCGCTCTCGCCACCCTCGTCCTCTTCGTCGCCAACGCGTGCGCCCGGGAATGGGTCGTCGAGTAGCACGAGGAGGCGTGAAACGAAGAGGCCGCCCGTAGCCGCCGCATCCTCAAGCACGGCGCTCGTGAGCTCCTCGCGTGCCAGACGCAAGTACGCAAGGTTTGGCTCTTTCGCGCGTGCCGCTACGACCCAGGCGAAGGCCTTTGTCCGCACCTTTTCTACGTCGGAGCCATGGAAGAGGTACATCATAGCGGCTGCATCTCCCCCCAGTTGGGACCGCTTTTCATCTCGGCCAAAATGGGCACGCCATGCGTCTCTTGGTCAGCCATCACACCCTCCATGATTGCCTTAATGCGCGTGGCGAGCGTTGATACTTGTTTGGTTTTAATCTCATACACAAGCTCGTCGTGCACTTGTAAGAGGAGATGAGCGTCCTCGCGCACGCCCTGCGCACACAGGTCGTCATCAATCTTCACCATGGCGAGCTTAATGATGTCGGCTTGCGTACCCTGTAAGGGAGCGTTGATGGCCATACGCTCGGCCTGTGCCCGGACATAGGGCAGCGAGGACTTCATCTCGGGGAACTGCCGGCGACGCCCGAAAAGAGTCTCGGTGTACCCATGCTTACGGGCGAAGCCCTTGGTCTTCTCCAGATACTGCGCAAGCATGGTGAACGTGTGGAAATAGTCGTCGAGAAATCGGTGCGCCTCCGCGGTTGTCGAGGAGAGCTGCGCCCGGAGTGCGTTGACACCCATGCCGTAGAGGATACCGAAGTTGATAACCTTGGCGCGTCGTCGCATCTCCCTATCTACCTTCTCGGGGGCAACACCGAAGACCATTGCGGCCACTTCCCGGTGCACGTCACGCCCAGCGTGGAAGATGGCGCAGAGTTTCTCATCGCCCGAGAGGATGGCCGCGAGCCGGAGCTCAATTTGCGAGTAGTCGAGGGCGACGAGCGTGAAGCCCCTTGGCGTAACAAACGCGCGACGTATGGCTCGCCCACGCTCGGAGTGGAGCGGGATGTTCTGGAGGTTCGGGTTGGCGCTCGCCATTCGGCCCGTGGTCGTGCCCGTCTGCACGAACTGCGTATGCAGTCGGTGTTCATGGTCGAGGAGCGGGGGGAGATTGTCTATGTAGGTGGAGAGGAGCTTCTTCAGTTCGCGATACTCGAGAATTTGGTCAATAATCGGGTGCTCCCCGCGCAGTTTCTCGAGCTCGCTTTCGCGGGTAGAACGTTGGCCGGTCGCCGTCTTCTTCTGTCGCCCTCCCTCGGGAGATACGAGTGCAAGCTCGTCGAAGAGCACGTCCCCGAGCTGCTTAGGTGAGCTGATGTTAAACTTGTGCCCTGCTGCCTTATGTATCTTCTTCTCAAACGACCCGAGCTCCTTGCGGTACTCCGAAGCGAGCCCCGCGAGCGCCTTGGGGTCAATAAGCACACCGCGCGCCTCCATGGCCCGGAGTATGGGGATGAGGGGTTTTTCAATGTGCTCGTACACGTCCCGCACATGGCCGAGCCCCGCAAGCTGTCCTTCGAGCGCCCCGTGCGCCGCCTCAAGCGAGTGCTCCTTGGTAAAGGCGAGAACGTCGTCGAGAGAGGCGTTCGTAAATTCTGAAGAGATAAGCCAGAGCATGACCTGCGCCTCAGCAAGGAGCGTTGGGTCGGACGCGGCTTGTGCTGGCATATCCTCCTCACCCTCTTCATCTTCAGCCACCACAATGCCGCTCGCCTTGGCGAGTACGCTCCTGGCTCGCTCGCGGAGCGATCGGAAGCCGAGCTCCTCCAAGAGGACGAGAACTTTCTGTAGACTCACGTGCTCGTGCCAGTGGTTCGCAGGTAATGCAAACGCGATGGGCGCGTCGAGTCGTATGGTCGCAAGAGCCTTAGAGAATCGCGCGTCCTCCTCGTGCTCCTTGAGGAGAGCGATGATGCGCGGCTTGATACCGGCCTCGACAAACCTCTTCTCACTCTTGGTGAGTGTTTTGTACATGGCTTCGATAGGGCCGAAGGACGTGACGAGGATAGTCGCGGTCTTCTCCCCTATGCCGGGTATGCCTTTGATATTATCTGAAGGGTCACCACGGAGCCCCTTGTAGTCGGGTATGAGATGAGGAGCGAAGCCAAGGCGTTCGACGACTCGTTGCTCGTCGTAGAGAATAGTCTCGCCAAATCCGCGACCGGGCATATACACGCGTACCCGCTCATCGTCCACAAGCTGAAGGGTGTCCATGTCTCCAGAGGCGATAATGATGTCCACCTCGTCCTTCATCTCGTGCGCAATGGTCCCGAGGAGGTCATCTGCCTCGAAGCCCTCGCGCTCGTAGAGGGGGACTGAGAACGCCTCGAGCACGGCGCGCGCGCGGGTAATCTGGGCGGAGAGCGCGTCGTCGGTCTTGGCGCGCGTACCCTTATACGCCTCGTAGGCCTCGTGGCGCACGGTAGGCCCCGGCAAGTCGTAACAGGCCGCGATGTAGTCGGGCTCGAGATCACTAATCAGCTTGATGAGCATGGAGACGAGACCGTAGAGCGCGCCGGTAGGTGAGCCGTCCGGGCCGGTGAACTCGGGGAGCGCATGATACGCGCGGTGGATAATCGCATGCGTATCAAGAAGGACGAGACGCTGTTTCTTTTTTGAGGTGAGCGTGCGCTTGTTAGTTGCCATAGGAGAGGGTGCGTGAGCCATCGAGATGCGGTTCGAAGTGGATACGCTCCGTGGGTTCTGGGAGCCCGGCTACGCGCTCGGGCCACTCCAGGAGGATGAGATTACTGGGGTCGCGCATCAGCTCGTCGAAGCCAAGCGGCGCAAGACTTTCGTGCTCATCCAGCCGATACGCATCAATATGCACGAGTCGTCGAAAGCCCTTGACCGACACTAAGTGTCCATCAGCTGCTGATGGACACTTAGTGTCGGTCAGCGAATAGATCTTCTCGAGGACAAAGGTTGGGCTTGTGACGGTATCTTCGATGCCGAGGACCTTCGCAAGCGCCTTCACAAAGACAGTCTTTCCTGCCCCAAGCTCGCCCGAGAGGGTCACGAGTGTCGCGCCTTCTACCTGCGGGCCGAGCGTTGCCGCAAAGCGCGCGGCCTCCGCCTCAAGTTCGCCCATCGTCCGGACCACCGTCTCCATACGTGGATTGTACTCTGGCGCACCCCAGGGGGCCCTAGTCGAAAATATTGATGAGGTACGTATCAATGGTGCGTTGGTCAAGGTCATAGAAGTGGTCTCCGGCTGCGTGCAACTTGATGGCAAGGGTGACGCCCACATATCGCCAGTGCCACGGCTCGTAGATGTAGTAGTCGTTATCTTTTGGGTAGGAAAGGGTGAAGCCGTACTTGTAGGCATTATCGGCCAGCCAGAGATAGGCCTCGGTCTGGTCAAACGAAGGGGTGAGCTCTCCGCCAAGACCGGTGGTGATGAGGTCAATGGCCGTACCGAGCTGGTGCTCGGAGTACCCTTGGTCAGCGGAGAATTGGTTGGCGGTACCGGCGCCATAGGTGACCGTGTACTGCTGTTTGAGCGCCTCTTGGGTGTAGAATGAGCGGTACGCACTAAACACGTAAAGAGTCACGCTCTTCTTCTTCGCGGCCTCAAGCATCGCGGTCAGGCGCGGGAGCACTTGCGGGATAATCTGCATCTCGGTTTCATCAATGTAGCGATACTCGTTTGGGACGACGGCGAGCCTCTCGGGCGCGTAGTTCTCATTAAGGAAGTACACCTTTGAGTACTTGGCCAGGAGCTGGGGGTCGAGCTTCTGGAGTTTCTCAAGAGTACTGACCGTGTTGGTGACCGAGGCTACACTCTCCCCCTGCTTCTGTAGCGAGGCGGAGAGCGTGGTGCTGGTCTCTGCAATATCTAACTGGAGCTCAGAGGTCGTCGAGGCGAACTGCCCTGCGAGCTCTGTGGATTGTTGCTCAAGCACCGCAACTTTTTGCGAAAGCTTCTCGAATTCTGTATAGCCGTACCACGCGGCCGCCACCCCAGATGCAAACACGAGTACCAGCACGGGGGCGATAATCCACCAGGGCTGTATCTGCTTCGCGAAATGAGATAGGCTCATCGTCATCCATTGTACCGTGGGACGTGAAAACGCGCCCGCGCTCCAGAGCACATACGGATGGTAGAATGGCCAAATGGATAAGAAGCTGCCGTTTGACACGACCAAGGAAGAGGGTGAGCTCGCGGCTATCCACGAGCGCGAGGAGGAGGATGTCGCCCGCATTCTCTCAGAGAAGTACGGTATGGCCTATGCCGACCTAGCCCTGAAAGCCGTTAATGTGGACGCGCTGCGGATTATCTCGGAGGAGGAGGCGAAGGTGGCCGAGGTGGCCGCCTTCGATATCGTCGCCAAGAAGCTCTCCTTGGCGCTCGTCAACCCGCACAACCCTACCCTGCCCGCGCTCCGAGAGGAACTCGTGGGCCGTGGGTACGTGCTCACTGAATACCTCGTATCGAAGCGAAGTCTCGCCAAGGCGCTCGCCCGTTATGCCGAGCTCTCATTGGCGGTCGTCAGCAAGCCAGGAGTGTTCAAGGTACCAGGAGAAGCGTTCGCTCGGTTGGGTGAAAAGAACAACTCCAAACAGGCCCTCTCTACCGAGCTCGACACGGCTACCGGCCTTGAGACGCTCGAGCGTGTCTCGCACATACTCGAGGTCGTCTTCGCAGGCGCCTTAGCGCTGCGCGCTTCAGACATTCACTTTGAGCCCGAAGAGACGAGGGCCCGACTTCGACTACGTATTGACGGCCTTCTCGCCGACGCGTACTTCTTTGACCCGAAGGCGTATCACCAGCTAAACTCGCGCATCAAGGTGCTCTCGGGAGCCCTCTTGAATATCACCAACCGCGCCCAGGACGGGCGCTTCACGCTCGATACCGAGGAGAAAGCTATCGAGATGCGTGTCTCCTTCATTCCCGGTGCCTACGGCGAGTCTATCGTGCTGCGCATCCTCGACCCGGAGACTACGCGCGTCTCCTACAAGGAGCTCGGTATCCCCGACAAGCTCCTCGCCAGGCTCGAGGTGGAGATACGGCGGGCCAATGGCATGCTCCTCAACACGGGGCCTACCGGAAGCGGGAAGACGACCACACTCTACTCGTTCCTCCGCGAGATACATACGCCCGATATCAAGGTCATCACCATCGAGGACCCTATCGAATACCATCTCGAAGGCATCGTCCAAACCCAGGTTGAGGGCGAGAAGTACACATTCTCCGGAGGGTTGAAGTCGATTGTCCGCCAGGACCCGGACGTCATTATGGTCGGCGAGATACGTGACGGGGAGACCGCCGATATCGCCATCCAGGCCGCGCTCACTGGCCACTTCGTCTTCTCCACCGTCCACACCAACGACGCGGCGGGGACCTTCCCTCGCCTCGTCGACCTCGGTGCCGACCCGAAGTCCTTTGGCTCGGCCATCACGGTCTCGATGGCGCAACGGCTCGTACGTAAACTCTCGCCAGATACCAAGAAAGAGCGTCCCTTGACCGATGAAGAGAAAAAGATGATTGAGAAAGTATTTGAGCCCTTGGCCGACAAGAGCTTGATTCCTGAAAAGATAGAGACGGTGTGGGAGCCAGTCGCCGAGGGAGAAGACACGGGCTACCACGGTCGCATCGGTATCTTCGAGGCGATATTCATGGATGACGAGCTCGCCCACTTCCTCCGCGACGCCCCGTCCGACCACGAAATCGCCGCCTTCACGCGCACACAGGGCTACCTCACCATGGCCCAAGACGGCATCATGAAGGCGCTTCAGGGCATCACTACCCTCTCCGAAGTCGCCGCCACCGTCGACCTCCCGCACACATGAGACACGACGTTAACCTGGGTAGACGAAGTGTCGGAAAGGTAGCCGAACGCATTGTAATGAATGAGTTGGAAGCTCGTGGCTATCGTGTAACGGACTTGAACAAGGATGGGTTAAGTGCAAATGCTGATCTTATTGCCGCAAAAGGCGGAAAGATCTGGCAGATACAGGTAAGGGGCTCCACAAATACCATGGGCAAACGCTGGTGGATTCAATACGGTTACTGCACTCCTGAGATTATTGCCGGAAAAATAAAGATGTTTAATCGGCACGATTCCTTTTATACTGCGCAACATGTCGTATTAGTTGCTGTTCGCTCTCCTTCGGAATACCGGTGTTTCGTTCTGCCCGTAAAGGAGGCCGAGAAGGCGGCGCAGCTCTTATTAGACCGAAGCTACCGCCGACGGCGACGAAATGGAAAGAAGAAAAAGCCGGGTAAGATGTGGTTTTATGTTGAAGAGAGTAGCCAAAAACGTGCACACCACGTGAATTTAGATAAGGAGCGCGAGATTCTGCATAAATGGGAAAATGTCTGGGGGCTACGCACCTAATCCCGCGAATTCCCCTTCGGGAAAAAGCTTACGGCGGACTCCCTATCTCGAGATGCACACGTCTTTTCTATCGACTCGTGATGATAAGTGCTGGTCCGAACATAAAAATTATTGCTGCAAGAAGGCAGCTGGTTGCAATCCATAGGATTTGTTTTTTCGATTCCTCTTCTCGTCCCTTAAATTGTTTTTGGGCGGCGTACGCAATAGCCACGCCTGCAACGGTTGAAATCAAAGTCAGATACGGCTGTGCTCCAAATAGTAGTACGAGCAAGGTTGTTCCTCCGTAAACACAGAGCAAGAAGATTGAAACGACGAGGTATATGATGGGCCATCTCATGGCCTTGATTATATCATCTCCTGTCAGAGTGTGACGCGAGTCTGAGCGGCGCTTGTGAATCCTCTGTGTTGCAAAACACGCGACTAAACAGGTCTACTATCACCAACTTTCCGAGATGGCTTTAAGACCTGGGTTTGTCTGTTTCGTAATGATTCGCTCTGATAGCCACTATGGATACTGTGTTGTCGGTTCTGAAAAAGAATAATCTCCCTTCATTAACTCTTTCTGGTTTCCTTTGATCTCTGCGTTGAATCGTACCTTCCAAGGGTAATTCTTGGATATTAACATCTGGCATATCGGCTAACCCCCTATAGATGTCTTCGTACTCACCAATATTTAGAACGTGCTTGGAGTTTGGTGCAAACGATGAGTGTCTACCCATTCCTTTGACAATCTTTAGGGCGTTCCACGCATAAGGCTTCATTTGTCCTTGGTCTACCTCGCATTCTCGTTCGTTATAACGTCTAAACGAAATGAGAGGAAACTCTGTTTCAGGCGCTTCTGTATCATCGGAAAATCGCGCGGCTGTCGTCGGAATCCCCTCCTCACTTGGAGGCGGTGGGGGTGCGTCGGGAATCGACATCGTCTAGTGACTTACTTGGCGGGCCCAAGCTTCGCACGATAGAAATCTCGCATTGTGTCTGGATCAATAACATTGGCTGAACCTTCATCTGGTTCAAGACCCGCACGCGCCTGTTGCCAGGGCTGTTCGGAGTGGGTGAGAAGTTCAAGATAATTGCCGTCGTACTTCCCATATACACGCCATACTTCTTTTAGAATCTTTTGCCCTTCTTCTGGTATGCGTAGCGATGCAAAATCAATATCTTCCTTAATAGCAGAAGGGCCGAAGTCTTTATATCGCAAATATATTTCTCGTACAGCGGGGCCATGGACCCAGGCTTCAATTGGGTCGTCGAAAAGCTTCTTGTCATTCAGTGCAAGAGACCATGCCTGGGCATAGTACAGGAGCTTCTGAAGCTTCTTGTTCGTTACCGCGCCCCCTTCTTTTTGGGAGAGTGCAATGAAATATTTAGAGACATCCAGGGCCGTGGTGGTGGTGGCAGTCATTGAGCTGTGTTTATTATGACGCTTTCCTGCCCTACTTCTGACAGGGGTGTGGATATCGGACTGTACCCTCTTCCACGGTTTCTTACTATCACCTCTCATAATGTAATGCCACTATTTCCGCACAAGATCTCTATTATTTAGGTGAATTTACTGGCATCCCGCATGACGGCGAGTGCATCGGTAACGCAACGAATACAGAACTATCTATGACGCACCGGTCAGCCGCCATAGGCGACCTCGTCTATCCGCTTAGAGAGATCGCGAGGGCCTCCGCGCTTGCCTTTGAGAACGTGGTTGCGTGCCACGTCGTAAAAGGCACGCCCCTTAGCGCGCTTAACGCCCCGAGAGGCCGGGAAGGACACCGTGTACTTTCGCGTCTGCGTAATCATAGGGGTGGTGTAATGGAATGCGTAAAAAATTCAATGAAGTAATCCTGCTCATACTCCCTCGGGCAAAACCCGCGATAAAGCGGGGTAGACGAAACGCCTGAGGAGTACTCCAGCCATCCGGGCCGAAGCCACAGATACCAGAGAGTCCTTGGGGAATCGCCCGAAGCCGTCAAGCCTTGCCCGAAGGAGTATGCGAAGGATTCATTGGGATAAAAAGAGAAATCCCGCCAACAAGGAGCAGCAGGACTAATTCACCTGTGATAGAATGCTACCACACAGCCCTTTTCTATGTCAATACCTCGCAGATCGGTACCTTCGGCCCCCCTCGACACGCCGTTGGCTGTCTCTCTTGACGCCGCGCTCCGCCCTACCCACTGGAGCGACTATGTGGGCCAGCAGCAGGTCAAGGCGAATGTGCGCATCGCCATAGACGCCGCCAAGAAGCGCGGCGGCATGCCCGAGCACCTCCTCTTCTACGGCCCGCCAGGGGTTGGCAAGACGACCCTCGCCCACCTGATAGCCCTCACGCTTGTGGCGCCCCTTAAGAGCACTTCTGGGGTCGCGGTGGAGCGCGCCGCTGACCTCGCGGCCATCCTCACCAACCTTGAGCCGGGCACCGTGCTCTTTATTGACGAGATCCACCGGCTGCCCAGGAAACTTGAGGAGCTCCTCTACCCTGCCCTTGAGTCGGGCCATCTCGACATTGTGCTTGGCAAGGGCCCCTCGGCGCGCACGGTGGAGCTCTCGCTCCCGCCCTTCACCCTTGTGGGGGCGACCACGCGTATTGCGAATCTCTCGGGCCCGCTCCGTTCGCGCTTTGGCGGGGGCACCTACCAGCTCGACTTTTATACCGACGAGGACCTGCGCGACATCATCCGCCGCTCTGCCCTCTTGCTTGATCTCTCGATGCCTGAAGAGGTTGTTGAGCGTGTTGCCGCCCGAAGCCGCGCCACTCCGCGGGTCGCGAACGCACTGGTGAAGCGGGTCCGCGACTATGCAGAAGTGAAAGAGCGCCCGCTCTCGGCCGAGCTATGCGACGAGGCTTGTGAGCTCTTCGGCATTGACGCCCTCGGCCTCACCAAGGACGACCGGCGCTACCTCACCACCCTCCGAGAGAGCTTCCGTGGTGGCCCGGCCGGCATCCGGGCCCTCGCCTCCGCCCTCCACGAGGAGCCCGAGACTCTTGAACACGTCTATGAGCCCTATCTCCTCCGGCTCGCCTTTATTGAGCGCTCGCCCCAGGGCCGCCTCCTCACCTCTCGCGGCCGCAGTTATTTGAGTGGTGATGCGCTTTTGTGATACGGTTCCAGTATGTCGGGCCACAACAAGTGGGCGCAGATTAAGCACAAGAAGCAGAGTGCGGATGCGGCTAAGAGCCGGGTCTTCGCGCGGTATGCGCGGCTGATTGCGCTTGAGAGCAAGAAAGCAGACGGCTCCCTCTCGGCGCCGGGGCTTGCGAGCGCGATTGCGCGGGCGAAGGCGATGAATATGCCTAAGGACAATATCGAGCGAGCCGTCGCCAAGGGCGCCTCCAAAGACTCTGCAGCGCTCGAGGTGGTCATCTACGAGGCCTACGGCCCCGGCGGCATTGCTCTTATTATTGACGCCTTGACCGACAACAAGAACCGCACCACCCAGGAGGTTAAGCACCTGCTCTCCAGAAATGGCGTGGATCTCTCTGCTCCAGGGGCGGCGAGTTGGGCCTTTACCAGAGCTCCGGACGGCAGCTACGCCCCTAATCCACCCTTGGTGGACTTGCCAGAGGAGGATGAGGAGAAGCTCGGCGCTATTCTTGACATGCTTGATGGGCATGAGGATGTCCAAAGGACGTTCACCAACGCGCGTGGATACGAGCGCACTGATGCAGAAGATGGGGAAGATTGATTGATTATGCGTATCCTCGCGATTGACCCGGGCTACGACCGTCTTGGGGTGGCTGTAATTGAGGGCGACCCTTCGCGGCCCACCTTCATCGCAAGTGACTGTGTGGAGCCGAAGAGGGGTGCCCGTGAGCTGCGCCTCGCAGAGGTCTACGACGCAGTCGCCTCTGCCATTGCCCACTACAACCCTGACGCACTTGCGCTCGAGACGCTCTTCTTTAGCACCAACGTGAAGACGGCCCTCGGTGTGGCCGAGGCGCGTGGCGCGGTGCTTGCCGCTGCCGGCGCTGCCCGTCTACCCGTTCACGAACACTCTCCGCAGGCGGTGAAGCTTGCGGTCACGGGCAACGGTCGCGCGGACAAGACGGCCGTAGCACATATGGTACCCAAAGTGATTACTCTACCGCCCAAAAAGCGTTTGGATGATGAGTATGACGCTATCGCGCTCGCCATCTGCGCGCTCGCCGCCGGACAATCCACAGCTCGTGCCTAGGGTACTTGCATCCTGTACGCATTTTGCTCAAATAGAGCGGTTAATCAAAACTTATCTACACTACGGTATGGACGACGAGCAGTATCCCTCTGACGCGGTGTCTGAAGAAGCGGAGTTGAGTGCGTATGGCTTGCGTATCGAGGGGGAGGATGAGGAGGAGGATTTGATATAGAAAAAGAGAAGGAATGTGTGCTAGCATGGCCGGCATGCTCAGGGTGAATCTCCGCCCGTGGCGGCATACGTTCCTCGTCGCAGCCCTCCTTGGAGGGGCGGCGGTTTTTGTCGTAGCCGCAAGTATTCTGCTGGCGGTCGCGTTTACTCCGACTCCTGACATCGCCTCCTTCGCAGATCGTAAAGAGGCTCGGTCGACCAAGATTTACGACCGGACGGGCCAAACACTCCTCTACGATTACAATCGCGACGCTAAACGCACCATAGCCTCGTTAGCTGACATCTCTCCCAACGCAATACGCGCCACCATCGCTATTGAAGATTCGAGCTTCTATCAGCATGGCGGCATCCGTATCACCTCTATCATCCGTGCGGCTATCGCCGACCTCACCCCAGGGGGCTCAACCCAGGGTGGCTCTACGATTACGCAGCAGGTGATCAAAAACACCTTGCTCACGAATAAGAAGACTATTGTCCGCAAGATTCATGAGTGGATACTGGCGACCCGCCTCGAGCAGAAGTACTCAAAGAACACCATTTTGGAGATATACCTGAATTCCATTCCCTATGGAGGGGTCCTCTACGGTATTGGCGCAGCCTCTGAAGCGTATTTCGGCATCCCGCCTAAGGACCTGTCGCTCGCCCAGGCCGCCTATCTCGCCGCCATGATTCGCGCACCCTCGTACTACGCGCCGAACGGGCCGCATCGAGCCGCTCTCGATGCGCGAAAAGATTTGGTGCTTGAGCGCATGCGCACCCTCGGATTTATCACTGAGGAGGAGTATGCACACGCAAAGACTGAAGAAGTGGCGTTCGCGCCTGCGGGCGCTGCGGGTGTCGTCGCGCCCCATTTTGTTTTTTACATACTCGCCCAGCTTGAGGAGAAGTACGGGGCCGCCGCGCTCCAAGCAGGGCTCAAGGTTACCACCACGCTTGATACCGATATTGAGATTAAGGCCGAGTCAATCATTAACCAGTATGCGCTTAAGAATCAGAAAGATTTTCGTGCCAGCAATGCTGCGTTGATTGCGCTTGACCCGCCTACAGGCGAGATACTGGCCATGGTCGGTTCACGGGACTTCTTTGATACTGCCATTGATGGGCAGTACAACGCCACGATGGGGCTCCGCCAGCCCGGGTCAACCTTGAAGCCGTTTGTGTATGCGCTCGCGCTTATGCATGGGTATACCCGCAACACGGTTGTGTTCGATGTCCCGACACAGTTCTCTACCGAATGCAGTCCCTATGATGTCTCAAACAATGCATCCCCTTGCTACGCACCAGTCAACTTCGACGGGGTATTCCGTGGGCCGATGACGTTTGAGACGGCGCTCGCGCAGTCTATTAACATCCCCGCTATTAAGGTGTTGTATCTCGCGGGTATCAGTAATGCTATTAACTTTGCTCGGTCGTTTGGTCTCACCACGCTCGGCAACGCGAGGCAGTGTGGGCTCACGGTGGTGGTCGGCGGCTGTGAGGTACGCCTGCTCGACCTTGTGGGTGCCTATGCGACATTCGCGAACGATGGGGTGCGCAACGTCCCGACGGGTATTCTGGAGGTAGCTGATGCGGATGGGGTCGTACTAGAAAAGCGTGAGTTACAGCTATCGCGTGTACTACCCGCGAGTATTGCGCGAGATATGTCTGCCATGCTCTCTGACGCACAAGCTCGTGTACCAGGCTACTCCCTCAATTCACCTCTAACTATTCCGGGGTACGAGGTAGCGGTCAAGACAGGAACAACTGATGACACACGTGACGCGTGGGTTATTGGGTATACTCCCTCTATCGCGCTTGGGGTCTGGGCCGGTAATAACGACAACTCACCAATGGTGAAGTCTGTTGCGGGGTTCATTGCCGCCCCCATGTGGCATGAGGCCATGGCCTACACCCTCTCAAAGTATCCGCGAGCGTATTTCGGCGAAGCGCAGCCTATATACGACTCGGTGTCCCCTATGCTCCGAGGACAGTGGCAGGGGTCAGAGGGAATACCACACAGCCTTCTGTATTGGACGGACAAAGATAATCCCCAAGGACCCCCACCAACGAACCCTGCTAGTGACCCGCAATTCGCCGCGTGGGAGTATGGTATACAGGCCTACTTCGCTTCACACCCATGGTTGTTTGGTGGGGTCCCTTTATTTGTACCTATGACAAGCGGTCTGGCACAAACCGCGACTTCGACGACGCCGTAGTTACTGATTCATTGGGGAGACGAGGTAGAGAAGTGAAGTGTCACCGACACCACGGATAATAAGGGGTCGGCCAATGCCCGCGACCGAGAACGAGAGGTTTTCGGCAGTGGTGAGGGCGAGTATGGTTGCAAGGTATCGGTAGTTGAATGAGATTTTGATAGTTTCTCCAGTTATCTGCGCTCCGATTGTTTCTGTGGACTCTCCGATATCTGTATTGTGTGCGAAGAGAACCATATGTTTCTTCTTCTGATCGAAGGTGAGTTGGATTTTTTGAAAAGAGTCTGCAAGGATACTGGTGCGCTTGAGGGCCATCTCAAAATCTTTTCGAAGGACCATAGCCTCTACAACTGATTCTTTGGGAATAATTTGACGGTAATCAGGATATGCCGCATTTGTAAGTCGCGACACAAGAACGAGTGAGCTGGTAATGAACGCACACTGATGTTCATCAAAAGACACAATAATATCATCGTTAGGAAGTGCTTGAGCTATCTCAAGAGCGTTCTTTGCGGGAATTAAGAAGGTGCCCCGTACACTCGAAGTGGCTAGAGGAACCTTTTTTTCAGCAAGGCGAAAGGAGTCGGTGGCTGCTACAGTAAGAGTGTCTCGTTCAATAGAGAGAAAGAGACTTGCAAGTTCTGGCCGAATAGTTGAGACAGAAGCACACCCTGCAATAGAGGCGAGGATGGTGCGTAGAGTAGAGGCGGGTAGGACAAGGCGGTGTGTAGGATTTTCGGGGAATGGTATGGAGGGGAAGTCGTCATAGGGAGTCGTTTTGAGAGAGATTTTTCCTGTGCTACTTGTAATAAAGAGTATGTCTCCTGTGTGTTCGAGGGTTAGTGAACCTTCTGGAGAGAATGAAGATGTTATTTGTTGCAGAAGTGTTGCTGGCACTGCAACAGCGCCGGTAGTTTTTACACTACCTTCGGTTTTAATATCAATACCAACCTCAAGATTTGTGGCGCGCATCTTAATACCCTCATCACTCGCAAGTATGAGGATGGACGCAAGGGCGGGTAGGGTCGCTCCACGCCGTTCCGCGAATCGTGCAACTGTATGCACTGCGGTAATGAATATTTTGTTTTCTATTGAGATATACATAGGAATGCTTTATTAATGGTGTGGATATGGGGAAAAGATGTATAAGCGAACAAATACCTTGTTATATTCATCCTATACTCATATTGTTGTGTTGATAACACACGCATAAAGACTACACGAGAAGGGTTCTAATACTTTGAATCTCCTGTGAGAGCTCTGTATCCACAATTATTTCCCGCTTTATCTTCTCACACGAGTGGATAACCGTCGTATGGTCACGCCCCCCTAGTTTCGAACCAATGGTTGGATAGGAGATACTAAAATCTTCACGCAAGATATACATGATAATTTGGCGTGGGCGAACCACCTCTCTACGTCGAGTTTTCTCATAAATACTATCCTCGTCAATACCGTAGAATTGCGCCACTTTATTCACCACATGCTTCACTGAAACCACCTTTTGTGGGCGGGCGAATGAGCGGAGGGCCTGGCGTACTTCAGCAATATCAGGAGCAACACCCTTCACTTGTGCGTAACACACAATACTATTGACCATACCTTCGAGCTCTCGAATAGATCCAGAACTAGAGGTTGCCACATACTCAACCACGTCGTCTGGAAGCGTAAGAAGGTGTATCGCGGCCTTTTTGCGTACAATGGCCATACGCGACTCCGTGTCCGGCTCGCCAATATCAATAGTCATCCCACTCGCGAGCCTCCCGGCGAGCCGGTCAGCAATGTCCGAGATGGCAGCAGGGGAGCGGTCAGAAGAAAAGATAATTTGCTTATTCGTATCATGGAGTGAGTTAAAGAGATGAAAGAGCTCCTCTTGTGTTTTTTCCTTCTTTGAAAGAAATTGTACGTCATCCATAATAAGGAGGTCATACTGGCGATATTTGTCCTTGAAACGGTTTGCCGTCCCCTCCTGTAGGGCATCCGTGAAGTCAACCGCGAATTTTTCCGAGGTCAGATAGTAGACCTTCCGCCCAGAATACTGCTTCTTGAACTGATTACCTATAGCCTGGATGAGATGCGTCTTTCCCCGCCCCGTTTCGCCATAAATGAACAACGGATTATAGGCAATACCAGGACGATTGATAGCCGCATGGGCTGCCGCATGGGCGAGCTCGTTGAACGACCCAATAACAAAACTGTCGAAGGTGTACCGCGGGTTCAGGTTATCCGCTTTATTAATGTAGAAGTCCTCCAGGGGGAGTTCAAGAGCACCTCGTTCGATACGCAGATCACGCACCGGCCTCTTTCGGTCATCTTTGATGATGAGATACTCGATATTTCTAAATTCATATGAGACCGCCCTCAATATCTTCAGTAACAGGGTGTGGAATTTCTTTATATACCAATCTTTGAAGAACTGACTCGGTACGCCGAGATAGACAATTCCATCCTCAACTCGCACTATGGAGCTGTCACGAAACCACGTATTGAAGTTTGCTGGAGAGATGGACAGCTCAACCTGCGTCAAGATATATTCCCACAACTCACGAGGAGAATCCTTTATGGGCATAGTGACGCTTAGTATACGCATCCCAAGGAAACTCCGAAAGAGTGACGAAAGAGGTAGAACCTGGTACTATCCTGTGCATAACCTAATAGCCCCATGGCAACAAAACGAACCTATCAGCCAAAGAAGCGTAAACGCGCTAAAACACACGGATTCCTTACCCGCTCAAAGACCCCGACGGGCCGGCGCGTCCTCCTCGCTCGTCGCCGCAAGGGCCGGACGAAGCTCTCTACTTGAATCACACACCGTGTTTCCTCGCCATGCACGCCTAACAAGACACACCTTCCCCCAGGGAGGCCGTATTACCCAGCTCTCTACTACCCACTTTAGAGCCATCATTCCCCCAGGGCGTGGCTACGCCATTGTTATTCCAAAAAAAGTAGTACGCCTGGCCGTTGATCGACACCGTCTGAAGCGACGTATTGTAGGTGCCCTCCACCACCCCCCTCCACTCCCACTCCCCCAGGCATGTATTTTGTACCCACTCTCTGGAGCCACAAACCTCTCCCCTCAGGAGATGCGCGCTGAACTCGAGACACTCTTCGCTCATTCAGGCGGCATGCCGTAGAATACGACCACCATGCTCTCATCGCTCTTCCACACCGTCTTCTACGACCCCATTTACAACACTCTCGTCGCTCTCGTCGCCCTCGTTCCCGGAGGGGATGTGGGTGTTGCGGTCATACTCGTCACCATCATCGTTCGGCTTATCCTCCTCCCCTTCTCGCTTGCCGCCAGCCGCGCCGGACGAGCGATGAAGGCCCTAGAACCAAGGATTAAAGAACTTAAAGAGACGCATAAGGGCGATAAGGAACGCGAGGCGCTCGAGACCTGGGCGCTTTACCGGGAGGCGCGCGTTAACCCCTTCGCCGGCATATTGACGATACTCGTCCAACTCCCCGTTCTCCTCGCCCTCTTCTGGGTCTTCAACTACGAACCCTTGACCACCCTCAACACTGCACGGCTTTACACCTTCACTCCCATCCCTACCCACGTTTCTATGGAATTTCTCGGTATTCTCTCGGTTGTGGGAGCGAGTCTCATCCTCGCATTCCTTGCCGGGGCCACCCAATATCTCCAAGCGCACCTCACACTCTCGGGCACCACCCCCACAGGCGCAGGGATGCGGGGGGACTTCCAGCGAGTTATGAATGCTCAGCTTAAATACGTCTTCCCCGTTCTGATAGCCGTTATCTCTTACACGACTTCTGGGGCGGTCGCGCTCTACCTCATCACCACCAATCTCGCAGGCGCACTCCAAGAGTGGCATGTCAGAAGGAAGTTTCAGAGCTGATAGCTCCAGAGAGAACCATCGTTCTTGTTCACAAAGACGAGCACCGTAGCTCGTGGGTCTAGTGCGAGCGCCTGTGCGTCGAGCTCGCCCACAGAAGAGGCTTGTGGGTCAAAGACGAACTGTGCGAACCGCCCTTTCACGTCAATTTTCCAAATGCGATCACTTAGGGCTACCGCGCCCTGATACCAATCATCCGGGTAGCTGTAATCGAGCGAGGGGGCAATAGGGACGCCACAGTAGATAGCGGCGTCATCAGCAGTCCAGACACACTTGTCTGCAAGAGTAGAAAGTGGTAGCGGCGTCGTGGCCCCCGTAGAGGTGTCCACCAGCACCATACGCATCACTCCACCAGCCGACGTGCTTACAAGCGCCACAGTCCCCGTGTGATTACCAAGTGCGATAAGGCCGGGTAGAGGGCCCGCAATACGCGAGAAGATTCCCCCCGCACTCACACGGAACAGGGTGCCCATGAGCGACTGTGAAGGTTTGGTAAAGGCGAGATATCCCCTCGAGCCCGCAAAGCCCACCCGAAGTGCTGAGAGCGGTGAGGCGAAGGCAGTTGCTTTATACACCCCATCTACCCCAGACAGAGAGGCCACCGAGCCCGTAGCGCCCGAGGCAAGGGTGAGGAGACTGGTTGAAGACACCGCTACATCCGCCAAGTTCTGCGGTAAGAAGAATCCGCCCGAGCCGTCCACCGCGAGACCGTAGGTACTGATGGTCGCCACGTCATCGCCTAGGTACCGGACAATCGCGGTCTGCCCAGAGGGGAGCCAGGCCGCCCACTGGATGCCCGGCAACGTTTTATTACTCGTACGGGTGAGAGTGCCAGCATTCATAAGATAGGAGTAGATATTGCCACTCTGCCGCTCGATGAAGCGCACATCCACGTCGGCGGTCGAGCTCGCATTAGCTGCCGGAATCGTCACCACGGCCACTCCGGGCACTACCGGGCCAGCTGCAATCTTGGTGAGGCGACTCGTCACCTTGGTGGCAGTGCCTGCGTCCGCACCAGCCGCACCCCCGCCGGGTGTAGTTGGGGATGTGGGGAGTGTTGTCGGCTCCGTGACCACGAGCCCGGGCGTGTCCGCGAAGTAGCGCCAGTAGACGTATCCCCCCGCCCCAAGGAGGACGACAATGGCTGCGAGGATAATTAAGATACGGCGCATAAAGTTTAGAACCAAGTACGCAACGTGGAGCACGTCGCAGCATCGCCTGGGTTACAAGAATCCTTAGGAGCCCCATTCGTCCCAGGCGTATAATTTTCACCCCTAGGCGTTACACAATCTCTTCTGTGAGTCAGGTCTGACGGGCAGCTCTTTATCACACTACTACAATCAGTAGCGCCGCCACAGGCAGTCCAGGTTGCAGAAACGCACAGACCAGCTAACCAATCAATCCAAGTAGGACAAGAACCGGCCGTACCCGTGCCTCCCCCGGCACCCGTAAAATTTCCCCATGTGGTCTCAAGCTTTGGCATGTTTACCTCTAGATTCAAAATGGCGGGGTTGATGATGGAGAAGACGAGCGCGGGTGAGAGCACGAGCAAGAGGCCCAGGAGCGCCTGCGATATCTTGCCCTTGCCATCCATCACACTACTCACACTCCCACGATTGAGAGCAATCTCGGTCCCGCCCCAGATAATCATGCCGATGGCGAGGATGACCGCGATGCCGATTGCGAATATATAAAGATTGTTGAGGAAGGCAGCGACACCCTTTTGGTCTGGCGTAATGCCTTCGGTGAGTCCGGGGATAGGCGCAAGCGGGACAAAAGATGCGTCATCAGTAGGAGTCGGGGTTGGGCTCGTGGGCGTACACGTCCACGAGGGCAGGGGATAGTTGGAACAAGAAGGTCCATCCGGAGTGGTAAAGGTGTCGGTGATTCCTGACCCATCTGTCCGTGTGCAGGTACATTGCACATCAGCCTCCGCAAGCCCCGGCCACCCTATCACCCCCACAAACACAATCAGCACAAGTCCTAGTGACATACCATTTTTTATCAAAATATGTTTCATAGGCCGAAGAGGTTAGGGCCGCCTGTGGAGCCGAAGGTGGCCGTGAGCGAGGCAGAGGCAGCCGGGGCGTCAATCGAGCCAGTGGAGGCGCCCACAAGAGAGACCGAGGCGGTGCCCCTACCCTGACCCGTGGGCCGTAGGGTGATGAGGTTACCCGTCTGCGCAAGCGCACCACTCACATACCATGAGAGCAGTGGGGCGCGTAGCGCCGTAGGGAATGAGAAGGGGGCCCCGTAGAGGCTCACCTCGCTCCCTTTGAGTGTATAGATGTCGCCAAGCGCCCTATCGAAACGGATACCCATCAAGGGGTCGCGCTCGTAGATGCGCATGACCGGGTCGGCTGATGCGAGATTGAGGGAGGCGACGCCACTCTTCGAGCCATCCGGACTCGTCACCGTGACCTCCACGCTCCCCGAGCGATACTGAAGCGGCGAGCCAACAATAAGCACGCGCTTGCCGACACCCGAGGCCCCAATCTCCTCGGCCCCGTCCACCACCCAGGTATACGAGAGGGTGTTCGGGTCGAGCTGTATGCCAGAGGCGGTGCGTAAATCTCCCACCGCGACCACCCGCACACTCCCCCCAAGCGGGACGAGGGGCTTGCCTGGGTAGAGAGGCGGCGCAGAGGAGAGGGGCTCGGCGACGAGAGTGACGTCCTGCGGCTGCCCGGCGCCGCCGAACTGCGCACTAGCGAGTGCGGGGGCTGCCAACAGCGCTACCACAGCCGCGCACGTAATAATCAAATCGTGCCTCAGCATTACTCCAAAGTATAGCGCTTCTTAAGACTGTTCAGGTTGCCACGGCTGCGTCCTGGGGGATTTCCTCCTCGCCGGTAGTTGCGGCTGCACTAGCCTGCCGCTGCGCGGCGGCATAGGCTCCGATTGCGGCTTGCCTGCCCTGTTCTGCGCGGTCGCGCGCGGCCTGCCACACCCGGTGCGCAGCCCGCTCCTTCTTAATTTGAGTGTGATAGAGACGCCAGGTCGCGATAGTGAGGCTCGGGATGCTCCCAATAAAGGGCGTCTCGGCGATTGCGAGACTCGCAAGCATCCAGAGCCCCGCGGTCGCGTTTGTCTTGAAGATGCGAAAGTTCGTGGCCAAGAGCAGTACGCCCATAGTAAGCCACCCCAAGAACCCGACAATCATCGCCATAACCACACCGAATCCTGCGTAGGCAGCGACAAGGAAGAATCCTGTGCCCGCAGCCACGCCTGCGCCGACAAGTCCTCCGGCCAAGTCACCCACATACTGCGAGAGCCAAAAACCCGCCGCGGTACCCGCGAGCGCCGGACCGAAGAGCCAGAACCACTGGAACATGAGGCGTAGCCCATCGAAGACGGCGGTAACCGAGAGTACCCGGAGCGCCTTGCCCCAGGTCATCACGGGCGGCTCGGGCCCCACCTTGTTGTCGCTAGCTACTTGACCCGGCATGGCGCTCCTTCTCCGCCCTTATCGCCAAGAGCTGGGAGGGGTCGGAGGTAATTATCTGGTCCTCGGTGTAGCTCGCCACGACCTTAATCGCGACATGCTTCAGCCCTGCAAAGAAGAGCCCCTCCCCCACCCCCGCCTCAAGCAGCAGATACTTCTCCTCGTCGGTGAGGTTGAACGTTTTCTGGAGAATATCAATGTCGGTGGGCGACTGCTTCATCAGGAGCTGCAAGGACGAGTTCGTGAGGATAGGCCGGCCATACGCGCTCCCCAAGAAATCGCTTACGTCTTGGGTAATGGTCGCTACCCCAAGGAAGTATTTGCGACCCCGCTTTGCGATGGAGAAGAGGAAGGAGGCCGTATCCTCGCTCTTCATCATCCACCACGCCTCGTCAATGACCAAGAGACGCTTCTTGAGCTCGTGGCGTATCGCGTTCCAGATGTAGTGCGTGACGATGTACATGGCAATAGGCTTGAGCTCATCCTCCATGTCGCGTATCGAGAGCACCACGAACTGTTGGTCAATCTTGATGTTGGTGGGCTGATTTAAGAAGCCGGCCCAGGTGCCGCGCGTATATTTGGAGAGCCGCTCCACGAGTGAGGCTGACCCCTCCATACCCCTCAAGACCTGCTCAAAGTCGGAGAGGAGTGGGGGCTCGGCATTGGTGAAGTCGGCGTCGCCCGTGATGTCCTTCAAGGCATACGTCTCAGAGATAGCGCGGTCGATAATGGCGTCCTCCTCGCTCGTGAGACCGCCGAGCATCAAGCGGAAGAGTCCGACGAGATTGATGATGTTATTGCGCAGAATATCCTTCGGGTTCTCATCCTCCTTTACTGGCGGCAGGTCAAACGGGTTGATATGGTGCTCGGCGGAGAGCGAGATATGGAAGGAGCGGCCACCGGTGGCCTCGACCAACTGGTCGTACTCGCGCTCGGGGTCAATGACAATAACGTCGGTGCCGAACATTAAGGAACGTAAAATCTCGAGTTTTGCGGCGTAGCTCTTACCCGAGCCGGACTTCGCGAAGACGACCGAATTGTAGTTCTCAAGCGAGAAGCGGTCGAAGAGGATGAGCGAGGCGTTGTGGCGGTTAATGCCGTAGAGAATGCCGCGATCGCTTGTGAGGTCGAAAGAAACGAAGGGAAAGATGGAGGAGAGCGGGGCCGAGTTGAGCTTGCTGTTGACCAGGAGCTCGTCGGTGCCGAGCGGCAGGCAGGAACGGAAGCCCTGCTCCTGCTGAAAGATGGCTGGCTTGGTGTAGACGAGCTTGGAGTCGAGGATGCTCCGGATATCGCCTTCGATGCGGTCCACCTCCTCCTTCTGGTCGCCGTAGAGGGTAAGATAGAGACCGACGTCGAAGAGCCTCTCCTCAGCTTGTTGGAGTGAGTCGCGCAAGGTCTCGATGTTTTGGTAACCCGCATCAAGGACGGGGTCGCGCACGAGCCCCTTGCTCTCGCGCTCATTAATCTGGCTCTGCACCTCGGCAACCTTCTTCTGCAGAGTGCGGAGCGCGAGCTCGGTCGGGATGGGGTGGATGAAAATCGAGATGTCGAGCACCTTGTCGAGATTCACAATGGGAGCGAACCAGCCGTCAGCGAGAAAGTGCGGGTAGGAGATGGTATAGAAGGCCCGAGCGATTTTCTCACCGAGGGTGATCTCGCGCGAGCTTATCTTCAGCGCCGTGGGCGCAATGGTATCAAGGAGGTCAAGGGTGCCCGCCTTATAGATATCAGCAGGCAACACCGGCGCAATCTCGGGCGCCTCGTCGTGCTTACGATGGAGGAAGTCAAGTAGGGCCATGGGTAGGTGCGGACGTTTGCGCGTCTAGCCTAATCGGATTCTCAAGCTCGCCGGGGTTGAAGGCGCGATAGAGGAGCTCGATAATCTCTTCGGTGCCAAGCGGCACGGCGCGAATACCGGCGCGCGAGAGCCCCGCGGCGGTGAGGGTCAGTCGCTGCTCGAGCTGCACGCGGTCCTCTTCAAAGCTGGCTTCAGAGGCGGTCGTGCGCGGAGCGCTCTTCCCTCGGTGCAAGAAACTCGTCGCGCCGGCGATGGTCGGTCGAGGAGAGTAGGAGACGATGATGTAGAACGACTTCGTCATGATATTCGTCTGCTCTGCGAATGAGCGAACGAATTCGATGTATTCGCGCAGCTGGAGGCGCAGCAACTCCGTTTTTTGCAGCGGCGCCTTCTCCTGTAGCATGGCGAGATACGGTCGCAGGTCCATCTTGCGTGAGTTCACAACAATCTGAATGGAGAAGTCGAGAGTGTTGAGGAAGTTCTGGAACCCCTCAATAATCGCGCGCTGCTCGTCCACCGCCTTGAGTGCGAAGTTGATCGAGGAGCACATAAGCACGCCGCGGTAGTCCCCGTCTTTGAGAATGATGACCCCGTTCCTAATCTCGCGGACTGGAACGAAGGTTTGGGTGGGGCTTGAAGGGACGGTGGTTGCCATAGGAGTCAGGACTCAAGCCCGCCCTCGGGGCCGCCGGGCGTCTTCACGTCAAGGGACCAGGCCAGCTCAGAGAGCTTGCCGCGCGAGAGACGTGGTGCGGCGGCTACCGGCGCCTGGGGTGCCGCGGGCTTGGCGAGGGTGTCGGGCACCTTTCGCTCCTCGTGTCGCCAGAGGAAGAGCTTCGCACCAACGTAATAGTTGAAGCCCGCCTCCAGTATCTCGATGAAGTGCTTACCATTCACCTTATAGAACGCGAGCATGCCGGAGGCAGCCGCCACAAGCGCGATGAAGGGGAATGCGACCCACGGCGGCAGGTAGATGAAGAGGATGACCGCGAGCCCTGCCCCACCGGCGAGATAAATAAACTGGCGGAGCGTCAAGGGTCCGACAATCTTATCCTCCACCTCAATAAACTGCGGCACCTGGTAGTCCATCACACATGAGTATACCAGTCTCGAAATGTGTATTGCGTGCATTGGGCACAAAATGGTTGACAAACTAGCAACTAGTGGTAGTCTGGAGCGTAGAAGCAAGACCTTTTTAGGAGTCTAGCAATGCCGATGCTAAGGTTAGTGCAAACGACACCTGCCACAGAAGTCACTATTAGCGACGCGCTTGGGAGGACGCGCCATCTCGACGCTCATCCGCCTATCGGAGAACCTGGCACTATCAGAGATGCGCTTCGTAGTGTGTGCACATTCTACGAGGTGGAAACACTCGGTCAGCTGGTTAAGCTGCGGGCGTCGCAGATGCTCTCGGTACTTGCGGACTGCCCATATGCTCTCGCCGTCGTCAAGCTGGCGAACGCGCTACTCGGCGAACACAAACTGCCTCGAATGGATCCATAGACCAGTCTGGGGACTGGGAAAAAGGGAGGATACCATGACTCTTAAAATTAAGAAGGACCGGTCTGCAACCACGCGATCGACGGCCCGGCGCCGTCAGCTGAACGAAGCCAAGCGTGAGTTCTCCCGAGAGGAGGTGGCAGATGCCATCGCTCGGCCAGTGCCCGGAAAGCCGGGAATCCGCGCCATCATCGCCTCGCTCTACAATACTGTGACCCCGGACGAGGAGTAATGCTCACTCCCACCTCTAACGCACGCTCTGCTCCGGCAGAGCGTGCTCTACTTTTATACGGCGATTACGTGGCGACTCCGGTGAGGAACGTAAATATCCACACCACGAGGCCTGAGAAGGGCCCCGCGAGCACGTAGAAGAAGATGAGGAGGAAGAGGACGAGAGAGATAATGCCCGCGCCACGCACCTGCATCTCAAGCTGGTGGAGGCCTCGCGCGGCGTGCCAGGGGAGCGCAGAACGCAGCGCCGTGAAGCCGTCGAGCGGGGGGAATGGGATGAGGTTGAAGAGGCCGAGGAATAGATTTATGAAGGCGATGGTCGCTGCGATCATGAGCGCTGGCTCTGGGAGCGCGCCCGCACCAAAGCGCACGATGAGGCCGAAGATAAGTGCGAGCGTGAAGTTGGTGGCGACCCCGGCGGAGGCGACGATGGTTTCGCCCCAGCGCCCCCTCAAGTTGTGTGGATTATAGGGCACCGGCTTCGCCCAGCCGAAGAAGATGGGAGAGTGGGTCAAGACCAAGAGGCCCGGGATGAGTATGGAGCCCATCAGGTCTATGTGCGGGATGGGGTTCAAGGTCAGTCGCCCGGCGTAGCGAGCCGTCGGGTCGCCGAGAGCATTAGCTGCGAAGCCGTGCGCCACCTCATGGGCGATGATCGAGACTATTAAGATGACGAGGGGGAGCGCTAATTCCATAGAGTTGCTCGTGCAAGCAGGTATGGTACCATACGCAAACACTAATTTATAAGTATGGCACGAACCTGCGACATCACTGGCAAGGCCACCCAAGTGGGTGGGCGCTACTCTAACCGCACCCGCGCGACGCAGTTCAACCCTACCGGCAAGGTGCGCCGCAAGGCCAACCTCCAGCGTCGGCGCATCTACGTGCCGGAGCTTAAGAAGACCGTCTTTGTGGATGTCTCCACCAAGGGGCTGCGCACCATCAAGAAGCACGGCGCACACGTGGCGCTCTCGACTGCGGGGCTTATCTAACTTCCGAGTTGCTCCTGAATTAGTTCAGGAGCACGTAGGTGCCTGGCGTAGTCGAGGCGGAGAGCGGCAAGGAGAGAGAGCCATAGTGCAGGATGAGTCCCGCCTCAGGCTGGATTTCTTGTGTGTGGGTATGGGCCGCGCTCACGGCAGAGGCGAGCGCGGCCTCGCGCGTGGGCGCGCCCTGCTCAGAACTCCGCAGGAGGGTGCCCACGCGATAGCTCTCTATTATGAAAGGTGCCCCGCCCGAGGCAGCGAGGGTGGACGCGGGGAGCACAAGCGCATCAAGACGCCGCTGCCACGGCGGGAGCGCCTGGCCTAGTGCGCGGACGATGCTCGCATCGGCCCCAGCACCCACGAGCACAGCGCCTCCACCGGGCATGCGCACCAAGAGCGCAGAGCCCTTCCCCACAAAGAGCGGCTCGACTAGGACCACGTGCGGCGCAAATACGCCGTGATAGACGTACGCGTTAGCGAGCGCGAGGACCCCTATGAGTGCGAGCAGGGCGAGGCGAGACACGCCCTCATGGTACAGTCTCCCCATATGACATACACGCCCAAGACCCTTACCCTCCCTACCCTTGAGGGGATATCAACCGAGCAGATTAAGGTGCACCTGGCCCTCTACGAGGGGTACGTGAAGCACGCGAACCTCATACTCGACCAGCTCGCCAAGGTGCGCGCGGGCGAACTCACGCTTGGCCCCTATCTTGTCGCCGAGCTTCGCCGCCGCTTTTCCTTTGAGTTCGACGGTATGCGCATGCACGAGTATTACTTCACACAACTAGAGAACGGGCCTACAGCGTCGAATCAGAATTCACCGCTCGGCCAAGCAGCGCACGAGAAATATGGCGAGACAGGCCTTATTGCGCATATAAAAGAAGTGGCCGGGACACGCGGTATCGGCTGGGTGGTGGTCTACTACGACGCGGTCGCAGGCACGCTCCACACCACCTTTGTCGCCGACCACGAGCTCGGGCAGCTTGCGGGGTTGCCCATCATCCTCGCGCTCGATATGTGGGAGCACGCCTACATGGTGGACTACCGCCCTGCCGATAAGTCGAAGTATGTAGAGGCCTTCTTCGCCAATCTCGACTGGGGTGTTATCGAAGCGCGTTTTGACCAGGCTACTGCGGCCAAGGCGGCATAAGCGGCGAGCACGAAGATAAAGGGGAATGCCGGTAATACGAGCGTTGCGCCCGGGAGCGTGATGCTCTCTTTGGCTACCGCTATGACATAGGCAGAGAGCGCATAGGCAGGTGTGCCGAGCAGTATGGCAAGTCCCGGCAGTAAGGGGGAGGACAGGGCACCCGCTATTCCAGCGAGTGCAGCAAAGCCCATCGCAAGGGGCATCAGCGGCAGCACAAGCAAGTTCGCGGGGACGGCATAGGGCGAGAGGTTGCCCATCATGTAGAGAACGAGCGGTAAGACCGCGAGCTGGGCGGCGAGCGAGGTCGCGAGTGCGTCCCGAGCGAGCGCGTTCTTGACCCATCCGAGACGTCCCTCGATTATCGGAGCGAGCCAGATGAGCCCGGCGGTAGCCGCTACCGAGAGAGCAAAGCCCGGGTCAAAGGCTAGATAGGGCGGATTCCAGGCCAGTATCAAGAAGGCCACCACAAGGAGCGCCCGGCCGGCGACGTAGGTGCGGCCGGTGGCGCGCGCATAGAGCGCGATGAGCGCCATGAGCGTTGCGCGTATCGCGCTTGCCGAGAAGCCGGCGATGCCCACAAAAAGGAGGAGTGCGAGAGCCCCCACAGCGGCGCTTCGAGAGCGCCGGACGCCGAACCAGGCGAGGAGCACCATCATCCACTCGGCGACAATCATCACGTTATAGCCCGAGAGCACGATGATGTGTACCAAGCCACTCTTCACAAACGCATCCTTGAGTTCACTGCCGAGCCCCGACTTGCCGCCAATCACAATCCCACCCGCGAGTGAGGCATAGGGTTCGGGCATGGCAGCAGAGAGGCCGCCGAGAAACCAGTGTTTGACGCGTGCAAGCGCTGCCGGCACAGAGTACCAAGGCGCCTCGCGCTCCACCCGTATCGAGCCGTACTGGAGTAGGTAGCGGATACCCTCCACCTCGAGATACTTGTCGTAGCGGAAGATACGTCCCTCCTCGCCCTCAAACGGGGCGGGCGGTAGAAGCGTACCCGTGACGCGTACGTGCTGCCCTACTGTCACCTCACTCGTGCGGGGCACGACCGCGAGTACCTCGACAGACTCGGTATCTTTCGACACACGAACAGTGACTCGTTGGGTAGAGTCGCGCAGGTCTGGGTCGGCTACCACGACGCCCTCATAGGAGACGCGGTGGCGCACGTCGGCTGCAAAGGTCTGCGGCGGCGCGCCTTCGCCGAGGGCCGCCCGCCCAATACCGAGCGCGACGAAGATGAGGCCGAGCGCCACGAGCCGGTAGCTTGGCCGCCCAATAAGAAGCGCCGCCCCACCCGCGAGCGCCGCTAATACAAGCGCAAAAGCGGCAACGGGCCACCCTGCCCCGAGCACGGTTCTTAGAAATATACCGACAGCAAAGCCGGAAGTAATGGCGGCGAGCACGCCCATTCTCGCATTCTATCAACCCCTTAGGTCCATGGCTTGGTTGGCGAGGGCGTCGGCGTCGCTGTTTTGTGCGCGGGGGATGTGAGTGTAGGTGACGGTGCCAAATACAGCCGCGGCGCGCGCGAGGCGCGCCGCCTGCTCTTTCATAACCAAGTGCTTCACCTTGTAAACCTTATTCATCTGTTTGACCACCAGCTCACTGTCCATCTTGACCACCACCTCGGTCTTTTTGTGCGAGGCGGGCGGGACAAGCTTGGCGAGCTCTTCAAAGGCGAGGATGACCGCCTCGTACTCGGCGAAGTTGTTGGTCTTGTGTCCCAGGAATTTGGAGACGGCCGCAACCGCGTTCCCCAGCTCGTCGCGGATGAGGGCGCCCGCGCCCGCGGGCCCGGGGTTCCCGCGGGCGCCCCCATCGGCATGGATCGTGTAGCGCATATGCAAGGACTATACCAACTCGAGGTCCAAGAGTCGCAGGCGGACGGGTTGCCCGCGAGAGAAGGTATCGCGTTCTAGGTGCGCGAGCAGGATGGCCTGGCCGCCCTCGCCAAGCGCCTCCGCCCGTTTCGCAAGCGCGTCTTTGGCAAAGAAGGCCACGGCGTCGAGCGTGCCCTGCGTGCGCTCAACCTTCAGTTTCAAGTGCTCGAGCCCCTTCCCGAATCGCTCGACCTTACTGATGCGCGCATCGCGGATGCGGAACACGGGCTTATCGTTGCCGCGGCCGAAAGGGGCGAGGCGCGAGAGCGCGGCGAGCACCTCGAGACTTATCTCATCAGCGGCGAGGTCCGCATCTGCATCCGGTACCAGGACGTGTGAGTCGTCATCGGTACCCGTGACACGATTGAATGCTTCGACGAGACGGTCTTCGAAGGAGAAGATGGCATCGGGCAGGATGGTGAAACCGCCCGAGGCCGCGTGTCCACCAAACTCCTCAAACGTCTCATGCGCAGCACCCATAAGGGCAAGGGCATGCACACGCCCACTCCTGACCGAGCCCTTGTACCGCGCGCTCCCCTCTCGGCCCCAGAGGAAGACAGGTCGGTCGTACTCCTCGCTGATGCCGTTTGCGACGAGCCCGAGCAAGGCTGGCCGCCAGTCTGGGTCGCCGAGCGCAATCACCGAGCGCAGCTCGCGTCTTTCCAGCTTGGCGTGCACGGCGCGCGTGATAGCTCCGGCCGAGGCCTTGCGTTGGTGGTTCAAGGTCTCGAGCCGTTTAGCGAGGAGCTCCGCCTCCGCCTCGTCAGAGGTGGTGAAGAGCTTGAGCACGTCGTAGGCATCGCCCATGCGGCTCGCCGCGTTTACCCGCGGGGCAAGCATGAAGCCGATATCGTCCTCGGTAAGCCAGCGTTGCTCGCTCCGCATTACGCGACAGAGCTTGGCGAGTCCAACCCGCGGCGACTTGCGCAGGACCACTAGGCCGTAAGTCGCGAGCACGCGATTCTCGCCGACCAGTGGGACCATGTCGGCGATGGTCGCGAGCCCCACCATGTCGAGGAGCCACTTCTCCCAGCCCGGCGCGATGTCGTGCGCCTCGCGTAGCTCCGGAGCCACCGCGAGGGTGGCACACACGAGCTTCCACGCGAGCGCCGCCCCACAGAGCTCTTTGAATAGGTAGGTCTCGTCGGCGCGTGCATTTGGGTTGACGATGGCGAAGGCGTCGGGCAGAGTCGGCCCCACTTCGCCAGAGACTATGAGGGGCAAGTGATGGTCAGTGATGATGACATCCATGCCGAGCTCCCTCGCGCGAGCGACTGGCTCGACGTCGGTGATGCCGGAGTCCACGGTAACCACGAGTGTGACACCGCTCTTCGCAAGCTTCTCGATGCCCTCCACATTCATGCCGTACCCTTCAAGGTGGCGGTGTGGGATGTAGTTCTCAAAGTGTGCGCCAACTTTTTTCAAAAAATCATGCATGACGACTCCGCCCGGCCCTCCATCGCAGTCGTAGTCGCTCCAAATGGCGATATGCTCCCCGCTCGCGATGGCGCGCGCGAGTCGCTCGGCGGCTCGGGGCATACCGGTTATCAGAAGCGGGTCGTGCAGGTGGAGGTCGTAGGAGGGCTTGAGGAATCGCGCGGCCTCCCCTCTCGTCGTAATGCCGCGCCGCGCGAGGAGTGACGCGGTCAGATCATCGTATTCCATGAGTTCGGCACGAAGCGTCTCATCAAGCGGGTCATGGAGCGAGAACATAGGATAGGCTGTAGAGAGTAGGTTATAGGTTGTAGGATGAAACGCAATGGACGACTGTATCTTCTGCAAGATAGTCGCTGGCGACATCCCCGCGCACAAGGTCTATGAGGACGAGACTTTCCTTGCCTTTCTCGACATCCACCCGCAGACGCCCGGGCACGTGCAGGTTATCCCGAAGGCGCATCACCGTTGGATATGGGACGTACCCGAGTACGGGCCCTATCTTGAATTAGTACGCAAAATCGCACTAGCCGAGCGCAAGGCCTTCAACACCGACTGGATCCTCTCACGAATAGTCGGAGACGAGATACACCATGCCCACATCTGGGTTTTCCCGGGCGACTCGATGGGCGACAAGATGGACTTCACCGCCAACGCTGAGAAGATGCAGCGGGCGCTCGAGACTCGTTAAAGCCCGCCCGACTCGAGCGCGGCGATGCCTGGCAGAGAGCCATAGGCGAGGAAGTCGAGCATCGCCCCGCCGCCAGTGGAGACGAAGGAGAAGCGCGGGATGAGCCCCAAGCTCTGGATAGAGGCGACGGTGTCGCCACCGCCGAGGGTGGAGCGAGCGCCCGAGGCCACTATCGCGCGCGCGAGCGCGTCAGTAGCGTCTATAAAGCCGTTCTCGTACTGACCGAGAGGGCCGCTCCAGAGGACTGACCTAGAGCCTTTCACTAACTTGGCAAGCGCTACAGAAGTCGCCGGCCCCGCGTCGAGAGTGACTTCGCCCTCGCGTACATCATCTGGACGCGCTACGCGCGCCCGTTGGTGCGTATCAATCTGCCCAATAGCATCTTTGGGAACGACCAGAACGTCCTCGGGGAGCATGAGTCTCGGATTTGCGAGTAGGGCGGCAATCTTCGTCGGTTCAGCGGTAGACACAAGGGATGCCCCGATGCTATACCCTTTTGCCTTAAAGAAGTCATTAGCGAGCGCACCGCCTACGAAGACGTGGTCGTAGGAGACAAGCAGGGTGTCGAGCACGCGCTCCTTGGTTGAGAACTTCGCGCCGCCGATGATGGCGAGCGCTGGGTGCGCGGGCCCGAGCGCGGCTGCGAGGGCGGCGACCTCCTCTTCAAGCAGGAGTCCCGCGTAGGCAGGCAAAAGTTTTGGGAGAGTGACGATGGAGGCATGAGACCGGTGACAGGTATCGAACGAATCCTCGACGAAGACGTCCGCAAGGGTGGCGAGCTCTTTAGCAAAGGCCGGGTCATTACCCACCTCTCCCTTGTGGCGCCGCAGGTTTTCGAGCACCAGCACCCCGCCGGACGGCAGTGCCCACACCGCCTCGCGCGCTAGGGGTCCGATGGTCTCGGGGCAGAAGGTAATCCGTGGCACCCATCGCTCAAGCGCCTTCGCTACCGGCAGAAGCGTCTCGGTCCCCGCCTCACCTATATGGCTTATCAGTATGACGCGCGCGCCGTGTTCGGTAAGAAAGGTGATGGTCGGGATGGCCCTGTGGAGACGGTAGTCGTCCGCAACCGTCGCATTTTCTATAGGCACGTTCAGAGCCGCCCGCACAAGCACCGGGATACCCGAGAGCACCGGGATGTCGCGGATGCTCTTCATGGGGCGAGGGAGCGCACAATGGTCGCGAAGGCCTCCGGGTCTACGGACGCGTGCCCGACGAGGAAGCCGTCAATTCCCGTTGCCGCGGCCAATTCGCGGACATTACCAAGCTCGACCGAGCCGCCATAGAGAATGCGCGCATGTGCGGCCGAGTGGCCGGGCAAGAACTCGGCAAGCACCTTACGCACGTACAGGACGGTTTCGTGGAGGTCGTCGGCCTCAATCGCCTCGGCTGCCGATTTCCCTATCGCCCAGACAGGCTCGTAGGCAACCACCACCGATGCGCATTCTTTGGGCGCGAGGCCTGCGAGTGCGGCCGCGAGAGACTCGCGCACCATAGAAAGGTAATGCCCCTCCCTATCCCGAGCTGCCTCTCCGATACAGAGAATGGGTGCGAGGCCGTGCGCAATGGCATGCTGGAGCTTCTCAGTGACGACTATATCGCTGTCGCCGGCCGCGCGACGTTCAGAGTGTCCCACGATCGCATAGGAGGCGCCGGCGGCTGCGTACGCGGCGGCCGTGGCTTCGCCAGTGTAGGCCCCGCCAGTCGTCGCGGAGACATCTTGGGCAGCCAGAGCGACTTTCCCGAGCTCCCTACCCGAGAGGAGGCCGAACAGCGGTGCGGGAGGCGCCAGCACGACTTCCACATTGCTACGCAGGGCGACACGCTTCGCTTTGGTGAGGAGCTCCTTAGCTTTGGCGAGACTCTCAACGTAGGCCTTCCAATTAGCAACGACCAGCATGCGACTATCGTATCACGAGCCCTCGCCTCACTTCTGTCGCCAGTCTATGAACCGATAATCCTCCGAGAGCACCGGCGTGAAGGGTGGCGGATCGCCCGCAAGGTTACGGTCGAAAGAGTCGATACGCGTGCCGTAGCCGGAAGAATAGCTCTGGCCGCAGGCCGAGCCGGTCCACTTCGTGCCTGTGCGTTTGTTTGAAATGGTCGAGCCGTGGATGGTAAGCGTCCCTTTCTGGCTATAGGACGGATAGCTCGAACATGAATAATAATTGCGGCCAAACGCCCCGCCCTGGGCGATGAATATGCCCTCAAGCGTCATAATCGGGGGCGAGTCTGGGGCGATAAGGATGTTGTGACCGCTCATGAGGGTAAAGCCGTCACTGCCGTCGGAAGCGGCGTAGGTAATGTTGTCGGGCAGAAAAGCGTCTGGTGTGACGCCGACATCAGTGACATTTGCGACCACGAGCGTGACCCTTGTAGGGACGATGCCCTCGACCCAGGTGTTGTCCTCGACGAAGACAAGGCCGCAGTTGGCCGGTAACGTTTCGGTACTGTAGGCCGTTTCGTTGTTGATGAGGGCGTAGTCGGTGGAAGGGTCAGCGCTGTTGACGGGTGTTACCGATAATCGAGTCACCGAGGTAACACGTCTCACGGTCACGGTGCCATTGGCATTGAAAATGAGATGGTACCCCTTATGGTAGGCGCTTGAGTTGTTCGCGCCGGAGCTATAACGCGGCAGATAGATGCCGCTTGCCTGCGCCGTACCCCTTAGTGAGGTGAAATCGGCCGCGATGCCGGCGAAGTCCACCTGCGGGGTTGGGTACGACCAGAGATTTTGATTGGACCCCGCGCCGAAGACACCCGGCTCCGTCGCGCCGGAGGGAGGGTTCCCGTTCTGGCCGTTGCAACCGAAGCTGCTCGTGCAGATCCAGCTCAACAGCGAGCTCGTCACGGGCGCGTTCGTGGTTCCGTCCATGCGCACACCGCCGTTGCTGTGATACGGGCCGTTGATGATTCGGTCCGGTCCCGCCCAAACGGTGTCGTTGATGATGTACGAAAAGGTGGCGACCGACGGCCGAGCGTACCGGGCGGTGAGCGTCTGCGGGAACGTGGCATTGCCCTCGGCCGTGCCCTTGGAGGTAATATCAATAGAGGTCGTTTGATTGCAGGAGGTATTGGCCGCGATGCTGATGCTTGCCGTCCCGGAGGTCCCCCCCTCTGGATCGGGGATGCTTATGGCGTAGGGCCCCGCCCCGCCCGTCCCGTTGGTGAGGTCGCCCGGGTAGTGCGCAAGGTACCAGCGATAGTACTCAAGGCCCGCCTCGGCAACCTCGAATGCCTCACTCTTGATGCGGACCATATCCTCGGCCCGATTCTCGGTCAGCACATAGCTCGAGAGCGCCGAGAGCACCATCAGGAAGATTGCCCCGAATACCAGGACAAGAAGCGTGATGGATCCGGAAGGTACGCGAAGCATGTCAGTAGGTGGTGGTATTGCGCAAGTTTCGTAGCGTGGCACTTGCCGAGAGTTGGTATATTTCCGGCGCACGTTGGGGGTTCACATCCGTATATACGTTCGCACGCACGACGCGCACCATCGAAACGTCCATCGGCTCTGCGAGCTGCGCGCCACCCCCGTCGAAGTACATGAAGAGTGAGGTCGTCCCATTGCGGATATTGTCTACTACCAAGGTCGTCGTTTCCGGCTGCCCACTATAGGAGGGCGGGCTACCGTTCGGCTGCGTCACGCCGCGAAACAAGGTCGTCCCCGACAGGTAGTAACGTATACGCTCAATGTCTGTAGAGCTATTGATGTCGGCATAGAACGTGACGCTCGAGGTGGCGACCGCTTGTATGGGGTAGGAGCCGTCGGCGCCATACGACGCTTCCCGCAGGTCAGCCATTGCGTTCCCGGTACTCAGCCGCGCACTCGAGAGCGCTTTGGATGCCTCGAGCACGTAGGCGTTGTTCACATAGAAATAACGGACGAGCGAGGTGAGTGCGGTCATGACCACCGCAGAGAGCGCAACGGCCACAATCGTTTCAATAAGCGTGAACCCTGGGGCACCAGATGCGCGACGCATACTCATGGGAAGCTTGCTCCGTACGCCGTCTGGCCCGAGACGCTGACGCCGGAGAACGTCGTGCTCGCGAATCCCGGCTTGCCGATACTTACCGAGTAGTCGTTGGCAGTGGCGATGCTACCCGCGTAGACCGAGCCGCAGAGCGAACTCGTCAGCGTCTTTGTATAGCCGCTTCGGGAGATGACCACGGTCGCCCCAGAGACAGCGGCACCCGCATTGTCGGCGACGAAGACGCGGAGCGAGTTGGTCGTGGCAGGGGCGAACACGAGTAGGGCGGCAGGCGTATCACCGGGCGCAAATGCATAGGGTGGCGAGGGGCAGGCGTCCACAATGTCGCGGTCGGGTGTCGTGAGCGGGTAGCTATCCCACTCAAGTGAAACATTTGTGGTACCATCCGCACCGGTCGCCGTTGACACAATGGTCTTCGGGATGGGCGTACCGCCCCCCGTTGACCCCTGCGTCTTCGTGCTGGTCAGAGTGAACGAAACGTTCGGTAGCGGGATGGGGCCTGCCTCGTATGAGAGCGACCAGTCAGTAATCAAAGGCGCCCCTCCCGCACCCGCTACTAGCTCTCCGCCCACCGCAAGCGCGGGATACGTTGAGGTCGCGATACCCGCGAGCGATAGTGGGAACATTGAGAAGCCCGCGGCATTCCCCGGTAGGCTGCTGTCCGGGATAAGTGTACCCGTGTCGTCATAGACGTGGAGCAAGACCGAAGCGCTGATCGGTACGCTCGTCGTTGCTGCAAGGGTGTCCCAGGTGACGAGATAGGCCGAGGTCGTCGCCACGCTTCTCGCGGAGCCTTGGGTCTCGCCTGCCGCGAGGGTGAGCACTCCACCTCCGGCGGTCGTGGAGCTCATGGCGGCGAGCTTCGAGGCATCCGCGAAGTGATCCACGAACGTGCTCGTCTCGATGGGCGAGAAAGTCGCGAGGTCGAGCGAGACCAAATGGTCAATGGCGAATGTGCTGGTCGTCGTCTGGTCCTTGGCGACGGTGAGATACCCCGGATTCGGATTCTGATTAACGGCGTCACGCGCGTACGTCTGAGCAGTCGAGTAGCCTGTCTTCGTGACGGTTATTTGGTAGCTTGAAGAGGTAGCTGCGCCCGGTAACACGACTTGTCCCGCGCCATTGGTGTGAGTCGCGAGATCAACGGTCGGCACGATAGCATCGTTACTTATGTGGACCGTCGCAGCGGCCACCGGTGCACCGCTGGCGCTCACCACATGTATGACAAGGGTTCCGCCACCCGTACTCGACTCGAGGCCTGGGGGGGCAAAATTTGAGACGAGCGTCACTGAGCGGTTCTGGCCGCTCGTGGCGTAGCCGACAGAGACGCGAGCACGTTTGTAGTCAGTGGTGATGCCGTTCCCGTCGGAGGTGTCCGAACCGTCTGCCGCATCGTCCACGTAGCTCACGAAGATATTGATGGTATAGATAATGCCGTTTGCGAGTGTGGTGGTCGCCGGGGAGACCCCGCCTGCGGGGATGCCCCCCACCGTGCCGAGCGCGTCGTAGGAGAGTCCCCGCAGATATTCCATCTGTGTTCCGGCGATTGCATTCGCGCCGGCTGCAGCCCGCGCGAGAGACGACACCATGAGTGAGGCCCGCAAGACGCCCATGAGCGATACAAAGACCACGAGCATGAGCGCGGTGCCGATGATAATCTCAATCAAGCTCATGCCGCGCGCGCGGGTCCGGGCCATTATATGGCGGATGACAGCGAGTAAATCGGCGCAATGATGGATACCGCGAAGACACCCACCATCGCACCGATAAGGAGCATCAGGACAGGCTCGATAATGGTCGAGAGATCCTTAGTCTTCTCGGCGACATCGGTCTCGTAGTACTCGGCAATTTGTTTGAGCATCTCGGCCGCCTTCCCTGTCTCCTCCCCCACCTCAATCATATCGCTCATGAGGATTGGATAGAGCTTCGGGTGCCCTGCAAAGGCCGCTGAGAGCGCCTCCCCCTTCTTGATGCGAACTTCAGCCTCAGCAATGACAGATGCAAATCTGCGCGCCGTCGCCGTCTCTTTCGTGATGGAGAGCGCCGAGAGCACGGGCACGCCCGCCGACATGAGCGAAGCGAGCGTCCGGGCGGTGCGGGCTGCGTAGGTCTCGCGTACCAGCTCACCGATCACGGGCAGGCGCAGCGCCACTACGGTAATAGCGTTCTTGCCGAAGTTTGATCTGACGAACGCAGTGATGCCGATGGCGAGCGCGATAAGCCCCAGGAGGACGAGCACCATATGTGTGGTCATGAAGTCTGATATATCGACGATAATCCGGGTAGCGAGCGGCAGCTTGACCCCGAGCGAGGTGAACGTTGCGGTCAAGGTCGGGACCACAAAGATAAGCATCAGGATGGTGACAACGACAATGGCAACGATGACGATGCAGGGGTAAATCATGGCACCCTTCACCTTCTTGCGGAGCTCTTCGGTGCGCTCCATCTGCAGCGCGGTCACGGAGAATGAGTCGGCGAGCGTGCCAGACTCCTCACCGGCGCGCGTCATAGCTACGAACAGGCCGGAGAATACCCTTGGGTACTGCTCAAGCGCTTCATGGAGGGAACTCCCCTTTCGGATAGCCTCACTTATGCCCACCGCAACCGCCTTGAGGCGTTTGTTGCTCGCCTGCCGTTCGATAATCGAGAGCGCTCGCGAAAGCGAGAGACCAGCATTAAGCATAGTCGCGATGTTCTTGGCGAACTGGATGACCACTCGGTGTTTTATACCACTGCCGAACGTGAGGTTGAGCCACGTAGGCATATGGAGCCCCCGGCCAGCCTCATTAATCTGCGTGACGGCCCCGCCTTCTCTCTGGACCTGCTCGTATACCGCAAAGCGCGATGCACCTTCGATGATACGCTTCTCTACTCCCCCATCGGTTCTTCGGATGGTCGCGTGGTACCGCATAGCTACTCGGAGACGGCTCGCATCACCTCTTCGAGACTCGTGATACCACGGGCCGCATCGTAGAAGCCGTCCTCGAGCATGGTGAGCATGCCCTCTTTCTTAGCTTGCCCCTCAACGGCGTCCGTGGTCGGCTCGTGGAGCATAAGTTCGCGGATGGCGGGGGAGACGGCAAGCGTCTCGTGTATACCGATGCGGCCCTTGTACGCCTCCTCGCCCGCTTCGGCGGTCGGTCGGTAGAATGGCACCTCGTCAAGGGTGGTGCCCGCAGCAATCAGCTTCTCTTCAGTGAGGGTGGCGAGCATGGTGTCGAACGTTTCGCTCACGGCCACCTTGTCTCGCTCGGTCTTCGTGAGAAGATACTCTTCTTTCTTGTCGGTGAGAGTGCGTACGAGCCGCTGGCCGACGACGATTCGTATGGTCGAGACGAGGAGGAACGGCTCGACACCCATATCCATCAGGCGGGGGATAGCGCCGGCGGCGCTGTTGGTGTGAATCGTCGAGAGGACGAGGTGGCCGGTCAGGGCCGCGTTGATAGCCAGCGAGGCCGTCTCGCCGTCGCGTATCTCGCCGACCATGATAATGTCCGGGTCCTGACGCACTAGGGAGCGCAGGCCGTTTGCGAAGGTGAAGCCAATACCGGGGTTGACCTGCGATTGGTTAACGCGCTGCATCTGGTACTCGATAGGGTCCTCCACGGTCGAGATGTTCACGTCAGGCGTGTTAAGGATGTCCATCATGGTGTAGAGGGTCGTCGTCTTGCCGCTCCCGGTCGGTCCCGAGACGAGAATGATGCCCGTGGTCGCCGTAAGGGCCTTATGGATCTTCTCAAGTCCTCCGCCATGGAAGCCAAGCGACTCCAGGGTGAATCCCTCTCCTGTCTCACGCAGGAGACGCATGACAATCTTCTCGCCGAAGAAGGTCGGGAGAATTGAGACGCGGAAGGAGACCCTGTCAGCTTCGGTCTCCATTTTGAAGCGGCCATCCTGCGGCAGGCGTTTCTCGTCAAGCTTGAGGGCCGCGAGCACCTTGACGCGCGCGATGAGGCTCGCTGCCGCCGTCTTCGGTAAGGTCATCGCGTCGTGGAGGATGCCGTCGATGCGGTACCGCACCAAGACCTCGCTCTCCATAGGTTCAATATGGATGTCAGAGGCTCGCTGTACGACGGCGTGCCGCAAGAGTGTGTCCACGATACGTACGATGGGCAAATCCTCGGCCATCTTCTTGAGTTCATCGCCTGTGGGCTCTTTGCCCCCCTCCGCCCCTACCGCACGCAGCTTTGCCGTCTCGCTTGAGATGATGTCACCGAACTCGTCCTTCAGTGACTTCTGGTACTGCAAAAGCGCATCGCGAATGCTGCCGGTATCGGTGAGCCGGGCTTTTATCTGGAAGCCGGTCTTCTTGCGTACGGCCTCGATAGAGGAGAGGTCCTCGACGTCGAGCATGGCCACCTCAAGACTGTCTCCACCCTTCTTGTAGGAGATGATGTTGTGGGTGCGCGCGATAGGCTCCGGAATGAGGGAGAGAATCTCGGGCTCAATGTGATGGCCCTTGAGGTCAACAAAGGGAATGCCGAGCACATAGGCCTGGATGCGTCGGAGCGCGTCCTCGGTCAGAGACCCCTTCGAGACGAGGATGTCGCCCACCGAGACACCCTTCGCCTTCGCCTCCTCGGCAGCCGCATCAACGTCCTTCTTCGAGACGAGTCCCGAGTCGGTGATGAACTCTTTGAGCTCCCCTTCTGACACGTGCATAGCATACAAAGTATAGCGCGCGTATACGCGCGCATACGCGCTACTCACACACGATTGACGCAAACGGGGGGATTTGATACAGTACGGGCACGTGAATGTCCGCAGCGCGGACTTTCTTTATAAAGGGCGGGGAAAGATGTGCGACATACATAATCCATAGACCTATGTTGGACTTG